>Ga0070681_10004282_pt1 | contig 13552 bp, 9 predicted proteins | sample KBSC83BmetaG_FD_65650 | JGI IMG/M metagenome (GOLD analysis project Ga0070681, IMG submission 65650) | Corn rhizosphere microbial communities from Kellogg Biological Station, Michigan, USA - KBS C8-3B metaG | ecosystem: Host-associated > Plants > Roots > Rhizosphere | place: USA: Michigan... | reverse complement strand
CGCCTGTGTATCGGCATCGCCGCCAAGTGAGATGGCGAGTCGGATGGCCGACTCGACGCTGTCGCTCTCGAGGAAGGCGGTGATCGCCTCGGGGACCGAGCCCTGGCAGGTGACGTCGAACGAGTAGGTCGGGCGAATATCGCCTAACGTGCGCGAGAGGTCGTAGCCGATCTGCGTCTCGATCTCCCGGCGGATCGCGTCCTTCGAGTGACCCGTGCGAGCGAGAAATGTGGCGAGCGCCACGGCCTGTGCGCCGCGAATCCCCTCGGTGTGGTCGTGCGTGACGGCGGCGCTCCTCACCGCCTCGGCCAACACTTCGTCCGCGGTGCTCATCGCGAGTCCGACGGGCCCGACACGCATGGCGGAGCCGTTGCCGAAGCTTCCGTACGGCGCGCGGTCGTCGCGAACGAGCCAGCCGCGGAACGCGCCGCCGTAGCCGGCGCGCGGGTAGCGGTTGCCGAACTCGTGATATGCGTCGGCGTAGGGCTGGCCGGTGAGGAGCGCGTGCGCGGTGGCTATCGTGAGAACGGAGTCGTCGGTGAAGCGGCTCTTTGCGGAGAAGAGGGGGAAGTCGGTGTGCTTGATGCGGGCGACTTCGTAGATGGAGCCGATGACGTCACCGGCGATTGTGCCAAGCATGAGTGTCCTGGACGGAGTACAACCCGCGACTACCGGCTCGCAACGAATGCGGCAACCCGCCTCGTAACCTCCTCGCGCACCTCGCTGGGCTCGAGCACCTCCGCGTCCGGCCCATACTGCAGCACGTGCCGCACACCCCATTGTACGTCGAGCAGCGGGTGGTCCATCGTCAGTGACCCATCCACATCCGGCTCGAGGCCCTCACGCTCGGCGATCCACCGCGCGATCCGCGGCGAATAGCGCACGCGCATCTTCGCCGGTGCGCCTGTCCGAAGCACCTTCCGATCATTCAGGTGCTCATCCACCGAGAACGTCGTCGGGATCTCGTACGCGTCATCGAGCTGCTCGACGCCTTCCATCCGGTCGAGCCGGAACGAGACGACCTCGCCCTTCGACTCGCAATGGGCGAGGAGATACCAATGACCGGATGCGACGACGAGTGCGTACGGCTGCACCGTCCTATCCGACGCGTCTGCTTTCGAGCCGCTGTGGTAGCGAATCCGGAGTTTCCGCCGCTCCGACAACGCGCGCTTGACTGCCGCAAGCGTCGCCGGATCCGACAACGCCGGCAGCGACACCTCACGCTGTCCGGCGGCTATCGCGTCCGACGGCAGCGTCACCATCGCCTTCCGCAGCCGATCGAGCGCACCGTTCACCGCCTTCCGCTCGTCAGGCGGACGCTCCGCCCTCAGCATCGCGAGACCGAGCTCCAGCGCGCCGAGCTCCGATGACGTCAGGCGCATGGGTCGCAGGAAGCGGTTGCTGTTGAGCGACACCTTCTTGCCGGTGAAGTAAACGCTCACCCCCGGCACGAAGCCGCCCGGGTCGTCGGCACGCGTGAAAAGCGTTTCGATATCCCGGACCAACGTCTCGCGGTCGGTACCGATCTCGCGAGCCAGCTCGGTGACGTCGTGCTCCTGCCCGTCGCCGAGGCGCGGGATGAGGAGAAGGATTCGGCGGAGACGCGCGGCTGCGGTCTCGCTCATGGTGCCGCTCCGCGTTCGTCAGGCGGCCCGACTGCCGCATAACGCGCGAGTGTCTCGGTCGCGACCCGCTCACACGCAGCGCGCAGCTCGGGTGGATCGATCGGACGTGCATCACCACCAAACGACAGCACCCACCGCGCGAATGCGTCCAGGCGACGGACATCGAACTGTCGCCGGCTAGTGCTTCCCTCGACTGGACGCCCGAGCTCGAGCGCCGCGCGCGTTGCGCCTGTCGTAGCGATGAATTCGACAACGGCCGGCGTCGCGTTCCCATCGCCGATCTCCCACGGCTCGCGCGCTTTCGCGTGCTCGCGCAGCGAGAAATCCGATGGCAGCTCATAGTCGTGCGTCTGGGACTTCTTCGTGTTGACCTCCATACGCGACACGCGGCTCAGACGGAAGTTACGTAGCGCATGCTGGCCGACATCCCGGCCGGCCAGATACCAATGTGCGCTCACGAAGAAAAGACCGTACGGTTCGACCTCTCGTCGGGATCGCTCGCCACGCTCCATGCTGAAGTAGTCGAACGTGACGCGCTTGCGACGTGCGAGGGCATCACTCAGTCGATCGAAGACCGTCGCATCGGGGACGCGTCGCGGCAGCACGATCGTCGGCGCCGCCGGTCGCATGAGCTTCGCAAATACCGCCGGAGCCGCCGCGGCCTCATCCGCATCGTCGAGCACCGCCCCAAGCGGAAGGTCGAGGGCCAGCTTTCGGATCGCCGCGTCGGCCTCGCCGGCGAGAATCGGGTCGCCTAACGCGCGCACGCGGATTGCCGCCTGGATGATCGCGTCGAGCTCGTCGGGCTCGAAGGCAAGCGTCTCGAGCGAGCGATAGCCCTCATGATCGATCTTGCTCGGCCCATGTGCCGCTCGCTCCTGACCCGCCAGCAGAAGGTACGGCAGGTAGAAGGCCTTTCGCTCGAGCCGGTAGCCTAACGTGTTACCATCCGTGTCCTTCACCGTATCGATGGGCACGCCGAAACGCCGGAGCTCGTCCTTGTCGCGCTCGAACGTCCGCAGCACGCTGTCTCGCTGGTCGTTCGCGAGGTCGTAGCCCGGAACGTCCTTCGCCAGCTCGTCGAACGGAGCATGCCGATGGCGGATCAGCAGCGCGGCGAGAAGATCCACCCACCGCTGAAGCTTGAGCTCACCCGTTGTCAGCCGACGCTCCGAAGGGAAGTCGCCCAGGTCGTCGTCTTCGAGAGGGTCGAGTCGGGTCATGGAGAACGCGATGCGGTGGCGGTCAGTGGGGCACACTCAACATATCGCCACGCCCCGACAATCCACGAGCGCTCGGATGTCGTTCTCGGCGCTCGTTCGGTTGCGGGCTCGGCGCGGCCGAGCGTACCGTGGAGTATGCGGGAGACATCGCTGCTCCGAACGATGACGGTCGAGGAGTACTTCCAGTTCGAGGAAGGCTCGGAGGTCCGGCATGAGTACGTGGCGGGCGAGCTCTACGCGATGTCGGGGGCGACGCTGCGGCACATGGCCATTGTGGCGAATATCGGCACCCGGCTTCACGGAGCGGCTGGCGATGGGCCGTGCTGGGCAGTCATGAACGACATACGTGTCCGGGTCTCTCATGATGTTTACTACTATCCGGACGTCGTCGTGATCTGCGCGCCCATGTCGCAGCTCGACGTAACCGTCACCGAGCCGTGCGTGGTGATTGAAGTGACGTCGCCCAGTACGGCCCGGACTGACCGGGGTGAGAAGCTTACAGCCTACAAGGAGGTCACCATGCTGCGAGCGTATCTCATCGTCGATCATCGTCGGCGCCGGGTCGAGCGGCACTGGCGTAACGGGACGGATGGTGTTTGGCAGCGCGAAGAGATCGTCCTCGAGGGACGTGTTTCCATCCCGTGCGTCGACACGGACCTCACGCTCGACGAGATCTACCGCCGGGTCGACTTGCCAGCGGTCGGGGAGCCTGACGAGGTCGAGTACGAGATCTGATGTCGAACAGATCGCGCTCGTCCCGTTGAGCAGCTTGTCATCCTGAGCCGACAGGCGAAGGATCCTCATCTTCCTGGTAGAGGGCTCTATCGGGTACCTGAGGATCCCTCGCTGCGCTCGGGATGACAACTAGCCTGACGGCTCGGATGACAGCTATTCCACGAACCGTTTTCCAACCTCGCAGTACCCCCGCTTCCGATAACCACACCCACGACATTTCTCGCCCGGCTCCGTATCCCAGGCCGAGCGCGCGATCGTCGACAGCGCGTCCGCCGCGCGGCGTTCGGCTGAGTCCAGCCGCTCCGCGTCGACGGCGAGCGGCACCGACTGCGCCTTGTTGAGGAAATACAGTGTTCCCTCGTTAGGCGTGATCAGGCCAGCACGTTTCGCTGCGAGCGCGTAGAGCTCGATCTGTGGGCGATACAGCTCCGTCAACGTCTCCAACCTGCCCGGGCCTGCGAGGTCATTCGACTTGTAGTCCACCACGACCCCACGCCCCTCGGCGTCGCGGAACACGAGATCGATCACTCCTTGCACCGTCGTTCCATCAAGATCGAGGAAGAACGGGTACTCACGCTCGATCCTCGGGGCCGATCGCACGCGTTCGATCAGCGGATCACCCAGGACGTTCCTGAGAAGGCGTTCGATTCGCTCACTCTCGTCGGGCGACACGTCGTCGAGCTGGCTGGTGAGTCGCGCGGCTTCCGCGATCGGCGGTGCCGCGAAGTCGGCGCGCTCGAGCAGCTTGTGAACTCGCTCTCCACGCTCGAGCGCCGTGAGGCGTCGCTGGCCGGCGCTTCCCGCTTTACCTCGGCCTCGGGGATTCTCGTCCAGCTGCAGCACGAGGCTGAAGTAGTAGACCAGTGGGCAGCGGAAGAAATACACGAGCTGCGTCACCGTCGTGACCGCGAGCGGTCTGGCTCGAACGAGCGCGTCACGAGCAACAACTCGGCCAACGATCGCTTCGACATCGACAGCGGCACCGTTAGGCGATGGCCACTCCACCCTTCGTCCTTCGCGTACCGCCTCCCGCGCCGCAGCAAGCACAGTGTCCAGCTGGCGCGCCGCGTCGTCCCGCATCGGGGCGATTCGCTCGGGCGAGAAGCACTCCACGCGGACCGCACTCGATCCGAGACGCCGCACACTTCCCGCGGCGAGCGGCTCCTCGATCCCGAGAGCGCCGGCGAGCCAGTTGATCGGCTTCCGGAGACGCCCTGGTTCGTAGCCTGGATCGCCGTACGGATACGTACTCGTTAGAATGAGCCGTTCGCGAGCACGCGTCATCCCCACATAGAACAGACGTCGCCCCTCCGCTTCGTCATTTGCCTTGGCGGCAGCCACCAGCGGTGCGTTCGCGGCCGAGCGGCGCGGCTCGTCATTGTCGCGCTTGACCTGGAGGATCAATGCGCCCTCGGGCGCATAGTAACGGGACGTGACATCCGTACGCGCATAATCGGAATCGAGACCCGCGAGGATCACCACCGGCCACTCGAGGCCCTTGGCACCGTGAATCGTCGAGAGGACGACGGCATCGTCACCGGCACTGCTCGCCGGCGCATCACTCTCGTTCCCCAGGTACCGCTCGGCCAACGTGGCACGGTGGAGGAAGCTCGTCAGGGATGGCCCGTCGAGGAGCGCCGTTGCTCGTGCGAACTCGATCAGCTTGTCGATGTTCGCAACGTGCGCCCGCCCTCGCGGAAGGAATAGCAGCGCAGCGCGGTACGCGGTCACATCACAGAGCTGCTCGATCAGCGCGACGGGCGGAACAAGCGTCGCCTGGCCCCGCAAATGCCGAATCGTGCGATACGCGTTAGGATCCGCGGTCTCACTCTCTGGCTTCAGCTCACGGAGCACGTGCCATAGCGCTCGGCCTCCCGCTGCGGCGCGAAGGCGGGCGAGGTCACGGTCGTCCCAGCCAAAGAGCGGCGAGCGAAGTGCAGTGAGCAGACTGATCTCGTCAAGCGGATTGTCGATGGTTCTGAGCGCGGCGAGAATGTCCTGGACCTCGTGGCCGCTGAAGAATTCGCGCCCGCCATCCTTCACAAACGGGATGCCGAGGTCGGCCAGTCCACGCTCGAAGGCCGGAAACGGGGTCCGCGTGTTCGACAGGATCGCGATGTCACCGTACCGCGCCGGTCGATACGTGTCCGTTTCGCGGTCGTAGACCACGAGCGGAGCAGGCCCGTCGACGGTATCGCGAATCCAGTTCGCGATGGCCACACCTTCCCGCTCCCGCGTCTCTTCGACGGGCTCGCGCTTCTCCTTGCCGTCTTCGCCCTCGACCTTCGGCTGCTCGATGAACCAGACGTCGAGACACGGGTCCGTTCCGCGAGGCGCGTAGTCGAACTTCGGGGTGAGCTTCTCGTACTCGATGGCGCTGTCGTCGCTCCAGAATCGAATGCCGACTTCGTTGACGAAGTGGATGATGCCGGCGCGCGAGCGGTAGTTGTCGACGAGTGAGAGGATGTCATTCCGAGCCGTCAGGCGAGGAATCCTCATCGTAACGATAGAGGGCTCTCTTTCGGGACGATGAGGATCCCTCGCTGCGCTCGGGATGACAACCGCGCTCGGGATGACGCCTAATGCGCCGCGGAATCCGTAGATCGACTGCTTGACGTCGCCGACGGCGAACAGGCTCTGACGTCCATCGCAGAGCTTCTCAATGAGGCGCATCTGCACATCGTTCGTGTCCTGCGCTTCATCGAGAACAATGTGCTTGAACCGTCGTGCGTAGGTCTCCCGCACGGACTCGTCGTCGAGCAGCTCGAGCGCGCGTCGCTGCATGTCCGTGAAGTCGATGAGCCCGTGCTGGCGCTTGAACTCATCGAAGCGGCAGCGCAGCTCCACGGCGTGCCTGTAGATCCCGACCTTGATCGGCGCGAATGTCACGCGTTCTTCCTGCTCGACAGCGGCGAGGTTCAGGTCCTTGCATGCCTTGAATGTTGGCTTCACCGCTTCGAAGACCGCCTTGATCTCATCACGCGATCCGTCGTTCACGCCGCGCGTGAAGCCGGTATGGTCGAGAAACACCGCCGCCCACTTGTCGTCACGTGCGCCCCGTAAGCGCAGTTGAGCGATCAAGGCACAAATGACCGCGTGCGATTCACGACTCTTCGCCCCGTTTACGCTCGCGTCGCAGATCAAGGCCTCTACTCGCAGGAGCTCGTCGCGCGCAATACGCCACTGCTCATCCCAATACTCTCGCGTTCGCTGCACAGCCGCTGTTACGTGCTCCTCGAGCGTCCGGTTGGCCTCTGTCGCGACGGCCGTCCCGAACTCGTCAGGCAGGAACGCAGCTTCCTCGATGAGCTCGACGAGCCGCTCGCGCTGCGACTCGAAGCGCTTCGTGATCAGGGGCTGGGTATCGGCGTACCAGTCGTCCTTGTAGAGCGCTTCCAGATACTCGTCGAGGAATACGTTGCGCGTCACCTCGTCCATCACGCGGAACGACGGGTCGAGTCGCGCGGCGAGCGGGTGCTCGCGGAGAATCCGCGAGCAGAAGCCGTGAATCGTGGAGATGTACGCCGCTTCGGCCAGCCGCCTGTTGGCGACGTCATCGCACTCCTCGAAGCGCCTGACGATCCGCTCCTTCATTTCGGCCGCGGCTTTCTCGGTGAACGTGATCGCGAGAATCTCCAGTGGAGACACTCCGTCACGCTGCACGAGGTCGATGAACCGCTCGACCAACACCGAGGTCTTCCCCGACCCCGCACCAGCGGAGACCGAGACGATCGGCGCGCGCGCCTCAATGGCCGCGAGTTGCTCGGCGGAGAAACCGTTAGTCATTCCGAGCGAAGGCCCGAAGGGCCGACGTCGAGGAATGACAGCAGTTCAGCTCCAGCGATCATAACGACAGAGGGGCTGGAACTCGCAAAAGCCGCAGTCATTCTTCCGGGGGACGGGCCTAACGTCTAGCGTCACCAGGCGATTCACGAGCTTCGCGATCAGGCCGGGCGTCTCGCCGACAAACGCCGTCCACTCATCGGGCGGTAGCAAATCGACGGCATCCTCGTCGATGCCAGCGAACTTCGCCCTGAAGTCTGCTCGCAGCGCGCCGCGCCTTACGCCATCGCCGAATCCGAGGTAGAGCGCACCAACCGGAGTGATACCCCAGAACCGCTCGAGCACGAGCAGGTATAGCCGCAGCTGGAGATCATCGCCATTCATCATCTCCTTCGCGTAGTACTTCGAGTGCTTTCCGGTCTTGTAGTCGAGCACGACGCCGTAGGACGTCCCGCCTATGACCGTAACGTCCACACGATCCATCGATCCGTGAAAGCTGACGTTCTTCGCGCCCACGTCCGTCTCCACCTGCATGACGAACGCATCTGATCTCGACTCGGGATGGACTCCCCGCTCGATCATCTTGTCGCCGAACGCCAGCTCCGCGTACTCGGGCTGCGCAATACCGGGCACGCTCAGTAGCCCGAGCTCGATGCGGAGCAGCTCCACGAGTCGGTCCAGATCTGCTTCCGTCGCGCGCGAGGTGCGTTCGCCACCCCGCATCGCCGGAGACCACTCGGCGATCTGCGCATTGCACCACGTGCGAAGATCCTCGAGTGCGCCTTCCCCGCGCGTCCACCCTTCCAACTCCGTGGACCAATACATCACCGCCCTGTGAATCAACTTTCCCTTCGACAGGCTGTCGTATTCCGGCGGCCGGAGAATGATTGGTGAAAGCACCTTGTCCACGAAGTGCTCGTATGTGCAGTGGCCGATGGCTTTGAGCTGTGACGCGCTGAGCGTTAGCGTTACGTGCGGCGCGTCGCCAGGCAGCACGCCCTCGAGCTGCGCCCGCTGTTGCACGCGGCGACCGTGCCTAACGGATGCGAGGGTTGCGTCCTGCCGCGCGAGCGCCTCGAGGGCACGAAACGCTGCAGCGCGTCGCTCGCTGGTATGCGTGGTCCGAGGCATGTACTGCCACACATCGTGCGCGATTGACGTCAGGAGCTCTGCCTTCGTTGCCGAGTCGCCGAGTCGCGCGATTGCGGTCGGCGTGCTCGCGCGCTCCGCGGGGAGCTTCGACCCGAGCAATGCCTCATAGTCGTCGACGAAGAACGACCGCACGGTGGGTCGCCCATCCGAATCCGTTGCAGGATGCGAGAGATAGAGCATCTCAGTTGCGGAGGCGACCGCGCGGAGAAAGCACTCACGCTCGCGGTCGACCGTATCCGTCGAGATCGGGAGATCCCAGCCGAACTGCTCGCGGAGCACGAGACGAAGGTCGTCGTCGAGGAATGGATCCTGTCGTGCCTGTCGCGGGAAGACTTTCTCGATGAGACCGAGGACGATCGTGACACGCGCGGGGGCCTCGCACGCCGGCCCCGTCGATCGCACCTGCACGGCTTCTGCCGGCGCACGCTCGGCCGCGACGACCGTTTCGCGCATTGCGCGGGAGAACATCGCGAGCCACGCCCTCGCGTAGTCCAGCCCGGACTTCCCGGCGCCCGAGCGATCGATGTCGAGCATTGTGGGGACTGTCATCTCGAACGCGTCGACGATCGATTCCCACGCCATGTTGTCTTCGCGAATCGGCAACACCGCAGCGCGGCGCGCATTCCCTCGGCGACGCGAGGTCGTGGCGTTGTGAACGAGGCGAAGCTCCTTCGCGAGACGACGAACGACGCTCGCCGCCTCGGTAGGCGACGACACCGCGCCGAAGGCCGCGCGGGCATCGCCGACCGCCCGTTTGAGTCGGTTGACCCGGTTCGTCGCATGCTCGCCTAACGCGTCGACCGCCAGCTTATCCCAACCGTCGAGGCTAAGATACCCCTCGGTGATGATGTGGCGGTGGAGGCGGTCGCGGGCGCCCGGCGCTACGTCGATGTGGGCCGAGCGTGCGACCGCGAGCGAAGTCTCGCGCGTCGCGCGATCGGGATGGATCGCCAACCCGAGCAGCTGCAGCAGGACTGCGCCGATCGCGCTGTCTGCCGCGGTCCGACGAAGGGTTACGTCGACCGGAATTCCCGCCGGCTCGAAGACTTCGCGGATGAGCTCTCGATAGCGGTCCGCCGCACTGTGAACGACGATCGCGATCTCCTCCGCCGGAACACCCGCGTCGAGGTGACGTCGCACGACGCGCGCGGCGAGTCGGACCTCCCCCACGTCGCCGGCTGCCTCGAGGAGGGTCGTGGGAACGATGTCATTCCGAGCGTAGTGAGGAATCCTCAGGTTCCCGTTAGAGGGTTCTCTTTCGCGACGATGAGGATCCCTCGCTTCGCTCGGGATGACCCGTGGATGCGCATCGAACAACGAGTCGAGCGCGGACCTGCGCGGATTGCATTGCGTCTCTTCCCAGGCGGACGTGGACCGCAACCACTCGAGCGATCGAGACGAGAGCGCACTGGGAATCTGACGAACGAACCCGTGTGCGGCGATGACGTCGCACGGTGCCGTCGAAACGAGTGCTGCGATCAGCTCGCGCTCGACTCTCGTATGTACGGCCAGGTCTTCGATGACGATCGCGTCGAGTCCGCGGAGCACCGCGTCCTCTTCACGCAGCAGATCACTCGCGGCGGCGAGCGCTTCCGCGTCGGATGAGCCGAGTCGGGCGCGACGAACCGCCAAGGTGTGCCAGGCGCGGCTGAACGCGCGCGCACCATCGCTGACAGTCTTGCCCTCGATTGCGGCGGCGAGGTCCGCCGGAGCAGCGCCGTTCCGCTCGAGGGCATCGATTGTTGATGCCGCCTTGGCAGCCAATCCTTGGATCGGCGTGACGTCGCCGAATCGGTTGCCGGTGGCGGTTCGGAGCTCACGCTCGACGAGCAGGTCGGCCACGATGGGATCGACGACGACAGGCGCGCTTCGATGCGCACGGCGAAAGAGCTCGGCCGGGAGCGATCGAACCGTCTTGACCGTCAGTCCGAAGACCGCCCCTCGGCGAGCGAGGAGGTCCGCGATTGCGCGCCGTCGGGCCGCCGGCGACGCAACTATATATAGAACGTCGCGTGCACCATCGTCGATGCGTGCCTCGAGCGCGTCGAGGGCGCGCTCGTGGTGGTTGGCGTGGAACGGGCCGGTGAAGAGGAGGCGGGTTTTCTTAAGCGACATTCGTAGGAACGTTGCGACTCGACGAACGACTTGGTGCGACGACTACGGTAACAACCACGACTGACAGCCATCAGCTCGCTAACGTCGCTTTCGCGCCTCCGTGAGAAGCTGGTGATAATGCGCGTTCTCCATGTCGAGCAGGACGGCAGCGGTGAGCGCTGCCTCGGCACCGGCAAGCTTGCCACGTTTGAGAAGCAGTTCACCGAGCGCGGCGTGGTACTTCGCCTCACCACCATCGTAGAGTGTCGCCTCTCGGAACTTTGCTTCGGCCTGGTCGTACAGGCGAACCTCGTGCGCTTCGTTCCCATCCCGGTGGGCGCGCGGCGCACGACGTCGGGCCTGCGACGTACTCGATCGCCAACTCCTGCTGCTTGAGCTGCTCGGACCGGATGTCGTCAGGCGAGACAGTACCGAGTTGTGTAGGTCGACTCGACCCGGCCCGTGCAGAAGAAGATCGTGCAGCGGTCTGACAGAGCAGTGGGGCGATGCCCCACTCGGAACCCGCGATCGCTGTTATAGCATCAGGACCGCGAGCCGGGAACCCCGGCCGAACCTGGGTGGGGCTGTCGTGATGGCAGGCGATCCAAGCGCTGGATCGTCGTCCAAACACCAGGGCTCGCAGACCGTGGCGGTAAGTTGAGTCGGTAGGATTGGTCAGCTCCTGCCGGGAAACCTTGGACGGTGAAGTCAGTGTCGAAATCGATCACCCTAACAGTCAGTCATCCGCGAATCCCCGCAGACCCGATCGAAGGATTCCGGTTCCTGTGGGCCCTCTATGTCCGTGGGTACAAGCCGGAGCTCCACTGCCAACGGTGTTTCATCGGCCGGCGCGTCGAGGAGTTCTCTACTCGTACAGCAACGAGTGGTACGACCACCGTTCTCGATCGACTCGACCGGTACCCGTACGTCTACGTGTGCGGCGTCGGCGCGGGCAAGAAAGCAGAGCTGCGACACCAGAACCTGCACCTGCCGCTCAGATACAAGGAGGGCGGCATAGTGGAGAAGCCAACGTACAACGGGTACATCTTCCGCGCAGAGGATGCGGAGGAGTTGGCGATTCCGGCGCTGCCTGACGATTGGATGGGGCTCGACCGCGAGCACGCGCGCTGCAAGAACTTCCAGTTTGCTGTCGCGTACCTCGGCGGCTCGAAGCATTAGCCCATAGTCGTCATTGCTGCTGGTTCGGATGCGCTGGTAAAGGTTCCGTTTGCGCTGACGCGGTACGGACCGCTGCAAATCGATGCCGGGTAATCACGGTCGCGGCGCCACGCTGCGGCATGGCGCTGAGCTTCGAGTGGGACCCGCGCAAGGCTGCTGCGAACGCCAGAAAGCATCATGTATCGTTCGAGGAAGCACGCACCGCATTCGCCGACCCACTCGGGCGAATCGTCGACGATCCACGCCACTCCCTTCATGAAGAACGGGATGCTCTGATCGGCGTTACAGATCGGGGACGGCTGATCGCCGTTATGTTTACCGAGCGAGCACACACCATTCGCATCATTAGCGCCCGCCTTGTGACGCGCCGAGAGCGCATCGACTATGAAGAAGGCCATGGCCAGGCGTAAGAAGGTCGGGACCGCGAGGTCACGGCGAGCCGCTAAAGACGATATCCTGCCGGAGTATGATTTCAGTCGTGGCAGGCCGAACCCGTACGCTCAACGGTATTCCTCGGCCGAGAATCTCGTGAAGCTGGATCCCGACGTTGCTGCGGTCTTTCCCGATGCCAGAGCGGTGAATCATGCGCTGCGAGCGCTGGCCGAGATCATCGAGAAGCATGGGTCGGCTGAGCCGCGACAACGGCAGACGAGAGCCGCGCCGCGCGCCGCCCGCGGAAGCCGCTGAGTGATTGTGAGGGCGTTGGGGCCGGCCTGCGTGTATCAACCTTCGTGGTTCTCGTGCGATCAGATCTCTCTCTCAGTCCACCAGCTATGATTGCGAGCGCCGAGAGAGCTTCGCTTCGTACACGCGCTTGCTGCGATGCGCGTTGTACGCCCGCTGCGCCATGTACTTGGCGTCCTCCTCACTCACCAACCCGCCCACGAATCGATCGGCCAGGTCAGCGAGGTCGCTCGCCTGTTCCGCGAGCCCCTCGTCGAGCATGACGCCATACGCCGCCGGCGCCGCGGCCACCATCGCCGACACCGCGTGCAGGGCACCCGCTGCGCCGAGGTGGTCGCCCTCGTCGCGCATACGGAGCGCATCCTCCCGCGCGCGAGCCGCGTCGAGGAGCAGCATCTCGCGGCGTACCTCCGGCTCCGCGTGACCTGCTGCCGTCAGACGCGAGACGATCGGGAAGGTGATCTCCTGACGCTCCACCCCGCCCTGCTCCGTCAATACGTGCGCGACGACCACGAGCTCCGCCACGCGCACGTCACCCGCGTCGCCTACGCCGCCATTCGCATCGAGCAAGGCCGGAACAAAGAGCTCCGCCAGCACCACCTTGGGCTCGCGCGCGTAGACGTCGCCGATCTCGAGCCGAGCCCTGCCATCACCTAACGACACCATAGGATACTGATGACGGACGGCCGTGAGCGTCACCGCGTCGGTCGGCCGGATCTCCACCGACACCGTCTGCGCGCAGAGTGTGAGCAGCCCCTCGAGCTCCTCGGCGAAGACATCCGCGGCCTGATCCGCGCGCTCGATGTACCACATGTTCGCACCGCCGGCGTCTGCCATGCCACGGAGGAGCTTCTCGTCGTAGTCGGCGCCGAAGCCAATCGTGGTCGTGGTGATCCCGGTGCCGCACGCCGTGCGGCAGAGGCCTAACAACTGCTCCGGCGCGGTGATACCGGCGTTGGCGAGGCCGTCGGTCAACAGCACGACGCGATTGACGCCACTCTCGCGCTTCCCGTGCGCTACGAGCTCGCGACCGCGCAGCCATCCGCCGCTCAGGTTCGTCGTGCCGCCGGGTTGGAT
>Ga0070681_10004279_pt1 | contig 13554 bp, 11 predicted proteins | sample KBSC83BmetaG_FD_65650 | JGI IMG/M metagenome (GOLD analysis project Ga0070681, IMG submission 65650) | Corn rhizosphere microbial communities from Kellogg Biological Station, Michigan, USA - KBS C8-3B metaG | ecosystem: Host-associated > Plants > Roots > Rhizosphere | place: USA: Michigan... | reverse complement strand
GTCCTCGTCACCCAAGGCGTTCAACTGGTTCGACACGACGGAGTCGCCTCGACCGATCTGTCTCCAAGGAGCCTTCGTGATGCCTCGTAACGGCGAACCCGCGCGATTCGATCTCTCGATCGTCGTGCCCCTCTTCAACGAAGCCGCTACATTGGACGAACTTCACCGGCGGTTGCGGACCGTCGCGCTCCTGCTCGGTCTCCGCACCGAAATCATCTATGTTGACGACGGCAGCACCGACGGAACGACCGAGATCGTTGCCGCACTCGCCGGACGCGAGCCAGTTGTCAACGTCGTGACGCTCGCGCGAAATTACGGACAAACCGCGGCGCTGGCGGCGGGGTTCGATTCCGCGCGCGGGAACGTTATCGTCGCGATGGACGGCGACCTGCAGCACGCCCCGGAAGAGATCCCCAAGCTGCTCGCAAAACTGGATGACGGATACGACATCGTCAGCGGATGGCGTGAACAGCGCGTGGACGGCCTATGGACGCGGCGAATTCCGTCGAAGATCGCTAACTGGCTGATGGCCGAATTGTCGGGCGTGACGCTGCATGATTTCGGGACGACCTTCAAGGCGTATCGCGCACCGATGATCAAACGGATCCGCCTGTACGGCGATCTGCACCGGTTCATCCCCGCTCTGGCGAGCTGGAACGGCGCACGCATTGCCGAGGTGCCGATCGCGAACATCCCGCGGCCATCCAACAAATCGCACTATGGCCTGTCCCGCACATGGCGCGTCATGGCCGATCTGATTACCGTCCGGTTTCTGCTCAAGTACGTCACGCGACCGCTGCATCTGTTTGGTCCGCTCGGCTTCGTTAGTCTCGGGGCCGGCAGCGCGATGGCGGCATGGATACTCCTCACAAAACTTCTGACGGGCGTGCCGATGTTCGTGGCGCACGGCCCGCTGTTACTGCTGAGCGCTGCGTTGATACAGACCGGGATCGTTCTGCTCGGTCTCGGCCTCCTCGCCGAATTGCTGACGCGCATTTACATGGATGGCCATCACCGGAGGATCTACACCGTTGCGCAGGCGCGCACGAAGGGGCACAAGCGGATGTGGAGGAGCCCACGCCCAGTGATCGATGAGTCGTCGACCGCGGTGCTGAAATGAAAACACGTGCCTCGTGAAGGTCTTTACCATCGGCGCGAATGTTGTCGGCACGGCGGGGTTCGTGTACGCAATGCACGTCCTCGGCTGGATGCAGATCCGAAGTGCGCTGTTCCAGATGGGATGGGGGCTCGCCGCGGTTGTGGTGCTGTCAGGCCTGCGCGAAGCCGCGAGAGCCCTGGCCTGGGCAAAGACCGTCGAGGGTCCCGATCGTTTGTCGCTCCGCGACGCTTTCGAGGCGCGGCTCGCCGGCGAAGCGCTCAGCACCATGCTGCCGATGGGATTCCTCATCGGTGAGCCCGCCAAGGCGCAGTATCTCGCCGGCCGGTTGCCTTTCACGATTGCCTTCAGGGCTCAGCTCATCGAGTTCGGGTTCTATTGCGCCTCGCTGCTAGTGCTCTTTGGAGCCGGCGCTTTTTCAGCCCTTTCGGGCTTTGCCGCGTCGTCGCTGGTCGGACTCGGCCTTCTCGCTGTCGCCGTCGCACGAAAGAGGTTACGCATTCTTCCTTCACTGCGGTCGTTTTCTGCCCAACAGCGCTGGTGGGTATGGGGAATTTTCACGTTGGAGCTGGCGTACCACGCCCTTGGGATTGCAGAGGTGTACATCACGTTGATGCTGATCAGCCCAAAACCCGCGACGTGGGCTTCCGCTATCGTGTTCGAAACCGTCAATCGTGGCATGACCATGGCCTTCAAGATGATCCCGTTGCGGATCGGCGTGGACGAAGCGGCCGCAGCCATGGTGTCACAGCGCCTGGCGCTCGGGACGAGCACCGGACTGATGCTCGCGCTCGTGCGAAAGCTGCGGATGCTCTTGTGGGGCGCGGTTGGCCTGATGTTCGCTTTGACTCGGCCGATGCGACGATCACCAGTCGCGACGCCTGGCGGCGACGATCGGCCAGTGGCAAGGCCGTCAGTCTTCGCAGGAATCAAGCCACGAGCATGATGTTGATGCGGCGTCTCGAGTTCACATCGTCAGAACAGCGCGGAAGCTTGCGTTGCTACAGCCTGTGTGTGATCGATCCGGAAGGCGAGAGCTCGGCGGTAATCGGCGACACATTCGTCACCGGCAGTCAAAGCTGTGCGATGACGCGCGAATCCTGCCAACGCGTCGCATCAGGCAATCGATCCGCGATGGATCAGCCGCGCCAGTGCCTGGGCGAGTGATGTGGGGTCGATCGGTTTCGTAAGAAATGCCTGAAAGCCTGCGTCGACGGCAGTGGCCTCGGCGTTCTTATCCAGATGCCCACTCAGAGCGACCGCGGGTAACTGTGTCGCGTCGACCGTTGCACGGATATGCCGAATCAGCGCGTACCCATCCTCACCTGGCATCACAATGTCACTCAGAAGAACGTCAGGCGGTCTTTCCCGTACGACGCTGAGCGCCTCCCTGGCGTTGGCAACGACCGTCGGATGTGCTCCGTATTGTTCGAGTACCGCTTCGAGCGTCGCTCGAGTATCCGGTTCGTCCTCAATAACCAGCACGTTCACGCCTGAAAGCAACATCCGATCGACAGTGGGTGACGGCGACCGGTCCGGTGCGGCAACCTCGGTCCGCAACAGTGGAAATGTGATCGTAAACGTTGACCCACATCCGGCGCCCTTGCTGGCGGCGGTAATCTGACCACCGTGTTGCTCGACGAGGTGTTTGACGATGGCAAGGCCGAGCCCAAGGCCGGACTGCATCGGTGGAGTCGAAGTGGCTCCCTGCTGGAATCGTTCGAAGATCCGCGGTAACAGGTCTTCGTGGATGCCGATGCCTGTGTCATGGACGACGACCTGCGCTCGGTCGCCGATGCGCTCCACACGAAGCTGGATCGAACCCTGCGGCGGCGTGAACTTCAAGGCATTTGTCAGGAGGTTCGACACGATCTGCTGAAGCCGCTGCGGGTCCGCCTCCATCCACATCGATGGGGTGATCTCCGCCGTCAATTCAATGTGCTTGGCACGTGCCGCAGGCCGAGCGGCCTCTACGACATTGCCTGCCACGACCGCGAGATCGACACGGTGCCTCTCAATACGCAACTTGCCGGCGATGATCCGCGAGACGTCCAGCAACTCATCAATGAGCTTCGCCTGTAAGCGGACATTACGCTCCAACACGCCGAACGCTCGTCCCGACGATTCGCCACTCATCTGACCCGAACGCAACATCGTGATCCAGCCGAGCATCACCGTGAGCGGTGACCGCAGTTCGTGAGAAAGCGTTGACAGGAATTGATCCTTGGCGGCGTTGTCTTCCTGCGCGCGTCGTCTGGCCGCTTCAGATCGCGCCAGGTCGAGACGCTGGTCTTCCGCCTGGAGGCGTTCGAAATACGCTTCGAGCATCGCCGCGAGTGATTCGATCAGACGACGTTCCTCAGCGAGGAAGGGGCCTTCGGCTGCGGCGGACCGTGGCTCGCGGTAGACGACTTCGATAGCGCCGGTTTGATCGCCGGCGATCGGGAATTCAGCGCGCTGGAGCCACGGCGTCAACCGAAATCCGGCGGTCGCGGCTTCGACGCCGCCTGCCGTAATTCGTGCGCTCGCAATCTCCGGGTACTGCCAGGCGCGTGGCAATAGCTCGACGATCTGCGGCAACAGGTCGCCAGGCCTCGCCGGTTCATTGAGCAAGCGACCGGCTTCGTGCAGCGCCGTCAATTCCTTCACCCGCTCGCCCAGTTCGTGGACGAGGCGTTGCTGCTCCATCTGGGCACGCTGCCGTCTGGTGACGTCGCGCACGATCCCAACAATGGTCAGCTGACCTTCGCTGTCGAGTGGGCTCACGCGAATTTCCACCGGCACTTCAGTCCCGTCTGCCCGTCTGGCCGCAAGATCGCCGGAGATGGTGCGCGTCGACGGCGCTTCGCCATACGTCGCACGTTTCGCGCGATGCGCGGCCTTGAAACGCTGCGGGATGATGACTTCAACGTCTCGACCGAGCAGCGTCTCACGTGGATAGCCAAACAGCCGCTCCGCTTCGTCGTTGATGTTGATGATGCAGCCGTCGCTGTTGATGACGAGAATGGCGTCAGGAGCGGCGTCAATCAGACGGCGAAACATGCGTTCGGTGCGACTGCCCCGTTCGATCTCGGCGCGGAGATCGTCATTGGTTTTCGCGAGTTCAGCCGTCCGTTCCGTGACTCGCATTTCGAGTTGTTCACGTGCCGCCGCGAGCGCGAGGAACGCTTGCCATCGAGAGTTATTGAGTGAACTAATCAGGATCGCAACGCCGACAAATGCCGATAACTGAACCACGCGCGACACGTCGAACGTCAGCGTGTGGATGGGTGCGAGCAGAAAGTAATCGGCCGCAATGGTTCCAAGCACAGTGGCGAGAAGGCCTGGACCAAGACCACTGATCCAGGACGTTATCATCACGGCGCCTAGAAACAACGAGTAGGTCGCAGCCGCGCCCCACATCCCGGCACCCAGCAAGCCGAGGCTGAGCGCGAGCAGCGTCAGCAGCATGCCGATCGTGTAGCGTCGAAGCGAGGACAAACGTCCCTCAATCATGTTTTTTAGGTCTTCCTGGCGCGGGTCGGGATGGCTTCGCCAACGGGCCACATTCCGCGGCGACTCGAAAGTGAGATCGTCCAAAGAACGCCACGACCGATCGTACATCTGGGACTCGGTTTCCCAGAAGTCGCGCGTCTGGCGCAGCGGTTCGGCCTTGCGCATCTTGTCGGAGGTCGACCGGAACGGATCATCTGGGCCATATTCACGTTTTTGAATACATTCGTGACTATCACCCTCTCCGCGATACAGATAGCGAACCGCTCTGAGACTGGGCCACGCTCACTATCGATGCGACCACAGTCCGCGCAGCCACGACCGCCACCCGGCGTGGCTACGGAGATCATGACAGCGCCGCTCGAGAGTTGAGAGTAGCGCGTTGTATGGCCGAATGAACTTGTCGACGCCGTCTTCAAGGAGCCTGGTAGTCACCGCTGACATCGATACGCCCATCTGTTCGAGTTCGACCAATGTCTCCGCCGCGTCTCCCAATCCTTCGTCCAGACTGGGCCGCACGTGCCCATGCTGCCGAAATGCGTCCAGCGTGTGCAGAGTCATGGTGTTGACGGTGTCACTGCCGATCAGCTCTTCGACGTAGCGAACGTCGTGGTAAACAGGATTTTTCACGCTGGTGCTCGCCCAGAGCACGCGTTGCACCCGTGCGCCGTCAGCCGCCAGAGCGCTCCACCGTGGTCCCGAGAAGATCTCGTTGAAGGTGCCGTACGCCAACCTGGCACTCGCGATGGCGGCCTCGCCCAGCAACCGCTCGAGCTCCGGCTGCTCGGTTTCGGTGGCCGTCCTGAGCTTTTCGGTCAGGATCGCATCAACCGCCGTATCGATGCGACTGACGAAGAAGCTGGCCACGCTCGCGACGTGCCCAATCCGTTGGTTCGCCCTCCGCCGTGCTTCCAGCGCCTCGATATAGGTTCGGGCGACCTCTTCATAACGATCCCTCGCGAACAGCAGGGTGATGTTGACATTAATCCCCTGCGTGAGCAGCTCGCGAATGGCGGGCAGGCCCTCGGCTGTGCCGGGAACCTTGATCATGACGTTGTGCCGGTTCACACGCCGCCACAGACGGCGAGCTTCATCAATCGTTTGAGCCGTCTCGTGCGCGAGATCGGGCGCGACCTCGAGGCAGGCATATCCATCGGCTTGACCCGTCTTGTCGTACACAGGTCTCAACACGTCGGCGGCGGCTCGAATGTCCTCGACCGCAAGCTGTTCGTACACCTGCTTTGGCGTGAACTTCCGATGCCGCCGACAGACGGCAGCGACCGCATCGAGGTACGTCTCGCTTTCAACGATCGCCTTGTTGAAAATGGCGGGGTTCGACGTGACGCCGCTCAGCCCATCCTCGCGCACCAGGCGCGCCAACTCGCCGCTGGCGATGAACCCGCGGTCAATGAAGTCGAGCCAGATCGCCTGACCGCTGCGGCGGAGTTCCGCCGTAGGATTCAGCGCGAGTGACGCGGTCGTGATGGCCAAGAATGCCCTCTGATGAATCTGCGTCATCTTTTGCTCCTGCAAGAAGAATCCCCGCTCGATGGCGCGGCAGTACGTGGCAGGCTGCGGTCGATGGCGCGCCTGACCTTCGTTTGGTGAGGATGGCTGATCGCGCGACTACGACGCGTGCGCAGTCTGGTGACGGCGGTATCGGCTGGTAGCTTGACGCCGCTCGATCGCTGAACACAGCGTCGGGACCCATTGCGCTGATCCGGAAGTGTGAAACCGGCCGAATCGCAGGCGTCTCAGAGCGCTGGACTACGCCGCGGCGAGGGCGGCCTGGATCAGGCGTATCAGCGGGGCTGGATACAGGCCGAGCCACACCAGTAATCCGACGAGGGCGGCCAGAAGCACTTGCGCGGACACTCGTGGGACAAGCGCCGCAGCGACCATCTCGCGGCCGGGGTGCATGTACATGGCCGCGATGAATCGGAGGTAGTAAAACAATCCGACGCCACTCGTCACCAGCATCACGATCAGGAGCGTCCAGAGCGTGGCGCCGGCCGCCGTCAGGGCGACGTAGAACTTGCCGACGAAGCCGGCGGTCATCGGGATGCCAGCCAACGACAACAGCATGATCGTCAAGACACTGCTCGCTCCAGGGCGCCGCACCGCAAGACCTCGGTACTCGTTCACTGTTTCGATCTCGGCGCCTCCGCTGGACAGAATCGTGACGACGCCGAACGCCCCGATCGTCGTGATGAAGTAAGCGACTAGATAGAAGCTCACCGCCACAGCCGCTTGCGTGCCGCTGGCCAGAAACGCCACGAGCAGATAACCGAAGTGGGCAATCGACGAGTAAGCCAGCAGGCGCTTGAGATTCTGCTGAAGCAGCGCCAGCAGGTTGCCGCCAATCATCGACGCGACAGCGAGAGTCGCGAACATCAGAAAGAGCGAGTGACCGATCCGGACGTCGAGCGGTCCAAAGAGACGCAGGAGCGCTGCGAACATCGCACCTTTTGAGACGGTCGCCACGAACCCGGTGACCGGCGCGGGCGCCCCTTGATAGACGTCCGGGATCCACAAGTGAAATGGCACCAGGGCCAGTTTGAAGGCGAAGCCGACCATGATGAAACCCACGCCCCCGAGCACCAGGACACGGCCGGGGCCGGCGAGCGATCCGTATGACACTCGAGTGAGCCCCGTGAACGCCAGCGTTCCCAGATCCGCATAGATCATCGCAATGCCGAATAACAGGAAGGCAGCGGAAACTGCCGCGAGGATCAAGTACTTGAGGCCGGCCTCGATCTCCCGATTCTCGACACGGACGTAAGCGATCAAGGCATAGAGAGAGATACTCAGAAGCTCGAGACCGAGAAACAGTGACGCGAAGTGTGAGGCTGCCACCAGTACCAGCCCACCCAGTGCGGCCAGCAGCAGCAGCGCGTAATACTCCTCTCGAGTCTCGTCGCATTGCTGAAGATAGCCGAACGACAGGATGGCGGTCGCCGCCGTTGCCAGCAGGATCAGCCCGCTGTAAAAGCGTGCATAGCCATCGAATGTCAGCAACGACCCGACGGTGTATGGCAGTTCTGAAGCCGCAAAGAGGGAGAGGAAGGCCATTAGGAGCCCTGCTAACGTGATGCCGAACGCCACGCGGTGGCTTCGACGGCCCGAAACGACCAGCATCAGCAGGATGGTCGTTGCGGCGAGGACGATGAGCGGCCGCAGCGACGCCAGATCGTGCTGCATCATCGCGTCCCCCTAACCGAATCGATCCGAATACCCCCGTATAACGGCGTCTGCAGCAACTTCGTCACAACCGGGCGGACCGCATCCATGCATGGCTGCGGATTGAGTCCAAGCCACACGAGCAATAGGACGAGCCCGCTCATCGTCACCATCTCGCGCCGTTTGAGATCGACGATGCGATGCGGTTCCCGCTCGCGGCCATAGAAAACGGCCTGGACGAGCCACAGCGCGTACACTGTCGAGACGACAAACCCGATCGACGCGACCGCCGTGGCGGCAGGAAACGCGCGATAGCTGCCCGCGAGCACGAAGAATTCCGCGAGAAAATTACCCAGCCCGGGCAGTCCCATCGCGGCCAACGCGAAGAACAGCGTCATCCCTCCCAGCCGAGGCGCCGCTGCCCAGAGGCCGCCCAGCCGATCGAAGTCTCGCGTGTGCGTGCGCTCCTGGAGCGCGCCGACGAGCGCGAACAGCGCACCCGTACCGAGGCCGTGGCAGAGAATCTGGAGGATCGCGCCCTGAAGCGCGAGATCCGTTCCGGCAAAGGCGCCCATCACCACGAATCCCATGTGACTGACGCTCGTGTAGGCGACCAGCCGCTTCACGTCGGTTTGGCCGAATGCCAGCACGGCCCCGTAGAGCACGCCGACCACGCCGAGCGTCATCGCGACCGGCGTCAATGCGGACGCAGCCTGGGGAAAGAGCGGCCACGCGAAACGCAAGATTCCGTACGCGCCGGTTTTCAGCAGCAAACCGGCGAGTACGATGCTCCCCGCAGTCGGCGCTTCGGTGTGGGCGTCCGGGAGCCACGTGTGGAACGGCACGACCGGCAGCTTCACGGCAAACGCAATGGCGAAACCGAGCAGCAGCCACAGCGCCGTTTCAGGGGCGAGCGGTGTGCCGATGAGGTCGCCGTAGTCGAACGTGGTGATACCGGTTGCCCTGTGGTGAACGAAGACGAGGGCGACGATCGCCGCCAGCATCAACAGGCCGCTGATCTGTGTGAACAGAAAGAACTTGATCGCCGCATAGATCCGGCGCTCATGGCCCCACAGGCCGATCAGGAAGTACATCGGCACCAGCATCAGTTCCCAGAAGAAATAAAAGAGAAACAGATCGAGCGACAGGAAGACGCCCGTGATGCCGGCGATGACCCAGAGCAACATGAGATGAAACAACCCGATGTCGCGATCGATCTCCGTCCACGATGCGACGACCGCCACAATGGCGAGGAGCGCCGTCAACAGCGTCAGCATCAGACTCAGGCCGTCGAGGCCGAGATGAAAGCGGATGCCCAGCGGGTCGATCCAGGGGACGTTCAGTTCGGCAATCCAGGTGCTCGCGCGCATCGGAGGCAGACGGCGGCTTTGCACCCACCACGTAATCGCCAGGCTGAGATCAAGACCGAGCGCGATCAGCGCGATCCAACGCGCCGCCCGATGACTCCAGCGATCAAGTCCCCACGATGCGAGACCCGCGACGAGCGGCACGAGAATCAGTAACGCGAGCGTCATAGAAAGATCGCGATCGCGGTGATTGCGAGCGCACCGATCGCGAGTCCGGCGGCGTACCACCGCACCCGTCCGGTTTGTGTGCTGTTCGACGCACGCCATCCGATCCAGCCGGCCCAGACGAGTCCGTCGTAGATTCGATCGACGACATCGGCTCGATCGACACGCGCGAGCCACACGAACGGCCCCACGAACAGCCGGTCGTAGAGCCAATCGAATCCCCATCCGGCGAACCACAACGTGTGTAGCCAGCGGATGGGCCGCAAGTTGAGCAGGGTTCCAGCAGCCACCCGGCTGCGGATGAAGAGAGCCCAGGCGATGTAGATCCCTCCGATCGACACGAGGCCGGCGACGAGTTGTAAAGACGCCATCTGCGCTGCCCGGTTCGGCAACGTTGTCAGCGGTGGAAGCACTGTTTGCAGGAACGTGGTGAACAACGGCTTGTCGCCGAGTGTTGCGGGCAGTTCCACCAAACCGCCGACGAGGGCCAGCGCTGCCAAGATCACGAGCGGGGCGTTCATGCGCCATCCGGAGCGTCCGGTCGGGCGTCGCGAGGCATCACCGAAAAAAGCCAGAAATACCAGGCGAAAGGCGTACACGGATGTCAGCAACGCGCCAATCAGGCCAGCCAGCCACAGCCATGGCCCGCCACGAGTCGACGACCAGGCATCGAACAGAATCAGATCTTTGCTGTAGAAGCCGGCGGTCACGACCGGCAGCGCCGACAGTGATGCCGCGCCGATGAGGAAGGTCCAGAACGCGACCGGCAACTCGCGTCGCAGGCCGCCCATCCTGAACAGATCGTGCTCGTCCTCGAGCTCGACGATGACGACGCCCGCCGCCAGGAAAAGCAGCGCCTTGAAAAAAGCGTGGGTCATGAAGTGAAAGATGGCCGCCGACCATGCGCCGACGCCGAGCGCGAGGAACATGTAGCCGATCTGGCTCATCGTCGAATAGGCCAGAGCGCGTTTGATGTCGCGCTGAACCAGGGCACTGCAACCGGCGAGCAGCAGCGTGACCGCGCCGATCACGGCGACGATCGCCAGCACGGGCGGCGCGAGCGCGAAGACGACGTGCATGCGCGCGATCAGATACACGCCCGCCGTCACCATCGTCGCGGCATGAATCAACGCACTGACCGGCGTCGGCCCTGCCATCGCGTCTGGCAACCAGGTCTGAAGCGGGATTTGGGCCGACTTGCCAACGGCACCGCCCAGCAGAAGCGCGGCGACGGCTATCGCCAGCGTCGATCCGCTCGGCCACTCGAGGGCAGCGCGCCTGCTCACGGTCTCGATGTCGAGTGTGCCAAGCCGTGTGATGAGCAGAAAGAGTCCGATCGCCAGCGCCGTGTCGCCGATGCGCGTGACGATGAACGCTTTGCGCGCGGCGTTCGCAGTGGCGGCCTCGCGATACCAGAAGCCGATGAGGAGATAGCTGCAGAGACCGACGCCCTCCCATCCCAGGTATAGCAGCAGCAGGTTATCGGCAAGCACGAGCACGAGCATCGAGCCGACGAAGAGATTCATGTACGCGAAGAATCGGGCATAGCCATCATCGCCTTCCATGAATGCTGTCGAGTAGAAGAGGATCAACAAGCTGACGCCGGTGACGACCAGCATCATGACGAGCGATAGCGGATCGATGCGAAAGCCGATGGTCGGCGCGAATTCACCGATTCGCGCCCATGTCCACAGCGTTTGCGTGAAGGAGCGCGTTTCCACCGGGCTGGCGATGAGACGCGCGCCCACCAAGCAAGCGACGGCGGTCGAGACCGCGACGGGCACCGTGCCGAGGATCGCGATGGCGACTCGCCCGCTGCGCCTGCCGGCGATCACTAAGGCGACGAATCCGGCCACCGGCGTCGCGGGCACGAGCCACAGCCATCGCACCATGTCATCCTCGCAGCAATGAGGCGGCGTCGGCGTCCACGGTTCCAAAGCGGCGATAGAACTGGATCAGCAGCGCCAGGCCTACCGCCACTTCACCCGCGGCGGTCGCGAGGATGAAGAGAAACATGACCTGTCCGTCGGCCTGGCCCCATCGGGCGCCAGCCACGACGAACGCCAGTCCGGCGGCATTCAGCATGACCTCGAGCGACATCAGGATGAACATCAGGTTCCGCCGGGACAACACGCCGATCAGTCCCAGACTGAAGAGCACGGCTGCGACGCTCAACCCTGAAGCGAGTGGAATGTCGACCATCATGGAATTAGCCGGGGCTGTTCATCTCGCGCCGACCGAGGTGGTACGCGCCAATGAGCGCGGAGAGCAGCAGCATCGACGCGATCTCAACGCCGAGCGCATACTGCGTGAATAACGCCACGCCGACGGCTCGTGGCTCGACGACCGAGGCGGCAACGCGCTGGCCGGCATGCGACGACAATCCGTAGAGCAGCTCCGCCAACAACAGCGCGCTGAGAACGGTCGGGCCAATCCAGATGCGCGCTGGCTCCCACCTGCGTTCCTGTTCGACCGTCGCCGGTCCGAGATTGAGCAGCATCATCACGAACACGAACAACACCATGATGGCGCCCGCGTAGACGATGACCTCCAGGGCCGCGACGAAGGGCGCGCCGAGCGCGAAGAACATGACTGCCACAGCGAGCAGCGAAACAATCAGATACAGCAGCCCGTGCACGACGTTTGTCCTGGTGATGGCCAGCGCCGTCGCAACGATGGCAATTGCCGCGGCAGCGTAGAAGGTTTCGATCATGGCAACACGGTGCGGATGTCGGCAGGCGGCGCCTCGTGTTCCGCCTGTCCGGTGTCCTTGCCGGCGATGTTCAGGCCGGCGACGCGGTAGTAGTTGTAGCCGGGGTACTTGCCTTCCCCGTTGATCAGGAGATCTTCTTTTTCATAAACGAGGTTGCCGCGCGTGTACTCGCTCATCTCGAAGTCGGGTGTGAGCTGAATCGCATAGGTCGGGCATGCCTCTTCGCAAAAGCCGCAGAAGATGCAGCGCGAGAAATTGATGCGGAAGAACTCGGGATAGCGCCGGCCGTGTTCGTCCTCGGTCGCCTGCAGCGAGATGCACGCCACTGGACAGACGGCGGAACAGAGATGGCACGCGACGCAGCGTTCGCCGCCGTCAGGGTCGCGCGACAGGATGATGCGGCCGCGCCACCGCGGCGGCAGCAATGCCTTCTGCTCGGGATACTGAATCGTCGCCTTCCTGCGAAAGAGGTGACGAAAGACGATCCAGAGCGCCTGAATGATGCTCTTCATATTTTGCCTACGCGAGCACGACCAGCGCGCCGGTGACCAACAGGTTCACGAGTGCGACCGGCAGCAGCACCTTCCAGCCGTACGCCATCAGCTGATCGAAGCGTGGACGTGGAAGCGTGGCGCGCAGCAGGATGAAACCGCACACCAGGACGAACGTCTTCAGCACGAACCAGACAATCGGCGGCAGCCACGGACCGAGCCAACCGCCAAAGAAGAGGGTGACGATCATCGCCGAGATGAGCGTGATGCCAAGGTATTCACCGACGAAGAACAGGCCGAACTTCATCGCGGAATACTCGGCGTGGTACCCGGCCACAAGCTCGCTTTCCGCCTCGGGCAAATCGAACGGTAGCCGCCGCGTTTCCGCGACGGCCGCATTCGCGAAGACGAGCAGGCCCAGCGCCTGCGGCACGCAGAACCACAGGCCGCGCTGCGCTTCGACAATGCGCGTGAGGCTGAACGACCCCGCGAGGATCACCACGCCCATCAGCGACAGGCCCATGAACACCTCGTACGACAACATTTGCGCCGCGGCCCGCAGACTGCCGATGAGCGAATACTTGTTCCCCGAGGCCCAGCCGGCGAGCATGACGCTGTAGACACCAAGCGACGACATGCCGAGAAAGAACAGCAGGCCGATATTCAGATCGGCCACCTGAATGGTTGGCGTGAAGGGGATGATCGCGAACGCCAAAAGGACCGTGACCACAATCACCGCGGGTGCGAGTACGAAGACCGGCTTGTCGGCGAACGGCGGAATCCAATCCTCCTTCGTCAGCAGTTTGATGGCGTCGGCGACGGTCTGGAGAAGCCCGAAGGGCCCAGTGCGATTGGGACCGTAGCGGTCCTGCCAGAAACCCAGAAGCCGTCGTTCGAACCAGACCAGCAGTCCTGCGACCGTCAGCAAGACGAACAGCACCCCGAACACCATCACAATCGAGCGCATTGCCTCGGTCATGCGGTTCCCCCTTTCTTCTCCGCCGTGCTGTGATTGGGCCGGGGGACGCC
>Ga0070681_10004278_pt1 | contig 13555 bp, 6 predicted proteins | sample KBSC83BmetaG_FD_65650 | JGI IMG/M metagenome (GOLD analysis project Ga0070681, IMG submission 65650) | Corn rhizosphere microbial communities from Kellogg Biological Station, Michigan, USA - KBS C8-3B metaG | ecosystem: Host-associated > Plants > Roots > Rhizosphere | place: USA: Michigan... | reverse complement strand
CCTCAAGGTCGCGGCCGTGAAGGCGCCGGGCTTCGGCGATCGCCGCAAGGCGATGCTCGAGGACATGGCCATCCTGACCGGCGGCCAGGTCATCTCCGAAGACCTCGGCATCAAGCTCGAAAACGTCACGCTCGAGATGCTCGGCACGGCGAAGAAGATCACCATCACGAAGGAGGAGACCACCCTCGTCGACGGCGCCGGCAAGAAGAAGGACATCGAGGCGCGCATCGGACAGATCCGCGCGCAGATCGAGGAGACGACCTCCGACTATGACCGCGAGAAGCTGCAGGAGCGGCTGGCCAAGCTGGCCGGCGGCGTCGCGGTGATCCGCGTCGGCGGCGCCACCGAGATCGAGGTGAAGGACCGCAAGGACCGGGTGGACGATGCCGTGCACGCGACCCGCGCCGCGGTCGAGGAAGGCATCGTGGCCGGCGGCGGCGTGGCCCTGCTCTACGCCATCCGCAGGCTCGCGGAGCTCAATCCGGTCAATGGCGACCAGAAGGTCGGCATCGATATCGTCCGCAAGGCGCTCGTGTGGCCGGCCCGCCAGATTGCAGAGAATGCCGGCACAGACGGCGCGATCGTGGTCGGAAAGCTGCTCGACTCGAAGGACACCAACTACGGCTTCGACGCGCAGACCGGCGAGTATTGCGATCTGGTGAAGGCCGGTATCATCGATCCCGTGAAGGTCGTCCGCACGGCATTGCAGGATGCGGCGAGCGTCGCCGGGCTTCTGATCACCACCGAAGCAATGATCGCCGAGCGGCCAAAGGGAGACGCCGCGCCCGACATGGGCATGGCCGGCGGCGGCATGGGATTCTAGGTCGACCGGCCCCCGGGGACCGGCATGGGGATCCGCTTCCCGCGCCGCGTCCTCGGCCGCTTTCGCGAATGCGCCGGCATTGGAATCCGTTGCCGCGGTCGGTGAGTCGTTTCCGGGGCCCCCGGCGCTTGCCTATTTCGATTGGATTCGCCCGGTCGCTTTCCAATTGGCCTTGCGAAAGCGGCTCGCGTCATGAAACGGGAGATGGCAATAGGCGCAGCTGGACATCATGCAGCCGTGGCACGCCGATTTTCCGCATGCGAGACATTCCCGCACCCGGCGTCCCCAGCCTTCGACGCAATGAGGACAGAAGGAGAGAACCGTCACCGCGGCCTCTGCCCATGAGGCATGTCGGTGTCGCTCGCCGGCTGGAAGCTCACCTGCCTAGGCGGCCTTCTTGGCGGCCAGGCCCTTGTCGAGGATGCCCATGATATCGGCTTCCTTCATGATGATGAGCTCCTCGCCGTCGATCTTGACCTCCGAGCCCGACCATTTGCCGAACAGAATGCGATCGCCGACGCTCACATCGAGCGGCTGGATCTTGCCCTGCTCGTCGCGGGCGCCCGATCCGACGGCGACAATCTCGCCCTCCTGAGGCTTTTCCTGCGCCGTGTCGGGGATGAGGATACCGCCGGCAGTCTTGCTTTCCTGCGCGACGCGGCGCACCAGCACGCGGTCGTGGAGCGGCACGAATTTCATGGCGACCTCCTGAAGCGATGGGATGGGTTGCGAGCGCGGCGGCGGCGAGCGCGTCGTCGCGTGCATCGGAGCCCGGAATATAGACCGCGCCGCCGATCGCAGACAGGGCCGGAAACTACGCAGAAAGCGCGTTCGGGCGACTGCCGCCCGGCCCTCGATTGGTAACACCCGCACCCGACGGACGTTCTCTGGTAACACTTCACCATCGCGGCCCTGACGCGCAGCCTGCGCCGGCTCGGCCCGCATGGCCGGTTCCGTGCCGCCGTTCATGGCTGCGGTGCGATTCCCGAAAGGGCCGCCGCTGGACAGGACATCACATCCCATGATCGGGCGCCACGATTTCGCTCGCGCCGTCACACTGTCGCTTTGCGCCCTGGCGGCGCTGTTCTGGCTGGGTTGCGGCGCGACCGCGCGCGGCGAGACCTTTGCCCGTGCCGCCGCGAGCGCCATCGGCGCGATGGGCGATGAGATGCAGCGCACCGTTCTCGTTCCGGGGTTCTCTGAGGCGGAACGCGGCCGCGGCTTTGCCCTCATCCTCTCGCGGCACTTCGACATGGCGGCCATCGCGCGGCAATCGCTCGGCTATCATTGGTCGGCGGCGACCCCGGAACAGCGCCGCGAATTCACCGAGCTGTTCACCACCATGTGGGTGAAGGATTATGGCGGCATGATGCGCGCGGATCTGGCGCTGCCCTTTTCCGTCACCGGCCAGCGCGATGAAGGCCCGCGCGCTGCGCTGGTGCTGAGCCAGCTTGGCCAACGCACCGATCCGGACTTCCTGCGCATCGACTGGCGGATGCAGCTGGCCGAGGACGGGCAGCCCCGCATCATCGATGTGATCGTCAGCGGCGTCAGCCTGGTGCGCAGCGGGCAAGAGGATTTCGACGCGTCGATACGCCAATCGGGCCGGGGCATGGAGGGGCTTTTGCAGCTGCTCCGCACGAAATATGCGACGCCGACGGCAATGCCCAAATGAGCGGCGAGCGCCCCGGAGGGGAGAAAGACATGCGTGAGGCGCGTGATCCGACCATCCGGCTGGGTAGCCATATGGTGCTGATGAGCGTCCGGCAGATCCGCTTCGCGGTGGCGATGCCCGAGGAGTCGAAAGAGGGCGTTCGCGCGCTGCACAGCGTCTCCGGGCTCATCTCCTACGACCTGTTCAAAGCGGAGCCGCACACCAGCGCCGAAGCCGGCGCCGTCTTCGCGCGCAACCGAGACGCGGTGCTGGCCGGGTTCGGCCGCGCCTTTCGGCAAGCGATGGCCTTGCATGTGCGAAAGCCGAACACGGACAGCCTGGTGGTCAACCTGGTCGCAGCCGATCTGCCGCGAGGGTTGCTTACCTAGGGCGCTCCGCGGCGCGTCGGCCGAGTCTTGCGATCCTGTGCCATCAGGCCCGGTTGATTGTTCTGGCCCGATGCCCCATATGGTCGCATGTGGGATCAGGCCATTCATTCTCTCCGCGCAATATCGAATTCAACGCGTTTCTCTTCGCGCCGGTCGGCGACGACAAGAATGGCATGGTTCTGACGGTCGTCTCGGCCCTTGCCCGGCTCGGCCTGGATCCCTGGAACGAGGCTGGTCGCTTGGCTGGCTTGCCGAGGATTGCCGCTACCCAGGCCTTGGCCCGGATGATCGGCAAGTTGCCGGTGGGCGACTGGCAATCGTCGGACCTGTCTGACATTGCAGGACGTTTGACTGTGCTCCTCCCGACAGCGGTTACGGTCGCTTCATTCCCCGGGGAGCCGAGTCGCCCCGGCCGGGCGGTCGCATCCCGCGCGGCGGCTTGGGCGCTCATCCTGCTGCTGCTGGTCGGAGCGACCTTCGTCCTCGCACGTCATGCGGCGCCCGACATCTCGCCGCCGGTCGCGGGGGCGAGCACTCTCTCGCCACCGTCTCCCTGACCTAGACCTTCTATTTTCCCCGCGTTGCGCCTGATCCTCGCGGCGCGCTTCGAGGCGCGCGGGCCGACCGCCGACGGCCCCCATTCGTTGCCGACACATGGCCGCGGGAAGTGGGCAGCTTGCGATACCATGTGCTGCGCTGCAGAGAGGTCGATTTGAGGAACTTCATGCGGCCTGCACCATCGCCCTGGAACAATGGCGATCCGATTCGCGCAGAGCTCTTCAGTGTCGAGCGTCTCGAGGCGCATGCGCGGAGCCTGGCGGTCGCGCAGACGGTCACCGCGAAGCCGATCGGCCACCATCCGTTGGGACGTCGCCTGGCCGACAACGAGTCGTTGCTGCTCACCGCTTACCGCTCGATCGCCAAGGCGGTCGATAAAGGCGAGGCAATTACGCCGGCAGCGGAATGGCTGATCGACAACTATCATCTCGTCGAGCGGCAGGTCCACGAAATCCGCTCGGCGCTGCCACCCACCTATTACCGACAGCTGCCGTCCCTGACCGACGGGCCATTCGCCGGCTATCCCCGCGTGCTCGGCATCGCCTGGGCCTTCATCGCCCACACCGACAGCCGCATCGATTCAGAAATGCTGTGCCACTTTCTGGCGGCCTATCAGGAGGTGCAGCCGCTCACGATCGGAGAGCTTTGGGCAGTCGCAATCACCCTCAGGATCGTGCTGGTCGAAAACCTCAGGCGCCTTGCCGCGCTCATTTTGCACAATCGAGCGGCGCGACAGCAGGCTGACGACATTGCCGACCGCCTGCTGGGCGCCAGCGGTCGTGCTGCCGGGCCTATGTCGGAAGTCATGGCGCCTCATGAGGACACGCCGCTTTCGCGATCCTTTGCCGTGCAGCTGGTGCATCGCCTCCGCGACCAGGATCCCCAGAGCACGCTGCCTCTTGTGTGGCTCGATGAGCGGCTGGCCGGTGAGGGCACGACGACGGACGAGGCCGTACGCCAAGAGCACCAGCGGCAGGGAGCCGCGACCGTCACGGTGCGCAATATCATCACCAGCATGCGGCTGATCTCCGACCTCGACTGGGCGGAGCTGTTCGAGCGCACAAGTCTCGTCGATCGCACGCTTGCGGCCGGCGGCAATTTCCTGGCCATGGATTTCTCGACACGCAACCTGTATCGCAGCGCCATCGAGGATCTCGCGCGTCGATCAGGGCGCACCGAACTCGAGGTGGCGAAAGCCGCCGTGATGGCGGCGCAACAGGCGGCATGCAGCGAAGCTGGCGGCGGCGACGCTCGCCGTTGCGATCCGGGCTTCCATCTCGTCAGTGGCGGGCGTCGTGATTTCGAGGCGATGATCGGGTTCCAGCCGTCCGTGCAGGCCCGGCTCAAGCGTCTGATGGATTTTCTCGGCATCCGCGGATATATCGGCGCCGGCGCCATCGTTGCCGCGATCCTCCTTGCTTTACCGCTGATCACCCTCGCCGCACACGGGCTTGGCGAAACATATCTGGCGGTTTTGGCGATCCTGGGCGCGATTCCCGCCCTCGATGCTGGAGTCGCGCTGGTGAACCGCGCCGTGACGCGCGGATTCGGCGCAATCCTGTTGCCGGCTATGGCGCTTCGCGAAGGGGTCCCGGCGCATCTGAGAACGGTTGTCGCCGTTCCGACGATGCTGACGACGGTCGATGAAATCGAGGAGCAGGTCGAGCGCCTGGAGGTGCATTACCTGGCAAGCCCGGAAGGCGCCCTTCATTTCGCATTGTTGTCCGACTGGCAGGACGCCGTGAGCGAACATGCCGACGATGACGATGGATTGCTGGCAGCGGCGGCAGAGGCGGTCGCCAGGCTGAACCATCGTCACGGTCCCGCGCCGGGCGGAAACGAGCGCTTTATCCTGTTGCATCGCAGGCGCGTATGGAACGCTGGTGAAGCGCGATGGATAGGCTGGGAACGCAAACGCGGCAAGCTGCACGAGCTCAATCGTCTCCTGCGCGGGGCGACCGATACAAATTTCCTCAGCCTGCGCGGCTATCCGCCCCGCGTTCCGCAGGACGTCCGCTATGTCATGACGCTGGATGCCGACACCAAGCTCCCGCGCGATACAGTCCGCCGCCTGGTCGGCAAGATGGCTCACGCGCTCAACCGGCCGCGTTTCGACGCCGCCGCCGACAGGGTCGTCGAGGGCTATGCGGTTCTGCAGCCGCGGGTTACGCCCTCGCTCCCCGTCGGCTGCGAAGGTTCCCTGTTCCAGCGTATCTTCTCGAGCATCAGCGGTATCGATCCATATGCCGCGGCAGTTTCCGATGTGTACCAGGATCTGTTCGGGGAAGGCTCCTATACAGGCAAAGGCATCTATGACGTCGACGCCTTCGAGGCGGCCCTCGCGGGCCGTGTGCCGGACTCGACCTTGCTCAGCCACGATCTGTTCGAGGGGGTTTTCGCCCGCGCCGGTCTTGCCTCGGACATAGAGGTCGTCGAGGAATTTCCCGCCCGCTATGACGTCGCGGCGCGGCGGCTTCACCGTTGGGCCCGTGGCGATTGGCAATTGCTGCCGTGGATTCTTGGCCGTCGGCCGATTTCAGGCTCGGATCGGACACGGCGCAGCATGCCCGCTATCGGCCGTTGGAAGATGCTCGACAACCTGAGGCGGACGCTGTCCTCGCCTGCCTGCCTGCTCGCCCTGTTGGCGGGATGGACGCTGTCCATCGAGGACGCCGCGATCTGGACCGCATTCATCCTCGCGACGATCCTCGTTCCGACGCTTATCCCGGTTGTCGGTGCCGCCTTGCCGCGCCTCGCGACAAGTACCTGGCGCAGCTATCTGGGCGCGTTGGGCGCCGATCTGCGCCTCGCCCTCATTCTGTCTGCTCTCATGATCACCTTTCTTGCCCATCAGGCATGGCTGATGGGTGATGCGATTTTCCGTACCTTGATTCGGCTATGCGTCACGCATCGCCATCTTCTTGAATGGGTCACGACGGCGCAATCCACGATCGGTGGCAGGCTCGATCTACGGGGGTTTTTCGCTAGGATGGCCGGCGCGGTCGTCATCGGCCTCCTCGCAGTGACAGTTTGCGCCCTGACGAGGCCGGGGACGCTGGCTCTCGTGGTGCCTTTCGCGGCATTATGGATCGCCTCTCCGGTGATCGCTCGCTGGACGAGCCGATCTCCTGCCATCGCGGGCGGCATGTCCGTATCGGAGTCCGACGCCCAGGCGCTGCGGCTGATCGCACGCCAGACTTGGCGATTCTTCGAGGCATTCGTGTCTTCGACGGACCACATGCTGCCGCCGGACAATTTCCAGGAAGATCCGGTTGCGACACAGGCCCATCGCACCTCACCCACCAATATCGGCCTCTATCTCGTCGCAGCTGCCACGGCCTGCGATTTCGGATGGGTGGGCCGGACCGAGGTCGTCGAAAGATTGGAGGCGACATTCGCGACAATGAGCCGGTTGGCCCGTTTTCGCGGTCATTTTTACAATTGGTACGACACACGCGACCTGCGTCCGCTCGATCCCAAGTACATCTCTTCCGTCGACAGCGGCAATCTGGCCGGGCATCTGATGGCGCTCGCCGGCACATGCCGGGAATGGCGCGCGGCCAGGCCGACGCTTGCGCGGCGGCTGACGGGGATCGGTGATGCGCTGGAGCTCGCACGTGAAGAGGCGGACGGCCTGCGTGACGGTCCACGGACGCAGACGGTCACCTGGAATCAGCTCGCCCATGCCTTTGCCGAGCTGGCCGCCGACTGTCAAAGAGCGCTGGCGGATCCGGCGGCACAGGATGCGGAGGCGTCCATCGCAATTCTTTCGAAGCTCGGGGCGCGGGCCGAAACGATCGGCGATATCGCGCGCGCTCTGACGGCCGAGCGCGGCGACGATTGCGGCGCGGACATGCTGTACTGGATCGAGGCGGTATCCCGCGCGATCGACAGTCACGGGCGCGACCTGTGTCAGTCCGCGGATGCGTGTGCCGCTCTTCAGACCCGTCTGGCGGCCCTCGAGAGCAACGCCCGCGAAACGGCGCTCGGGATGGAGTTCGGCTTTCTGCTCGATTCCGACCGCAACCTGCTCTCGATCGGCTATCGGGTGTCGGAGGGAACGCTCGACCAAAGCTGTTACGACCTGCTTGCCTCCGAGGCGCGGCTCGCAAGCTTCATTGCGATCGCCAAAGGTGACATTCCGGCCCGCCACTGGTTCCACCTCGGGCGTGCCGTCACGCCTATCGCTTACGGCGCCGCACTTATCTCCTGGTCGGGCTCGATGTTCGAATATCTGATGCCGTCGCTCGTGATGCGCGCGCCGGCGGGAAGTCTCATCGAGCAGACGAGTCGGCTCATCGTGCGGCGGCAGATCTCCTATGCACGATCGCTCGGCACCCCCTGGGGCATATCGGAGTCGGCCTTCAATACGCGGGATCTCGAGCTCACCTACCAGTATTCCAATTTCGGTGTCCCGGGTCTGGGCCTGAAGCGCGGCCTGGCGGAGAACGCCGTCATCGCGCCCTATGCCACGGCGCTTGCGGCGATGGTGGATCCGCACGCGGCCGCCCAGAATTTGGCGGAGCTTGCTCGGCTCGGCGCGCGCGGACGCTACGGCTTTTATGAGGCTCTGGACTACACGCCGAGCCGCCTGCCCGAGGGCAGAAATTTCGCAATCGTGCGGGCCTTCATGGCTCACCATCAGGGAATGACGATCGTCGCCATCGCGGACAGCCTGCTGGATGGTGCGATGCGGGCGCGATTCCATGGCGAACCGATCGTACAGGCCGCGGAGCTGCTGCTGCAGGAGCGCACACCGCGCTACATCGCCGTCGTACGGCCCTGGGCCGCGGAGACGAAAGGCCAGGCCAGGATCCTGCAGATGGAGGCGCCCGGCGGGCGGCGGATCTTCACCCCGCATGACGCAACGCCGGCGACCCACTTGCTCTCCAACGGCCGCTACGCGGTGATGCTCACGGCAGCCGGTTCGGGATATAGCCGCTGGCGCGATTTGGCGGTGACTCGCTGGCAAGCGGACGCCACCTGCGACGATTGGGGTTCCTATATCTTTCTCCGGGATGCCGATAGTGGCGCCGTCTGGTCGGCAGGCTTCCAGCCGACCGGGGTCGAGCCCGACAGCTATACCGTCACCTTCAGCGAAGATCGTGCCGAGTTCGTCCGGCGCGATGACTCGCTGATCACGACCCTGGAAGTGCTGGTTTCAGCCGAAGACGATGCCGAAGTCCGCCGGGTCTCGATCTCGAATTCCGGCCTGGCTGTGCGCGACATCGATGTCACCTCCTATAGCGAGCTGGTGCTGGCCCCTCCTTCCGCGGATGCGGCGCACCTCGCTTTTTCCAAATTGTTCGTCGAGACGGAGTATCTCGACGATTCCGGCGCCATCCTGGCGACCCGGCGGCGCCGTGCGCCGAACGATCCGGAAATCTGGGCGGCGCATCTTGCTGCCGTCGATGGCGAGACAGTGGGAAATCCGGAAATCGAGACCGACCGCGCGCGCTTCCTCGGTCGCGGTCACAGCATCCACAACGCGATCGCCGGCGGCGACGGCCGTCCCTTGTCGAACAGGGTGGGTGCCGTGCTCGACCCGGTCTTCGCCCTGCGCCGGCGGCTGCGGCTGGCGCCCGGCGCGACGGCGCGCATCACCTTTTGGACCGTGGTCGCGTCGACCCGCCAAGCGGCGATAGACCTTATCGACAAGCATCAGGACCAGTCGAGCTTCGAGCGGGCGGCCACACTGGCTTGGACCCAGGCGCAGGTCCAATTGCATCATCTTGGCATCAATCGCGGCGAGGCGAGCCTGTTTCAGCGCCTCGCGGGCCACCTTTTGCATAGCTCGCCGACCCTGCGTCCCTCCTCCGATACCATCCTAAGGGGCTGCGGCGGACAGCCGGGCCTCTGGCCGTTGAGCATTTCCGGTGATCTCCCGATCGTGCTTTTCCGCATTGCCGACATCGAAGACCTCCACATCGTGCGGCAGATGCTCAAGGCGCACGAATATTGGCGGATGAAGCAGCTCGCCGTCGATCTGGTGATCCTCAATGAGCGAGCGACTTCCTACTTCGGCGACCTCCAGTGTGAGCTCGAGAGTCTGGTGCGCGGGAGTCAATCACGCCCTCGGGTCGGTGTAGAGTCGCCGCCTGGCCGGGTCTTCGTGTTGCGCGCCGATTTGGTCGCGGCGGAAACGCGCAGGTTGCTGGCTTCGGTGGCGCGGGCGGTGCTGGTCGGACAGCGTGGCCGTCTCGCTGATCAGATCGACCGTGTGCCGGCGCCGAAACCAACCGCCCGCAGTCCTGCAAGGCGGGCTGCCACGCGCCTGGAAGCGCAAGTCGAACCGGCGCTGCCTGCTCTCGAGTTCTTCAATGGGCTCGGCGGTTTTGCCGACCAAGGCCGCGAATATGTGACGATACTCGGTCCGGGCCAGGCTACGCCCGCACCCTGGATCAATGTCATTGCCAATTCCGCCTTCGGGTTCCAGGTCGCGACCGAAGGCAGCGGCTATAGCTGGTCCGTCAATAGCCGGGAGAATCAGTTGACCCCGTGGAGCAACGATCCCGTCACCGATCGCTCGGGCGAAGCGTTCTATCTGCGCGACGACGATACCGGCGCGCTGTGGAGCCCGACCGCCGCGCCGATCCGCGATCCCACGGCGACCTATGTGGCCCGCCATGGCCGGGGATACAGCCGGTTTCAGCATGCCAAGCATGGCATCGAGCTCGACCTGCTCCAATATGTGCCGCTCGGGGATTCGATCAAGCTATCACGCCTGACGATCACCAACGTCTCGGACCGCGTCAGGCACCTGTCGGTGGCCGCTTACGTGGAATGGGTGCTCGGCCCGTTGCGAAGCAGCTCGGCACCATTCGTGACGACCGAAATCGATCAGGTAACCGGCGCGATGCTTGCGCGCAATCGCTGGAACGCGGCCTTCGGGTCGCGTGTCGCCTTTGCCGACCTGGCGGGACGCCAGACGAGCTGGACGGGCGACCGGAGCGAGTTCATCGGCCGCAATGGAACGCTCGCGGCCCCGGCCGCTCTCGCCGGCACGGCAGCTCTCTCCAAGCATGTCGGCGCGGGTATCGATCCGTGCTGCGCGATGCAAACGTCTGTCGAGCTGCCGCCCAAGGGTGCCGTCGAGATTATCTTCTTCCTCGGCGACGCCGCGAGCCTCGACGACACGCGCAGCCTGATCACGCGCTACCGCACGGCCGATCTCGACCAGGTGCTGGCCGCGGTTAAGCGGCATTGGGACGAGCTTCTCGGGGCGGTGCAGGTGACGACCCCCGACCGCTCCATGGATATCATGCTGAATGGCTGGTTGCTGTATCAGACGGTGGCGTGCCGCATCTGGGCCCGCTCCGCCTTCTACCAGGCGAGCGGCGCTTATGGCTTCCGCGATCAGCTGCAGGACGGCATGGCGCTTGCGTCCGCATGCCCGGCCATGACGCGCGAACATTTGCTGCGCGCCGCGGCGAGGCAATTTGTCGAGGGCGACGTTCAGCATTGGTGGTTGCCGCATTCCGGCCAGGGCGTACGAACCTTGATCTCCGACGATCGGGTTTGGCTGGGCTACGCCGTCGCTCACTATGTCAACGTCACCGGAGATGCGGCAATTCTCGAGGAGCCGGTGCCTTTCCTGGAAGGGCGGAAACTGCAGGAAGGCGAGCATGAGAGCTTCTTCGAGCCGACCATATCCGACCATTGCGCTCCGTTGTTCGAGCATTGCGCCCGCGGCCTCGACGCTAGCCTCGCCGTCGGCCGTCACGGCTTGCCGCTGATCGGCACCGGCGACTGGAACGACGGGATGAATCGCGTCGGCGCAGATGGTCGCGGCGAGAGCGTCTGGCTGGGCTGGCTTCTCTACGCGACCATCATGAGTTTCGCACCGCTGGCCGATGCCCGTCATGAGACGCAACGAGCCGCATCCTGGCGCGCGCACGCCGGCCGGTTGCGGACGGCGCTCGAGGACGAGGGGTGGGACGGGAGCTGGTATCGGCGCGCCTGGTTCGATGACGGAACGCCGATAGGATCGGCTGCGAGCGAGGAGTGTCGCATCGATTCCATATCCCAGTCCTGGGCCGTGCTTTCAGGTGCGGCGGATCCCGAGCACGCGGCCTCCGCCATGGAAGCTGTCGAACGCGAGCTGCTTCAGCCGCAGAATGGCCTGGCGCTGCTTTTCGCACCGCCCTTCGCGAGGACGGCGCTCGATCCGGGCTACGTCAAGGCCTATCCGCCGGGCATTCGCGAAAATGGCGGCCAATATACGCACGCCGCTTTGTGGGCGGCGATGGCGTTCGCGATGCTCGGCAAGAGCGACGAAGCGGCCATGCTGTTCTGGTTCCTCAATCCCATCAACCGCGCCCGCACGCGTGCAGATGTGCAGCGCTACAAGGTGGAGCCCTATGTCGTTGCCGGCGATGTCTATGCGGCGTCGCCCCATGTCGGGCGCGGCGGTTGGACCTGGTACACGGGCTCCGCCGGCTGGATGCAACGGGCCGGCATGGAGAGCATTCTCGGCCTGCGCCTGCAGGCCGATTGCCTGTATCTCGACCCGCGCATCCCGAAAAGCTGGCCGGGATTTCATATGGCGGTCCGGCACCGATCGTCACGGTACGAGATCAACATCGATAATCCCGACGGGGTCACCCAGGGCATTCGCTCTGCGTCGCTCGACGGAACGGTCGTCACGGGGCGGCCCTTGTGCCTGCCGCTGCTCGACGACGGCGCCCACCACCAGGTCGTCGTGCGGCTGGGTTGAGCGGGTCGACGGGCGTGATCTCGAACAGGTCTCATTTTGAGCAAAGAGAAGCCGTGGTTGCGCCGGGATTTGAATGCGCCAGGGCCTGTTTAGGTCATTTTTAACCAACTTTAGCGGATGGTCCGAGCATGGACCCGCTGGACATGATCTCCTGGCACAGCATGTCGCGGCCGGGCAGCGCCACTTTGGGACGCGACCCGGAGATGCGGCGGCTGGCCGGCAAGTCCTATGCGCTGGCGAGCGCCATCCATGTCGTCATCGTCCTGGTCGGCGCCTACACGCTCCACAAGACCGCCGAGGCCTTGCGGCTGTCGCAATGGCCGGGCGAAATCGAGATCGCGATCGTGGCCGCGCCGCCGACGCCGCCGATCACGCCCGATGCCGATACCAGCGCCGATGCCGTCGCGAGCTCGAGCTCGGTGGCGCTCAAGGACGTGGCGGCGACGGGCTCGGCCGACGCGCCAGCGGGCGATGCCACGCGCCAACGCGCGAGCGACGAGCCCAATGCCGGCAATCTCGGCGCATCGAACGAAGTCACGCCGCCGGTCGGCCCGTCGGCACCGATCCTGCCGACGCCGCAAGCCGCTGCCAGCCCCGCCGATCCGCCGCCGCCCGATGCGCAGGCGACCAAGCCGGTCGACGAGGCGCTGCGCAAGGCCACCGAGCCGCCCAAGCAAGGCGTGAACAGCCCGCCGCAACGCGCGTCAGGCCGTTCCGACGCCAGCCTTGCCTCGGCGGGACCGCTGGCGCTGGCGCCGGGTGCGGCGCATGCCGGCGGCGCCGGGGCGCTCAAGGTGCAGGCCGGGATCGTGATGCAGGGCGGCTGTCCCCGTCCGCCCGAGGCGCGGGTGCGCGGCGAGATCGGCACCGCCACCATCAATGTCGAGATCGACACCGCCGGGAGCCTGAAGCGCATCGGCATCAGCCGCACCAGCGGCTCGGCGGCGCTCGACAGGGCGGCGATGAGCTGCGTGCGCAGCTGGAAATTCCGTCCCGCCATCCTCAGCGACGACACGCCAATCGGGCAGACCATCGTGATCCCGCTGCCCTTTACCGCCAAAGATTGAGCGTCGCTTCCTAAGCTACAGAAAAACCTGGTTCTTCAGCCGATCGAACAGCTCCAGCACGCGGGCATTGAGCTCCTCGACCAGCGCCGCCTGGCTGGGATGGATGTCGCGCAGCAGCCGCAAGGTCGAGGCGTCGAGCTCGGGGAAGATGCGGCTGAAGGCGACGACCCGCCGGTCGGGTCCCTCATACTGGGTCAGCGCCAAACTGAAGCTGACATTGCGCAGGACGAGGTCGGCGGCGGCATAGAGGAACTGGTCGGCGCGGCTGCAGAAATTGCCCGGGAATTCGAGATAGGCCGGGGCGCGCCCCATATCGGACATCTGCTCGGTCTCGAGCGTGATGGCGTT
>Ga0070681_10004275_pt1 | contig 13557 bp, 9 predicted proteins | sample KBSC83BmetaG_FD_65650 | JGI IMG/M metagenome (GOLD analysis project Ga0070681, IMG submission 65650) | Corn rhizosphere microbial communities from Kellogg Biological Station, Michigan, USA - KBS C8-3B metaG | ecosystem: Host-associated > Plants > Roots > Rhizosphere | place: USA: Michigan... | reverse complement strand
TCTACGGGTCGATCTTCGACAGGACCTGCAGCATCTCGAGGTGCTCAAGACCTGGCCGGTGCGGGCTGCGGCCGTCGTGCGTGGCGAGATGCTGTGGCCGGCGACCGTGATCACGGTCCTGACATGGGTATTTGGAGCCGTAGGTATTTTCCTGTCCGCCGCGACGTTTTCAACGACTCCGCTGTCGCTGAGGATTGCCGCGGGAATCGCGGGAATGATTCTCGCGCCGGCGCTCGTGGCCGCTCAATTCACCATCCACAACACGGCGGCGCTGTTGTTCCCCGCGTGGGTGCCGCTCGGAATGGGACGCCCGCGCGGCGTCGATGCGATGGGGCAGCGCGTCTTCATGCTCGGCGCGACCTGGCTGATGCTGGTGTTCGTCATCGCACCCGGCGTGATCGTCGGAGGAATCATCTCGTTCGCGTTTCGCCGTCTCGTGGGATGGTGGGTTTTGATCCCCGCAGCGCTCGTGTGTGCTGCGATTGTGGGAGTCGAAGTGTTGATGGCGACGGAAGCGTTGGGTCCCGCCTACGAACGGCTCGATCTGACGAGCGTGGAGCGGGGCGACTGACGTTGGTCCGGCTAAAGCCGGACACCACACTGAAACGCAGCCTGACCAGACGTGGCGTCCGGCTTTAGCCGGACTGTTACTGCGGTTTCGTGTCTGTGTACTTGATGACCTCGCGACCGTCTACGACTTCCACGACCCTATAGAGCTTTGTCCGACCTTTAACCGGACGATCGGCCCCGTCTCCCGCGATGCCATTCACCTTGGTCACGTAGTCGCGGGTTTCCCGATAGGGCGGAATTGACTGGCCGTGTTTGTCGACTGCGCCGGGGCCGGCGTTATACGCAGCGAGCGCCAGTTGCTCGTTGTTGTCGTATCGATCGAGCAGCTGACGCAGGTAGGCGACGCCGCCTCGAATGTTTTCCTCTGGATTGAACGGATTGCGGACGCCGAACTCCCGCGCGGTCGCCGGCATCAATTGCATCAGCCCCATTGCGCCCTTCGGTGAATAAGCGCGGGGATTGAATCCGGATTCCACTTGCACAACCGCACGCACCAGCGACGGCCGTATATCGTGCAGGCGTGAGTGTTCGACGATGATGTCGTCGTAGACCAGGGATCGATCGACCGCCGGCGTATTGCGTGTCGTCCGCTCGCCCTCAGCTTCGGCGACGGCGAACGTTTGCACGGAATCGACGTTTTGCGGTTTTGAGTTCGCGAGGACGAGCCTGCCATCTGCGTCGCGCCAGCTGTAAATCTGAGCATGGGCGGGCGAGGCAAGTCCGACGAGCACCGCCGCTGCGGCAAGCAGAATGCTCATCTGCCGCAGATTCAGCACGTTGCGAACACAGTCTACGGGAGAAGAACTCACCAGTAGTTGTATCGGACGGACCAAGAAGAGAGGTTAGGCCTTCCAGCTCCGGCTAAAGCCGGACACCACGAAATCGCGTCAGCCCAGGAGTTTCTGGATAACGCCCGGTGCAGCCGTGAGCATCTGATCGATGTGTTCGGGCTGTTTTCCGCCCGCTTCGGCGAAATCGGGCCGGCCACCGCCGCCGCCGCCGACCATTGGCGCCAGCTCCTTCACGATTTGGCCGGCTTTGACACGACCCGTCAGGTCAGGCGTCACCGCGACGACGAGCTGGACCTTGCCGTCGGTCTGATTCGCGAGCACAACCACACCGCTCTTGATTTTCATCTTGAGCGAATCGGCCAGTGCCCGGAGCGCATCCTTGTCCAGGTCGCTGACTTTGCGACGGGCGAGCGCGATTCCCGCAACCGACGTCGCTTCTTCTTCGGGCGCGGAGCCGCCCCCCATCGCCAGCCGGGTTTTGAGCTGCGTGACGTCGCGATTCAGCCGCTTGACCTCAGCTTGCAAACGTTCGATTGAATCAACCGCCTGATCCTCGCCAACGTGCAGCGCTTCCAGCACTCGTGCGAGCGAGGCTCGGCGCTCCTGGACCCACGTGGTGGCGCCGAGGCCCGTGAAGGCCTCGATGCGCCGCACGCCGGCAGCCACACCGCTCTCCGCCACGATCACGAACCCCCCGATATCGCCAGTGGCGCGGACGTGCGTCCCGCCACATAGTTCCATGCTGAATCCAGGCACCGATACGACGCGCACACGGTCGCCGTACTTCTCGCCGAAAAGCGCCATCGCGCCGCTTGCCATGGCTTCGTCCGTGGAACGGACGTCGGTTTGCACAGCGGTATTGCGGACGATCTGCTCGTTGACGATCCGCTCGATGCGGTCGAGCTCCTCCCGCGTCACTGGTTGAAAGTGCACGAAGTCGAACCGCAAGCGATCGGGTGCGACGAGCGATCCGGCCTGCTTCACATGCGCTCCAAGGACCTGGCGGAGCGCTGCGTGAAGCAAATGCGTGGCGGTGTGATTCCGTCTGGTGGCGTCACGGACGTCCGCATCGACTTCGGCGGTGATCAGGTCGCGTACGTGGAATTGACCACGCTCTACACGCACACGATGGGCGCGCGGCAGACCCGCGCGAATCCGCGTGAGACCTTCAACAGTGGCCGTTGCGCCCGACGCCTCGTTCAAAAGCCGTCCCGAATCGGAGACTTGCCCGCCCGCTTCAAGGTAAAAGGGCGTTTGCGCGAGCACGACATAGCCCGTTGCGTCGGCGCCGAGCGATTGAACCGGCTGCCGCGATTCGTCGAACAACGCGAGCACCGGAACGCCGGTAAGCCTCGTGCTGGTGTAACCTTCGAAGCGATCGCCGACGCTTTTCAGGCTCGTTTCATCCTGGACGGCGAACTCCTCACCCTTTTTGCCACCGCTGAATGTGCTTTGCGCGCGGGCCTTCTCGCGCTGGCCCGCCATGGCCCGTTCGAAGGCGGCTTCGTCCACAGCCACGTCGTAAGTCGCCGCGGTGTCCTTGATGAAATCAAAGGGGACGCCAAACGTGTCGTACAGGCGGAACGCTGCGTCGCCCGATAGCACGCGGTCCGGCGTGCCGAGTGCTTTCGTGATCTCCGTCTCGAGGCGAGGCAGTCCTTCGCTGAGGACCGCGTCGAAACGTTTCTCTTCGGCGACGATGGTTTGTTCGATCATCGTGCCGTTCGTTCGCAGCTCCGGGTAGGCGTCGCCCATTTCTCTCGCCAGCACCGAGACGAAGCGGTAGAGAAACGGCTCGTTCAGCCCGAGATGTTTCCCATGCCGCATGGCGCGCCGCATGATTTTCCTGAGCACGTAGCCGCGCCCCTCGTTCGACGGGATTACGCCGTCGCCAATGAGAAACGTGGTGGAGCGCGCGTGGTCGCAGATGACGCGGGCCGCTGTATCGAGTTCGTCGGTCATGTCGCCGCCGTACCGGTGGCCGCTAATCTCGGCGATCGCCTTCATGATGGCGGCGAAGGAATCGATGTCGTACACGGTCGAGACGTTTTGCAGCACGCTTGTGATGCGCTCGAGTCCGGCACCCGTGTCGACCGAGGGTGCGGGCAGTGGATTCAGCGTGCCGTTGCTGTCCCGGTCGTACTGCATGAAGACGAGGTTCCAGATTTCCATCGTGTCGTCGCCGGGTCCGTTCACGAGATCCGGCCTGTTCTGTGACAGGTCCGCGCCCCGAAAGTAGTGAATTTCCGAGGACGGGCCGCACGGCCCGGTGTCGCCCATCGCCCAGAAATTGTCTTTCCGGCCAAATCGCAGCACGCGATCGGGAGAAGCCCCCGTTTTTACCCATAGCGCCGCTGCTTCATCGTCGGCGGGAACTGTCGCGTCGCCTTCGAATACACTGAACCACAGGCGGTCGACGTCCAGCTTGTACCCGTCGACGAGCAGTTCCCACGCGAAGCGTATTGCCTCGGCCTTGAAGTAATCGCCGAAAGAAAAATTGCCGAGCATCTCGAAAAACGTCAGATGTCGAGCTGTGCGACCGACGTTCTCGAGGTCGTTATGCTTGCCGCCCGCCCGGACGCACTTCTGCGCGCTGGCCGCACGCGCGTAGTCCCGTTTTTCGCGGCCGACGAACACGTCCTTGAACTGGTTCATGCCGGCGTTGGTGAACAGGAGCGTCGGATCGTCGGTCGGTACGAGCGACGAACTGGGCACGATGCGGTGACCGTGTCTTTCAAAATGTTTGAGGAACGATGAGCGGATTTCGTTCGAAGTCATTAGAACTATTTTAAGGCCTTCGGCCTACGACACTTCCCGACCTTGGTCCGTCGTTCTTCGTCCCCGGCCGTCCTTAGCCAGGGCGCCAGAGTCGCGTCGGTCTAAAAGACGCAAAGATCTAAGGTCCAAAATCGAAGGTCTTATCGGGTGCGTCGCGCCGACAGCGCTTTGAAGACATCATCGGCGTCAAAGCCCTGGCGTATTAGATAGCGATACAACCGCTGGAATTCGCGATCGTCGGCAATCGTCCGGTCGCCCTTCAGCCGTCGACTGAGTGCAAGAGCGAGGAGTGTTTCCTCGTTCAAGTTTTCGAAGGTTTCATCAGCCGCGCGCCGAGCAGCCGCGCGCGAGATGCCGGCCTGTTGAATCTGTTGCACGACGCGTCGCTTGCCACGCCGCCTGATCGACACTTCGGTTCTCGCAATCGCGCCCGCGACGCGCGCATCGTCTAACGACCGGTCCGCTTTGAGCCGTTCTATCGCGGCTTCGATTTCTGATTCGTCGTACCCGCGGCGCGCAAGACGCTGTCGCACTTGCGCTTCGGACAGTTCCCGCCGCGCCAGCATCTTCAGCGCAGCCACGCGGGCGGAAAGACTGGGAGGCTTGTTCCCAATGGTTAGTCGCTTCCCGTCTTTAGACCTTGGTCCCTGGTCCTTCACCATGACAAATGCGCTCGATCAGTTTGGCCTGACGCTTGAATACGCTCGACGGCCATGAGCAGAGGCCACCGCAAACTTCGTGTCTTCGACTTGGCTGACGATCTCGTTCTTGAAGTCTACCGAATAACCGGCAATTCGGCGGAAGAACGATACGGACTTCAGACGCAGCTTCGCCGCGCGGTGTTATGGACGGCGACCAACATCGTGGAGGGTTGTGCTCGTAAGACCGAGAGAGACTTCGCCAACTTTGTCAGCGTTGCCACAGGATCCGCAGCGGAGAGCCGTTATCTGGTCGACGTTTCGATTCGCCTCGCGTTCTTGAGCGCGACCAAACATCGAGAGGCGCTTGAGCGTCTTGATCAGCTCGTCGCTCAGCTGAAGACTCTAGGTAATTCGCTGGAGAATCAGTCCTAAGCGCCAGGGATGCCAAGGTCGAAGGACTACGGTCAAAGGTCACACGCGCGGAAGCGCTATCCCCCGAACCGCGTGATTTCCGGCGCGCTCCCCATGATCGTTTTCGCCGCCATCTCGTCCCGGCTCAGATCCGACGTCGTCGAAATCCCCTGGACCTTCAGCTTGAATTCGTCGACGTTCGACGCCCAGCGCAGCGCTTCCTCGTACGTGACCAGACGCTGTTTGTAGAGGCCGAAGATCGATTGATCGAAGGTCTGCATGCCGTATTGCGACGTGCCTGCTGCGATGGCGCTGTTGATGAGATGCGTTTTTTCCTTGTCGACGATGCAGTCGCGGATGAACGCGGTGCTGATCATGACTTCGACGGCGGGCGCGCGGCCGTCGCCATCAGCGCGCGGGATGAGGCGCTGCGAGATAACGGCCTTCAACACCGCGGCCAGCTGCAGGCGCACCTGCTTCTGCTGGTGAGGCGGGAAGACGGCGATGATACGGTTGATCGTTTCGGTCGCGTCCAACGTGTGCAGCGTCGAGAGCACGAGGTGGCCGGTCTCGGCGGCGAGCAAACCGGTTTCAATCGTTTCGAAGTCGCGCATTTCGCCGACCAGAATCACGTCGGGATCCTGACGGAGCGCGCTGCGCAGTGCCTGCGCAAACGACCGCGTATCCACCGTCACTTCCCGCTGGTTGATGATTGAGCGCTGATCGCGATGGAGGAACTCGATCGGATCTTCGACAGTCATGACGTGCGCCGTGCGCGTACGGTTGACGTAGTCGATGAGCGCAGCGAGCGTGGTGCTCTTGCCGCTACCCGTTGTTCCGGTGACCAGCACCAGGCCGCGTTCCTCTTCGGCGATCTTCTTGAGAACGGGCGGCAACATCAACTCGTCGATGGTCCGAATCTGCATCGGGATGACGCGGAGGACCAGGCCGACCGTGCCGCGCTGCTGGAAGATGTTGACGCGGAATCGGCCGAGCCCGGGCACGCTGTAGGCGAGGTCGAGCTCCTGCGATTCCTTGAATTTCTGACGCTGCGAGGCCGACATAATCGACGCGCCCATCGCCACCACGTCGTCGTGCTCGAGCCGCTTGTCTTCGACAATCGGCATGAGCGTGCCGCGAACCCGCATCAGCGGGTAACTGCCGACTTTCAGGTGGAGGTCGGAGGCGGAGGCGTCGACGGCAAGCTTCAGCAGGTCATTTACGTGCATGTCTTCGAACCTATGCTCTCGTAGCCGCTTTCGTGCGGCTCGAATGTGATTGTTGGTGCCCGTACACGTAGGTGAGCCATCCGTGCGTGTCCGGAACGTTTCCGTTGACCACGTCAAAAAACGCGGTTTGCAGCCTCGTCGTCACCGGCCCGCGCCGGCCGATGCCGATGGTGATCTTGTCGATGGACCGGATCGGCGTGACTTCCGCGGCCGTGCCCACGACGAATACCTCGTCGGCGGTGTACAGCGACTCGCGCGGAAGGTTGGTCTCCGTCACGCTGTATCCCAGCTCACGCGCGAGCGTGATGATGGTGTCGCGGGTGATCCCGCCGAGAATCGACGCGCCCAGCGGCGGCGTACACAGCGTGCCGTCCCGGACGATGAAAATGTTCTGGCCGCTGCCTTCGCTGACATACCCGTAGACATCGAGTGCGATGCCCTCCGAGTAGCCGTCGGCCAGCGCCTCCATCTTGATGAGAGCCGAATTGGCGTAGTTCGCCGTCGCCTTCGCTCCGGCAGGCAGCGTATTGGGCGCCATCCGCGACCAGCTGCTGACCTTCATGTCCACGCCGTGTTCGAGTGCCTCGGTCCCGAGGTACGCGCCCCATTCCCACACCATGATTGCGGCGTCGACCGGATTGTTGAGTGGGTTGACGCCCAGCGTGTCGTAACCGCGATAAACCAGCGGCCGGATGTAGCACGCCTTCATGTCGTTGACCCGGATCGTCTCGAGAACGGCCTCACGCCACCCATCGAGATCGAGCGGATACTCCATTCGGTAAATCTTCGCGGAGTTGACCAGCCGTACCAGATGCTCGTCGAGGCGGAAGCACGCCGACCCCCGGGCGGTGTCGTAGCAGCGCGCGCCTTCGAACACACCACTGCCGTAGTGGATAACGTGTGAAGCAATGTGAATCGTTGCGTCTTTCCACTCGACGAAACGACCGTTCATCCAGATCTTTCCTGTGCCCGCAAACGACATTTTGCGAAGTCTCCTTAGATCTGAATTCTAGCTTATGTATCGGCAGCTACTGGGCTTCGCCGCAGAACGGACAGCGATCTGAGCGGGCGTGTAGCGGTTTTCGGCAGTGCCAGCAGAACTTGGGTTGAGGGGTTTCACGGGCCTTCAGGCGTGCCTGGATCTCCTGCGCTTCGTCGGCTCCGACGTCGACGGGTGCCGGCGTCGGACGTCGCTGGGTGCTGCGTGCCGCCAGCACATCTTCGAGAATTTCGCCCGCGCGCTGGTAGCGGGCGTGGATCTCCGGAGCCATGGCCTTCAGCACGACGTCGCTGATGGCTTTGGGGATCTTTGGATTCCTGACTCTTGGCGCGATCAGCAGTTCGCCGCGGACCAGCCGCTCGAGATCGGACGGCGTGGGCGTGTCGTAGGGCAGGTCACCGGTCAGCATTTGAAACATCGTGACGCCGAGCGAATACAGATCGCTCGCGAACACCGCCTTGCCCTGGAACTGCTCGGGTGCCATGTACGGCGGGCTGCCGATGACGGTCGTGCCGTGAGCCGCGATTTCAAGAAATCTCGACGTGCCGAAGTCCGCGACTTTGACCAGGCCGCTGTCCGAGACGAGGACGTTCGACGGACGAAGATCGCGGTGGAGAACACCCTGACGGTGTGCATGGTCGATCGCGTTGCAGATCTGACACGTGTAGTCGAGCGCACGGGGCACGTCGAGCGCGCCTTCGCGCGCGATGATTGACTCGAGATTTTCGCCCGACAGGTACTCCATCACGATGAAAAACACGTTGTCCTGTTTTTCCGCGGTGACAATCGTGACGATGTTGGGATGATTCAGGGAGGCGAGCAGGCGCGGCTCGCGCAGCAGCTCGCCAAAATCAACGCCTTGTTTGTGCGGAACCTTCAGCGCGACTTTCTTGTCGATCCAGGTGTCTTCCGCGAGGTAAACCGTCCCGAATCCGCCGCTGCCAATGGTCGAAAGGATTTTGTATTTCCCAACGATCTGATCGCGGAAGAACATCCGGCGCGAGTATAGCACCCTGTCACAAAGCGCCAACACGGAGGACGCGGACAAACGGAGCATCACGGTTACTCATCAAAATAAATTTTCTTCTTGGTGATTGGATGCGCCGTCGCCGGTTGTTTACTTCCGTGACCTCCGTGTTGGAGCTTTTCGTGGTGTTGAATGACTTCGTGGCTAGAATCTCCTAATCAGGATGCATCGATTCTTCGCACCCACCCTCGATGTCGGTGACGAAACGGTCGTCTTGCCGAAAGATGAAGCCGAACACCTGCGGCGTGTCTTGCGGCTCGGTGTCGGCGACACCGTTTCAGTCTTCGATGGCCGGGGACACGAATTCATCGCGCGCGTGACGGTTGCGCTTCCGCGGGAAACGCGGGTGCAGTTGATGACGCGGATCGAGCCGCCGGCCGAGGCGGCTGTACCGATCACGATCGCCCAGGCGGTGTTGAAAGGCGACAAGATGGACGACGTCGTGCGCGACGCCGTCATGCTGGGCGCGTCCGCGATTCAGCCGCTCGTCACGAAGCGGACGGAGGTGACCGTGGCAGCGCTGCTGCGAGCATCACGAGTCGAGCGGTGGCGTCGGGTCGCGGTGGCCTCCGTCAAGCAGTCTCGCCGAGCCGTCGTGCCCGACATTCGAACGCCGCTCAGTTTTGACAGCCATCTCGATGAGCCGTTTGGCGGCCTCCAGTTGATGCTCGTCGAGCCACACGCCCACGCAGACGTTGAACCGATCGCCGTGCTCAAACGAGAGTCACCGCCAGCCGACGTGTCGATCTGGATCGGACCGGAAGGTGGATGGGACGAAAGGGAATGGAAGAGCGCGCGCGAACGCGGCATCCGTCTGATCACGCTCGGTCAGCGTACTCTGCGCGCAGACGCCGTCCCCGTCGCCATCGTCAGCATCCTGTCCTTTCTGTGGGAGCACTGACGCGTGCCGTGATAGCATTCCGCGGTTCCGCCCCAGCTCTAGACAAACCCTGACCTTCATGCGTCATGTGACAGCTTCGCTTCTGGTCCTGTTGTGTACATCCTCGTCGGCGGCGTGGGCCGGTCAACGTCCGCCATCGCCGGGCACCTCGCCCCCGCCGCGCGAAGTGCCGCTTCCGCGAACGCCACCCCCGCGGACCGAGCCGGTCAGGGACGAGGATCGCAAGCAGGCGCAGGCCGTGCGCGTCGAGGCCGGTTCGATCCGGCTCGACGGACGCCTCGACGACGAAGCGTGGCAACGAGCCATTCCAATCACCGACTTTGTCCAGGCTGAACCGGTCGAGCGAGCGTCGACGACCGATCACATGGAGGTTCGATTCGTCTACGACGACACCGCGCTCTGGATTGGCGCCCGCATGGACAGCAGCGGCGGCATCCAGGCGCCCATGAGTCGCCGCGACGACGGCGATCAGGCCGAATACATTCAAATCGAGCTGGATACGTTTCTGGACCGCCGTACCGCCTACATGTTTGGCGTGACCGCCTCCGGCGTCAGGCTCGATCATTTTCACCCGTCCGACAACGAGTCGGACGTCGATACGCAGTTCGATCCCGTCTGGGAAGCGAGGACCAACATCAACGAGCACGGCTGGACCGCAGAGTTGTGGCTGCCGTTCTCGCAGCTGCGTTTCAACGATTCGCCCGAACGTGTGTGGGGGCTGAACGTCAAACGCTGGCAGCCGCTGTTGAACGAACAGGACTACTGGGTCGTCATCGGCCGCACGCAGGTGGGGTGGGCCTCGCGATTCGGCGATTTGCGCGGCATCGAAGGCGTTGAGCCGAAGGAGCGTCTCGAGGTTCTGCCGTACGTCTCGAGCTCGTCGCGCATGACCGGCAATCGCGATCCCAACAACCCGTTCGACAACGGCGTCAATCTGGGCGGTCGCGTGGGCGCCGACATGAAAGTGGGAATCGGTTCGAACCTGACGCTCGAGGCCACGATCAATCCGGACTTCGGTCAGATTGAAGCGGATCCGGCCGAAGTAAACCTCACCGTGTTCGAAACGATCTTCACGGAACGCCGGCCGTTCTTCATCGAAGGCAACAGCGTGCTCGTGGCGGGCACGAGCAACTACTACTACTCGCGCCGCATTGGCGCGCGCCCGACTGGTACGGCCGCCGGTGACTACGTCGATTATCCAGATGTCAGCACGATTCTCGGCGCGGCGAAGTTGACCGGTCGATTTCGAAGCGGCACTTCAGTGGGCTTCCTGGGCGCGGTCACGGACGAGGAGTCGGCGAGTGTTGTGAAGGGCGGTCTGTCGTCCTCCGTGGAAGTGGCACCCCGTTCGGGATGGGGCGTGGGCCGCGTCATTCAGGAGTTCGGGAAATACCGCTCGACGGTCGGGGCGCATCTGACGCTGGTCCATCGCGATCTCGGCGCGACTGATCCGCTGGCGGCCGTGCTGGTTCGAAACGCCGTCACGACCGGCGTCGATACGCGGCTTCGATTCGGCAACCGGAACTACGAAGCGACCGGAAATGTCGGTTTGACATTTCTTGACGGCGAACCAGCCGCCATCGCGCGGGTGCAGCAAGCCAGCACTCACTACCTGCAGCGCCTCGACCAACCCACCATCCGTTTCGATCCGTCGAGGCGGAGCCTGAATGGCCTTCAGACCACGGCAAGTCTGAACAAGGTCGGCGGACGCCACTGGCTCTGGGGAACGGGAACGTTGATGATCGAATCGCCGGAATTCGATCCAAGCGATTTCGGGCGTCTCAACTACGCCGGAGATCTGACCTTCAGCCCGCGTCTGACGTACCGCGAGACGCAGCCGGGCCGCATCTTTCGCGCATATTCGTTCCAGTTCATCGACACGCCGTACTGGTATTTCGATACGGACCTCGGGGTCCGGCACAACCTGGCCAGCAACAACAGCTTCACGCTGAAGAATTTCTGGGTGACCACGCTCAACATGACGCGGTATCTGCGGGGGCTCGATGCGCAGCTGACCCGTGGCGGTCCATCAATGGGAACGCCGCTCGGGTGGAGCACGACGGCTTCACTTCGCAATGCGACAGGTTCGAAGACCGCCTGGAGCGGAAGCGTCAGCTACAAGACGAACGAATACGGCGAGCGATCGTGGGACCTGAGCGGCAGCATCTCGGCGCGTCCGTCGCCGTCAGTGCAGTTTTCCGTCGAGCCCGAGTATCTGAACGAAACCGGCACGAGCGGAATTTTCAGCGGACCGATCGGCCGTCAGTATCTCACGACCTTGAGCGGAGGAAGCCCGCTTACGTATGGCAAGCGGTACGTCTTTGGCCTGGTGGATCGCACGACGTTGTCGGCTCAGTTCCGCTTCAACTACACCTTCAAGCCCGACGTCACGCTCGATGTCTACGCGGAACCATTCGCGGCGAGCGGGCAGTATCGTGGCTTCGGCGAGCTGGCGGCGGCGCGCAGCCGGAATCTCCGCATCTACGGCACCGACGGGACCACGATCACCCGGCTTGGCGATGGCAGCTACACGGTCACCGACGGCGTGTCGACGTTTGCGCTCGCGAACCGTGACTTCAACAATCTGTCATTCCGCAGCAACGTCGTATTGCGGTGGGAATGGCGTCCGGGCAGCACGTTGTATGCAGTGTGGCAGCAGAACCGCGCGAGCAGCGTGGCTGAAGGCGCGCACGTCGGCGTCAACGATCTGTTTGGATCGCTTTCTGCGCAGGGCGACAACATCTTTGCGTTGAAAACGACTATTTGGCTCGCTCGCTGACGGGACGTCGTCGGCTCCAGGCTCGAGGCCGCCCGCAGCCCGCAGCCGTTCAGCGAAGTGAGATCTTGAAGTCCTGCTTCTTGACGTCGCCGTCGCCAAGCGTCAGATGCGCCGCGCCGGCGCGGTGCTGATCGAGAAACGCCGGCTCGAACCACTCACCCTTTCGGTGGGATCAACAGCCGTGACGTAGTAATCGCCTGCGGGCAGCCCTCGAATCTGATATGTCCCGGTTTGGTCGGGACGTGCGGTCATGATTTGCCGCGCCTGCGGCCGCCACAACGTGTTGTCGGTAGGGAAGGCGAGAACCGTGAATTCCGTGATGGGCTGACCCTGATCGTCCGTGAGCGTGCCGTTCACTTCCGACATCTTGTCGGTGAAGACCAGCGTGAGGCCTGAGAGGTTCTGACCGCTTCGGACCTCGAGGGGCGTGTCGATGACGTCGCGGCCGGAGATGGTGACCGATTTGAGCGTCCAGCCCCGAACCGCGCCCTGCGTGCGAATCCAGTGTGCTCCGGCCGAAACGCCGTCGAGCGTGAACGTGCCGTCTCTGTTCACGCGCGCAGTGGGGTTGGGACCGACGTTGGCAAAGTCGATGGGCGGCGCCGCGATGCGCAGCTGATTCACATCAGGGATCGTTGGCGACTGCGTGGACTGGAACGTGACGGTTCCGCTCAGGCTCGCGCCAGGCGCCAGAACCACCGCTAAATCGTTCACGTCGCCATCGGCCACCACGACCGGTTGGGCAGCGAACTGCGGCGGGTCGGTGTCCTCGCCGCGCGCCCGAATCACGTAGCGACCGGGCGGCACGTTTGCGATGGAAAACGACCCGTCCCACTGCACGCGCGCGCCGAGCATGCGCCCGAAGCCTCCGCGGCCGCCGAAGGTGGAATCGGGCATCAGCGTGAGAGTGCCGCGCGTGCTCGGTGTGCCGTCGGCCTTCGTCAGGCGTCCGCTGACGCGGCCGGTGCGAACGAGCAGCAGACCGAAATTCACGTCGAGCACCTCGGCGCTCAGACCGACCGTGACTGCCCGTGCCTCCTCAACAGATGACACGCCCGGATAGAACGTCGGCGCGTAGGTGACCTGATCGGTATCGGTCGTGGCGAATCCAGCGACTTGCGCGCTCAGCGGCGTGAGCACTTGCGGTGCATTGCCCGCGAGCGCGCCGGGGTCCGGCGCACCGCCGCGTCCGCCGCGACCTCCGGCGGCGGCGCCGCCCTGGCCTCCGCGTCCGCCGCCAGCGAACCCTCCAACTGCGCCGGGATTTGCACCGGTTTGCGGACCCGCAGGGGGGCCGCCACGTCCACCAAACCCGGGACCTCCGCGTCCGCCGAAATTGAAGCTGCGCGACTGCGCGCTCACGTAGTACTCACCCGGGTTGAGGCCCCACACGCGAAACGCACCCTGATCGTCCGTCTGTGCGTTCCCGG
>Ga0070681_10004274_pt1 | contig 13558 bp, 13 predicted proteins | sample KBSC83BmetaG_FD_65650 | JGI IMG/M metagenome (GOLD analysis project Ga0070681, IMG submission 65650) | Corn rhizosphere microbial communities from Kellogg Biological Station, Michigan, USA - KBS C8-3B metaG | ecosystem: Host-associated > Plants > Roots > Rhizosphere | place: USA: Michigan... | reverse complement strand
CCGCCCGGACCGCCGGCCGGCTGGTTCCTGATGATCGGCGGCGTGTACCTGAGGTCCCAGGTCGTTCGCTGGATGCCCGCCGCCGCAGGGGCGGTCATTCGCCGAACGATCTTGCCTTCGGCATCGGTGACCGTGAAAATGACCGCCGGCGGAGCTTCCTCACTCTCGGCGCGCAGCTCGGCGATCGACGGATAATGGAAAGGCTGTTTCTCACGGTCGGCGCGGCGCTCGGCCTGCTGACGCGTTTGCTTCAGCGTTCTGGGCGATTCCTTTAGATAGTAAGTAAACGTTGCGCCGTATGCCGGATTTGGTGCCGAAAAGAACGACGCGCCCTGCGAGCCGCCAAAGGACGACGTCCAGCGGCTGAACATCAGAGCATCTTTGACTGGGAACATCATCGAAGAATTTTGTGTCAATGTCTCGCGTTTTGCCGTGCGAAGCGGCGTGTAGTCATCGAGCACATAAAAGCCGCGTCCGAATGTCGCAAGAACGAGGTCGTTCTCAATGCGCTGCACGGCAATATCGCGAATGGCGATCGTTGGCAGACCGCCCTTGAGCTGAGTCCATCGGCCGCCGCCGTCTTGCGTGAAGTAGAGGCCGAATTCAGTGCCGACAAACAACAGATTTGGGTCGACCGAGTCTTCGGCGATCGCATACAGCGAGCCGCGCTCGGGAAGCTTGCCCGTGATCGATGTCCAGGTGCCGCCCTTGTCGGTGCTCTTTACGATGTACGGCTTAAAGTCGCCGTTCTGATGATTATTAAACAGGGCGTAGACGGTATTTTCATCGTGTCGCGACGCCAGCACGCGGGTTACGTAGGCGTCCTCAGGCACGCCGGGTACCTTATCGATCTTGCGCCAATTCTTGCCGTCGTCTTCAGTTACCTGGATCAAACCGTCATCGGTGCCGACGTAGATCAGACCCGCTTTTTTCGGAGACTCGGACAGTGCCGAAGCGTTGCCGTAAAGCGCTGTCGATTGATTTTTCGCAATGGCGTCCGGTCCCCAGATCTTGCCCATCACGGGCAGCGCGTTGCGGTCGAGATGACGCGTCAGATCGCCGCTGATCGCGGTCCAGTCGTCGCCGCCATTGTCGCTCTTAAATAATTTCTGTCCGGCAAAATAGAGCCGCGTGTGCGAGTGCGGGCTGATGATAAACGGGGTGTCCCAGTTATATCGCTCGGACTCGATGTCCTTGCCCTCGATCGGATCGATGTCGGTGCGCTCGCCGGTGCGTTTGTTAAAGCGAACGATGCCGCCGTTTTGGCTCTCCGCGTAAACGATGTTCGCATCGGTCGGATCGACCTGCGAGTGAAATCCATCGCCGCCGGCGGTAGCGTACCAGTCGGAATTTAATATCCCCGATGCGTTACGTGTTTTTGCGGGACCGCCGAGGCTGTTATTGTCCTGGGTGCCGCCGTAGACGTGATAGAAGGGCACGTTGTTGTCGACATCGACATCGTAAAACTGGGCAACAGGCAGGTTCGATTTGAAATTCCAATTCGCTCCGCGGTCAAAGCTTTCGTATACGCCGCCATCGCAGCCCACGATCATATAATCGGTGTCCTTTGGGTCGACCCAGATGGCGTGATTGTCGACGTGCTTCAGACGTTCACCAAGCGGACGCTGTGTCCGGCCGGCGTCGTCCGAGACTTGAAAAACAACGTTCGGAATATAGATGCGGTCGACATCCTTCGGGTCGGCGACGATCTGGGCGTAATACATCGCCTGGGCGATATTCGGGCTTGTCCTTTCCCAGGTGGCGCCGCGGTCGCTTGAGCGAAATATGCCGCTTAGGTTGCCGCTCGCCTCGACCGTCGCGTAAACGACGTTTGTGTCAACTGGCGAGACCGAGATGCCGATGCGGCCGAGATCGCCCTGCGGCATGCCGGAACGCAGCTTGGTCCATGTATTGCCGCCGTCGACCGATTTGTACATCGCGCTTTCGGGGCCGCCGTCGATCAGCGTGTAAAAATGACGCCGCCGCTGCCACATTGCCGCGTACATAATGTCGGGGTTGCTCGGGTCGATGACGACGTCGGTCGCGCCTGTGTTTTCGGTGCCCGGAATGACGGCCTTCCAGGTCCTACCGCCGTCGGTCGTCTTATAAAGACCCCGTTCGCCGCCCGGCGACCACAGCGGACCTTGCGCCGCGACGAAGATCGTGTTGCTGTCGCGCGGGTCGATGACAATTCGGCCAATATGCTCGGAGGTTTTGAGCCCCATGTTTTTCCAACTCTTTCCGCCGTCATCCGAGCGGTAAACGCCGTCTCCGTAACCGACGCTTCGCTGGCTGTTGCACTCGCCGGTGCCGACCCAGACGGTCGCCGGATTTTTCGGATCGAGCGCGATGGCGCCGATCGAGAACGAGGGTTCGTTGTCGAAAACGGGTGTCCATGTTGTTCCGGCATTGACCGTTTTCCAGACTCCGCCCGACGCGACGGCGACGTAGTAATGCGTCCTGTCGTTTGGGTCTACAGCAAAGCCAATGACGCGGCCGGAGGTAACGGCTGGGCCGATGTTTCGGAATTTCAGTCCGTTGTAAGCGCCCGAGCCGCCCGGTTCCGGTGTCGGCGATGGCGTTGGCAAGGCCGCCGGCGATGCCGCAGGCGTCGGGCTGACGGTGGCAGTCGGCGTTGGCGTGGCGGCCGCGGCCGGCTTTCGCGAAGATCTCTGGGCGGTCGCGCCGGTGAGAAAAACGACAAGAAGGCAAACCAATGCACAAAAGAGGCGATATGGGTTCACAATGAATGCTCCTGAAGCTTAGAAATGATCGATGAACGACTGGGGGAATTATGCGGTTTTATCGATGATTTTCCAAGCGCTCAGGCGGTTTTTGCCGCTTTTACGAAAATCTTTGTCGTTTGGTCGAAAGTGCGGAAAAATGCGATAATCGGCACTTATGCATCGCGTCATTTTGGTCGCTATATCGTGTTTGATCTTGGCTTTCAGCTCGATCGGACAGACATCACGGAAGCCGTCGTTTGCCTCCTATCCCGCAGCGGTTGAAAAGAAACAAGCAAGATCGATCAACTTTAAGGGAGACGCGGCCGCGCGGACGATGAGAACACGGTTGTCCGAAGCTCTTGCCGGTGGGGTAAATTTCGCCGGGCACTATATCGTCGCGGGCTGGGGTTGCGGTACGGGCTGCATCTCAGGAGCCATCATTGACGCGCGAAACGGTGATGTTTATTGGCCGCTGCCGCTTTACGCGCTCGGAGTCCGGTACGACGGGCAAAATTACGCTGACGAGCCAGTCTCATATCGGAAAAACAGCCACCTGCTGATCATTACCGGCTCGCCGGGCGTCAAAGACAGCGAAAAGGAAAAACCGAACGGAAAGTATTACTACGAATGGCGAGGCAAGGATCTTCGGCTGATCAAGTTCGTTCCGTTGAAATCACAATAATGGTCGCCGATCTCATCGAAAAAGTTTTAGCGGGCCAGCCGCGCGCCGTTGCACGGGCGATTTCGCGTATCGAGAACCAGTCGACCGAAGCGGCTGCGATAATGAAGGCTGTTTTTCCACGAGCCGGCCGTGCGACCGTCATCGGCATTACGGGCGCACCCGGGGCAGGGAAATCCTCGCTCGTCGATAAGCTCGCACTGAGTTACAAGGAAAACGGTGAGAAGGTCGGCATCGTCTGCATCGATCCTTCGAGTCCGTTCTCGGGCGGTGCTATTCTCGGCGATCGGATCAGGATGTCGGCGCTCGGTACGCAGCCGAATATTTTTATCCGCTCAATGGCGACGCGGGGAAATCTTGGCGGTCTGTCGCGAGCAACGGTAGACGCCGTAACGATACTTGACGCCGCAGGATTCGACAAGGTCATCGTGGAGACGGTCGGCGTCGGGCAGGACGAGGTCGAGATCGTAAAGACGGCCGATGTTTCGGTCGTGGTGTTGGTGCCCGGCATGGGCGATGATATTCAGGCCATCAAAGCGGGCATCATGGAGATCGGCGATGTTTTTGTGATCAACAAGGCTGATCGGGAAGGGGTTCTGAGGACTCAGAAGGAGCTTGAGGCCCTGCTTTCGCTCGCGCACCGGCCGGATATGTGGAACCCGCCGATCATTAAAACGATCGCGACCGAGAGCCAGGGAATTCAGGATCTGGCGACGGCGATCGACGCGTATTATTCGTTTCAAAACGAGGCTGACTCGGGCCGCGAGCGTCGTAGGGCCATCGCGCGCTGGCGGCTTTTGGAACTGTTGCAGGAACGACTGCTTTCAGATCTGTTGCGACAGAACGGAACGAGTGAAAAGCTGGAACGGCTCGCGGTCGAGGTTGCTGAGAAACGTTGTGATCCGTATTCGGCGGTGGATGATCTGGTACGTAAGGCCGCGTCTTAGCAAAGGCGTAATTGGTACACCGACAATATCGCCCTTACTTCGTGCGGGCTTCTGCAACGTTTGAGCATGCGCAATAAATATATGAAGATCAACCATCTTGGCATCGCGACGACGAGCATCGATGAGGCGCTGAAATTTTGGGCCGATTCGCTCGGTTTGGAGAACGTCCATACCGAGACGGTTGAGGACCAAAAGGTTCGGGTCGCGATGCTGCCGCTCGGTGAGAGCCGGATCGAGCTTTTGGAGCCGACGAGCGACGATTCGCCGATCAGCAAATTTCTCGAAAAACGCGGCGGTGGCATCCATCACATCGCCGTCGAGGTCGATGACATTAGAGCCAAACTCACGGAGTTAAAACACTCGGGAGTCCGGCTAATTGATGAGGAGCCAAGGGTTGGGGCCGAGGGTTGCCTTATCGCATTCGTTCACCCCGCTTCGACGAGCGGTGTCTTGCTCGAATTGGTGCAAACGCGCCAATAATGCACAGCATCGTAGATGTTTGCGGCCTGTTCTGATATGATTGCCGTTTCGTTAATAGGCGGGTTTTCATTGGTCGTAATAGTCTGGAGAAGTGAGGATTTCAAAAATTGAGCAATCTAGTTAAAGGATTGATCCTGGTCGTTATCGTTCTGGCCATCGGCGCCGGCCTGGTCGTTTGGAAGAAAAAGGCGGGCGGCGGCGACGAAAACTACAGCGGCATCAGCAAACATGAGATCGAGCTGTTGCTGGCCGACGTGGCGACTAAAAATCCGGCGGGCCTCAAGCGCTTTGCGCAGGACGCGGATATGAAGCAGAAACAGCTCGAGAGCCTGAAACAATTGATGGCTTTTGCTGTTGAGGCCCAGAAGGAAGGTCTGGCGTCCGATGCTAACAATCGCCAGGAGCTTCAGAACATCCGCTCTCAGATCGAAGCAAGTCTTTACGATAAGCAGATCAATGGACAGAAAGGGGCCAACATGCCGCCTTTCAGCTTTATCACCGAGGATCAGGTCAATCAGTTTTGGGGCGAGGATAAGGGTTCGCAGTCGGGTCCCGGATACTTTACCTCATTTCTTGACAAGATCGGGCTGAGCGGCACGGCCGAGAGCCGCACGCACGAGGCTGAATTCGATAAGTTTCTCAACAGCCTGATCGAGCTTCGCAAGCAGAACGATCCGGAAGGTAAGGCTCCGGAGGTCACGGACGAAGACCGCAAGGACGCTCGTGATGTTTTCGCCAAGATCAAGATCTACCAGAAGGAATATGAGGACAAGGTCAAGGCCAAACAGCTTCCCCAGGATTTCATCGACTCGGTCAACCTACAGGTCAAGCTGCAGCAGGCGCAGTTTCTGGCAGGCGTCTACTCAAAAAAGGTAAGCGAGGAAATAAAAGCGTCTGATAAGGACATTGCTGATTACATTTCGCAACATCCTGAGCTCGACCCGAAGGATAAAAAAGCCAAGGCCGAAGAAATACTTCAGCGCGCAAAGAATGGCGAGGATTTCGCCACGCTTGCTAACGAGAACACCGAAGACCCGGGCAACAAGAATCCGAAGGGCGAGCCGCAGGGCGGACTTTACACCAACGTTCAAAAGGGACGGATGGTCAAGCCGTTTGAGGACGCGGCGCTGTCGCTGCAGCCGGGCCAGATCTATCCCGATGTCGTTGAAAGCGATTTTGGCTATCACATCATCAAGCTCGAGAAAAAGACCGACACAAAGGACTCATCAGGAAATCCGAGCGTAAGCTATGACGTTCGCCACATTCTGATCGCGACGACGTATACAGACCCAAATAATCCGATGGGCCGCCCCGTGCCGGTAAAGGAATACGTTCGGCAAAAGATCGAGTCCGACCGTGAGAAAAAGCTGATCGACGACGTCGTGGCAAAGAGCGGCGTAACGGTGGCGCAGGATTTCGATATACCGCAGGTTACCGATCAACAGATCCAGGACGCGATGAAGCAACAGCAGCAGCAGATGAGCAGCGAGGAAGATGAGAATGGTCCGCCGCCGCCACCTGCAAAGGACGATAAGAAAAAAGATGCCAAAAAGACAAAATAGCGGCGTCTGAAAGATGTTATAAAAGGACAGTGTTGACGCATTGTCCTTTTTCTTTTGTGACTACAAATGCTGGTGGGCGACTATCGATTCGTAGTAATTCCGGATACGGAATTTCGCCTTGATGGCGGGGCGATGTTTGGTGTCGTGCCGCGCGTTTTGTGGGAACGCGTCTGCCCGCCCGACGATCTCAATCGCATCCGGATGAACATGAACTGCGTCTTTATCGACACCGGGAAAGACAAGATCATTATCGAAACAGGCATCGGCGAAAAATGGACCGAAAAGCAGATCGCGATGTATGGCATCACTCGCGAGCGTTCGTTTGCCGAATCGCTGCGTGCGATCGCCGGCTGCGGGCCTGAGGATATTTCGATCGTCGTTAATACGCATCTGCATTTTGACCACGCGGGCGGAAATACGATATTCAGTGGTCAGTGGTCAATGGCCAGTGGCCAGTCGGAATTTGCAAACCCGCAATCCGCGATTTGCAGTCCGCAATTCCCGAATGCTCGCTACCTGGTTTCTGAGGCTGAACTTGGTCACGCGGAGCAACCGCACGAGCGCGATCGCGCGAGCTACATGCCGGACAATTGGCGTCCGCTGCGGGAGACCGGCCAGCTCGAACTCATGCCTGAAGAATACGAGGTTGTTGACGGTCTGACCTTGCATCAGGTCCGCGGACATTCGGAAACGATGCAGACATGGAAGCTCACTCGCGGCGGCGAAACGGTCTATGGTTTTGCCGATCTGATACCGATGAAGCATCATCTCCCGATGGCTTGGGTCGCCGGATTCGATCTGTATCCGACTGAGACGCTTGGCTTCAAAAAAGAGATCATCCCGCAAGCCGTTCGCGAAAATTGGATGTGTCTGTTTTATCACGACGTCGATACGCCGCTTTGCCGATTGGCGGCAGATGAAAATAAAATGAAACCGGTTCCTGTAAACAGTTGATCTAAATGGAAAAAATCGAAATTGGGATCATTGGCGGCAGTGGTTTGTACCAGATGCCGGAGCTTCAAAATGTGCGGCACGAGACGGTCGATACGCCGTTCGGGCCGCCGTCCGATGCGTTTGTTATTGGGGAACTGGAAGGCGTGACCGTTGCGTTTCTGCCGCGCCATGGACGCGGTCACAGGTTGCTGCCGACCGAGCTGCCATTTCGGGCGAACATCTACGCGATGAAGCTGCTCGGTGTCGAGTACATCCTGTCGGTGTCGGCCGTTGGTTCGCTGCAGAAGGAATACAAACCGACCGATATGGTCATTCCGGACCAATTTTTCGACCGGACGCGGGCACGGACAAAGGAATCGACCTTTTTTGGCGAAGGAATTGTCGGCCACGTCACGTTTGCGCATCCGGTCTGCAATGAGCTTGGCGATATTTTGGAAGTGTCGTGTAAAGCGGTCGGCGTCACTACTCACCGCGGCGGCACATATATCTGCATGGAAGGCCCGGCGTTCTCGACCAAGGCCGAGTCAAACGTTTACCGCCAGTGGGGAATGGGCGTTATCGGCATGACCAATCTGCAGGAGGCAAAGCTCGCCCGTGAAGCCGAGATAGCCTATGCAACGCTCGCGCTCGTGACCGACTACGACTGCTGGCATGAGGGCCACGACGACGTTACGGTCGACATGGTGATCGAATATTTGAATAAAAACGTCCGCAACGCGCAGCTGATTCTAAAAGACGCCGTGCAGCGCGTCGCACGAAAAGAAACCCCAAACCAATACCGCGACGCCATCAAGAATGCGATCTTCACCGCACCGGACCTGTGGCCTGAAGAGACGTTTATGAAATTGGAGGCGATCATCGGGAAATATAGGTAAGAGTTACGCGTTTTCGCGTGACTTATTTCAAATCGGTTAGGTCGGAAAACTAATCGTCATGCTCAATCATCTTTAATTTGTTATGAGACGCGTTTTTGTAGTATTTCTTCTTACGATTTCGGCGGTGGCGGTTTTGGGCTCGTATGCGAACGCCCAGCGCAATGTCACGCCTGCGATCGATCGCGATCCGGTGCTTGAGGCCGATGCAAAGCACAACTTGGACGTCGCGCGGCAGGCGTTTCTTCCGCTCAAAAAGGCTTACAAACAGGTCTTGCTGCGCTTTGACGAGACATACGCGGCCTATCCTGACTTTTCGCAGATGGACGAGTTTCTCTACATGGCCGGGATGAGCAGCTATTACCTGTCGGACAACAAAGGGAAGCAGAAGGTCGACATTAAGTCTGAAAAAGATATGAAACGGTTCGCGCCCGAGAAATTGCGCGAAGATGCAGTCGCATATCTCTCTATGCTCGTCGACAAATACCCGCAAAGCAAGTTCAGACCGGACGCCGAAAAGGGGCTTGCGGAAATGAAAGCCGAGAAAAAATAAACAGTGTGATCGGGCTGATCAAGAGGCTGTTCGAATATGACAACTGGGCGATCGAACGCGAGCTGAACGCGCTCGAAAATGTCGATAACCCGGAAGCATTAAAGATGCTTGGGCACATTTTGGCAGCCAAGCGAGTCTGGCTCGTTCGGCTCAACGGCGAAGATTCATCCGGCGTCTCGACATTTCCTGATCTGGCGTTGGCCGATTGCCGGAAGCTTGCCGCTGAGCTGGCGATGGGCTTTGCCGGGCAGCTTGCGGCTCTGGAATCCGGCACGGCTCCCGAAACGGTCACGTACAAAAATACAAAGGGCGCGGAATTTACAACTCCCGTCATTGATATCCTCACTCATATCGCTTTTCACGGAGCATACCACCGCGGCCAGATCGCGCTTCTTTTGCGGCAAGGTGGGGACACGGCCGTAAATACCGATTACATAACCTTCGCACGCATAAGTTAAGCCGATCTTTCTTTACCACGCTCGACAATCGCAAAAACCGTCCCTGGCGTGTAAAATGTTCATTTCTAATACCTTGATCGGAGAACCCCTTTAATAGAATGGCACTTACAGTAGTTGGCTCGGTCGCGTTTGATGCGCTGGAAACACCTTTTGGACAGCGCGAACGCATCCTGGGCGGCGCGGCGACGCATTTTTCATTGTCTGCAAGCTTCTTTTCACGCGTTAACGCCGTGGGCATTGTTGGCGGCGACTTTGGCGAAGCAGAATGGGACGTTTTCCGACGCCACACGATAAATACCACCGACATCGAGATCATTCCCGAGGGGAAGACATTTTTCTGGAGCGGCCGGTACGATTACGACATGAACACCGCACAGACGCTCGATACTCAGTTAAATGTATTTGAGACATTTGACCCAAAGCTGTCGGAAGCCTCTCGTAACGCCGAATATCTATTTCTCGCAAACATTCAGCCGACGCTGCAGCGTCAAGTACGTGAGCAATGCAAGGATGCGAAATTCGTCGCGATGGACACGATGAACTACTGGATCACGTCGGCAAAAGACGAGCTTGTCAAAACGATCGAGGCGGTGGATTGCATGATCATAAACGACGCCGAGGCGCGGCAACTCACCGAAGAGCCGAATATTCACAAGGCCGCGAGAAAGATCCTTGATTTTGGCCTGCAGGCCCTGGTGATCAAACGCGGTGAGTACGGTGCGACGCTGTTTACAAAGGACGAATTTTTTGTCGTGCCGGCCTATCCGCTAGACAGCGTATTCGACCCGACCGGAGCGGGTGATACATTCGCCGGCGGGTTTATGGGCTATCTCGCAAGCCAGTCTGATGTGAGCACGCCGGTGCTGCGCCGGGCGATGATCTATGGCTCGGTGATGGCCTCGTTCAATGTCGAAAAGTTTGGCACGGAGCGCGTTGATGCTCTTGACTATCCTGAGATCAATCAGCGGTTTCGCGATTTTAAGCGGATGACGCATTTTGACGAGATTCCTTTTGAGCGAGCCACTTCGGTTGGCTAACCTTCGCGATGACCGACATCACGGAAAATAAACGACCGGTCGAGATCAATCGGCCGACACCACGCTATCCGCTGATGATCGTCGGCGGATTTGTGTTTCTGTGTCTCGCGGCGGTCGTCTATCTTTCTGCTCAAAATGCCGCGTGGGCGACCCTCGTCATTGCGGTGTTTGCCTCGGCCGCTGCTGTGGCCTATGCATACTTTAGCTCCATCGGACGGCCTGCGGCCCTCGAACATCGGCTCGATTGGCAACCCGCACTGACCGATGTTCAGAAACAGAATTTAGCGCTGGAGGTCGAGGGTATTGCAGCCGCGCTTCAGCAGGAACCGTGGGAATCGACGGATCTTTTCATGGCCTATGTTGTTGCCGAAGATCTGGCTTTGCGACAACTCCAACAGGAACATGCTGCTCCGATGATCCGTCATCTGCAGATCGGCGGAACGCCGTTTGACGCGCTGATCATAAAGCCGGATGAGCTGATATGTGTCGAGGTCTCGTTCGTCGTAGCTTCGGATCTCAGGCAGGACAAGGTCGATTCGATGCTCAAAAAAACCGGCACCGTTCGGCGGTTTCTAGCGGCACAAAAGCTCGATGTCGAGCTGAAGCTCCTGATCGTCGTCGTAACGCAGCTGACGCCCGAGGATGTGGCGGACCTGCGGTCAAAGCTGACCGAGAAACGGTTTCCGGATTCGCCTGTAAACATTGATATTCATTTTCTCGACTTTGAGGAGCTGCAGCGGACCTTTATGAGCCAGAGCGAGTGAATTTGGCTTTTGGGCCGGCGGCCATTAGAATTATCCCCTTTTCAAATTATGCTTGAAAACAAGATCGGAATGATTTTCGGCGTCGCGAACAAGCGTTCTATCGCCTGGGCGTGCGCCGACGCATGCGCGTCGCAGGGAGCACGGCTCGCGTTTACCTATCAGGGCGACCGGCTCAAAGAAAATGTTGAGAAACTGGCGAGTGAGCTGACAGATTCGCTGATCGTGCCATGTGATGTTACTCAGCAGCAGCAGGTCGATGATGCGTTTGCCGCCGTAAAGGAAAAATACGGACGGCTCGATTTTCTTATACACTCGATCGCTTTCGCGCCGCGTGAGGCGCTCGAGGGCGAATTCATAATGACCAGCCGCGAGGCGTTTACAACGGCGCTCGAGATCAGCGCGTTTTCACTGACGCAGCTCTCGATGGCGGCGGCACCGCTGATGACGAACGGCGGCAGCATCGTGACGATGAGCTACTATGGCGCCGATAAGGTCGTGATGAACTACAACGTCATGGGCGTCGCCAAAGCCGCGCTAGAATCGTCGGTCAGATATCTTGCGGCCGACCTCGGGAAAAACAACATCCGCGTCAATGCGATCAGTGCAGGACCGATAAATACGCTATCCGCTCGCGGCGTAAAGAATATGGGATCGTTGCTTGGCTACGTCGGCGAACGCTCGCCGCTCAAGCGCAACGTGTCGGCGGCAGAGGTCGGCAACACCGCGCTCTTTCTCGTGAGCGACCTGGCGTCAGGCATTACCGGCGAGACCATTTTCGTCGATTGCGGATACAACATTATGGGAATTTGACCAAAGTAACGCCGCCATCTTGGCGGCTGTCCTGAGGCCATCCTGGCCTCAGCGTGGCGGCAGGATGCCACCACGACCGCCGGCTAGAAGCCAGCGATACACCGAAGATATGGCAGAAACGAAGGCAAATAAAGCAACCAAAAAGAAAGACAAAAGCAAAGCCCCGGAGCCGACGACGGTTGCCGAGGCGAAGAAACGGCAGCGCCAGCCGGGCTATTGGCAGTTGACCGATGACGAGGTTTTGCTGCGGTCGCCTGAGCCCGAGGACGAATATAAAACTTCCGACTCGTGGCGCGTGCTGCGTATCACAAGCGAGTTTATTAACGGCTTTGACGAATTGGCGACCGTGACCCGCGGCGTTTCGATATTCGGCTCCGCGAGAACACCGGAGAAGGATCCGATGTACACTGCCGCGCGAGAGACGGCTCGGCTCCTCGCCGAGGCTGATTTCGAGATCATTACCGGCGGCGGACCAGGCATCATGGAAGCCGCCAATCGCGGCGCCTTTGAGGCCGGAAAAATGTCGGTGGGGTGTAATATCGAGTTGCCTTTCGAGCAACTTCCGAATCCATATCTAACAAAATCGCTGTCGTTCAAATACTTTTTTGTCCGCAAGACGATGTTCATAAAGTACAGCAACGCCTACATCATTTTCCCGGGCGGGTTCGGCACAATGGACGAGCTGTTTGAGGCATTGACGTTGATCCAGACGCGAAAGATACGTAATTTTCCGGTGGTGCTCTTTAACTCGCAATACTGGCGCGGGCTGTTGGCATGGCTGACCTCGACGATGCTTCACGAAAAGAATATCAGCCCCGAGGATGTCGGCCTGATCCATCTTACCGACTCGCCTGAGGAGGCTGTAAAATTCATCGTTCGCACTTCGGGCGTTAAGCCAGACTGATCCAGTTTCGAGTAGAAGCATGTTTTGAGTACAAGCTTTAGCTTGCTTCATTTTTCGTGAGGTATTCAGTCATCCAGGCGAAATACCCGTCGGAGACGCTTTCGGTCTCGATCGCGACAACCTCGGGTGTCTCGTAACTGTGGTGTGCGAGGATAAAATCACGTACGGCCTCAAATCGGTCATTCAGCGTTTTTATCAGCAAGAGGTGTTCGCTTTCGTGTCGCACCGCACCTTCCCAAACATAGACTGACATCATTGGCGGCAGGATCTGAACGCACGCCGCAAGCCGTTCATTTACCATCTTTTGGGCCAGCGATCCGGCCTCTTCGAGGTCGGATGCGGTCGTCATTACGATCAGCATAATTTGCAAGGATTATCGGATTTTCTGCAGGCGTCTTACAAGACGCTGTAAACTTACCCGTAAAATATGGTATGTTGCAATTCACAATGCTTCACGGACAAGGGTCGAATATGCAGGGAAAAGTATTGATAGCGGACGATTACGACGACATCAGAGACATGATGGTCCTGGTCATCGAGGGCTTAGGTTATCAGGTCATCGAGGCAAGAAACGGCGCGGAGGCAGTAAACCTTGCTGCCGAACATATGCCTAACGTTATCCTGATGGATCTCGCGATGCCTTTCATGGACGGCGTCGAAGCAACTCAGACCATTCGAGGCCGCGAGGACCTTGCCCATATCCCCATCGTCGCCATCACCGCATTCGGCGCCGAATATACCGACCGCGCACGCGAGGCCGGCTGCGACAAGATCCTTCACAAGCCTGTCGATCTGTTTACACTAAAGCCGAT
>Ga0070681_10004273_pt1 | contig 13558 bp, 9 predicted proteins | sample KBSC83BmetaG_FD_65650 | JGI IMG/M metagenome (GOLD analysis project Ga0070681, IMG submission 65650) | Corn rhizosphere microbial communities from Kellogg Biological Station, Michigan, USA - KBS C8-3B metaG | ecosystem: Host-associated > Plants > Roots > Rhizosphere | place: USA: Michigan... | reverse complement strand
ACCGCGCCGACATACTCCGCGGCCCAGGCGTAGAGCAGCATCATGACGACCGCCGCCGACAGTACCGATTGACTGACGCCGAGCCTGGACGCCCAACGGAGCACCGGTGTTATCAACGGCCGCGCCGCAATCGCGGCGGCGAAGAAGATCGTGAGGCGAATGACGACGATGCCAAGTTCTGTCCAGTGGAGCGCTGCCGAAGCCTTCGCCAACGCGACGACCACTGACAGGGCGATGATACCCATCACATCGTCGATGACGGCCGCTCCCAGAATCGTCGCGCCTTCACGGGTGCGCAGCGCGCCGATTTCGAGGAGCGTCTGTGCGGAGATGCTCACGCTCGTCGCGGTCAGAATGGTTCCCACGAAGATGCCTTCCCAGTAGAGCGGCAGACCGAACATGACGGCGGTGATCGCCCCCAATATCATCGGCAGGACGACGCCCCCGAACGCCGTCCAGAACGCCACCGTACCGACGCGTCGCATCATCGCCAGATCCGTTTCGAGTCCGGCAACGAACATCAGCAGCAGCACACCCACTTGCGCCAGATCGCGCACGAGGTCCAACAACGGAACGCCGCCGCTGCCGACCTGGGCGAAGACCGGCCAGGCGAGTACGTTTAGCGCCGTGGGTCCGAGAATCAGTCCAACGAGGATCTCGCCGAAGACAGACGGCTGATGAATGCGGGTGGCGAGCGCCCCCGCAATCTTGGCTGACGCCACCACCAGGGCCAACAACAGAATGACTTGAAGCGAATGGGTCAGGACCGGCTCCGCCAGTGCCGCACAGGACGCGACGCGGGCACGGGGGCAGGGACTGGACCTGCCTCCGTGCCGCTATTACCGATGCGCAGGCACGATGCTCACCGGCAACCCTTCAACCTCGCCTTCGCCGCTTCGCGGCGGAGGCGAGACGATCATTCGACCCGCACGGGTGTGAGCGCCGGCGCGGCAGCTTGCGCTTTCGACGGCTTGGCGGCCATACCGCCCATGGGTGTTCCAGGTCCGAGCACGAAGTCGGGGTACGCGAGCGCGCCCATCTCCGGGATGTCGAGGCCTTCGAGTTCCGTCTCTGCCGAGACGCGGTTGCCCATCGTCGCTTCAATCAACTTGAAGAACGCGAAGAATAGAACGAATACCCAGACAAAGCAGGTCAGCGTGCCGACGCACTGCGCCGCGAACTGCGAGGCGTCGCCGTAGAGAAGGCCTTTAACGGTTCCCGGAACTCCGTTCCAGCCGTCGCCATACGAACCATCGGCGAAGATGCCCACGCAGAGGACGCCGAAGGCGCCGCAGACGCCATGAACGGAAATCGCGCCGACTGGATCGTCGAGCTTCAGCACGCGCTCAATGAACAGCACCGATTCCACGACCAGGATGCCGGCAATGGCGCCGATCACCACGGACGAAACGCTGTTGACGAACGCGCACGGGGCGGTAATCGCCACCAGCCCTGCAAGCAGGCCGTTCACGATCATGCTGGGATCGGGTTTGCCGAGGCGTCTCCAGACGTAGAACATGGCGGCGATCGCTCCGCCGGTGCCGGCCAGCATCGTGTTGGTCGCAACGACCGCGATGCGCAAGTCGCCACCGGCCAGCGTCGAGCCCGGATTGAACCCGAACCAGCCGAACGCCAGGATGAACGTGCCGGCGATCGCCATCGGGAGATCGTGGCCTGGAATAGCGACGGGCTCACCCGTTTTCGTGTACTTGCCGATGCGCGGGCCAATGATAATGGCGCCCGCGAGGGCGGCGACACCGCCGACCATGTGGACCACCGAGGAGCCTGCGAAATCCACATGCCCATGGCCGAGGCCGAACTGCGCGCCAAGCTGTGACAGCCAGCCGGCGCCCCAGACCCAGTTGGCAAATATCGGATAGACCACCATCGACATGAAGAAGCCGAACACCACAAATGCCGAGAACTTCCACCGTTCGGCCATGGCACCCGTCGGAATCGTTCCCGCCGTGTCCATGAATACCATCTGGAAGAGGAAGAGTGCGAACACACCGACGTCGTAGGTGTTGCCACTCAGAAAAAATCCCTGCGTTCCAAAGAGGCCGAACGAGTGGCCGAACAGGTTCACCGTGACTTCATGGTTCAACGGCGCCGTGCCGCCGAGTGCGGCGACCGCACCGACGCCGCCCATCTGCAGCGCGTAACCGCAGATCCAGTAGCCGAGCATGCCGATCGGATAAATCATGAAGTTCATGCACATCGTGTGGGCGGCGTTCTTGGCGCGCGTAAACCCGGTTTCCACCATCGCGAAACCTGCCTGCATGAACATGACGAGGAAACCTGCGAGCAGCGTCCAGACGAAATTGATGGCGATCTTGTTGTGGCCGACGGTTTCCATCACCTCGGCGAGCGTGGGGCTCTTGGCATCCTTGACCGGAACATCGGCCGCCGTTCCCGTCGCCGCTCCGGTGGGATCTCCCTTCGGCTGCGAGATCGCCCCCTGCGCGTGAAGGGTCACCGGGGCGGCGAAGCCGCCGACAGCCAACGCGAGGAAGGCCGCTGTGATCACGTGGCAGAGAAGCTTCGCGGGTCTGTTCATCTCCAGTCCTTTCTTGCTTGCTGAATCAGCTGTGAGGAATGCGACCGCCGGACATTGATCGGCCACGGCCGACGCGTTGAGCAAATGCGGATCCATCGAGCGCAGCACCCGCGAACCGTGCCATTCCCGAATGAATCGGCGCATTCATGCCGTCGGACCGCAAACGCGCGGGCAACAACCATGTCGACCATGCCGCGCGAGCACCGACATGAATGGATGAATGCGCGCGGCGCGCGCACGGTGGAGCGGGCAGGCCCGCCGCGCGGCACGCGTGATTCGCGGACGAATCAACAAAAGCGTCGGGCTGAAACTGCGAACGCTACATCAATGTCGTTGAGAGATGGACGGCCCCCGTCCGATACGCCACGCCTTCGGCGTGCGCCATCGCCTCGCGCACGGCGGATGGCCCCACGGACGCGACATTCATTCTGAAATGTCTCGGCACAGCATCACCGCTACAAATACGTTGGTCGTGAGCGGGCGCCTCGGACGCGCGATTTCGCCATATTCGTGCGACAAACTGCGTGTTTCGACGAAACTGGGCTTGGCCGCGATCTTGTTACTGCGGACGACGTCGAACGTTTCGTTCGTTCAATCCGACGGCCGCTGGGCAAGACAGCGGATCGCCGGCCACGTGACCAGACTGGAGGTCTTTGATGAATGCTGCTGATACCGCGTGGATGCTCGTCTCCACGGCGCTCGTCCTGCTGATGACACCGGCCCTCGCCTTCTTCTACGGCGGCCTCGTCCGATCGAAAAACGCCCTGAACACGATGATGATGAGCTTCATCTCGCTCGGATTCGTCGGCATCATCTGGGCACTCCTCGGCTACTCGCTGGCGTTCACCGGCGGAAATGCCGTCATCGGCGATCTCTCGAACGCGTTCCTGCGCGGCGTTGGTCTCGAGGCCAAAGGCACCATTCCGCACCTGCTCTTCATGGGGTTCCAGGGCACGTTCGCCATCATCACCGCGGCGCTCATCTCCGGCTCGATCGTCGAGCGGATGCGGTTCTCGGCCTACACCGCGTTCATCACGCTCTGGGTGCTTGCCGTCTATGCCCCGATCGCTCACTGGGTGTGGGGCGGAGGTTGGCTCGCGCAGTGGGGCGCTCTCGACTTCGCAGGCGGCACCGTGGTTCACGTGAACGCCGCGGCCGCGGCAGTCGTCGCGGCAATGGTGCTCGGCAAGCGGTCCGACTACGGATCGTCCTCGCTGCTGCCCCACAACGTTCCCTTCGTGCTACTCGGCGCAGGGCTGCTTTGGTTCGGCTGGTTCGGCTTCAATGCGGGTAGCGCGCTGGCGGCGAGCCCGATTGCCGGTCTCGCGTTCATCACCACCATGCTGGCCCCGGCGGCGACACTCGTCGTCTGGACGTTCCTTGATGTCGCCCGGTCCGGCAAGGCCACGGCAGTCGGCGCCGCAACGGCTATCGTCGTCGGCCTGGTCGCCATTACGCCGGCAGCCGGATTCATCAGCCCGATGAACGCCATCCTGCTCGGCGGCATTGCGGCGGTGCCCAGCTATCTTGCGCTGCAGCTGCGCGCGAAGACTTCGCTTGACGACTCGCTCGACGTGCTCGCGGCCCACGGCGTAGGCGGAACGGTGGGCGCACTCCTCACGGGAGTGTTCGCGGAAAAGGCCATCAACGGCGTTGCCGACGGCTTGCTCTACGGCAATCCGAAGCAGCTTCTCGTGCAGGGCGCAGCGGTGCTCGCGGCGCTCGTCTACAGCGGAGTCATGAGCTTTGTCCTGCTCAAGCTGGTGAACGTGGTCCTGCCGATCCGCGCCGCGAAGACGGACGAAATGGAAGGTCTGGACGTGACGCAGCACGGCGAAGAGGCATACATCCACGACGGCGGCCTCACGGCAGCTGGAAGGACGCCCGTCGGCGACGTCGCTACCGGACTGGTCGCGGAGCCCGCCTCCTCGACCTACTGACGCGCAGCGATCGGGCCCAGTCCCCGATCGCGCCGCGGAGGGCAGACCAGCACGTGCCTCTGGTCTGCCCTCTTTTTTTATTCGCTGATACTGGAATGCCGCCGCGTATCACGCATGCCGGCGTAGACAAGCAGCGACAGCGCGATCACCGCGGTGAGGTAGTAATAGAACCACCGCTCGTGGCCGATGGACTTGAACCACAGCGCGATCGATTCGGCGGTCCCACCGAAGATCGACACCGTCACCGCATATGGGAGCCCCACTCCCATCGCTCTGATGTGCGTCGGGAACAGCTCCGCCTTCACCACCGCATTGATCGATGTATACCCGGCGACGATCAGCCAGGCTCCGCAGATGAGCGCAAAGGCAGCGAGTCCGCTTTTCGTCATTTGCAGCGCGTCGAGCAGGGGAATCGTCAGCAGCGTCCCCATGACGCCAAACCAAATCAACAGCGGCTTGCGCCCGACCCGGTCTGATATTGCGCCGTAGGTCGGCTGCAGGACGAGCGCGACGATCAATGATCCGCCGGTCACCAGTGTCGTCTGCATGTCGCTGAGGCCGACCGACAGCTTCAGGAACTTCTGCATGTAGGTCGTATAGGTGTAAAACGCCGTCGTTCCTCCCATCGTGAGGCCCACCACGAGCAGCAGTTCACGCGGATACTGCAGCAGTTCGCGCATAGAAGGACGCCTCGCGACAGCGCGCGAAGCGACGAACTGGTCGGTCTCGTGGAGATTGCGCCGCATGGCCAGCGCCACCAGCGCCAGCATCGCGCCCACCACGAATGGTATCCGCCATCCCCAGGCTCGTAGTTGCGCGCTCGTGAGAAACACCTGCTGCAGCAGGAGAAGCACGAGAATGGCGCACAACTGACCACCGATCAGCGTGACGTACTGGAAACTGGAGTAGAAGCCACGGTGCTCCTGATCCGCGACCTCACTCAGATAGGTCGCGCTCGTGCCGTACTCACCGCCAAGGCTCAGCCCCTGGACGATGCGGGCGAAACTGAGCATCCCTGGCGCCAGCAATCCGATCGATGCGTAGGTCGGCGTCACGGCGATCATCAGCGACCCGAAACACATCAGCAGCACCGACCACATCAGCGCCTTGCGACGTCCGTGGTGATCCGCCATGTAACCGAAGAGCCAGCCGCCAATCGGCCGCACGATGAAGCCGACGGCAAACAAAATGGCGGCATTGAGCTGCTGCACCACGGGATCGCTGCCGGGAAAGAAGGCGCCTGCGAAGTAGAGGGCGAACGCCGCGTACGCGTAGAAGTCGTACCACTCGACGAGATTGCCAATCGACCCGATGAAGATGGCGCGGATGCGCCGACGGACGTCGGCGGCCGCCTCGGTTCGGCCAGGATAGGTCGCAGCGACCGATGATGCGTTCACGGCTTACTCCCTTCTGACCTGCGGATCCCCGGACGGTCCGTCCTGCGGCGCAAGACCGTGGAGGAACTCGTACACCGCCCCGAGATCCTCGGTGCTCATACGCGCGAATGCCTCCCACGGCATGGCGGAGCCGGCGTACTGGCGACCACCCCGCTGAAAGCGCGCAATGAAGGTGGCGCGATCCGGAAACTTCATCAACGCGCTCCCTGGCTTCGGCGTGACGTTCGGTGCCCGGAACATCATGTTGGGATCAACGCCCGGCCCGGGCACCGCGTCGAGGACGAACCCGCCCGAGAAATCGGAACCTGTCGCAGCAAATATGTCCTGGTTGCGCGGGCGTATGACAGCCGACTGAGTGGCGTTTCCGTTCCGTTCGTCAGTTTCTCCAATGCGTCCGGTGCGCCATGGCATTCAATGCAGTGGGCTGGGCCGTACACAAGGTACGTTCCGCGCGCGAGCACCTCCGGATCGGTGCTGACATGGACGTCGTTGGGAAGCGGCACCTCCGCATAGTCACGATCCCATGTGTGGGCGACATAGATGGCAAACGCGACCATGGCAACGGCAATCAGCAGTGCAACCCATCCAACCCATCTGAGGATGCGCATCGGAAGGGCATTCTATCAACGCTATTCCGCCCTTTCGCGCTCGTCGGCGACACCCGTCTCCTTCTCGAAACGCCTCGCGATGATCCAGCAGACGGAGGCCCAGAAGAATCCGAACATCCATCCAGCCACGACGTCAGTCGGATAGTGCACGCCGAGATACACGCGACTGATCCCGACGAGCAGCGTGACGAAGACGGCCATGCCGATGCAGTACACCTTCGTGACGCGCCGTTCGGCCAGCCGCATGAGCATGGCGCCAAGCGTCAGGTAGATGATGGCCGACTCCATCGCATGGCCGCTCGGGAAGCTTGTGGACGCGACCTCGCGCAGATGCGGGACCACATCGGGACGCGGACGGAGGAACAGGTTCTTCATCACGAAATTCGCGACTTCCCCGCTGGCCGCGGTGGCAATGATGACGAGCGCTGTGTGGTAGCGTGTCTGCAGGACGAGGAAACCTGCGACCGAGACGACGACCAGGCCGAGCACGGTGGGACCGCCGATGGCCGTCAGATCCAGCAGTGAGCTCTCGACCCACTCGGGACCGATCGGACGCGACGGATCATCAGCCTTGCGCAGCGCGAGCAGGATCTTGTCGTCGAGTGTCCGCGTGTCGCCCTCCATCACCTCCGATGCAAGGGCGAGAAATCCCCACAGCAGCAGACAAACGGCGACGCCGACGAGCAGCCACTCGATCTCGTGACGTTCGAGCTTGCGTAGCCGGAGCCAGCGCCGCGCCACGGACCGCGTAGCCATCTTCGCGAATATACAATTTACTGGTCATGTCGTTCCCACATCGGAGCCGGGCGCTTCGGTTTCACGCCCGGCCGAATCTCCCTCGAACAGCTGTCGTACGCGCCAGCGCATCGGTAAACACTCACACGTAAACGCTGAATGGAACTGAACTTGGTGATGCTCGGCCCTCCGGGCGCCGGCAAGGGCACGCAGGCACGCCAGCTGCGAAGAACATGGGACATTCCGCACATCTCGACCGGGGCGATGCTGCGCGACGCCGTTGCGGCGGGCACGTCGCTCGGTCGTGAAGTTGCCGGCATCATGGAAAACGGCGGCCTCATCAACGACGAGGTGATCACGCGCGTCGTCACCGAACGGCTGACGCAGCCGGATACACGAGGCGGCTTCTTGCTGGACGGCTTTCCGCGCACGATTCCGCAGGCCGAATCGTTGGAGGAAATCATCGCCGGGCGCGCCCCACTCATCATCATCGACATCGTTCTGAGCGAAGCCGAAGTGATCCGCCGCCTCGCGTCGCGCATGGTATGCGCCGAATGCGGTGCCAATGCCGTGGGCGAAGGCACGACGTGCCACGATTGCGGCGGACCGCTGGTGCCACGAGCGGACGACAGAGAACAAGTCGTCCTCAACCGGCTGAACGTATACCGAGACCAGACCGAGCCGCTGGTTCGCTACTACGGCGAACGGCCGACCTACTGCCGCATCGACGGCGCACGGTTGGCAGACGATGTGACGAAGGACATCATCAAGGAAGTGGAGAGCCGCCGGCGATGATTCGAGTCGTACGTCTCGGTACTCCGCGTGGACGCGGCGAAGGCGTCCGTCTTGGCACTGTCAGGCTGCTGCCGCGAGGCATCCCCAAGAAGGAATATGCCCGGCGCAACATCTTCGACGTCTGGGTACCAGAAGTCTCGCCAACTCGCGAGCTGGTCGCCTATGCCCAGGCCGAGCCGTGGACGGATGCGCGATGGGCCGCGTTCACCAAACGCTATCTGCGCGAGATGCGGCATCCAGAGGCCGAGCGCGCGATTGCGCTGCTCGCGGCCCTCGGCAAGCAGACGAACTTCTCGATTGGCTGCTACTGCGAGAATCCGTATCGGTGCCACCGGTCGCTGCTGGGCGAACTACTGCGACAGCACGGCGCCAAGGTCCTCATCCCGCGTTTCTCATCCCGGCCGCAATCCCGTTGACGGTGACGACGAAGGCGTCGCGCAGACGCTGGTCGTCGTCGCCCCCACGCAGCCGGCGCAGCACCTCGATCTGAACGAGGTTAATCGGGTCCACATAAGGATTCCGGACGCCGATCGACCGTCGCAACACCTGGTTCTCTTCGAGCAGATCGCGGTGGCGGGTTACGTCCAGAACCGCGCGGATCGCGCGATCCAGCCGTTCACGGAGATCGGTGCCCAGCGGCCGCAGGTGCTCTGGCGTGAGGCGCCGCTCGTATTCAGCGGCAATCCTCCGATCGGTCTTCGCGAGCACCATCGCCATCAGATCCATTACCGATCGGAAATGGGGCCAGCGCTCGTACATCGTCAGCAGGAGATCGCGCTCTCCGCGCGCCACCGCCCCTTCGAGCGCCGCTTCGGCGCCGAGCCACGCACCCAGGATGAGCCGCGTCTGCGTCCAGGCGAACTGCCATGGAATGGCGCGCAGTGTGCCGATACCGGCCGCCCGCCTGCGCCGCGCGGGGCGGCTGCCGATGTTGACGTGCTCGAGTTCCGGCAGCGGCGTCGCCGTGCGTAAGTAGTCGACGAAGTCCGCGCTCTCGTGCACATATCCACGATAGGTGCGGGCGGACTCCGCGGAGAGGCGCTCCATGCACGCGCGCCACTCGTCGTCGGGCGGCGCGTCCGGATGCAGCCACGCGTCCAGCGTTCCCGTGGTATAGACCTCCATCGTGCGCGCCGCGATTTCCGGAAGTCCGAACAGCGCCTGGATCATCTCGCCCTGTTCCGTGACACGGATCGATCCATCAATCGATCCGGTGGGCTGCGATCGCAAGGCCATGTACGTGGGGCCGCCGCCGCGACCCACACTCCCGCCGCGGCCATGAAACAACGTGACGTCGACACCGCTTCGACGACAGCCGTCGATGATGGCTTCCTGGGCCTTGTACAGCTCCCACGCGGCGCTTAACCGGCCGACGTCCTTCGCGGAGTCGGAGTACCCAACCATCACCTCCTGGTGATTGGCGATTGTCGAGCGGTACGCGTCGACGCTCAGCACACGACCGACCACGTCCGACGCACGGCGCAGGTCGTCGGCGGTCTCGAACAGCGGCACGACACGGAGCGGGTGCTCGATACCTGCCGCCTGCTGCAACAAGGCGACCGCGAGAATGTCGGACGGCTGACGGGTCATCGTGATCACGTACGCGCCGAGCGACTCGTGCGGAATACGCGCGATCGCCGCGAAGGTGTCCAGCACATCCGCCACTTCCGGAGCCGGTGAGAAGTGATCGGGCACCAGGGGACGTCGGGCCGCCAGCTCGCCGGCGAGAAACGCCGTCCGTGTCGGTTCATCCCAGTCTGCGTAGGAACCGAGACCGCACGCGCTGGTAATGGCGGCAAGTGCCTGCGTGTGACGGTCGGATTCCTGTCGGATATCGAGGCGCGCAAGCGTTACGCCGAACGTCGCCACACGTCGAAGCAAGTCCGCCAGCCGTCCATTCGCAATCACCTCGTTGCCGGTGGCCGCGAGCGAGCGATGGCAGAGCCTGAGCGGACGCGCGAATGCGTCCGCCTCGAGATAGACGTCAGCGCCTGGATCAACGTCTTCGCGCAGCGCGGCTTCCGTCCAGTCTCGCGTCGCCAGCACACGCGTGCGGACGTCCCGCAGGAGCGCGCGATACGGTTCGCGCGCGCCGTGCGTCGCGTCGGCGAGTTCGTCTGACGCGGTTGACATTGACAGCTCGTCGCGCAGCTCGTTGATTTCCCTGAGATACAGGTCCGCCGCTTCCCATCGCGCCAGCAGACACGCACGACGTGTGACGTCGGGCGTGACGTTTGGATTGCCATCGCGATCGCCGCCGATCCACGACCCAAACCGCAGCGGTGCGGTCTCGAGCGGGAGGCCGCGGCCCGCGATGCGTCGCATCGCCGCATCGACGCTGCGCAGGAACGCCGGCACCGCATGCCACAGGCTCTGCTCGAAGACCACGAGCCCGCCGCGCACTTCGTCCAGCGGCGACGGACGTTCGTGCCGCACTTCGTCCGTCTCCCAGGCGGCGACGATCTCACGACGCAACGCACTGGTGACGGCGTCGCGTTCCGGAACGGTGAGATCGATGTGATCGCGTTCCGCAAGCAGCGCCGCGACCCGGTTGTACTTGTGGATGAGTGTCCGTCGCGACACTTCCGTTGGATGCGCGGTGAGTACCAGTTCGATGCGCAGGCGGCAGACCGCGGCGTGCAACGCATCGGCGGTCATGCCGCCAGCAACGAGCCGCTCGAACGCCTCCTGACATGAGCCCGCCTGGGGGGGCGAATCGCGCCGCGCGAGGTACGCACGCCGACGACGGACCCGGTGGTGCTGCTCCGCGACGTTGGCCAGGTTCAGGAAGTGGGCGAACGCGCGGGCCAGTGGCGTCGCCGCATCGACTGGAAGTGCCGCCAGCAGCGACGCGAGCTCGGCGAACTGGGCCCCGTCGCCGGTGCGCGACGCTTTTGACAGCGAGCGTACGCGCTCGACGGTGTCGAACAAACCCGGTCCGCCGTGCGCTCGCAGCGTCTCGCCGAGCAGTTCTCCCAGCAGCCGGACATCCTCGCGGAGCGGCTTATGGGGATCCGCGCTCACCTATTTCGTACGTAGGGGCCAGCTTCAGCTGGCCCGCCGTTGAACAGGTCGACCAACGCGACCGTTTCACCACGAATCGCGCCCTTGAGCGTCGGCTCGAGGTCGGGCAGCCACTCGGGGGAATGCGGCGCCGGAACAGGAATGCCGGTGCGCTTCGATTCCGCGAGCTTCGCCGGATCGACGGCGCCGATGTGCAGCAGCAGCGATGGAACACCCGCGCGCCCATACTCCGCGAAGTCTTCCGACGTCATCTTCGCCGGCATCTCGATGACCCGATCAGTGCCCATCGCCTTCTGCAGCGCCGCCGCGACACGTGTCGTCAGGGCCGGATCGTTCACGACGACATGTCCCGATTCGGGACTCGTAATCGTCGGCTCCCGCTGGGCACCGGCCGCTGTCGCTTCGGCCTTCGCGATGCGCATCACCGACGCGAGCACGCGTGTCTGCGTCTCCTCGCTGTAGGTGCGGATGTTCAAGCCGAGCGTGACTTCGTCCGGGATGACGTTGGCCTGGGTGCCGCCGTGAATGGACCCGATCGTCAGCACGATGGGGTCCATCGGGTTGTTCTCCCGCGAGACGATGGTCTGCAGCGCCATGACGGTTCGCGCGGCCATCACAACGGGATCGATCGTATTGAAGGGCATGGCGCCGTGGCCGCCGCGGCCGTACATCGTCAAGGCGGGTGAGATCGAGATTGCGCGAAATGGTCCGGAGTGAAATCCGATTGTGCCGGCCGGCATCGAATCGTCATCGTGCAGACCGAGAACGTAGTCGGGTTTCGGGAACCGCGTGAACAAACCGTCCTTCAACATCGTCTCGGCGCCGCTGACAGTCTCCTCCGCCGGTTGTCCAACCAGCATCAGCGTGCCGTGCCACTGCTGGCGATGTTCGACCATCCATTTCGCGGTACCGGCCCAGGCTGTCATGTGAAGGTCGTGACCGCAGGCGTGCATGACGGGCACGGTCGCGCCCGCAAGATTCTTCGTGACGACGGTGCTCGCAAACGGCGCGCCCGTCTTCTCCGCGACAGGCAGCGCATCGAGCTCGGTGCGGAGCATGACCGTCGGCCCGGCGCCATTCCGCAACAGCGCGACGATGCCCGTGCGGCCGACGCCTGTTGTGACGTCGTAGCCCAGCGCCTTCAGACGGGCGGCGAGCTTCGCCGCCGTCTGGACTTCCTGAAAGCCGAGCTCGGGATTGCGATGCAGGTCCTGGTACAGAGTCTGGAGTTCCGGATAGTAGGCGTCGATCTCGGCGGGGGTCTGGGCGTGCAGCGGCGCGGCGGCGAGAAGCAGGGCAAGCGTGCCCGTATAAATACGCATCATTTCTGGCGTCCTTCCAACAACTGATCATAGACTGTCGCCACATGAAACCAGCGTTCGCGTTCGGCTTGCCACTCGTGCTGTTGTCCGTTCTCAGCGCATGTCAGCGTACCCAGCAACCTGTTGCGCAAGCACCTCCGCCGGCTGCCGGAATCGCGGCGGTGGCGGGTGAAAAAGGAGGCCAGGATCAGACAGGCCCGTACGAGGTCGTTGCTGACTGGCCGAAGCCGCTGTCGCAGTTGCCGGGGCACGAGAAGTGGACGTTCGGCGCGGCACAGGGAATTTTCGCGGAGACATCGAACCGCGTTTTCCTTTTGGAGCGCGGCGAACTTCCGAGCCTCGATCGTCCGGCCGAGGTGCCGTACCCGAACGTTGGGCCGAGCATCTCGTTCCCCGTGACGCAGACACCGTGGCGCAACGCGTCGGTCGGTCCCGTGTCGAGTCCGGGCAATCAGGGCAGCGACGGATGGAACGGCTGGAAGGGCAAGCTAGGCGTTGATGCGCGGTGGGAGCACTGCGTGCTGGTCGTCGACGCGAACGGCAACGTCACCGAGGACTGGACGAAGTGGGATTCGCTCTTCCGCCGACCGCATTCCGTGACGATGAATCCGTACGATCCCGAGAAACACATCTGGATCGTCGAAGACCGCAACCACGTCGTCTATGAATTCAGTCACGACGGCAAGCAGCTCGTGCGGACGCTCGGCATCAAGGGAGTGTCGGGAAACGACAGCACGCACTTCAACAGGCCGACCTTTCTGGCGTGGCTGCCCGACAGCACGATGTTCGTGTCGGACGGCTACGCGAACACCCGTGTCGTGAAATTCGACAAGGACGGGACGTTTCTGATGGCGTGGGGTGAAAAGTCCACGAAGCAGAACGACACCACACCCGGGACATTCAACGCGGTTCACGGCGTCCAGGTGGACCCGACAACACGCAAGGTCTACGTGACCGATCGGGAGAACCACCGCATCCAGGTCTTCGACGAAAACGGCAAGTTCCTCGACCAGTTCGGCACCGGCAATCCGTCCACGCCGCAAGTGCTCTACCTGGCCGCCGACAGAAGTCTCTGGACGGCCGACAACGTCACCTCGAAGATCGTGAAGTTCGACATCGACGGCCATTACCTCTATTCCTGGGGCAGCCAGGGCCAGTGGCCGGGCGCCTTCTGGAATAT
>Ga0070681_10004272_pt1 | contig 13559 bp, 10 predicted proteins | sample KBSC83BmetaG_FD_65650 | JGI IMG/M metagenome (GOLD analysis project Ga0070681, IMG submission 65650) | Corn rhizosphere microbial communities from Kellogg Biological Station, Michigan, USA - KBS C8-3B metaG | ecosystem: Host-associated > Plants > Roots > Rhizosphere | place: USA: Michigan... | reverse complement strand
AAATATGTGGAGAAGATGATGCAGCGCGAATCGCAGGGCGAGCTCTCCATTCAAGACTTGGTCGAGCAAGGGTTTTGATTCCCGATTTTCACTGCTGAACCCGGGCTCCCTCAGGATCGTTTCGCCTGCGCCAGCGGGACGACTGTAGCCTGCACCGCGCGAATGTAATCGCTGGGCGAGATCAGGATCTGCAGCCCGCGCACTCCCGCCGAAACGGAAACCGTATCGAACAACTCAATCGTTTCGTCGACGAACACGAGGAACTCGCGTTTGGCGGCGAGCGCTGTGACTCCGCCTCGAATATAGCCGGTCAAAGCCTGCAGCTCTTTCACCGGAACCAATTGAATTTTTCGTTCTCCCACGGCGGACGCCAGAGCTTTCAAATCCAGTTCCTGGTCTCCGGGAATTAGCGCCATGACTACCCCGTTGCGCTCTCCGCGAGCAACCAGCGTCTTGAACACCTGCTCGGGCGGAAATCCGATTTTTGCTGCCACAGTTTCCGCCGCGAGATCGTTTGGATCGACTTCATATTCCCGGATCTCGTAAGCCACCCCGAGTTGGTCCAGAAGTCTCGCCGCGTTGGTTTTGGCTGCCATAGAGCAAGCCTCTCAACCCGAAAGTCTAATGGGCCTTTACAAATCGCTACCATCAAATTGCAAACATTTACTGGGAGATGCGATAACATCTTGGCGCAAGCGCGAGTCTAACTCGCAAAAGCGGGGTTTGCTGTTGATGACCCGCCTCGAAAGCGCTCCCTCCAATGCTTTCGAGAGGAGGTGCATCGTGACGTACCTTCGCCCTACCCTCTCAGGTTCTTACCCTTCCAACCTTTTCTCGACTGCCCAAAACACCTTCGCGCGCGCGGTTTTGCTGAGCGTGATCTCGCTGGCCGCCATCCCTTTATTGGCGCAGGAACCGCAAGGTGAACGACCCTCACAGCCAGCGCAGAAGAATGTTGTCACCGTTCCCGCCGGCACCCGGATTCCGCTGGTGCTTACGCATCCCGTACAAAGCCGCGTCATTCATCGCGGCGATGACATTTACGCGCAAGTCACTGCGCCGGTGAGATCGGGCGATCAAATGGTGATCCCTCCCGGAACGTTTGTCCAAGGGACGGTGGAGAAGCTGGACGCTCGCGGCGGACGCGGACAACTCCACCTCCAATCAATGGCCGTCATATTTCCCGACGGCTACGTCACGGTCATTCCTGGACCGCTGACTCTGCAAAGTGACGAAGGATACGCCGAGAAAGATCCCGGCAACGCACGGGTAATGAGCGCAGTCGCGCTGCCCTTAGCCGGAGCCGGGTTGGGTGCTGTGATCGGTCACGGGGACGCCAACACCACTCCCCAGACCATCACCACTTCCCTTCCGCCGGGCTGTGTGGGAACGCCACCCGGATGTCTCTCGTCGAGCATGACGGTGCCCCGAAGCGCGGGAGCGGCTACGGTGATCGGAGCCGGTGTAGGAGGCGCCGTAGGCGCGGTTGCCTCCTTGATTGTGATCTTCAGTTCACATCACTTTTATCTGGATGCCGGTACGCCAGTGGATATGGTGCTGGCGCAAGAGATCTCGTTCCAGCAAAGTGAAATATCGAAGGCGGTGCAACAATCTGCCGGAGAACCGGTCGCGCTGCAAACCGTCGCGCCCCGGCCTGTGCCTCCGCCCCCGCCCCCAACCCCTGCCAATCACGGCACGTGCTACACGCCGGGCACGCCGGGCACCCCCGCAACGGTGATCCCCGGAACACCCGGACCGAATGGGGTCCCAGGACCGCCGACGGTAATCCCGGAAATAAACCCAAGCTCATCGACGATTCCCGAGTTCGACGAATTTACCGTCGTGCTGATGGGAATGTTGCGCCTGGAGCACAAAGACGGACCTGTTGAAGTTCGAGCCGGACAGGCGCTCATTGCATACGCCGGAGAATGCGTTCGCTATTCGACTCCCGAGGCCGGCTGTCCCTACACATGCACCTAGAACAGGCGTCCGATCGAGAAGTTGACACGGCTTTGGCCTGTGGGGCTTACGCTGCCTGCCAGCGTGATTGGGCCAATCACCGTGTCGGCGATGATTCCGAGATTGAATGTGCCGCGGATCACGACCGGGCCAGGATCATCCGTTGCCGTACCGAATGCCGACCCGGCCTCGTACCATCCGCCCCAGTAAATGTTTCTTCCTGCCAGTTGGGGCAGACGGTAGAACTCGCGGCGGAAGCCGAACGAGGAATACACGTAATGATTCCCCAAGAATTCATCAGGGAAATACGCGCCCAGCCGGAACGGCCCGCCGAGTTCAAAAACCTGGAACGGTCCGGCGGGGCCGCGGAAGGTCGATCCGCCGGCAACATCGAAAAACAGCGACGCCTTACTGCCGAGCGGCAGAAAATTAGAGGTGCGGACATCGATCTGGTCGATGGGGTGCGAAACGCCTGGCGTTTGCAACACTCGTGAAACCATCGCGACGACACGGCTTCCCTTACTCGGCACCGAGGGATTGTCCTGACCATCCCAAACGTAGCGCGCGCGGAACTGACCTGTGCTTCCGTGAACAATCGGCAACCCGGCGGCGCCCACGAGAGGAGCGAGTTTTCCATCGAAGATTTCATATCCGACACGAAACTCACTGCGCAGGTTAGGTTCGAATCCCACGTCGAGACCGCCGCCCGCGCGCTCGTCGCCGAAAATCGCGATGCGAGTCAGCCCGCTGAATGAGTTCCGTCCGTACTTGGAGGCAAACGCGTACGGTGCCACAAAGAAACGCGAGCGGCCGATGGGCTGGTAGTATTCGCTGGCTCCGAGGTTGCTGGAGCCGAACAGAAGATCATTGCGCCACTCGCCGCCATGATGTGCGATATCCATCAAAGTGATGCGGGCGCCGGCGGAGAAGTCGAATCCCGCGACACCTGAGCCCTGGACATTCACCGCCAAATCCAACAAGGGCGGACCGTACGATTTTTCATGTGCGGTGATGCGCAGCGCGGGGACGCCATTCTGTACGAAACCTTCGTAGCCCAGGTGATCGAACTGGCCTTCGCCGGCAATCTGCGTCAACTGCTTCTCTAACTTAGGAAGCTGGAGAGGCTGGCCGAGATCCTGGCTCAGGCGGTGCCGAATCTCACTGTCGGCATCTCGATCGGCGCCCGTGACGACGATCGCGTCCACTTGCTTGATGGGCGGGCGCTTGCGGGCGTTCCGCTCATCCAGATAGCGCCGCCACTGTGCCGGATCCTGAATGGCGTACTTCAGCAACTCGGCGGATTGCGCTGCGGCAGTTTTGTATCCCAGCGCGATCAGGTCCTTCACACGTCCGTAATCGTCGACAAAGAAGCCCTTCATATCCACGCTGACCCTGGCGTCAGCGTGCTCCAGCGAGCGATGCTCGTTTTGAATGATCATCACGTCGACCGCCCGCGAAAGAACGCCGGTGAGGGTGTTCAGTTCCTTGATGTCGCCGGGAGGCAGGCGAAGCTCGATTGCGATCACCACATCCGCATCAATGCCGCGGACCGTTTCTACGGGGATGTTCTGCACCATGCCACCATCGGCCAGCAGGCGTCCCTCGAATTGCACAGGAGTGAACATGCCCGGGATCGCCATGGAGGCGCGCACCGCCTGCGCCATGGGGCCGTCGTGGAGAATTACGGCCTCCCCGGTTTGCATGTCGGTGGCGACGCAACGAAATGGAATGACGAGGTCGTCAAAGCTGGAGATTCCCGACTCCCGAAAGGCAATGCGATCGAGCAGGAGTCCGACACCTTGCCCGGGGTTGTATCCGTTGGGACCCGCGAGACCATGTTTCAGGCCGAGGGGTGCATTGATCAGAAAATCGCGGCGGTCCTGCTTGCGACGGTACGAAAGCTGGGAATAGGCCGGAGCAGGAGCCAGGGCCTGATCCCAATTGACCCTCTCGGCGAACTCCACCATTTCGGGGGCTGACATTCCGGTGGCATACATCGCGCCGATAATTGCGCCCATGCTGGTGCCGGCGATGCGGTCGACCGGGATGTGATTTTCCTCCATCCACTGGAGGACGCCGATTTCGGCGAGGCCCAGCGCGCCGCCGCCGCTTAGAGCCAGGCCAATGCGCGGACGCTTCACAATGCCATTCGTTTGAGCGTCCGCTGGGCTATCTTGAGCCGACGCACAAAGGTTCGAAGCGAGAAAGCAGAGGCCCACGAGAGCGACGCATAGGAAAGACTTGCGGTGAGTAAATTCCATCCTGGACTCCTGGCTTGGGGAAGCAGCGTGCTGCCGGTGCAAATGCATGTAGGGACGGCCGCCTCGGCTGTCCTATATTTACATGACGGGCGGAACTGTGATCCCCATGATCGTAAGGGCGCGGATCAGTTCGCGGCGGACTACTGCTACGGTGGCGAGTAGGAACTGTTTGCGCTTCTCATCGGCCTCGATGAGGATGGGATGACGATGGTAGAAGGTGTTGAAGAGCTGGGCCAACTGGAAAACGTGCTTGGCCAAATAAGCCGGTTCAGTTGTGGCAATACATTGCTCAACTACCGAAGAAGTCTTTGAGGAGGCAAGCCACAGCTCCCATATCTCATCGCCGTCCTGTCCGGAGAAAGCAGTCGCCAGTTCGGACTGTGGCAGTTTCAGCGAGAAGTCATCCGGGTCCAGACCAGCTTTGCGGAAGATGCTGCTGGCGCGGACAACCGCGTATTGTGCGTAGGGGCCGGTCTCGCCTTCGAAGCTGAGAGCATCTTTGAAGTCGAATGCGATCACGGATTGCTTGGTGTACTTCAGCATGAAGTAACGCAGGGCACCGATGGAGATTTGCGTGGCGATGCCCAGGCGTTCCGGCTCACTCAGCTGGGGATGGCGCGAATCGACTTCTTGCTTGGCCGAGGCAATCAAGCGATCGAGCAGATCGTCCGCCTTCACCCCAAAGCCTTTGCGCCCGCTGACCTCGATGTAGGAGCGGATTTGATCCTCTTCGCTGAGTGCGTAGCCGAGTTCGGCGGCGCAGCGCGGAGTCAGCGCTACCATCTCATAGGAAAAGTGGGTGTAGTGCTCGGCGGCTTCGTCATGGCCCAGACCGCGCAGCGCTTCGATTACAGTGTTCTGCGCTTCCGACTGGCGGGCGTCGATCACATTGTAAATTTCGGCGACATCTCCGAAGTGCGGGTGATCCTTTTTCCCATCGGTCGTAGATATCCAGCAGTCGTGCTGGTTGGGATAGCGGTAAAACTTGCGGTATCCGAAATCGCGACCCAGCAGGCCGAACTTCCACATGTGGTAGGCGATATCTTTGCCAACATAGCCCACAGTGCCGTTGGAGCGGACGATGACCTTCTGGTCCTCTTCGGAAATGCCGGACGCGCCAAGCCCTAGGCCCTGGGTTCCTATATCCGTAAGGACGTCATCAAGTTCTTTTTCGCTATCAGCACCCTTCGTCTCCGTCCTTGTTCCAGCGCGGCGCATCACCCAGCAGCCTTTGTTCTTGCCTTGACTCTCGAAGGTGAGCACCCCGCTTTCTTTCAACTTGGTGAAGGCGGCATCCCAGAAGTGCAGGTGCAGAATCTCGCTTTCCCGCGGAAGGAAGTCGTATTCAATGTCCAGCCGGTCCATGGTTTCCAGATGGCGCCGCAGCACTGCTGTCGAAATCACCTCCGCCACGGCGGCCGTCTCGCTGGTAACGTCCTCGATCGCGTGCAGGGTCTGCAGCCGTACCTGCTTGTTCTGCGGATCGGCCTCATACCACTGTGAAACGCGGGCGTAGAGATCCCAGCAGTAGTAATCGAATCGGGATTGCCGCGCGAGGGCCTCGATCTCCGCGCGCGATTTCTTTTCGATGTGGGTGAATCCAACGACCACATCTGCCACCTGCACGCCGGTATTGTCGATGTAGTTCTGAACATCGACTTCCCTTCCCGCGTAGCGCAGCAGGCGCACGAACGTGTCGCCCAAGACAGCATTGCGAAGATGTCCGATATGCGCGGCCTTGTTGGGATTAATGCTGGAGTGCTCGACCAGAATCTTGCCGGCTGGAGTCTCGCCCGGCTCTTTACGATCCGAGGCCAGGGCCGCAGCCATCCAGGCACGGTCCACTTTTACATTGAGATAGCCGGGGGGCGTAACGGTCATGTGCGCAATTCCCGCCATCTCACCGATCTCCGCCTGAATGGCTTCGGCAATCTTCAGGGGAGCCGAGCGCAGAGGCTTGGCGAACGGAAACATTGGAATCGCGAAATCCCCAAGGTCGACCTTCGGTGGCTGCTCGATTACGATGCGCGGCAGCGTGACACCGGGATGACGCCGCTCCAGACACTCCAGCACGCGCTGGGCAAGAAGATGCTCTAAATAACGGTACAAGGACGCCCTCTAAGCTGTTGGAGAAACAGTGATTTTAACAGAGTCGGCGCGGCGCGCAGGTTTGACGCTGGTAGCACTGTTCCCTATGATGAAATCTCGGCCATGAGAATCGCGTATCTCGAGTGTTTTTCTGGCATCAGCGGCGATATGTTCCTCGGCGCTCTGGTAGACGCCGGAGTGTCTCCGCGCCTGCTGGAGGATACAGTGGCCGCGCTCGGATTGGGAGCGAGGCTGGAGATTTCGCGCGTGGTGCGCAGCGGAATTTCGGCGACCAAAGTGGACGTCTGGGTTGACGGCGAGAAGGATATGCCGCGCGAGGAGTACTGGGAAAAACAAAACGCGGGTCACGCGGCTGCGCCCGCCCTCATTGAAGCTTCCGCGCACCATGATCACCCTCATGAACATGGACACTCGCACGAGCATACGCACAGCCATACAAGCGCGGAGGCGCACGCGCCACATAGGCACGGGCACACGCATCGCGGGTTGAACGAAATCCGAAAGATCATTTCAGATGCGAAGATCTCGGATCAGGCAAAAAAGACTGCGATTTCTGTTTTCGAGGCGCTCGGGGCAGCGGAAGCAAAGATTCATGATGTGCCCGTGGAAGAGATCCACTTTCATGAAGTCGGGGCAGTCGATGCGATCGTCGACATCATATGCGCAGCAGTCGGAGCAGAGGCCCTCGCGGTCGATGAATTCGTGTGCTCGCCATTGAATGTTGGCGGCGGAACAGTTCACTGTGCTCATGGCGCCTTCCCTATTCCTGCGCCGGCCACGCTGGATCTGCTGCGAGAGGCGCCGGTGTATTCCTCGGGAGTGCAGGCTGAGTTGGTGACTCCTACGGGGGCAGCGATCGTAAAGACTCTGGCGCGACGCTTCGAAGCGTTTCCGCCAATGAAGGTCGAAAGAGCGGGATACGGGGCAGGATCGCGGGATTTCGAGCGCAATCCGAACGTGGTTCGCCTGGTCATTGGCGAGGCCGCCAAGCCGCTCGACAAAGTCAATTCCGAAACTATTTCCGTTCTGGAAGCGAACATCGATGACCTGAACCCGCAAGTTTTTGGGTACGTCCTGGATCGCCTGCTGCAGGAGGGCGCGCTCGATGTCTTCGGCATTCCGGTGCAGATGAAGAAGAACCGGCCGGGAACGTTGCTGACCGTGCTCTGCCAATCCGCCGACGCGATCAAACTGACGCAGCTGATTTTCGCCGAGACCACTACGCTGGGCGTGCGCCAGCGGCAGGAAGTCCGGCAGACTCTGGCGCGGCGCTGGGAAAATGTTCGCACCCAGTGGGGCGAGGTCCGCATCAAGATCGCAAGCATGAACGGAACGGTCACGAACTATGCGCCGGAATATGAAGACTGCCGCCGGATTGCGGCTGAACACCACGTCCCGCTGAAAATGGTCATGCAGGAAGCGTCGCAAGCTTACGCGAGCGGCGGGCAGAAATAGGTCGCCAGCGCATGATCCAGAAAAGCATCCCCAACCTGCAGTCCGGCTATGACGCAATTGCCGACGAATACGTGCGCCGCATCTATGATGAGTTGCGGCATAAGCCGCGGGATCGGGAACTGCTCGATCGCTTTGCGGAGAGCGTCCGGCACCGGGGGATGTCGTGCGACCTGGCATGCGGGCCGGGGCAAGTTGCGCGATACCTGCAGGGGCGAGGGATTCAGGTCTGCGGAGTTGATCTGTCCGAGGGAATGCTTCAGCGCGCGAGACATTTGAATCCAGGAATTGATTTTTATCGCGGCGACATGCGGGCGCTGCCATTTGCGGAGAATGCCTGGGCGGGAATTGCCGCATTCTATGCGATCGTGAATTTATACCCAGCGGAAGTTGCTCAAGCTATTCGAGAGATGTGGCGCGTCCTGCAACCCGGCGGACCGTTGCTGCTGTCCTTTCACCTGGGCGAAGATGTCGCACAACTGGAAGAGGACATTTGGGGATGCGGTGTTTCTCTCGAGTTCAGATTTTTCCGAGCGAAGACGATTTTGGGATACATGCGCGAAGCGGGATTCGAGATCGACGAAGTTATCGAGCGTGATCCTTATGCACCGGACGTGGAGTATCAAAGCCGCCGAGCTTACATTTTTGCGCACAAGCCACAAGCGATCTCATGAGCAGAAAGTATTACATCACGACTCCGATTTACTACGTGAACGCGCGCCCGCACATCGGGCACGCATATACGACCATCGCGTGCGATACGGTTGCACGCCGGCAGCGGCTTCTGGGCGCCGACACTTTCTTCCTGACCGGCACCGATGAGCACGGACAGAAGATCGAGCGCGCGGCCCAAGCCGCGGGAACAACTCCGCAGCAGTACGCCGACGAGATCTCGGCGGAGTTCCGGAATTTGTGGAAGCGGATGGGCATCTCCAACGACGACTTCATCCGCACCACGGAGGATCGTCATAAAAAGCGGGTTCAGGAACTGTTCCGCCGCATTCGCGACAACGGCTATATCTATAAGGGCTCGTACACCGGTCAATACTGCGTCTCGGACGAGATGTATGTGGACGGCGCCCAGCCGGGCGATCCCTGCCCGAGCTGCGGCCGAATCACCGAAACCGTCCACGAAGAGAATTACTTCTTCAAGCTGTCGGCGTTCCAGGACAAGCTGCTCGAGATCTACTCCAATCCTGATTTCATTCGCCCGGAAACGCGGCGCAATGAAGTGATCTCGTTCGTGCGCTCGGGGCTGCGCGATCTTTCCATCAGCCGCTCGACGTTTTCCTGGGGCATTCCAGTGCCGGACGATCCCAAGCACGTGATTTATGTCTGGCTGGATGCGCTGGCCAATTACATTACTGCGATCGGCTACGGATCATCGCATGCCGGTGCGCAGGAAGCGTTCAAAAAGTACTGGCCGGCGGATGTGCACATGATCGGCAAAGAGATTGTGCGCTTCCACTGTGTGTACTGGCCCGCGTTCTTGATGGCCGCAGGTTTGGAATTGCCGAAAGCGATTGTGGCGCATGGCTGGCTGCTGTTTGAAGAAAGCAAGATGTCGAAGTCGCGGGGGAACATCGTACGTACGGAGACGATTCTGGACGTGCTGGGCGCGGATGCGTTGCGCTACTTCCTGTTGCGCGAAGTGGTTTTCGGGCAGGATGGATCGTTTTCCTTCGACGCGCTGGTACAACGCTATAACTCGGATCTGGCCAACGGACTGGGCAATCTGGCGAGCCGTACCCTGACAATGATTACGCGCTACTTCAAGGGAGAGGTGCCCTATCCATCGCATGCCGTGGCCAGGACGCCGGCCGATGACGCAATCGCGGAGGTTGGGCGAAAGACCATTCGCGAATTTGAAACGTTCTTCGATCAATTTCAATTTTCCCGCGCGCTGGAGACAGCCTGGGGATTGGTCGCCGCCGTGGATAAATATATTGTCGAGAACGAACCCTGGTCGCTGGGGGAGAAGCAGGATGACGAAAGCCGGGCGCGCTTGGCCACCGTGCTCTATACGTCGGCGGAGGCGCTGCGGATTGCCACGGCGCTGGCGCATCCGGTGATTCCCGAGGCCACGGCGAAAATCTGGGAACAGCTGGGGGTGGGAGACATCAAGAAACTGGACCTGACTCAACTTAGCTGGGGTCAATTGCCCCTTGGGACAAAGCTGGGCAAGGTGAGTCCGGTATTTCCGCGCGCGGATAAAAGCGCGATTGAAAGGATGCAGCAGATGGAAGAGCAGCAACGAGGCCCGGGAGTGGAAGAGACTAAAGAGAGTGCGGCTATGCCGAGCACGCCACCGGCGATTGCGCCCCCTGGCATTGCGCTGGGCACGGCGGCTCCCGTTTCCGCAGGTGTTTCGCAGGACGGAAACAAGATTACGATCGATGATTTCGCGAAAGTGGAATTGCGCGTTGGGCTGGTCAAGGTCGCGGAACGCGTTCCGAAGTCTGACAAGTTGTTGCGCCTGGAAGTCGATATAGGGACAGAGGTGCGGCAGGTTCTGGCGGGCATCGCGGAGGCTTACGCGCCCGAGACCCTGGTGGGGCGCAAGGTCGTGATTGTGGCTAATCTGGCGCCGCGGAAGCTTCGCGGATATGAGTCCAATGGAATGATTGTCGCGGCGTCGCTCGAAGGCGGCAGACCAGTGCTGGCTAGTTTCCTCGAAGACGTGCCTGTGGGGGCTCGGCTTAAGTAAAATCTTCCACCACAGGGGAACACTGGGGGGCCTCCGGTCGACGCTCGATTTTTATGTTTGTCGATTCGCACGCACATCTTGACGGCAAGCAGTTCGACTCCGATCGCGAGCAGGTGATTGCGCGCGCCCGGGACGCTGGAGTGCGAACCATGGTGGCGATCGGGAATGGCGATGGCCCTCCGCAACTCGATGCCGGCGTCCAACTCGCCGACAAATATCCTTTTCTGTACGCAACCATCGGGATCCATCCCCACGAAGCCCGGCTGGCGTCCGATCATGCGTACTCCGAAATGGAGCGGCTGGCGCGCCATCCTAAAGTGATCGCATGGGGAGAGATCGGGCTCGACTATTATTACGACCACTCGCCACGCGATACACAAAAAGAAGTGTTTGTTCGCCAGATGGAACTCGCGGGCACGGCCAAGCTCCCCATCGTGATCCATTGCCGTCCCTCGGACAATAGCGAGAATGCGTGGAAAGACTGCCTGCAGCTGATTCAGGAGCAATGGGCTCCTCAGGGCATCGGCGGCATCCTGCATTGTTTTACGGGAACCTGGACCCAGGCCAAACGGGCACTGGATATGGGATTCATGATTTCATTCGCCGGGAACCTAACCTTCCCAAAGGCGCAGCAGATTCGTGATGCTGCGCTGCAAGTACCGTTAGACAAAATCCTGATCGAGACCGACTGCCCCTACCTGGCGCCCCTGCCTTATCGCGGAAAGCGCAACGAACCTGCGTATGTGAAAGAGACCGCTCGCAAGCTGGGCGAGTTACGAGGACAGTCGATGGAGGAGCTCGGCGAACTTACCTCCCTCAATTTCTACAATTTTTTCAAAATATCTGAAATGGATGAAAGCAAAGTTCCGGCACGTTAATCCGCAATTCTGATACCCTCATCTCAGCTTACTTTTATTTCAGAAAGATTAGAAATGTATGCCCGATAACAGCTTCGACGTGGTCAGCAAGGTCGATTTGCAGGAGGTCTCGAACGCCATCCAGCAGGCGCTGAAGGAGGTCCACACGCGCTTTGACCTCAAGGACTCCAAGTCCAATATCGAATTGGAGAAGGACGCGATTGTTCTGCACTCGGCCGACGAATACAAGCTGAAAGCGGTGAATGACGTACTGCAGCAGAAGCTGGTGAAGCGCGGGGTTTCGCTGAAGGCGCTGACCTACGGCCCGGTGGAACCCGCGGCCGGGGGCACCTCGAGGCGTCGCGCCACCATGCAACAAGGGATTGCCATTGAGAAAGCACGGGAGATCGTGAAACTGGTAAAGGATTCGAAGAAGAAAGCACAGGCTTCCATTCAGGCAGACCTGGTCAGAATCAGCAGCAAGGATCGCGACACGTTGCAGGAAGTGATTGCCATGCTGAAGCAGCACGATTTTGGAATCGATTTGCAATTTACGAACTACAGATCGAATTGAAAGGCTGACCTCGGCGATCCCGAGGCCTGAGGTAAGACTTGAGCGCGCCCGCGACGATTAATGGGAAGGAAATATTCGATCTCCTCCGAGACGATCTCGTCGCGTTGGAAGACGAATTCGGGCGGGATACGGTTTCGAGCGTTCGCGCCATCACCGAAATTGGGGAGTATCTGCGCGCGGGCGGGGGCAAGAGAATCCGCCCTGCCCTTCTGCTGCTTTCGTCGAAACTCTTCCATTACCAGGGGCGAGGGGCAGTTCGACTGGGCGCGGTGGTCGAAATCATCCATACGGCCACGCTGGTTCACGACGACATTATTGACGAAGCCAAGACCCGGCGCGGGCGTCCGGCAGCCAATACGCAGTGGGGAAATTCCAAGTGCGTTTTGGCCGGAGATTGGCTTTACATGCAGGCTTTCAAGATGGCGGTGCAGGAACGGAACTTCCGCATCCTCGACACGCTGATCGAACTCACGCAGATGATGGTGGAGGGCGAACTGCTCCAGATAGAAACACTGGGGAAGTTGATCACGCTGGAAGAATATTTCGACTTGATTTTTCGTAAGACCGCTTGCCTGTTCTCCGTGTGCATGCGACTGGGAGCCATTCTCGGTGGCGCGACGCTGGAGCAAGAAGGCGCTCTGGGGAAATATGGGCACGATCTGGGGATGGCATTCCAGATCGTAGATGACGTTCTGGATCTCACGGCTTCGCCAGACGTGCTGGGAAAGCCGGTGGCCAGCGACCTGCGCGAAGGCAAGGCGACCATGGCCGTGATTCATGCCCTGGAACGCTGCACGCCCGAGGAACGCGAAAAGATTCAGGCCATTCTGCACGAACGAGCTTTCAACGGGGTGACGCACGCCCACATTGTGGAGATTCTCGAGCGCTATGGCTCGGTGGAAGCCGCTACCACACGCGCTGCGCAATACGCCGAGTCGGCCAGGAGAGCGATCTGCACCTTCCCCGACTCTGAGATAAAACGCGCGCTACTGTGGGCGCCGGAGTTCGTCGTAGCTCGCGAGAAATAGATACTTTCCGCGCATCTGCCGCTTCCCAACTCTTTGTGATGTCGGGCACAAATCTCCGCCGTGACGATACTTGACCGGGGTCACCTCGAAGCGTGATGGCGGCTACAGATTTCCTACCTGACTCGATGGACAATGCGGGCAGTTGACGAGGGCGTTCACCAGAGCGGAAAGCTAAAGAGACGCACTGGCATGCGGTGAGGCAGAAGATCGACCTCACTCCTCTCCCCTTGGCACTTGGGAAAGGCAAGGCGCTGAGGGTCTTTCCGTGGCGGACATTCGTCAACCAAGGGACAGCGGCTTCAGTCGAAGCCTGTGACGAAAAGGCGCCCAGGTGTTTTCGACGCGCCGGCCCGTCAGGGCCGGAGAGACTTCGAGTGCAAGCCGCTGTCTCGCTCACCCTGTCGAGGAAGTCCTCCTGAGAGACTCGCTCCTCCGACGGTAGAAGCCGGGCGGATCCGCAACAGATCCGTCCGGCTTTGTTTATACTGAACCTTCTTCTCACCTCGGGGAATCAAAGCGAAGCAGCATGAATGACCTGGTTTCAACGGTGGCGCGCCACGGTTATCTCCTGACATTTGCCTTTATGTTCGGGCAGGCGATGGGCCTTCCCCT
>Ga0070681_10004269_pt1 | contig 13561 bp, 11 predicted proteins | sample KBSC83BmetaG_FD_65650 | JGI IMG/M metagenome (GOLD analysis project Ga0070681, IMG submission 65650) | Corn rhizosphere microbial communities from Kellogg Biological Station, Michigan, USA - KBS C8-3B metaG | ecosystem: Host-associated > Plants > Roots > Rhizosphere | place: USA: Michigan... | reverse complement strand
TCCGGCGGTGTCCAGTGCTTCGAACGCGTTCTCGGGTCTTACGTGCAGCCCATTCACGTCGTTGAGATAGCCATCGTAGGTTTCGGCCACCACCGGCATCGACCACCAGTGCCCGGCCGGCGTGCGCTCGACGCGCCGTTTGACGATCGCATCGCGCACCACCCCGACACTGTGCGTATTGGTGATCATGACCGGCCCTTCGAGAAAGCCGGATTCCTCTACCCATGTGGTACCGGTCATCTCACCGTTACCGTTGAGCGAGAACCACGCGGCGAAAACCTGATCGCTGGAATCCTTGCCGCGCGGCAGAATTGCCGTCACGCCGGTGCGGACCGGCCCCGTTCCAACCACCAGCCTGCCGTCGCCTTTGATGATGGTGCTGTGGCCAACTTCGATGCCGGCTACATCCGTGATCGCGTTCAGTGGACCAGGCGTCCCTTCGAGCGGCACGCCGGCAGCGCGGGCGCGAGGTTTGCTAGCGGCTGAGGCGTCGAGGCAACAGGCGACAACGAGAATCGTGATCCGCCGGGCTACGTTGTGATTCATTTAATACGTCCTAATCTTCGCTATCGAAAATACTGCCGATCGCGCTTAACGGATTGTGTTCGTCGCTGCTGGGCTTGCTGGGCGCAAGCTCGCGGCGCAGCTTATTGATAGTCATGCTCTGCACGATCACGCGACCGGGCCCGGTGACAGTCGCAAGAAACAGACCTTCGCCGCCAAACAACGCGGTTTTGATGCCGCCCACTAGCTGGATATCGTAGTCGACGGTTTCATCAAACGCCACGATGCAGCCGGCATCGATATGCAGGGTTTCGCCCGCGGCGAGATTGAATTCGACGAAATCGCCGCCTGCATGTATGAAAACGGTTCCCGGACCGATCAGTTTTTCGAGGATGAAACCCTCGCCGCCAAAAAATCCGGCGCCGAGCCTTTTCACCAGTGCGATGCTCAACTGAACGGTGGGCTGAGCGAACAAAAAAGCATCGCGCTGCGCCATAATGCTCTGCCCCGCCGCGAGGTCGAATGCCTGGATGCGCCCCGGATAACTTCCCGCAAAGCCCACTTCACCAGCGCCGTTGGCGCGAAAGTACGTCAGAAACAGCGATTCACCCGTAACCGTTCGCCGCAGCGCGCCGAGCAGCTTCTCACCGATGGTCTCTCCGCTCATGCGCGTTTCCCATTGCACATTGGCGGTTTTATAGACCATCTTGCCGGCTTCGGCGTAAACTTCCTGTCCGGGTTTGAGGCGCACCCGCGCCACCTGTAGGTTATCGCCCTGAATCGTGTAATCGAGCGGCTCGATGAACGGAGTGGCCGCGCCGCCGGCAACCGCTAACGGCCTTCCGCAGCTACCACAAAAATTAGCCTGGTCCGCAATCTGCGCACCACAACTGACGCAAAACGGCATAGAGAAAAGTATAAGTCAGACGAGGGAATCTAAACTGTCACACAATGGGGGAATGCTCCGCGATCCCGCGCTCATTCCGCTTTCACAACAGCATCACAACGGCCTGGCGCTATGCGTATTGACGGAACGCGGTCTAGTCGCCGACGCCTCGCCGGCCAATGTCGCAAAACTCGCACAGCGCGCCATTGACCGCTACGAAATTGAACTGACCAATCACTTCGGCATCGAGGAGCAGCTTCTGTTCCCGATGATCGAGCGGGAATTGGGAAAAATGGCGATTATCGTGGAACTGATTGCCGACCATCGCACTCTTGAAGGCATGATCGATCAACTCCGCGCCTCTCCTTCCGTCGAGCGGCTGGAGAAGTTCTGCGAGTTGCTGCGACGGCATATACGCCGGGAAGAAAACGTCCTGTTTCAGGATATTCAGCGGAGGCTTCCGGCAGGTCTTCTCGAGACCGTCGCAAAGGAGATTGACGCGAGAGCTGTCCGCGTCTGCCTTTGACAGATGAAGCGGCTCGAGACGAAAAAGCGTGACGAGCGTTAGTGGACGTGTAACTCTTCGGGGATCGGCTGACGCCTCACTTTGATTTTGTTTTCTTTCTTGCGGGCCGCGGCGAGGTCATAGGCAAGCTACATCCGCAACCAAATTTCCTCGGTGCTACCGAATGCCTTAGTTAGCCGGATCGCCATCTCCGGGCCGGCTCTGGCCTGGCATGCCCGGCCACAAGCAATTCGTTCGTAGTGGTCGGGCATGTGCCCGACCATTGCCCAGACCCATCCCGCTTCGGTCGCGTAAGATCGATTGGATGTGACGGCCCAACTTCTTACGTTTTGGGGTAAACACCCAAATTCTTTCGCGAACACAATCGACGCAAAAGCTCTTCGCGTTTGCCTCTGATACATGAAGATTGCTTCATGCACATGAGCCAGCCGGAGTGCAGAACATTGCCTTTCGGAAAATTTACCAGTATGATTCTGTGTACCCCCGAGTAAAATTGAAGGCAGCGTGGAATCCACAGAAGAACAAATTATTTTACAAACCAGCCTCCCGGGCATAGAGCGGTTCTCACAAGGAAAAGTTCGTGATGTCTACGGTTTGGGCGATCGGCTGCTAATCGTCGCCACCGATCGCATTTCCGCGTTCGATTCCGTTTTGCCTACCGGCATTCCGGACAAGGGCCGCGTGCTCACGCAGATGTCCGTCTTCTGGTTTGACTTGCTCCGGGATGTGACCGACACTCACTTCATCAGCGCCGATCTTGACGCGTATCCACCCGAGCTGCGACGCTTTCGAGCGCAGATCGAAGGCCGTTCCATGCTGGTGAAGCGCGCTGAAATGGTACAGATCGAGTGCGTGGCCCGCGGCTATCTGGCAGGCTCAGGTTGGAAGGAGTATCGCACCGATGGAACGGTCTGCGGCATTCCACTCCCCAAAGGTCTCCAGGAAAGCAGCCGTTTGCCGGAGCCTATCTTCACGCCGTCCACCAAGGCGCAAACCGGACATGACGAGAATATCTCGTTCGATCGTATGGCCTCGATAGTGGGCGATGACGTTGCCAGGCAGTTGCGCGATTTGACTCTATCGATCTACACGCGCGGCGCCGCCTATGCCGAACAGCGTGGCATTATCATCGCAGACACAAAGTTTGAATTCGGTTTTATCGATGGCAAATTGGTGCTGGGCGATGAAGTGTTGACGCCGGATTCCTCGCGTTTTTGGCCGGTGGATACGTACAAAGCTGGGCGCGCACAGAACTCTTACGACAAGCAATACGTACGAGATTACCTGGAGGCAATTCATTGGGACAAACAGCCGCCCGCTCCCCCGCTGCCGGCTGAAGTGGCGCATAAAACGAGCGAGAAATATCGGGACGCGTACCGGTTGTTGACGGGGAAAAATCTATGAACTGGCTCGATTTCGTCCTTTTGCTTTTGATCGCAGGCTCCATTACGGTCAGTTTTCGCAAAGGCTTTTCACGCGAGCTGATCGGCTTGATCTCCGTCATCGTGGCGCTGTTTTCGGGCTTGTGGTTTTACGGCTCGGCCGGCGCCTTTCTGATGCCGTATGTCAGCTCCAAAGAAATTGCCTACCTATGCGGCTTCCTGCTCATCTTTGCTGGAGTCCTGATCGCGGGAGCCCTCGTCGGTCATCTTTTTAGCCGATTAGTGAAAGCTGCAGGACTGACCCTGTTCGATCGCATTCTCGGCGCCGGTTTCGGCGCAGTCCGGGGATTGCTACTGGCGGTCGCCGTGATCGTCGCGATCGTGGCGTTTGCGCCCGGCCGCACAGGAGATGGTCCGCCCAACGCCGTGGTACATTCGCGCTTCGCTCCTTACGTGATCGATACGGCGCATCTGTTTGCCTCGCTTGCCCCCCGCGAGCTGAAGGATGACTTTCACAGACGTTATGGCCAGGTAAAAAGCATCTGGGACAACATGCTGCGAAAAGGCATCCACCCGCTGCCCAATTCCGAAGTTTGAAGTTTAACGATTCCCGATGCAAGAGACATTTGAACGGATCGTCGACCATTTACTCGAAGGCGGATTCTTTCTCGAAGAGGCCGTCGAGATTCTCGAGAGAACCATCATTGCTCGTGCCATCGAGCGCACTGAAGGGAACCGCTGCGCCGCCAGCAAGCTCCTCGGAATTCATCGCAATACGTTACAACGTAAGATTGTCGAATATCATCTGGACGGACAACGGCCTCCGAAAAAGTCCGTCCGGCGAGCACCGTCGCCGCGGCGGCGTGCGAAAACCGGTTAAATAGGTTTACCTGCCCCGGCAGGAAGCCCCTTTGGCATGAATCTCGTCATCTTTGACCTGGACGGCACTCTGATCGATTCCAGTATCGATCTGGCAAACTCCGTCAACGCCACGCGCGCGCACCTCGGACTGCCGCCCATTGAAAATGAGGTCGTGTATTCGTACGTGGGCAACGGAGCGCCCGTGCTGATTCGTAAAGCACTGGGTCCGGAGTACTCCGAGAAAGTCGTCGAAGACGCGCTGCTGTTCTTTCTCGGCTACTATCGCGACCACATGCTCGACAATACTGTGCTCTATCCCGGCGTCCGGGAAGCTCTCGAGCGGTTCCGCTCCGCGGGAATTCCGATGGCTGTTCTGACTAACAAGCCGGTGCGCTTCAGCGAAGCGATCATTGACGGTCTGGGCTTGGCCTCGCACTTCATGCGTATTTATGGCGGCAACAGCTTCGATTTTAAAAAGCCGCATCCGGTCGGCGTCGAGAAGCTGATGGCTGAGAGCGGCGCCACACGCGAGCAGACAGTAATGGTCGGCGATAGCGCCGTGGACGTGCAAACCGCCCGCAATGCGAATATCATGGCCTGCGGTGTGACGTGGGGCTTCCAGCCAGGGACTTTCACCGCCCATCCACCCGATTTTTTCGTAGACAAGCCCGAGGAACTCGCCGATCGAGTCATCCTCCGTGGCTAAGACGGACGGGTGCCTCTTCTGCCAGATCGCGTCGGGTACCCTCGCCGCGCCGCTCGTGTTTGAGGACGAGGTCTCCCTCGCATTTCTTGACCATCGTCCGATATTTCCGGGCCATACGCTCCTGATTCCCAAACAGCACTACGAGACATTGGCGGACCTTCCCGAAGCGCTGGTAAAGCCGATTTTTGCGAATGCGCAATGGCTGGAGCGAGCCATCGAAACCGCTCTCCAAGCCGAAGGAACGTTCGTCGCCATCAACAACCGTGTCAGCCAGAGCGTTCCTCATCTGCACGTGCACATCGTGCCGCGTCGCCGGAAGGATGGACTTCGAGGCTTTTTCTGGCCGCGACAGACCTACAAGGACCCGGACGAGATGGAAAATATCCGAAAAACTCTATCCGAGACTGTGATGCGGCTGCGCTCCGGTGCATAATGTCCCCTATGTGGCAGCAGAACTACACCCCGCTCAGCGGCAGCATTGCCTTGTCCGCGTTGGTTGCAGCCGTTCCGATTTTCGTTCTTATGTTTCTGCTCGGCGTGCTGCGCAAGCCCGCATGGCTAGCCTCGCTGTTCGGATTAGGAGCCGCTGCGGCCGTCGCGCTGGTGGTTTATGGGATGCACGCCGGTACGCTCGCCAGCGCTATTGCCTACGGCGCCGCGTTCGGGTTGTTTCCGATCGGCTGGGTGGTCTTCACCGCGATTCTGCTCTACAACATCACAGTCGAGACCGGCAAGTTCCAGATCGTGAAAGATTCCGTCGGGAGCCTGACCGAAGACCGCCGCCTGCAGGCTCTGCTGATCGCGTTCGCATTCGGCGCCTTCATTGAAGGAGCCGCCGGTTTCGGCACACCGGTTGCCGTATCGGCCGCCATGCTTTCCGGCCTTGGATTTTCGCCTTTCTACGCGGCGGGCATCTGCCTGCTAGCGAATACCGCGCCCGTTGCGTTCGGCTCAATTGCAACTCCAATCTTGACGCTCGCCGGAATTACTGGCCTGCCCCTCGACCGCTTGAGCGCCGGTGTGGGACGTGTTTGCGCTCCGGTCTCCTTAATTGTTCCGGCTTACCTTGTGCTGGTGATGGGCGGCTGGCGAGCGCTGCGCGGTGTGCTGCCCGCTGCCGCGCTGTGCGGTATCGCTTTTGCCGGAACGCAGTTCCTGGTGTCGAACTACATCGGCCCGCAGCTGACCGATATTCTCAGCTCCCTCGCGGCCATCGGCGCGCTGGTTTTACTTTTCAAACTATGGAAGCCGAAGGAAGGTTTCAAGTTTGACGCGCACAGCTCGATCCAGACTATCCCGCCGCGCCATCCGACTAGCGAACTGCTGATCGCCTGGGCGCCTTACATGCTGCTGGTGGTTTTCGTCCTGCTATGGGGTTATAAGCCTCTGCAAGTGAAGCTCAATTTGGCGAGTCAATTATTCACCTGGCCTGGGCTGCATAACGTCATCCTGCGTGTACCGCCCGTTGTGTCCAAACCCTCTCCCTATGCGGCTCCCTACACATTCAACTGGCTCTCAGCGCCCGGCACCGCCTGCTTATTTGCGGCGATTTTGTCCGCCATCGTACTCAGAATGCCCGCCGCTCGTTTCGCACGCGTTTTTCTGAGCACGGTAAGACAACTGCTGCTGGCGGAGCTCACCATCGCATCCGTCCTGGCTCTGGCGTTTCTCATGAACTACTCGGGCGCAACGGCCACCCTGGGACTCGCCTTCGCCGCCACAGGCGTCTTCTTTCCATTCTTCAGCGCGCTCCTCGGCTGGCTCGGTGTATTCCTCACCGGCAGCGACACGGCAGCCAACGCCTTGTTTGGAAACCTGCAAGTGATCACCGCCGGGAAACTGGGTATGAACGCCGTCTTGATGGCATCCTCGAACTCGGCCGGTGGCGTCATGGGAAAAATGATCAGCCTGCAAAGCGTCGCGGTCGCATCCTGCGCCACCGCAATGAAACCAGACGACGAAGGCCGCCTGTTTCGCTTCACGCTGCGCCACAGCATCCTGCTCGCATCACTCACGGGTCTGCTGGTTGTGTTCTACACATATGTTGCCCCACAACTGGCGCCGTAGCATGCGAGGCTTGCCGCGAAATCACCGGGACACCTGCTACTTGCTTGGGCCTGGCCCCCTGGTTGAGCCGCGCCCGTAAGAAGCCGTGAAAAAATCGCTGTGCAACGGCTCGTGGCAGCGGATAGTCTTTCGCTTTGTAGCGCAGGGCTGCCGCCGGGGTTGCGGAAGACCTGCGGCACTTTCGTCAAGCCATCAAAAATTCCGGGTAGTGGGCTACTTTGGATCAACATTGCGCCGGGCATTCTGCTCCATTGCAAAAAGGGGGTGGGCTCGGCTGGTCTTCAAACTCGATTTTCTTTCCCATATTCCCGGCTTCGTGGTGATGGGGCTGTCCACATCGTTTGCTGTGGGTGCATTGGCATGCTGCTGGCCAGCGTATGCCGGACTCGCGCCCAACTGGGTGCGCTCTCGACGCTAGTGATTCTGATTATGTCTTCCGTAGGAGGCAGCATGTTTCCGCGATTCCTCATGCCTGAAAGCCATGCAGAAAGCGGGCCTGCTGACCATCAACGCATGGGCCATCGATGGATTCACAAAAGTGTTCTGGCGCGACGAACCGGTCTGGCGCCTTTGGCCACAGGTCTCAGTGCTGCTCGTGGTAGGCGCCTTGCTATTTGCAATTTCCCGCAAGCTCGCGCAGCGCTGGGAATACGTCTGAATGTCCGAAATGTGGGCTCGACCGCTGGCGCCGCGATCAGGCTTCATACGGGCCGCTCGTATTTTTGCACGTCTCTTTGTCTCACAGCATCATTCGCGAACGACTAGGATTTCAGCCGCAAGGTCGTGGCGCAGCCGGCAAGGCAATGTTCCGCCAATGCGGACCAACAACGAAGCGTTCCGCCTTCCAGGTTCAACCAGCAAGCCGGTTCCCGGCGTCAACCCAAAGCGTTTCATTTCACGGAGTGCCGCAGGGTCCCGGTCCGAGACACTGCTGATCACCGCAGGCACACCGCAGGGCCATTTCGAGAGCACGACCTCTTCACGGACCGCAATGACCCCATCTTTTTCCGGAATGACGTGCCCATGCGGATCAATATCCGGGTCGCCAAGTTTGGCCGCGATCCGGTCCTCCAGTCGTTCCGAGATGTAGTGCTCGAGGCGTTCCGCCTCGTCATGTACTTCATCCCAGGAAAAATCGAGCACATCATGCAGGAAGCGTTCGAGCAAGCGATGATGTCGCAGAATTTCCGTAGCCCGCCGCCTTCCCGTCTCCGTCAGGACGACGCCATGGTGCTTTTCATACTTCACGAACGATGGCTTCTGCCTGGCCAGTTTTTGCAGCATTCCGGTGACGGAAGCAGGGCGAATGTCTAGATGGCCGGCCAGGGCATTGCTGCTTACCCGCTGTTCTTCCTGACCGCTCAATTCGAAGATCGCCTTGAGGTAATCATCGACTGACTCCGTCGTCGCAGGCGACCGTAGTTTAGTTTTCACTAAATTGATCTTAAACGCACGCGCATCCAGCTGCAAGACCGGCGAAAGAGTGGTGCGGCAGTGTGCCTTTTGATGTAGGATGGCTAAAGCGACATATTTTAGGCATACCTAATTTAATGCAGGATCGTGACTTTATCCTTTCATTGCGATTGCTGGCTTTGGCTGTTGCAATCCTGGCGCCTCATTCACTTTGGGCCCAGGGCGAAACCACCAGTGCCATCGTAGGCTCGGTGAGCGACCCAACCGGCGCTGCGATTCCCGGGGCCAGGGTGACCATTACCAGCACGGAGAATGGCCTAAAGCGATCCGTGCAGACGGACAGTGCGGGGCGATTTAACTTCCCACAGCTGAGGCCAGGTCCGTATTCGGTGAAGGCGGAGGCGGACTCATTTGAAGTCCAGGATAACGATTCTGTGCTGGCCGGACTCGGCCAAAAGCAAACCGTTCACTTCACGCTGAAAATCAGCGCGTCGAACCAGAACGTCACCGTGAGTGGAGGTGCGCCGCTAATCAATCTACAGAACCCCAACACATCCACAACCCTGACTGCGCGCGTCATCGAAAGCCTGCCGAACCCAGGGGGTGACATGACGTATCCAATACAGTTCGCCGCCGGCGCACTGATGAATACGGCGGGGAGCGGGAATGATTTCGTCGGAGGAACCAACGGCTATGGCAACGTTCAATTCAATGGCCTGTCCTCGCTGTCAAATGGCTACATTGTCGACGGCCTGGAGACCAACGATCCGCTGACCAATTTGAATAGCGGGCTTTCCACAAACCTCGTTCTCGGCCTGAATTCGATCGCGGAGATGACCGTGAACACTCTCTCCTACGCAGTGGACCAGGGACGTTACGGTGCCTCACAGATCAACTACGTGACCAAATCGGGAACCAATGAGTTTCATGGGAACCTTTACGAGCTTTGGAATGGTTCAAAGTTCAATGCCGCGAATTTCTTCACAAACGCAACGCCCGGCAGTCACAAGCCGCGCTCAACCGTGAACCACTTTGGAGGGAGCCTCGGAGGCCCCGTCAAGCGCAACAAGCTCTTCTTCTTCTTCGATACCGAGTGGGTTCGTATCGCGCTTCCCATCGTCTCGGCCACGACGGTTCCCACCCCGGCCTTCCAGAACTACGTCTTGCAGCAGCTTCCGCAGGGCGGCACGGACTCTGTCACCGGATCCACGTATCAGCCCTCGCCGCAATCGGTTCCGTTCTATCAGAAGATGTTCGCGCTATACAGAAGCACGGCAGGAACTCCTCTCTCTGTTCTGGGGTGCCCGTTCAACAGCAACGGCAGCCCCGCCCGTGGCAATCCGTCGAATGGCGATGGTTGTGCGAACCGCCGGAGCGTCTCGCAATCAAGCTCCGACTCCGAGCAGGTCCAGACCGCCCGAGTCGACTACAACATGAACGAGTACAACACGGCGTGGTTCCGTTTTCAGCACGACGGCGGACTGCAGGCTGCCTATACTGACCCAATTAATCCATTGTTCAATGCGATATCGCCCCAACCCCTTTACTCGTTTGCATCGGGTTTGACTCATGTGTTTTCGCCGAAACTCGTGAACTACTTCAACCCAGCCTTTTCCTGGTATGAAAGTCTCTTCGGCCCGAGTGATTTTCAGAAGACACTCGACGCATTCCCGATCGTGTTGCAAGGCAGTGGAGCAAATGCGCCCTTTACCACCCTCGGCGGACTCAACGATACCTGGGTTCAAGGCAGGCGCGCTTCGCGGTTCTTCATCAACGACAATCTGGCTTGGAGCATGGGAGCACACGAGATCAGGTTTGGGACCAACACTAGAATCTTGCGGCTGAATGACTACGATTTCGGTCAGGGTGGAGTTCCAGTCGTTAGATATACGACCTTGCCGCAATTCGTTTATGGAGTCGCGTCCACCGCCTCCAAGACATTTACTCTGGCCAATTCCCAGCCTTATAACTTCCTCAATCTGGACGTCTATGTACAAGACACTTGGAGGACGACCCAAACGCTGACGTGGACGTTTGGAGTGCGCGCTACGCATAACTCCAACCCCGTGAATCCGCACAGCGCTCTGGCGCGCCTTCCGGGCTCGTTTGATGCAATCTCCCATGACGTTAACCAGCCTCTCAGCGAAACCATTCACACCGGTCTGTCGAATGTTTTCGCCGCGACGCCGATGGCCATCCTGCAACCGAGAATGGCGATATCCTGGCAGGCGGCGCCAAGGACGGCGTTGCGTACGGGGTTTGGTTTGTTCAGCGACATTCTGCCCGGGAGCGTTGTGGACCTTGTGGGCGTGAATCCTCCCTATTCGAAAACCTTTCAGGGCGGCCTGCTAGGGAACGTGGGAGGTTCTGCCATCGCTCCGGGAGTTCCAAATAGCGCGGTGAGCACGACCATTACGGCTAACCAAGCCTTCATTTCCGGCTTCGCGCAAGGCCAACTGTCCTGTGCCTCAGCCATCTCAAACCCGAATACCTGTCTTCAACCGATTGCCATCACGGCAGTCCCGGATGGTAAGCTGCGCGCGCCGTATAACATGCAATGGAGCTTTGCTCTGGAGCATCAGATCGGTTCGGCCATGAATCTGCGGGCTCAGTATGTCGGCACGCGCGCGGTCAACCAGCCCTATCAGACGCAAGTGAACGGCTATCAGACAGTGTGCGAAGGCTGCTTCGCGCCCTTTCCCTATGGCCGTCCGAAAGACCCTCGATTTGGCGCAGTCACGCAACTCAACACCGGCGCCAACAGTCACTACAATGGCTTGCAGGTAACAGCCGACAAGCGACTCACTCACGGGCTGCAAGTACAGGCAAATTACACCTGGAGCCGTTGCATGGACACAGTGTCGAACGGTGGATTTCTGCCATTTTCCGCGGGAGGTATCCTCTCACCCCTGCCTGGGCGACTCGGGCGCCAATACGGCCCATGCGACTACGATGTCCGGCACAACTTCACGTTGCAATATGTCTACCAGTTACCAGTCAGGGTGCGGAACCACACGCTGGGCTACGCGGTTAACGGCTGGCAGCTTTCCGGGTCTGTGTTCCGGCGCAGTGGGATTCCCTTTTCCGTTCTGAGCGCGCCGTATACCGCGAACGGAAACGGGATCGTGCAGGGAGGCGGTCCGCAATACGCCAGTGTTGTTTCAGACGCTCCGCTTTATGAACATCGGGCCATCCCTGATGTAACGCAACCGGGGACGGTCCAATGGCTCAACCCCGATGCGTTTATTTCAACGGTTGATCCAAGCAACGGCGCTTGCAGAGGTGGCGACAGCGTCAAGAATTGTCAGTTCGGCAATCTGGGTCGCAACGCGCTGCGCGGGCCTCTGTTTACCTCTAGTGATTTATACATTTCGAAGTGGTTTGCGGTGGGCGAGCGCCTGAAGCTGCGTATCGACGGGCAGTTCTTCAACATCTTTAATCACCCAAATTTCGGCCTTCCCGTTCTGGGCTATGCAGGCATCCCCGGCAATGGTTCTACGCAAACTGGATTCGGAGCCCTCACCTATACTACGTCCCCGCCGACGGGCCTCCTTGGAGTTGGTCTGGGCGGCGATAGCTCCCCGCGTATGATCGCTTTCCAGGCGCGTCTGGAGTTCTAGCTGGATCAACGTAGGACAAACTGCCGCAGGTCCCTGCAAAGACGCATGGCCCTGTCCTGAAAATGGATGCTCTTACAGGCATGAATGCCTATTCCACTCGTCATGCTGCAGCTCAGTGGAGTCGGCATTCATGCCTGCAGTTCAACAAGCTTGTGAACGCTGCTAGCGTGCCGTCCCGCGGCCCGTATTCATGGTTCGCTTGTGAGCCGTAGGCTCATTAACAACTGCGCTACGGGATTACCTTCGCAAAGGAATGAGGGAACACAGCCGGATATCACGCAAAAAAATCCCTCCCCAGATCATCACCCCGACATACACCGGAAAGAGGACATGGCTAAAGAGCGGATTGCCGGCGCGTACCTGCGTGGCGACAGCGCCGCCCAGATAGCCTGTCAGCAAGATGGCGCCGAGAACGGCCGTCTGCGGAATGAGATAGAGGAGCGTACAGATGAGTAGCAGGATCCCGAGCCCGACAACAAGGCTGCCGGGAAATCCGAGTTGAACAGTTCCGTCTACCGAAACCTGCGCCCTCAGAACTTTCATGACGCCGTCGAGGAGCAGGAACGCTATAGCTAGCCCGCTAACGATGCGTCCCGCCCATAACCGTCTCTTCGAAATCGGGGGCGCACCGCCGGCAATGGCCCCCACAACCAGAAACGGCTCGTCGCCCTTCACCACCGCATCGGGCAGCGGAGCGTCTGGAGATTCATGGGACAGATCCTCCTCGCAGGCAAAGAATCTCACGAACGGCCGGCGCAGTTGCGTGACGTGGTCGCGGAGCGTCCCGCACAACATCGGATATTGGGCCTCAAGCACGTCAAGAACCGAACGCTGCGTGACTTTACCTGGGACATCCAACTTCACCTCGCCCTCGACACGCGCCAGCGTTCGCAGATGCGCCGGAAGCACGACTCGGATCATGACAGCGTCTGCACTTCAACAGAGAGCACCGCCGGAAGGTCCCGGACAATGGGCGCCCAGGTGTCTCCGGCATCCGCCGACGCGTACACTTGGCCGCCCGTAGTGCCGAAATAAATGCCACACGCATCGAGCGAATCGACGGCCATTGCGTCCCGCAGCACATTCACATAGCAATCGCTTTGCGGCAGACCCTTCGTTAGCGCCTCCCACTCGTTTCCGCCCGTCCGGCTCCGGAAAACGCGCAGCTTTCCCTCCGGCGGATAGTGCTCCCCATCGCTCTTGATCGGCACGACGTAGATGGTTTCCGGTTCGTTCGCGTGGACGTCGATCACGAACCCGAAGTCGGTCGGCAAATTGCCGCTCACCTCTTGCCACGAATCACCCGCATCATTGGTCCGCATGACGTCCCAGTGTTTCTGCATGAACAGCACATCCGGGCGCGACGGGTGCATCGCGATGCGGTGAACGCAATGGCCCACCTCGGCATCCGGGTCGGGGATGTGGGCCGACCTCAGTCCGTGGTTGATCGCGCGCCAGATCTTACCGCCATCATCGGTGCGGAACGCGCCCGCAGCCGAGATCGCGATAAACATCCGATCGGAATTGCTCGGATCGATCAGGATCGTATGCAGGCACATCCCGCCGGCGCCTGGCGCCCAGTGGGGTCCTGAGCCG
>Ga0070681_10004265_pt1 | contig 13563 bp, 16 predicted proteins | sample KBSC83BmetaG_FD_65650 | JGI IMG/M metagenome (GOLD analysis project Ga0070681, IMG submission 65650) | Corn rhizosphere microbial communities from Kellogg Biological Station, Michigan, USA - KBS C8-3B metaG | ecosystem: Host-associated > Plants > Roots > Rhizosphere | place: USA: Michigan... | reverse complement strand
TCCGGGCGCACCATCCGTCCATCGCCTGACTGGTGCAGGCGGCACTAGGGCGCGCTCCGGCGGCCCGGGACTGAGCGGCCGGAACGGCGTCCTCGCGGCGCCTGTCGCAGTTCGGCGGAGGACCGAGGGGTCCTCCCGGTAGGATTGCGAGGAAGCTAATGTCGACCGAGCATCATGGTGAAGTTCATCACCACCGTAAGCGTAATACGGCTTTGCGCGTCGAGAGCATGATCCAGATGTTCATGGTCATCGCGGCGGCCATCCTGGCCATCGCACTGATCTATGGCGTGGTGAGCACCGGCTCGTCCGCGCCGGCGTGGATGCGCTAGGGCCGCAGGGCTTCAGGCGTATATTGAAGGGCGCGCGCGGGGCGGTGAGTCCCGCGGCGCCTCGACCGATCTGGGGGGCGTTCGCCGGGACCTGTGCCCGCACGGGGGATTTTTGTGACTCTCCCGACCTCCTACGCGTCTCCCGACCTCCTACGCGGCTCGCTGCGATTGACGTCGGGTCGCGCTGGCGAGCCCTGCCGCCCTGCGCTAGGCCTTGGCGAGAGCGCAGGGAGGATGAGCCATGGCTGGTCGGGTGGATGGCAAGGTGGCGCTGGTCACCGGCGGCGCGAGCGGCATCGGCCGCGGCTGCGCCGAGCGGCTAGCCGAGGAAGGCGCAGCCGTCGTCATCACCGACCTGCAGGACCTCAAGGGCGAGGAGACCGTGCAGGCCATCGCCAAGGCCGGAGGCAAAGCGCGTTACCTGCACCACGACGTCACTGACGAGGCCGCCTGGCAGGAGGTCATCGCCGACCTCCGCGGCAAGGAAGGCCGGCTCGACATCCTGGTCAACAACGCCGGCATCGGCCTGGGCGGGTCGATCTTCGAAATGAGCCTGGCCGATTTCAAACGCCAGCAGGCGGTCAACGTCGAGGGCGTGTTCCTGGGCGTGAAGCACGCGATCCCGCTGATGCGCCAAGGCGGCGGCGGCAGCGTCATCAACATGAGCTCGGTGGCCGGCCTGAAGGGCTCGCCGTCGCTGGCGGCCTACTGCGCGACCAAGGGCGCGGTTCGGCTGTTCACCAAGGCCGTCGCGATGGAGTGCGCCAACGCCAAGGACGGGGTGCGGGTGAACTCCGTCCACCCGGGGATCATCGAGACGCCGATCTGGCTGACGGTGATGCCGCAGGGGGGCGGGGCCGGGACCAACGCGCCGCCGGACCTCGACGCCATGAGCCAGATGGCCGTGCCGCTTGGCGTCAAGGGCTATCCGCTGGACATCGCCAACGGCGTCCTGTGGCTGGCCTGCGAGGAGAGCCGCTACGTGACCGGCGCGGAGCTGGTGATCGACGGCGGGCTGTCCGTGCGATGACCCGGCGAGCGGCCGGCGACGGCGCGCAGGCGCGGTTTCCGGCGCTTGCGCCCGAGGCGATGAGCCCGGCGCAGCGGCAGGCGGCCGAGGCGATCGCGGCGGGGCCGCGCGGCGGCCTGCGGGGGCCCTTCAACGCCTGGCTGCGCAGCCCGGAGCTGGCCGACAGGGCCCAGCGGCTGGGCGAATATCTCCGCTTCCGCTCGAGCGTCCCGAAGCGGCTGAATGAGCTCGCGATCCTGATCACCGCCCGGGCGTGGGACGCGGAGTTCGAGTGGCACGCCCACTATCCGCTCGCGCTGCGGGCGGGGCTGGACCCCGCCGTCGCGGCGGACATCGCGGCGGGCAAGCGCCCGGCGGCCATGGCCGAGGACGAGGCCGCCGTGTTCGACTTCGCGACCGAGCTGCGGCGCGACAAGCGGGTGAGCGAGGCGGTGTTCGCACGCGTCAAGGCGGCGCTGGGCGAGCAGGGCGTGGTCGATCTGATCGGGGTGCTGGGCTACTACGACCTGGTCTCGATGACCCTCAACGTGGCCCAGGTGAAGCCGCCGGAACCGGGTCCCCTGCCCCTGCCCCCGCGCCCGCATTCCTGAGGCGGGTGCGCTGGCGCACTGAATTATTGACGGCGTCCCGCGCACGATCCCTTGAGTTTTGCGGCGCACAATTCTATCTTCGCCGCCCCCGGACGCCTGCGCCCGCGGCCGGACGTTTGTGGACCACCAGGGCGATACCCGAGTCATCACCTCAATGGAAAAAGTGCCGATGACCGCCGAGGGCTACAGGGCCCTCGACGAAGAGCTGAAGCGTTTGAAGACGGTGGAGCGACCGGCGGTGATCGCGCAGATCGCCGAGGCCCGGACGCACGGCGACCTGTCGGAGAACGCCGAGTACCATGCCGCCAAGGAGCGGCAGGGCTGGATCGAGGGCCGCATCGCCGAGATCGAGGACAAGATGGCGCGCGCCCAGGTGATCGACGTCTCCAAGCTCTCCGGCGCGCAGGTGAAGTTCGGGGCCACGGTGTCGCTCGTCGACGAGGACACCGACGAGGAAGCCCGCTACCAGATCGTCGGCGAGCACGAGGCCGACGTGAAACAGGGCCGCGTCTCGATCAGCTCGCCGCTGGCGCGGGCCATGATCGGCAAGGAGACGGGCGACGTCGTGGAGGTGAACACCCCGGGCGGCGTGAAGGCCTACGAGATCACCAAGGTGGAGTGGGCCTGAGCGGCCCCATCCGGCGCTAATCGGGTCTCGGCGGGCTCCGGGTTTCGGGGCGCGCCGCGCCTCGCCGTTGCGGCGCAAGGATTTCGCAACCTCCATGGGTCATCATCCGCACTCGTCGTCAGAGTGGGGATTGATCTGTGTCGAACTTCTTCTGGGATACGCTGACTGCCGACCAGGCGGCGATCTTCACGAGCAGCGATCGGCTGTTCTTCCAGGTCGGCAGCGCGTCTGAGGTCACGGTCATCTTCAACCCGTTCACGACCACGACCCCGGCGACGATCACCATCAGCGCCTTCGGCCTGAGCCAGACGTTCCCCGACGCGGGCGGCGCGGGTGCGATCCGCGGCCTGGTGGACACCGATTTCATGCAGACCGGCTCGATGCTGTTCATCGGCACGACCGGCGACGACATCCAGTCCGGGACGGCGGCGGCCGACGGCCTGTACGGCGGGACGGGCGACGACACGCTGAGCGGACTCGACGACAACGACCTGCTGCAGGGCAACCAGGGCGCCGACAGCCTGAACGGCGGGGCGGGCAGCGACGTGATCTTCGGCGGCCAGGGCGGCGACACCATCGACGTGGGCTCCGGCACGAACTTCGCGCAGGGCAACCTGGGCGACGACACCATCATCGCCGCGGGCACGAGCGACCTGCTGCTCGGCGGCCAAGGCAACGACAGCATCGACGCCAGCGCGGCGACCAACGCCTTCATGCTGGGCAACCTCGGCGACGACACCCTCATGGGCGGCGCCGGGAGCGACACGCTGCAGGGCCAGGACGGCAACGACGTCCTGAACGGCGGAACCGGCGGAACCGACAGCCTCGATGGCGGCGCGGGCGACGACCAGCTCACCTACCAGGGCGGCGGCGTCATCTCCGGCGGCGACGGCAACGACCTCATCACCGGCACGAGCACGACGGCCTCGGCGACCGTCGACGGCGGCGCCGGCAACGACGAGATCAATGTCGCGGGCACGGGCCTGGTGACCGGCGGCGCAGGCGACGACGACATCGCCACGGGCGCGGCCAACATCACCGTCAGCGGTGACGACGGCGCCGACACCATCACCACCGCCGGGGGCATCGACCACCTCGATGGCGGCGCGGGCAACGATCAGATCTCCTTCGCCGGCGGCGGGACCATGCTGGGCGGCGACGGCGACGACACCATCGACGGCTCGAGCTCGGCGACCTCCGTCTCGATCGACGGCGGCGCCGGCAACGACATGATCGTGGGCACGAGCGCGGCCGACACCATCACCGGCGGCGTCGGCGACGACACCATCACCGCCGGCCAGGGCCGCGACATCATCACCGGCGGCGGCGGCAACGACGAGTTCGTCTTCGCCCAGGGCGACACCACGCCGACCGGCGGCCTGTGGGACGTGATCAACGACTGGCAGAGCGGCGACAAGCTGCACTTCGCCGGCGCCGCGGTGACGGCGTCCACCTATACCGAGACGATCACCGCCACCGACGCGCAGAGCGCCCAGACCAGCGCCGCGGCCGAGATCGGCTCGGGCGCGCACGATGTGGTGGCGATCCAGGTCGGCTCCGACGTGCTGGTGTTCGTGGACAGCAACGCCGACAACACCCTCGGCGACGCCGTGGTGCTGGTCGGCAAGAGCCTGGCCGACATCGACTCGACCAACTTCGTCTGACGTCTCGGCGAGAGACAGACAGAGAGGGCCGCTCTCCGGGGCGGCCCTTTTGCCGTGCGCCGCTAGTGCAGGGCGAACTCCGAGGCGCCGTCGGTCAGCGCCGGCCGGCGCGCGCCGCGGCCCTTCAGGCCCGCCGCGACGCCGAGCGCGGCGCCGGCTCCCAGGCCCGCCAGCGCGCCCAGCGCCAGGACGCGCATGCCCAGACCCAACGCCACGCCGACGCCGAGCGCCGCTCCGACGCCGGCCCACAGGCCCATGTTCTTCATCGGCTGGTCCATCGCACCGCTCCAGAATCGCGCCTACATTACGGAAATGGCCGAAGATCGTTCCGACCCCCGCCCCGTTCGCTGCCTGATCATCGGATCGGGGCCGGCAGGCTACACCGCCGCCATCTACGCGGCCCGCGCGTTGCTGAAGCCGGTGCTGATCCAGGGCATCCAGCCGGGCGGCCAGCTCACCATCACCACCGACGTCGAGAACTATCCGGGCTTCGCCGAGGTGATCCAGGGCCCGTGGCTGATGGAGCAGCTGCAGGCGCAGGCCGAGCATGTGGGGACCGAGGTGGTGACCGACATCGTGCTCGAAGCCGACCTCTCGCAGCGGCCGTTCCGGCTCACCTGCGACTCCGGCCAGGTGTGGCTCGCCGAGACGCTGATCATCGCCACCGGCGCGCAGGCGAAGTGGCTGGGGATCGCCTCGGAGCAGCGGTTCCAGGGGTTCGGCGTGTCGGCCTGCGCCACCTGCGACGGCTTTTTCTACCGCGGCAAGCAGGTGGTGGTGGTGGGCGGCGGCAACACGGCGGTGGAAGAGGCCCTGTTCCTCACCAACTTCGCCTCCAAGGTCACGGTCGTGCACCGTCGCGACGAATTCCGCGCCGAGAAGATCCTGCAGGAACGCCTGTTCGCCCACCCGAAGATCGAGGTGGTCTGGAATGCGGTCGTCGACGAGGTGCTGGGCCGCGAGGACCCGATGGGCGTCACCGGCGTGCGCCTGAAGGACGTGGCGGGCGGCGCGACGCGGGAGATCGCCTGCGACGGGGTGTTCGTGGCCATCGGCCACGCGCCCGCCTCGCAGCTGTTCACGGGCCAGCTGGAGATGGACGCGAGCGGCTATCTGAAGGTGAAGCCGGGCAGCGCCTCGACGGCGGTGGCGGGGGTCTATGCGGCTGGCGACGTCACCGACGACCTCTATCGGCAGGCGGTCACGGCGGCGGGCATGGGCTGCATGGCGGCGCTCGAGGCGGTGCGGTTCCTGGCCGAGGAGGACCACCGCAAGGCGCATCATCCGATCAGCCACGCCGAGGCCGAGAAGATCGGGGTCTGGTGATTTCGCGATCGGGTTCCGGCCGGCGCAACTTCCGGCTTCCCTCAGGGGTTGACCGCCCCGAGAGCAGGCATGCGCGACAGCGATCGGTATATGGCGCAGGCGGACGCCGTGCTGCGGATGGCGGCCCGGGTCGGAAACCCGGCCGAGAAGCAGGTCTATGAGACCATCGCTCAGGGCTGGCGCAGGCTCGCAGCCGAGGCCAAGCGCAACGAGCAGCACGACGAGACCGCCCGCGAGCGAGCCAAGCGGCGCGCCCTGCCCGCCAGCAAGAGCTGAGCCTCGCCCGACGCCGACCCAAGGTCTAGGCTCGCGGTCATGATCCGCTACGCCGCCGCCCGCGATCATGCCGCCATCTCGCAGCTCGTCGAGCAGGCCTTCGGCCGTCCGGCGGAGGCGCGCCTCGTCGAGGGCCTCAGGGCCAACGAGGACGCCATGTTCGAACTGGTGGCCGAAGAAGCCGGCGAGATCGCCGGTCACATCATGTTCAGCCGGCTTTGGGCCGATCGCGACGAACTCTATGCGGCGCTCGCCCCGCTGGCGGTGCGGCCGAAGCATCAGCGGAAGGGGCTGGGCGCGGCGCTGGTGCGGGCCGGCCTGGAGAGCGCGCCGCAGTTCGGCGCGTTCGGCGTGCTGGTGCTGGGAGATCCCGCCTATTACGGCCGCTTCGGCTTCTCGGCGGCGACGGCGGCGCAGGTCGCAAGCCCCTGGCGCGGGCGGCCGGCGTTCATGGCGCTGGCGCTGGGCGAAGGCGCTTTCGACCGGCCGCTGTCGGTGGCCTATCCGGACGCCTTCGGCGCCTGAGCCTACTCGGCGGCGAGCGTCTGAGCTCCGGCGGCGGCGACCGGGCGAGCGGCGGCCGCGGCGCCAGGTGCGTCCATCCCGGCTTCCAGCGACGCCAGACGGGCGTTGATCCTGGCGACCTCGTCGCGGGTCGGCTGGCGGCGCGCGGCGACCAGCACCCCCGGCGCGGCCGGCGCGCCTCTGGGCCCGACATCGGCCACCTTGTAGGTGCGCGGCTCGCCGCCAGCGGCGAGCGTCACCTCCCGCGGCGGCGGCGCAGGCTCGGGTCCGTCGCGGTTCAGGATGGCTGCGGTGAGTTCGGCCTCGTGGCCAGCGTAGCGGCCGGTGAAGGCGCCCGGCTCGCCCCAACTGCCGGTCCAGCGGTAGAAGATCTGCTGGCCCACCTGGGTCATCTTGACCAGCGTCGGCGCCCAGTAGGGAGCGACGTAGTCGGCGTGATAGTGCGTGGCTGAGCCCACCGCCTTGTCGACGAAGCCGGAGAGCGCCTTCCTGGCCACGCCCACCGCGCGGCTCCAGAGCTCGGGATCGGGCGCATATCGCAGGGAGCCGTCGCACGTGAAGGTGAACTGGCAGCCGGTGGAGCGCGCCGCGCCCTCGTAGACGACCCCGCAGACCGACTTCGGATAGGCCGGATGGCGCAGTCGGTTCAGCACCACCTGGGCGACGGCCTCCTCGCCCTGCACCGGTTCGCGGCCCGCTTCGTAATAGACCGCCTGCGCCAGGCAGCGGACGGCGCGCGCCCGATCAGGGCCATCGGCCTTCAGCACGAAAGGCCGCATCGGCTCGATCGGCTCGTCTGCGAACGGCCGCTGCGCATTGAGCGCGATCGCGGCCTCGCCGGTCGCCTGCAGGGGACCGGACGCTGGGATGCCGTTGATCGGCCCCGCCTGGCCGAGCCCGAGGCTGGTCGGATCGACGCCCGCAGCAAGCTTCTGGAGCTCAAGGATGGAAAGCCGGGCCGAGCTCAGGCGAACCATATCGGGCTTCTGCGCCGCCGTGGGTGAAGCCGCGCCGGCGCCGAGCGCCAGCAGCGCGCCGCTCACGGCGGCCCCGCGCCCGAGCGGGCCGGTTGCGATCCAACGAAAGTAGCTCACGAGTTGTTGACGGCCCCCTCTCGTTCCGGCTTCGGCGAGCCACATGCCCCGCCAAAACCGGCGAAAACAAGGAACATTCCCCCTGATGCGCCGTACGGGCTCGCCATATAGGCCCCGGCCCCGGATGCGCAAACGCGACCGAACACCGCTCCGCGAACGGCAGTGACTTGCATTGGCCTCGGCTGCGGCTATATGGTGCATCAGGTTATGCTCCGATTGAGCAAAACTTGACGCCAGGTCAGCTGGCCTGGCGTTTATTCGGCCCGTAGAAATGCTCAATTTGAGCATAAGGGAGGTTCCCATGGCCGCCGACGGGTTCCAGTTCGCCTTCACGCCCGAGGTCCAGGCGGCGACCGCGCCGGCGTGGGAGAAGGTGAAACGCCACATCACGCCGATGGAATGGCGCGGCCAGGCGCCGCTGATCGCCGAGATCAACCGGCTGAAGCGCGAGAAGGACGCCGTCATCCTGGCCCACAACTACATGACACCGGAGATCTTCCACGGCGTCGGCGACTACGTGGGCGACAGCCTGGGCCTGGCGAAGGAGGCGGCGAAGTCGCAGGCCAAGGTGATCGTCCAGGCGGGCGTGCACTTCATGGCCGAGACGTCGAAAGTGCTCTCGCCGGAGAAGACCGTGCTCATCCCCGACCTGCGCGCCGGCTGCTCGCTGGCGAGCTCGATCACCGCCGCCGACGTGCGGCTTATCAAGCAGCGCTACCCGGGTCTGCCGGTGGTCACCTACGTGAACACCTCGGCCGAGGTGAAGGCCGAGACCGACATCTGCTGCACCAGCGCCAACGCCGTGCAGGTGGTCGAGGCGGCCGCCCGCCAGTGGGGAGTCGAGCGGGTGATCCTGATCCCCGACGAGTTCCTGGCCCGCAACGTGGCGCGGCAGACCGACGTCGGCATCATCGCCTGGAAGGGCCGCTGCGAGGTCCACGAACGGTTCACCGCGGCCGACATCGTCGAGCTGAAGGCCGCTTATCCGGACGCCGAGGTCCTGGCCCATCCGGAATGCCCCGCCGAGGTGCTGGAAGTCGCCGATTTCGCCGGCTCGACCGCGGCGATGAACGACTACGTCCTGAGGCGCCGGCCCAAGCGCGTCGTGCTGATCACCGAATGCTCGATGGCCGACAACGTCGCGGCCGACGCGCACGAGACCGAGTTCGTGCGGCCCTGCAATCTCTGCCCGCACATGAAGCGGATCACGCTGGAGAACATCTACGACGCCCTGCTGCACGGCCGGCACGAGGTGACGGTGGATCCGGCGATCTCCGAGCGTGCGCGGCTCGCGGTCCAGCGGATGGTCGACCTGCCGCCCCCGGCGAAGCCCGCGCGCTACGATCTGATCAAGGCCCGCCACCACGTCGACGTGGAGCTGATCTAGTGGCCCTCCTTCGCCAAGGCTACGGAAGGTTTGGGCCCGATCCTTCGAAGCTCCGGAACGGGGCGACGTAGATGGAGCGGCTGCGGCATGGCGGCGTGCTGGTCGTCGGCGCGGGCCTGGCGGGGCTCTCCGCGGCGCTGGCCGCCGCGCCGCGCAAGGTCCTGCTGCTCACCGGCGCGACGCTCAACCATGGCTGCTCGTCGGCCTGGGCCCAGGGCGGCATGGCCGCGGCGCTGGCGGCGGACGACGCCCCGGCGCTGCACGCCGCGGACACGGTCGCGGCCGGCGCCGGCCTGGTGGATCCGGCGATGGCGCAGCTGCTCGCCGAGGGGGGCCCGGCCGCGGTCCGCGCCCTGGCCGCGCTCGGCGCACCCTTCGACCGCCGTCCGGGCGGCGAATTCGCCCAGAGCCTGGAGGCCGCCCACTCGAGGCCGCGCGTCGCCCGCGTCAAGGGCGACCAGGCCGGCCGGGCGATCATGCAGGCGGTGAGCGTCGCCGCGCTCGCCGCGCCGCACATCCAGGTCCGGGTGGGCGCGAAGCTGCGCGGGATCCTGCAGGACACTGACGGCCGCGTGCGGGGCGTGATCGTCGAGATCGCAGGGCGGCTGACCGAGATTGTCGCCCCGGCCACGGTGCTCGCCACCGGCGGGATCGGCGGCCTCTATGCGGTCACCACCACGCCCGCCGAGCTGACGGGCGAAGGACTGGGCCTCGCCGCCTTGGCCGGCGCGGTGATCGGCGACCCCGAGTTCGTGCAGTTCCACCCGACCGCCATCGACATCGGCCGCGATCCGGCGCCGCTCGCCACCGAGGCGCTGCGCGGCGAAGGCGCGGTGCTGGTCAACGCGACGGGCGAGAGGTTCATGGCCCGCTATCATCCGGACGCCGAGCTCGCGCCGCGCGACGTGGTGGCGCGCGCGATCCACGCCGAGCGGGAGGCGGGGCGCGGCGCCTTCCTGGATGCGACGGAGGCCGTGGGCGGCCACTTCCCCGAGGAATTCCCCGGCGTGTTCGCCGCCTGCCTGTCAGGCGGCATCGATCCCCGCGTCCAGCCGATCCCGGTCGCGCCCGCCTGCCACTACCACATGGGCGGGATCGTCACCGACGCGGAGGGCCGCACGTCCCTGCCCGGCCTCTACGCGGCGGGCGAGTGCGCCTCGACGGGCGTGCACGGCGCGAACCGGCTCGCCTCCAACTCGCTGCTGGAAGCCGCCGTGTTCGGGACCCGGACGGGCCGAGCTGCTGCGGCGCAAGCCGATCCGGCGACCGCGCCGCTGTCCGCCCGGGCCGCGCCCGGGACGTCGGAGGCCGCGTTAGCGGCGCTGCGCGCGGGCATGAGCCGCGACGCCGGCGTGGTGCGCGATGCGGCCGGGCTGATGCGCCTGCTGGCCGAGATCGAGAGGCTCGAAGCGACGCTCGGCCGCGCGCCGCCGCTGGTCGCCGCGCGCCTGACCGCCGCCTGCGCCCTGGCGCGCGAGGAAAGCCGCGGCGCCCACTTCCGCACCGACGCGCCGGCGGCCAGGCCGGCGTCGCGGACGCTGGTGCGGCTGGCGGACCTCGACGGCGCGCGCGCGCTTCGCTTCGCGGCCGAATGATCGGAGCCCTCCCCGATCTGCTGATCGCGCCGGTGGTCAAGGCGGCGCTGGCGGAGGACCTCGGCCGCGCCGGCGATGTCACCGGCCAGGCGTGCATCGCCCCGGACGCCAGGCTCTCGGCGGTGTTCGCCACGCGCACGGCGGGCGTGGTCTGCGGCGGCGCCTGCGCCCGGCTGGCGATCGCCGAACTCGACCCAAGCGCCGGCTTCGAGGCGATCGTCGCCGATGGCGAGCCGGCGTCCCCCGGAACGGCGCTCGCCCGCGTCGAGGCGAATGCGCGGGCTCTGCTGGCGGCGGAACGCACCGCCCTCAACCTGATGAGTCGGCTCTCCGGGATCGCGACCCTGACCCGCGACTACGTGGCCGCGGTCGCCGGAACGCAGGCGCGGATCGTCGATACGCGCAAGACGACTCCGGGCCTGCGGGCGCTGGAGAAATACGCGGTGCGCTGCGGCGGCGGCGTGAACCACCGCTTCGGGCTCGATGACGCCATCCTGATCAAGGACAACCACGTCGCCGCCTGCGGCGGGGTCGCCGAAGCCGTGCGTCGCGCCAAGGCCTTCGCCGGACACCTGATGAAGGTGGAGGTCGAGGTCGACAGCCTGGGTCAGCTCGACGAGGCGCTGGGCGAGGCGCCGGACGTCATCATGCTCGACAATTTCAGTCTGGTGGATCTCCGTGAGGCGGTGCGGCGCGCCGGCGGGCGCGTGGTGCTGGAAGCCTCCGGAGGCGTCACGCTCGAGACGGTCCGCGCCATCGCCGAGACCGGCGTCGACGTGATCAGCGTGGGCGCCCTCACCCACTCCGCCAACGTGCTCGACATCGGCCTGGATGCGGCGTGAGAGCTTACAGCGAATTCCCTCTCCCGCCTCCTCGACGGAGCAGGGGTTCGGAACTAGGCGTCCGCCGGCTTGGCCGTCCGCTGCGGGACGAGCGCCTTGCCGGTCTCGATCAGGCTCTTGAGGTTGGAGAGGATCTGCGGCCAGCCGCCGGACACCGCCTCGATCAGCTTCGAGCCGGCGCGCGGCGCCGAATGGGTGACGGTGAGTTTCACGGCTTCGCCCTGCGGCTCCAGCTCGAACAGGCAGTGCGACCAGCCCTCTTCCTTGAGCTCCGGCCGGAACTCGTTGCGCCACTTGATGGCGAGCCGCTTGGGGGGCTCGAACTCCAGGACCTCGCCGGTGTCGGCGACGCGGCCGTCCGGGAACACCAGCTTCCAGGCGCCGCCGACCGTCCAGTCGGTCTCGGCGCGCACGCCCATCCACCACTGCGGGATGAAGTCGGTGTCGGTGAGCGCCCGCCACAGCGCCTCCGGCGTGGCGCGGATGAAGGTGACGTAGAGAAAGGTGCTTTCGGCCATCATGGCCTCCTCTTCTGAGGGGGATCAGTTTCGAGCGCCGCCTTGAGCGCGGACAGCGCCGCCAGCTGGCGTTCCTGGAACTTGGCGATCCAGCGCTCAGCGATGCCCTGGATCGGGACGGGGTTGAGGAAGTGCAGCTTCTCGCGGCCCTGGCGGCGGACGGCGACCAGATTCGCCGCCTCCAGGACGCCCAGGTGCTTGGCCACCGCCTGCCGCGTCATCTGCAGCCCGTCGCAAAGCTCGGACAGGGCCTGTCCGCTGGTCTCGCGAAGCCGGTCGAGCAACGCGCGGCGGGTGGGATCCGCCAAGGCTGCAAAGACCGCGTCGTCGTCCATGGCTCGTAATATGCAACCATTTAGTTGCATGTCAAGCCCGCGGGGAGCGGCGGCTATCCTCGTGTCTCTTGCGACCCGGCTCGCGGCCGGCGAGGGCCATTAGCACACCGAGCAGGTGGGCGTAGCCGCGCGCATCGTCGATCGCCTTGTGAGTGTGCTCGTGATGGCCGAGCCAATCCGCCGGCAAGGTCTTGGGATCGCACTCGGCGAAGTCCTGGCCGGTGACCGCCGCGGCGAAGGATTTCAGGCACAGTCCCGGACCGGCGAACAGCGGCTGCGCCGCGTAATGCCCCTCGATCAGCGCGTGCGGCGTGAAGCGCTTCAGGTAGGCGTCGATCCACATGCCGTCGAAGGCGACCGGGAAGGCCGCGAACAGCGCCGGGGCGCCGAGACCGCGGACGAAGGCCACGAACTGCGCCATGACGTCGGCCGGCGGCCGCGGATCGGCGGTTGCGGCCGCCCAGGCTTCCGGCTGGGTCTGGAACCAGGCGTAGGTGTCCGGGTCGCGGACGGCGCCGGGCAGCGGCTCGAGCACCGCCTCGAACACGCCCCGCGTCTCGCCTGAGGCGGTGACCGCCACCGAGGCGAAGGAGAGCATCGAGTGCTCGCCCGGCCGCGGCCCGTCGGCTTCTATGTCCGTCACCACGTAGACCGGCGCCATGCCCGACACGTCGTCCCTTCCCGAGGTCTGGATTCACCGGAACCAGCCTATCCGCGCCGGGTTCAGTCCCCAACCCAAGGAGGCCCAAAGGCGCAAGCCTTGGCGCGACCGGCCGCTAAGCGAGCCTGAACGCCCCGTCCAGGCGGGCCCGCAACGATGACGCCGGCATCGACGCAGCCTGGCAGACCCTGCTCCTCAAGCCGGCTGCAGGCGACGCGCGGCCTCGGCGGCGGCCCCCATCCGCGCCCGGGCGAGCGGCGCCATCCGCGCCTGGACGGCCGCCAACACCTTCGGGGACGCGCTCTTCGGGCTGCCCGCCCGGAACGGGGGATGCGGATCGTAATCCAGGCCGAGCTGGACCGCCTGGGCGTAGTCGGGACCGGCGAGCTCGGCCAGGAGCGTGAAGGCGAAGTCGATCCCGGCGGTCACCCCGCCGCCGGTGATCACGTTGCCGTCGCGCTCCACCCGCGCCTCGCTGACGATCGCGCCAAACGGGGTGAGCAGCTCACGCCAGGCCCAGTGGCAGGCGGCGCGCCGGCCGGCGAGGAAGCCTGCGGCGGCAAGGATCAGCGAGCCCGTGCAGACCGAGGTCAGGTAGCGGGCGCCGGCGCCGAGGCGGCGGATCTCGGCCATGAACACCTCGTCGAGCATGGCTTCGGCGCAGCCAACGCCGCCCGGCACGCAGAGCACGTCGCAGCGCTCCACCTTCGCGAGGTCGGCGAGCCCGGCGAAAACGAGACCCTCCGCCGCGATGTCGCGCCCG
>Ga0070681_10004261_pt1 | contig 13564 bp, 13 predicted proteins | sample KBSC83BmetaG_FD_65650 | JGI IMG/M metagenome (GOLD analysis project Ga0070681, IMG submission 65650) | Corn rhizosphere microbial communities from Kellogg Biological Station, Michigan, USA - KBS C8-3B metaG | ecosystem: Host-associated > Plants > Roots > Rhizosphere | place: USA: Michigan... | reverse complement strand
GCGCCCTAGCCGCCGGCCCCGGGCGCCGCGCGCTCGAGGCGCTTGAGGAACACCGCCATCTCGCGCGCCGCCTGCTTGTCGCCGCGCTCGTCCGCGGCCGCGATGCCCGCCCGATAGGCCGCGATCGCGGAGCCCGCATCGCCGAGCGCCTCGAGCGCCTTGCCGAGCAGCTTCCACGCCGCGGAATACTTCGGATCCTGCGCCACGGCGCTCGCCAGGTGCTCGGCCGCGCGCGCCGCGTCGCCCGCCTTGAGGTAGTGCGCGCCGAGCCCGAAACGCAGCAGGGAGCTGTCCTTTCCGGAGGCGAGCAGGGCTTCCAGGCGCTGCGACGGGTCCATGGTCTCACGGTATCATGGTCCCTCGCGCCTCGACGGCCGGCCCCGGCCGAACACACTCATCCAGGAGGGAGCTGATGTTGCGCATGTTCCGCATCGCCGCGCTATTCCTTTTCGCTTCGCTCGCCGCGCTGGGCGCGCTGGGCCGCGACCGCGAGGTAGCCATCGGGCTGCAGGCGCCGGTCACCTCGATCGACCCGCACTACCACAACCTCTCGCCCAACAACGGGATGCTGCTGCACATCTTCGAGCCGCTGATCCGGCGCGATCCCGACATGAAGCTCACGCCCTGCCTCGCCACCTCGTGGAAGGCGCTGGACGACCTCACGTGGGAATTCAAGCTGCGCCGCAACGTGCGCTTCCACGACGGCTCGCCGTTCACCGCCGAGGACGTGGCGTTCACGCTGAAGCGCGTGCCGAACGTGCCCAACAGCCCGTCGTCGTTCGCGACGTTCACCAAGCCGATCGTCGACGTGAAGATCGTCGACCCCTACACGATCATCTTCAAGACCGCCACGCCGCACGTGCTGCTGCCGAGCGACATGGCCGCGGTCTACATCGTCTCGAAGAAGAACGGCGAGCACGCGGCGACCGAGGACTACAACTCGGGCAAGGCCGCCATCGGCACGGGCCCGTACAAGTTCAAGGAGTACGTGCCCAACTCGCGCATCGTCCTCACCGCCAACTACGGCTACTGGGGCGGCGAGCAGCCCTGGGACCAGGTGACGTTCAAGATCCTCACCAACCCGGCCGCGCGCGTGGCCGCCCTCCTCTCGGGCGACGTGCAGATGATCGAGAGCGTGCCCACCTCGGATTTCACGCAGATCGCGAAGGACAGGCGCTTCCAGCTCACGGACAAGGTCTCCAACCGCGTGATCTACGTCCACCTGCTCCAGGAAAGCGACAAGTGCCCGCCCTACGTGACCGACAAGGCCGGCAACCCGCTCCCGAAGAACCCGTTCCGCGACCCGCGCGTGAGGAAGGCGTTGTCCATCGCCATCGACCGCGACGCGATCGCCAAGCGCATCATGGAGGGCAAGGCGGTCCCCGCGGGCCAGCTGCTGCCCGACTTCTTCTTCGGCACCAGCAAGAAGATCAAGCCGCCCAAGTACGACCCGCAGCAGGCGAAGAAGCTGCTCGCCGAGGCGGGCTACCCGGACGGCTTCTCGCTCACCATCTTCGGGCCCAACGGGCGCTACATCAACGACGTCAAGGTCGCCCAGGCCATCGCGCAGTTCTACTCGCGCATCGGCATCGAGGCCAAGGTGCAGACGCTGCCGTCCAGCGTGTACTTCACGCGCGCCTCCAAGCTCGAGTTCGGCTACATGCTGCTCGGCTGGGGAACCGAGTCGGGCGAGCAGGGCTCGAGCCTGCGCTCGCTGCTCGCGACCCACGACCCGGCGAAGGGGATGGGTGTCACCAACCGCGCGCGCTACTCGAACCCGGCGCTGGACAAGCTGATCGACGAGGCGATGAGCACGCTCGACGACAGGAAGCGCGAGGCCCTGATCCAGGAGGCCGCCGAGCTCGCGATGGGCGACACGGCGCTGATCCCGATCCACTACGAGGTGAGCACCTGGGCGACCGCGGCGGGCTACCGCTACACGCCGCGCACCGACCAGTACACGCTCGCCATGGACCTCAGGCCCGCGCGCTGAGCGCCGGGGGCGCCGCTCGTGCTCGCCTACGCCTTCCGCCGCCTGGGACAGAGCGTCATCGTGCTGGCGGCGATGTCGCTGCTGGTGTTCGTGGGCGTGTACGCGATCGGCAATCCCATCGAGCTGCTGGTGAACCCCGAGGCCGACGACACCGAGCGCGCGCGCGCCGCCGCCGCGCTCGGCCTCGACAAGCCGCTCTGGGTGCAGTACGGGACGTTCCTCGTGCGCGCCGCGCACGGCGACCTCGGCAACTCGTTCGTCTACAACGTCCCCGCGATCCACCTCATCGTCGAGCGGCTGCCCGCCACGCTCGAGCTGGCGCTCGCCGCCACGCTCCTGGGCATCCTCATCGGCATCCCGCTCGGGCTCGTGGCGGGGCTCAAGCCGCACTCGTGGGTCGGGCGCGGCATCATGGCGGGCTCCATCCTGGGCTTCAGCCTGCCGACCTTCTGGGTGGGCCTGGTGCTGATCATGGTGTTCTCGGTGCAGCTGGGCTGGCTGCCGCCCAACGGGCGCGGGGCGACGGTGACGCTCGCGGGCATCCCGGTGAGCTTCCTCACCTGGGACGGGCTGAAGCACCTCGCGATGCCGGCGTTGAACCTCGCGCTGCTGCGCCTGGCGCTCATGATCCGCCTCACGCGCGCCGGCACGCGCGAGGCCATCCTGCAGGACTACGTGAAGTTCGCGCGCGCCAAGGGCCTCACGATGCGCCGCGTGATCGGCGTGCACGTGCTGAAGAACATCATGATCCCGATCGTCACGGTGATCGGCCTCGAGCTGGGCAGCGTGATCGCCTTCGCCATCGTGACCGAATCGATCTTCGCGTGGCCCGGCACCGGCAAGCTGCTCATCGATTCCATCAACCAGCTCGACCGCCCCGTCGTGGTCGCGTTCCTGATGGTGGTCGTGACGCTCTGCGTGGGGATCAACTTCGTGGTGGACGTGCTCTACTCGCTCCTCGACCCGCGCGTGCGCCTGGGCGGCGCGCCGGCCGCCGCGCACTGACGGGCCATGCGCGCCGCCGCCGACGAGCTCCAGCCGGCCGCGCCCGCCGCCGCGCCGCGCGAGCGCTCGCCGTGGCGCAGCTTCGCCGCGGAGTTCGCGCAGAGCCGCCTGGCGCTCCTGGGGCTGGCGCTCCTCGCGGCGATCGTGCTCGCCGCGCTCCTCGCGCCCTGGATCGCGCCGCAGAATCCCTACGACCTCGCCCAGCTCGACGTGCTGGATTCGCAGCTGCCCCCCGGCGCGCACTCGGAGTCCGGCAGGACGTACCTGCTGGGCACCGACGACCAGGGCCGCGACATGCTCTCGGGGATCCTGTATGGCCTGCGCATCTCGCTCACCGTGGGCGCGGTGAGCACGGTGGCGGCGCTGGCGCTCGGCCTCGCCTTCGGCCTCGCCGCGGCGTACTTCGGCGGCTGGCTCGACGCCGTGATCATGCGCGTGGCCGACATCCAGCTCTCGTTTCCCGCCATCCTCATCGCGCTGATCCTGCTCGCCGCGCTGGGGCAGGGCGCGGGCAAGATCATCGTGGCGCTCATCACCGTGCAGTGGGCGTACTACGCGCGCACCGTGCGCTCCGCGGCGCTCGTGGAGCGGCAGAAGGAATACGTCGAGGCGGCGCGCGCCCTGGCGCTGTCGCATTCGCGCATCGTGCTGCGCCACCTGCTGCCCAACTGCCTGCCGCCGCTCATCGTCGTGGCGACGGTGCAGGTGGCCCACGCCATCTCGCTCGAGGCCACGCTCTCGTTCCTCGGCCTGGGCCTGCCGGTCACCGAGCCGTCGCTGGGGCTGCTCATCGCCAACGGGTTCCAGTACATGCTGTCGGGCAAGTACTGGATCAGCTTCTATCCCGGCCTCGCCCTGCTCGTCACCATCATGGCCATCAACCTCGTCGCCGACCAGCTGCGCGACATCCTCAACCCGCGCCTCAGGCGATGAGCGCGCTGCTCGAGGTCGCGGGGCTGCGCACGCACTTCCACACCGCCGAGGGTGTCGTGAAGGCGGTGGACGACGTGAGCCTGGTGGTCGAGCGCGGCCGCATCCTGGGGCTGGTGGGCGAGTCGGGATCGGGCAAGTCGATGACCGGCTACTCGATCCTGGGCCTGGTGGACGCGCCGGGGCGCATCGTGGCGGGCAGCATCCGGCTCGAGGGCCGCGAGCTCACCACGCTCGGCGCCGAGGCCTGGCGGCGCCTGCGCGGCGACCGCGTCGCGATGATCTTCCAGGACCCGATGATGACGTTGAACCCGGTGCTGCGCATCGACACTCAGATGGTCGAGGCGGTGCGCGCGCACCGCGACGTGTCGCGGGCCGCCGCGCTCGAGCGCTGCCGCGCAGTGCTGGCGCGCGTGGGCATCCCGTCGCCCGACGAGCGCCTGCGCGCCTACCCGCACCACTTCTCGGGCGGCATGCGCCAGCGCGTGGCCATCGCGATCGCCCTCATCAACGAGCCGGCGCTCATCATCGCCGACGAGCCGACCACCGCGCTCGACGTCACCATCCAGGGCCAGATCCTCGCCGAGATGCAGAAGCTGTGCGCGGAAAGCGGCGCGGGCCTCATCTGGATCACCCACGACCTCTCGGTGGTGGCCGGCCTCGCCGACGAGGTGTGCGTGATGTACGCGGGGCGCGTCGTGGAGTCGGGGCCGGTCGACGCGATCCTCGACCACCCGCTGCACCCCTACACGCGCGGCCTGCTGGAATCGATCCCGAGCCGCAACGCGCCCGGACACCCGCTCGCGCAGATTCCCGGCATGACGCCCTCCCTCGCGGCGCTCGACGCCGGCTGCTCGTTCCGTGCGCGCTGCTCGCGCGCCCGCGAGGACTGCCGCGCGGCCCCCGCGCCGACCCATCCCGTCCCCGGGCGCACGGTGCGCTGCCTGCATCCGCTGCAATGAGCGCCCAGCCCGCCCCCCTCCTCGAGCTGCGCGGCATCTCCCGCCGCTTCACGCAGCGCCCCGATGCCGCCCAGCGCCTCGCGGCCGTGTTCGGCGCGCGCGCCCCCGACGCCGTGGTACGCGCCGTGGACGACGTGAGCCTCGCGGTGCGCGAGCGCGAGGTGGTGGGCCTGGTGGGCGAGTCGGGCTGCGGCAAGTCGACGCTGGGCCGGATGGTGGCGCGCATCCTCGAGCCCACGGCGGGCGAGCGCTACTGGCGCGGCCGCCCCTACCGCGAGCTCGACACGGCCGAGCACCGCGCCGAGCGCCTCGCGGTGCAGATGATCTTCCAGGACCCGTACGCCTCGCTCAACCCGCGCATGCGCATCGCCGACATCGTGGGCGAGGCGCCGGTGGTGCACGGCCTGGTCACCCGCGCCGAGCGCGAGGGCTACGTCGCCGCCGTCCTCGAGCGCGTGGGCCTCGACGCCGGGTCGATGCGCCGCTTCCCGCACCAGTTCTCCGGCGGGCAGCGCAGCCGCATCGGCATCGCGCGCGCCCTGGCGGTGCGCCCGCGCTTCCTGGTCTGCGACGAGGCGGTGGCGGCGCTCGACGTCTCGATCCAGGCGCAGGTGCTGAACCTCTTCATCCGCCTGCGCGAGGAGCTGGGCCTCACCTACCTCTTCATCAGCCATGACCTGGGCGTGATCCGCCACCTGTCCGACCGCGTCATGGTGATGTACCTCGGGCGCATCGTCGAATCGGCGCCGGTGGCCGAGATCTACGAGCGGCCGAACCATCCCTACACCGAGGCGCTCATCGCCGAGGTGCCGCGCGTCGACGCGCGCAAGCGCCGCTACGTTCCGATCCGCGGCGAGATCCCCTCGCCGCTCGCCCCGCCGCCCGGCTGCCACTTCCATCCCCGCTGCCCCAAGGCCTTCGCGCGCTGCCGCGTCGAGACGCCGGCGCTGCGCGAGGTCGCACCCGGCCACCTTTCCGCCTGCCACCTGAACGATCCATGACCCGAGACCACCCCGCCTACCACCTCACCGCCCCGGGCGAGCGCCACGTCCCCCTCGTGCTCGATTCGCCCCACAGCGGGACCGAGTACCCGGAGGACTTCAAGCCCTGCGTGCCGCTCGGGGAGCTGCGCGCCGCCGAGGACAGCTACGTCGACGAGCTCTACGCGCACGGCCCCGTGGCCGGCGCCACGCTCATCGCCGCGCGCTTCCCGAGGAGCTACATCGATCCCAACCGCTCGCTCCTCGACATCGACGCCTCGCTCCTGGCGGGCCCCTGGCCCGGTCCGGCGGTGGCCACGCGCAAGACCGAGCTCGGCGTGGGCCTCATCTGGCGCGTGCTCGACACGGGCAAGCCGATCTACGCGCGCAAGCTCTCCGTCGACGAGGTGAAGCAGCGCATCGTGCGCTACCACCAGCCCTACCAGCGCGCGGTGAAGGACGCGCTCGACGCGGCCCACGAGCACTTCGGCGCCGTCTGGCACCTGAACCTGCATTCGATGCCCGCGGTGAGCGGCGCGATCTCCGAGGAAGGCCCGGGCAAGCCGCGCGCCGACTTCGTGCTGGGCGACCGCGACGGCACGACGTGCGCGCCCGAGTTCACGCAGGCCGTCGGCGAGGCGCTGCGCGGCATGGGCTACTCGGTGAAGGTGAACGATCCGTACAAGGGCGTGGAGCTGGTGCGCGCGTTCTCCGATCCCAAGGCCGGGCGCCACTCGCTGCAGATCGAGGTGAACCGGCGCCTCTACATGGACGAGCGCACGCGCGCGAAATCCTCCGGGTTCGCGGCCCTCAAGCGCGACCTGGACCGCTTGCTGGACACGGTGGCCGACTACGCGCACCGGCACCACGACCACGACCATCACGCCCACCACCATCACGGGCATCATCACCACGAGCATGGCCATGACCACGACCACGACGACCACGATCATGGCCACGGGCACGACCACAACCATTCCCACAAGCACTAGAGCCCAGACATGACCCCCATCGCCATCGAGCTGCAGGCCCCCGACATCGAGCCCCACCGCCAGTCCGCCACCGGCGTGGACTGGGTCCACACCTTCGACAGCGGCAAGCCCGGGCCCCACGCCATGATCCAGGCGCTCACGCACGGCAACGAGATCTGCGGCGCGATCGCCGTGGACCGGCTGCTGCGCGAGGGCGTGCGCCCGGCGCGCGGCAAGCTCACGCTCGCCTTCGCCAACATCGCCGCGTTCCGGCGCTTCGACCCGGCGAGCCCGTACGCCTCGCGCTTCGTCGACGAGGACTTCAACCGCGTCTGGACGCGCGAGGTGCTGGACGGGCCGCGCCAGAGCGTGGAGCTCAAGCGCGCCCGCGAGCTGCGCCCGTTCGTCGAGGCGGCCGATTTCCTGCTCGACATCCACTCGATGCTCGAGCCCAGCCCCGCGGTGATGATCTGCGGCCCGCTCGAGAAGGGCATCCGCTTCGCGTTCGACGTGGGCATCCCCGAGCACATCGTGAGCGACACGGGGCACGCCAACGGCACGCGCATGCGCGACTACGGCGGCTTCGGCGACCCCGACAGCCCCAGGAACGCGTTGCTGATCGAGTGCGGCCAGCACTGGGAGCGCAACTCGGCGCGCGTGGCGTGGCAGGCGTCGTGGCGCTTCCTGCGCCAGTCGGGTGTCGCCGACCGCGAGCGCGCCGAGCGCGAGATCGAGCGCGACGTGCCGGCCCAGAAGCTGATCCGCGTGACCGACGCGGTGGTCGCGAGCTCGCCCGCGTTCCGCTTCGCGAAGAGCTTCACCGGCCTCGAGGTGATACCGCGGGAGGGCGACGTGATCGCGTGGGACGGCGAGCAGCCGGTGCGCGCGCCCTACGACAACTGCGTGCTGATCATGCCGGTGCCCAACAACATCAAGACGGGCCTCACGGCGGTGCGCCTGGGGCGCGTGGTGGCGCGCTAGCTGGAGGCGTCCTCGCCCTTGCCCGACGGGCGGATGCCCAGCTGCTTGAGCTTCCGGTAGAGGTGCGTGCGCTCGAGGCCGACGCGGTCGGCCACGCGCGACATGTTGCCCTCCTCGCGCCGGATGTGGTGCAGGAAGTACTGCTTCTCGAACTGCTCGCGCGCGTCGCGCAGCGGGAGGTCGAGCGACACGCCGACCTCGGTGGTGGGCTGCTCGCGCGGGCCCAGGTTGAACTCGCGCGCCACGCGGTTCACCTCGTCGCCGGTGAGCTCGTTGGCGAGCGAGGTGAGCGCCAGCGTCTTCACCACGTTCTGCAGCACCGGGAGGTTTCCGGGCCAGTCGAGGTTGCGCATCACGTTGAGGGCGCCCACGGTGAGCGTGCGCAGCGGCACCTCGTTGGCGTCGATCAGCTGGGTGAGCATCGTGGTCGCGATGTCCGGGATGTCCTCCGGATGGTCGGCGAGCGCGGGCACGCGGATGGTGAGCCCCGAGAGCAGGTTGTACAGGTTGGCGTCGAAATGGCCGTCGTCCACCAGCGCGGGCAAGGGCCCGGTGGCGGCACAGATGAGGCGCACGTTGAACTTGTCCAGCTTGCCCAGGAGCTGGGCGAGGCCCTTCTGCTCGGCCTTGCCCAGCTCGGAGATCTCGGGCAGGAAGAGCATCCCGTCGCGCGCCTCGTTCAGCGGCTCGAACGGGTTGTCGGCGAGCCAGGCGGTCTCCTCGGGGGCGACGTAGGGCGTGTTGGGCAGGTGCAGGTGGCGCGCGCAGACCTCGAAGCCGCAGCCGGCCTCGCCGATCAGGAGCACGGGCGTGTGCAGGCGGCTCACCTGCTCCAGGCGCTGGCGCAGCTCCTGGATCACGCGCGCGCGGCCCAGGTTCACGAGGGCGAGGCCGGTCTTGGGCAGCACGCGCCCCCCCGCCAGCGCCTTGCCGACGGTGGCGAGCAGCTTGGGCAGGCTGATCGGCTTCTCGAGGAAGTCGAAGGCGCCGATGCGGGTGGCCTCCACCGCCGAGTCGATCGTTCCATGGCCCGACATCATCACCACGGGCATGGTGAGCAGGCCGCTGCCGGCCCATTCCTTGAGGAGGGTGATGCCGTCGGTGTCGGGCATCCAGATGTCGAGCAGCACCAGGTCGGGGCGCATTTCCTTGCGCGCCGAGCGGGCGGTCTGGGCATTCTCGGCGAGCCGCACGCCGTAGCCCTCGTCGCGGAGGATCTCGAACAGCAGCTCGCGGATGCCCACTTCATCGTCGACGACGAGGATCTGGTTCGTGGACATGCTTGGGTTTCAGGTCAGGCAGCGGCTTTCGAGGGTAGCACGATGCTCACGTTCGCGCCGTGGGGCTTCACGTTCTCCACGAGGATACGCCCATGGTGCTCGTCCACGATCTTCTTCACGATGGCGAGCCCGAGGCCCGTGCCCTTGGGCTTGGTGGTGACGTAGGGCTCGAAGATGCGGCCCATCACGTTCTCGGCGATGCCGGTGCCGTTGTCGCGCACCGTGAGCAGCACCCCGCCGGTGCCCATCGTGGTGGTCACGAAGATGCGCGGCTGCTCCACGCCGGTGAGCGCGTCGATCGCGTTCTGGAACAGGTTGTGCAGGACCTGGCGGAGCATCCCCGGGTCGGCGTGGATCTGCGGGAGGTTGTCGGCGAGGCGCGGCTCGATCGCGACCCCCATGGATTCGTACAGCACCAGCACCTCGCGCACGAGGTCGTTCAAGGTCACCGCCCGCGCGTTCATGCGCGAGGAGTGCGCGTACTGGGTGAAGTCGTCCACCATGCCCTTCAGCGCCGCGACGTGGGTCACGATGGTGCCCGTGGCGCGCTTGAGGATGTCGGCCTCGTGCTCGGGCAGCTTGTCCTTGAGCTTCGCCTGCAGGCGCTCGGCGGACAGCTGGATCGGGGTGAGCGGGTTCTTGATCTCGTGCGCGAGGCGGCGCGCGACCTCGCCCCACGCGGCGTCGCGCTGCGCCTGGATGAGGTGCGTGATGTCGTCGAACACCAGGACGTAGCCTTCCTCGCCGCGCGCTCCCAGGCGCGTGCCGCGGATGAGCAGCGTGCGCTGGCCGTCGTTGCGGCGGTACTCCATCTGCTCCTCCCACACGCTCATGCCGGAGGAGGCGAACTGGCGGATCGCGATCTCCGCGAAGGGCGCGACGGCGCTCACGTGCTTGGGCCAGTCGGAGAGCTTGAGCCCGTGGAAGGCGCCGCCCGGCACCGCGAGGATCGCGTTGGCCGCCGCGTTCATCGTCTTCACGTACAGCCGCTCGTCGAACGTGAGCACGCCCGAGGTGAGGTTGGAGAGGATGCTCTCGAGGTAGGTCTTGGAGTTCTCGAGCTGCTGCTGGTTGCGCTCCATCGCCTCGGTGGCGTCGGCGATCTGGCGCGTCATGGTGTTGAACGACTGGGTGAGCACGCCGAACTCGTCGCGGCTCTTCACCGGGTTGAGCTTCGAGTAGTCGCCCTTGGCGATGGCGCGCGTGGCCTCGGCGAGGGCGGACAGCGGCGCCGACAGCCGCTCCGAGAGCACGAAGGCGAGCGCCAGCGAGGAGAAGAGTGTGAGCAGCATCGCGAGCGTGAGGGTGAGCCCGAAGATCTGCTTCAGGCCCGTGCGCGCGATCTGCAGCTCCTGGTAGTCCTTGTAGCCCGCCTCGACGATCTCGGCGTCCTGCGCGATCGCCTTGGGCACGTGCTGCAGCACCTGCAGGATGCGGATGTCGTCGGCGATGGTGAGCACGTTCACCGGCACGATCACGCGCAGGTAGAGCCCGCGCTCCGGGATCGACTCGATCGACGGGATCGGCTGCTGCAGGCGCACCTGGCGCAGCATGTTGGCGCTGGGCAGGTCGGGCAGCAGGGCGATGGGCTCCACGCCCGACTGCGCGATCACCCGCCCGCGCGAGGTCATGAGCGTGGCCTCCTCCACCGAGTACTGCTCGCGCAGCCGGTTCAACGAGGCCGCCTCCACCGCCTGCGAGGTGGCGAGCGCGTGCGCCATCGCCTCGCCCTTCTGGGTGAGCTCCTTCAGCGAGTTCTCGAGGGCGCTGCGGGCGAGGTTGATGCCGCCCTTCAGCGAATCGTCCACCTTCACGTCGAACCACGACTCGATCGAGCGCTGCAGGAACTGGAAGGAGATCGCGTACACCAGCCCGCCCGGGATCAGCGCCATCAGCGTGAAGACCGCCATGAGGCGCAGCGTGAGCTTCGAGCCGAACACCCGCTCGCGCAGCTTCTTCCTGAGCAGCAGCAGCTGGTAGACGATGAGCGCCATCAGGCCCAGGGCGAGGCCGCCGCCCAGGCCGAGGAGCATCGGGTAGTTCTGCGCGAAGAGCGCGGTGTTGGACGACGCTTCCGACATGAGGTACACCAGCGCCGCGCCGGTGACCACGCACAGGAAGATCAGGGCCTTCATGGAATGATGGTCCAGCGATGCCAATCCGAAGCCAGCGTCCAGTCGCGCGAGGCGATGGCGTTCAGCTGGAACGGTTTAGGCAGCTGGCCCGTATCCAGGCGCATGCGCAGCGCCGCCTGGTAGGTCCCGTCCTTTTTTATTGCGCCGCGGTCCGCGACATGCCATCCGCGTATTCGTGCGAGCACGCGCGTTACTTCCTCGAAGCGCGTGAAGTTCTGGTACACGTTGCCCACCGACAGCCGGTACTGGCGCAGCAACGGGGTGTAGCTGATCTTGTAGGTCTGCGAGACCTGCACCGGCTTCTCGTCGAACCAGTACCAGCGCGGGCGGGCGAGCTCGAACTCCACCACGAAGTAGAGCGGCACGCCGCGGTTCACCGCCTCCTCGAGGCGCGGGCTGAACTGGATGTCGAACGTCGCATCGAGCTGCCAGCCGTCGTCGGTGGGCTGGATGGCGGCCGTCTTCACGTCGATCCCGTCCGCGTACGCGGGCGCGATGGCCGCGGCGGACAGCACGGCGAGCGCGGCCGCGCGCAACGTGGCGCGACGCAGAGCTCCGGCCAGCTTTCCAGCGAGGGACGAGATGAGTTCGGCAGCGTTCATCGGATCACACAGTGGCGGGCGCTCCCTGCCTGCGCATCGCTGGCGCAGACGCATTTCCACAACACTTGTGGCGAGTAAGAGACAGTGGTTGTCAATTTACCACCAATCTCCGGGACTTGCCAGTGTCCAGCGCACACTTTGCGGTGGCTGGCGCCCTTGTGAATCAAGTACTTGGGTATGCGGCCGGCTTCGCGGGCGACGGCACGGGCGTCCCGCCCAGGATTCGGCCCGGTGTGAGGGGGGTGCCCAGGAGGAAAGGTCCGGCCGGGAGGCGCTTGCCGCCCGCGCGCTGGACCTCCAGGAGGCGCAGCGCGCCGTTCCCGCACCCGACCACGATGCCGCCCGGCGCGGCCTCCAGGACCTCTCCAGGCGCTCCGCTGCGCTCGACCGGCTCGGCAGTCCAGACCTTGAGCGCCTCGCCGTCGATGCTCGTCTCGGCGCCGGGCGCGGGGTCGAACGCCCGGACCTGCCGGTCGATGGCGGCGGCCGGTTGCGCCCAGTCGATGCGCGCCTCGGCCTTGCCGACCTTCGCCGCGTAGCTGGCGCCCGCCGCGTCCTGCGCCCGCGGGACGAGACTCTCGAGGCCGGCCAGCGCCTCGACGATGCAGCTCGCGCCGAGGGCGGCGAGCGCCTCGGTGAGCGTGCCGGTCGTTTCGCGCGCGCCGATCGGATGGGCCCGCGCGAGGAGCGCCGGGCCGGTGTCGAGCCCCGCGTCCATGCGCATGATGGTGATGCCGGTCGTGGCGTCGCCGGCGAGGATCGCGCGCTGGATGGGGGCCGCCCCGCGCCAGCGCGGCAGCAGCGAGGCGTGGATGTTGATGCAGCCCAGGCGCGGGATCGCCAGGACGTCCGCGGGAAGGATGAGGCCGAACGCGGCGACCACCATCACGTCCGCGGGGCGCGCCGCGATCGCCGCCCGGGCCTCGGCATCGCGCAGCGTCTCGGGCTTGAGGAGCGCGATGCCGCGGGATGCCGCCGCCTGCGCCACGGCGCTCGCGGTCATGCGCATGCCGCGGCCGGCGCGGCGGTCGGGCTGGGTGAGGACCAGGGGAACGGCATGGCCCGCGGCGACGATCGCCTCGAGAGCGCGCGCCGCGAACGGCGGCGTGCCCGCGAAGACGACGCGCAGGGGCGCGGCCAGCGTCAGGCCGCCTTGCGCTGGCGCTTCTTGATCTTCGCGCGCACCCGGTTCTGCTTGAGCTCGGAGAGGTACTCCACGAAGACCTTGCCCTCGAGGTGGTCCATCTCGTGCTGGATGCAGGTGGCGAGCATGCCCGAGGCGTTGAGCGTGAAACGCGAGCCGTTGCGGTCGAGCGCGGTGACGGTGACGCTCTCGGCGCGCTCGACGTTGTCGTAGACGCCCGGCACCGAGAGGCAGCCCTCCTGGTTCACCGCCATGCCTTCCCGGCGCGTGATCTCGGGATTGATGAAGACGCGCAGGTCGGTGTGGTCCTCGCTCACGTCGATGAGAACGATTTGCTTGCGCACGTCCACCTGGGTGGCGGCGAGGCCCACCCCCGGGGCCGCGTACATCGTTTCGGCCATGTCATCGATGAGCTTGCGGGTGGCGGCGTCGATCTTTTCGACGCGTTCGGCGCGGGCGTTCAGGCGGGGGTCGGGGTATTGCAGGATCTCGAGAATGGCCATAAATGCTTGCTAATTGAATAAATTATGTGCAGAATTTATCGCACTACATGAAAAAGGGGGCGTAACCCTTTTTCCGAA
>Ga0070681_10004260_pt1 | contig 13564 bp, 16 predicted proteins | sample KBSC83BmetaG_FD_65650 | JGI IMG/M metagenome (GOLD analysis project Ga0070681, IMG submission 65650) | Corn rhizosphere microbial communities from Kellogg Biological Station, Michigan, USA - KBS C8-3B metaG | ecosystem: Host-associated > Plants > Roots > Rhizosphere | place: USA: Michigan... | reverse complement strand
CTCGTCCACGGCATCGGTTTCTTTGACGAATGCTCGGCTCATCGGCTTAACATAGGGACTTTCACAAGCCGGTTCCAGCATGCGCCAGTATCAACAGACGTTAACACTCAATACAGACGGCCAAGGCTTGACTGAGTTTACCGATGAAACGGCGCGTATCGTTGCCGCTTCGGGCATTATAACCGGTCTCGTGCACGTCTTTTGCCGGCACACGTCAGCGTCACTGCTGATCCAGGAAAACGCTGATCAGGACGTGCAGCGCGACCTCGTCGCCTTCTTCAAACGGCTGGTACCGGATGGCGATCCCCTATTCATCCATCGCTCCGAGGGAGCGGACGATATGCCGGCGCACGTCAAAAGCGCGCTGACCGAGACCACGCTGACGGTCCCGGTCGCCGGCGGCAGGCTCATGCTCGGCACCTGGCAGGGCATTTACCTCTTTGAGCATCGGACGAGGCCACATAGCCGTAGCGTCGTCGTTCACGTCGTTGGCGAATGATCGCAACGGGTGGAAGACGCGAGGGCGACCTGCTAAACACCGCCGCGAACAATTCAATGCGAGCGAGAGACCCCATGTCCGACACAACGCCAGAATCGCAGGCCCGCGCCGCCACCGCGGCTTTGATCCGCGACTACTACGCAGCCTTCAATCGTGGCGACACCGACGCCATGCTGTCCTACCTCACCGAGGACGTCATTCACGACGTGAACCAAGGGGAGCGGCGCGCCAGCAAAGAAAAGTTCCGCGCTTTCAACGCCCGCATGACGCACAACTACAAGGAAGAGCTGAGGGACATCGTCGTCCTCGTATCGAAGGACGCGACGCGCGCCGCCGCCGAATTCAACGTTCACGGCATCTACAAGAACACGGAAGAAGGCTTGCCGGAAGCGATGGGCCAGAAATACGTGCTGCCTGCCGGCACGTTCTTCGCGATCCGCGGCGGCAAGATATCGCGCGTCACAACTTATTACAATTTGACCGACTGGATCGCACAGGTCGCGGGCTAAGGGGAAATACGCGGCATGGCGGTCGTATCTGGCGAGCGCAAGACGCTCGACGTCAAGTCGATCACGGGCGAGGAGATTCATTCGATCCTTCCCGATCTCGCGCGGCTGCGTATCATCGTGTTTCGCGACTGGCCATACCTCTACGACGGCACGCTCGAGTACGAAGAGAAGTATTTGAAGACATTCGCCGCCGCCAAGGGCGCCGTCGTCATCGCGGCCTATGACGGCAGCGAGATGGTCGGCGCTTCGACCGGCGCGCCGATGCTCGAGCACGCCGACGAGTTCGGCGAGCCGTTCAAGAAGGCCGGATACGACATTTCGAAGATCTTCTATTGCGGCGAAAGCGTGCTGCTGAAAAGCCATCGCGGCTACGGTCTCGGGCACGCTTTCTTCGACGGCCGCGAGGCGCAAGCGCGCCGCCTCGGCGGCCTCACGCATTCGACATTCTGCCGTGTCGTCCGGCCAGAGGACCACCCATTGAAACCCGAAGATTATGCCCCACTTGATCCGTTCTGGAAGAAAACGGGATATGCCCCCGTCGAGGGCATAATCGCGACCTACGACTGGAAGGATATCGATCAGCTGGGCGAGACACGTCACGAGATGCAATTCTGGATGAAGACGCTCTGATGAGCCAACCGACGACCCTCAAAATTGCGAGCGCCCAGTATCCGATAGGGCAGCCGAAAACGCTCGCCGAGTGGGAAGAGAAGGTCGCGCTTTGGGTCCGGAAGGGCGCCGCGACGGGTGCCGAATTTCTGGTCTTTCCCGAATACGCCGCGATCGAACAGGCGGCTTGCTTCGGTCCGGAGGTTTACGGCGACCTCCCGCACACACTTGCCAAGGTCGCGGAGTTGGCGGCCAGCCGCGTGCAGTTTCATAGCGACCTCGCCAAAAAGCATAACGTACACATCCTTACTGGATCCGGTCCGGTGCTGAAGTCAGACGGACGCTTCGTCAACGCCGCGCAACTGATCACGCCCGATGGCGCCGTCGGCGAGCAGGAAAAGCTCGTCATGACGCCTTTCGAGCGCGAATGGGGCGTGTCGGCAGGAGGTCCCGTACGCGTCTTTCAGACGACGCTCGGCGTTTTCGCAATCGCCATTTGCTACGACAGCGAGTTCCCGTTGCTTGTGCGGGCAATGGCGGAGGCCGGTGCGGATGTCGTGCTGGTGCCGACATGCACAGAGCGTGTCTCGGGTTATCACCGCGTCCGCACGGGCGCGATGGCGCGTGCCCTCGAGAACACGATCGCGACGGTGCAAAGCCCGCTGGTCGGCGATGCGCCGTGGTCACCGGCCGTCGATTTCAATGCCGGCGCGGCGGGGATTTACGTGCCATCGGAACAGGGTGTGTCGGACACCGGCATTCTCGCCGAGGGAACGCTGAACGCCGCCGAGTGGGTCACGGCAACGATCGACCTTGCGCGGCTAAAGCGCGTGCGCGAGACGGGCGAGATGCACAACTACGGCGACTGGGCGCTACAGCCAGGCGTACCGACGACGAAAGTGACGGTCGAAATCGTCAAGCTTGCCTGAGGGCATCGCCTGACTTCAAATCCCGCTACTTCAATGCCCACGTCGCCGTGATTCGGGCTTCGAGTGTGCTGGTGCCGCGTTCGATCGGAACGGACATCTCGGCTTTGGCAAAGCGAGGTGAAGCGTAGGGAACTGGCGCATTCGAGCTCACCTCTTCGGATATCTGCAACACCTGCCCGACTTCGGCTCCGGCGGCGGCGGCGAGCAGCTTGGCGCGGCGCAGCGCGTTGGAGACGGCCTCCTTGCGCGCTTCGTCCTTCAGCGTGTCGGCCTTCGAAACCTCGAAAGATAATCCTTGCACCTGATTGGCACCTGCCGTGATCACGTTGTCGAGCACGGTTCCGAGCTGGCCAAGATCGCGGACGAGGATCACCACCTGATTGCTGACACGATAGCCCCTCGTCTTCGGCGGTTGACCGTCCTTTGAATAGTCGATGACCGGCTCGACGTTGAACGACGCCGTCTGAATGTCTTTGGCGTCGATGCCTTTGGCCTTCAGTTCCGAGATGACCTTGGTCATAGCTTCGCTATTGCCGGTCAACGCCTCGCGCGCACTCGTTGCTTCCGTCGTGACTCCCGATGTGACGCGCGCCTGATCCGGTTCGGCCTCGACGGTGCCGGTTGCGGATACCGTAATCGTGCGTTCCATGGGTTTTTCATCCGCATGAGTTACCGACGTCTGAAATGCAGCGACGAGCGTTGCCGCGACAAAAGCTCGAAGCAGAAGTGCGTGCAATGCCGGCGCTATGAACGCAGGCCGTAAATGGCGCGGCATGTGTGTCTCCTCGTTGGTGATCGGCCGTGTCGGTATAAATCCTTCGCGGAAAAATGAGGGCGAAACGCTGTCGGTCAGATAAATATCTGGTAAGAGGAGCGCGGCGGAGGCCGAATTGGGACGATCAGGGATGAAGATGGACACGAGCCTGTTTCAGGCGACGGATCGGGCTGGCTTCGCAGCATTCATCAGAAGCGGCGTTGCCGGGACGCGTCAATGACAGCAGGTACAAATTCCGGTCCTGACGAGACCCGCTCGTCGCATGCCGATCTCCTCCGGCTTTTCGGTTCGAACCTCATCGTGATCGGATTTTTTACTCCGGACTACGCGGAGGCGGCATCCACTTTTGCGGCGAACCTCATCGAACACCGCGTGTCGCACCATCTTTATGCTTGCGCCAAGGTCGAAGGCGGATGGCGGGCCCAAATATTCCAGAAACCCGCAATGCTCGCCGTCGCGCGACGGGACTATCCGGATGCGGTCCTTGTCTTCATGGATGTCGACTGCAGTATCCGCGGCGACATTTCCAAAATTGTGGAGACGCGAGGCGATGTCGCGTTGCGCGTCAAAGGTAGGGCGGTCGGACGAGGTTATGCGCTGAAGTTCAGCTCCCGCGTCATTGTCGTCATGCCGACCCCGGGTGGCGCCGCGTTCGTCGACGCCTGGAACTCGGAGTGCCGTGACCACGAAATGGGAACGGAATCTGCTTTGGTTCCCACCATCGAACACAGCGCCGGCGGCTTTTCGCTCGCGGCCTTGCCTCTGCGCTACGCCGGCATGGAATTGCGCGATGCTCCCGCCGATGCGGTCATCGTGCATGACAGCATTCACGACCCGCAGCGTCCGGGATGGGCGGCTCGAAAGGGTGCCGAAAAGCTTTTCCGAATGGCTCGAAACGGGGCATTTCGCTTGACCACCGGCCAGAGCTACGACGAACGCCGAAAAAGGTGAGGCCGATCGCGCGAAACTCGGCGCCGATGCTGGCTTACGGCGCAACTTCTGTTATGAGATGCGCCGCGTGGGCCCGTAGCTCAATGGTTAGAGCTGACGGCTCATAACCGTCTGGTTCCAGGTTCGAGTCCTGGCGGGCCCACCAATGCACGACCATACCTATCCACAAGCCGGCCTCGTCCAGAACCGGCCCCCCCACTGTTGCCGGCGCAACAACGTGCCCCTTGTTTGGTTTCGGCTGACCAGTCGGGCTACCGATCAGGGTTTCCTAATTCAGATTGTAGGTGTATGGCGCCGGGGCGGTTTAGTTAGCCCTATCCGCGCAACTGGCGCAGGGTGGGGAAGATGAGCACTCTTTGCATTGTCGGGATCACCCGATTTTCCGTGCTTAATGAGCAGTCTCTATCGTCTTTTCATCAGACACGCTCGGTGTCTCTTGAGGCAGCCAAAGCCATCGTGTTTAGCCCTAAGCGGCTTTCCAATCGCTTCCGTCTATTTCGAACTTTTGCGCTTCCCAGTATCGCGGCAATTGCTGCAAGTCATCGTCAATTCCAGCACATCATCCTGACTTCCGCAGAACTCCCGCAGGAGTGGAAGACTAAGCTCTACGCGATCGCGTCACGCGCGCCGTGGCTCAAGATTGTCGAGATAGCCCCTGCAGATAGTCACATCGTGGCGGCACGTGATGCGGTTCAGGAGTTTTCCAGCAGTTCCCGCACATTCACGTTTCGCCTCGACGACGACGACGCGCTGAGCTCGGCATACGTGGACGCTATCGTATCAGCAACGACGCTTGTTCCGGATAATACGGTGCTTTCGTTCGATACCGGCTTCAAACTTCAACAAGGCCGATTTGGCGGCCTTATTTTAAGTCAACGAGTTCGTGCGCTAGGCTCTGCGGGCCTCGGATACGTTCGAAGCGGAAGCGACACTAAAACCATTTTTGATTTGGGTTCACACACCGAGATCGGTGGCACGAATGCCGTGCATCATATTGCGGACAAACCGTATTGGATACGCACTTTCCACGACACTAACGACACGGAGCGTAACCGTCGTATTATCCGTCGATATACTTCTTTTCGACACCTGCGTAGCGTACTAGCAAAAGACTTTCCGTACGTGAATCCAACGAGAGCGGTAGCGGTCTTGGCAAGACTTTAATCGTCGCTCGAATTCGGCCTTCAAATGCGCGAGTCGAGGCGCCGGGCGCCGGCATGTATCGTGGCAATCGGGATGCGGAAGAACTCCTTACGAAAATTTTGGGTATTGATACGCGAGCTTTCAAATTCCGCATGGCGGTCGCGTTCGAGCGCTGGCACGTCCTCGCTGTAGAGCCGTTTCGCCGTAACGACGCAGACGCGCCGCTTAGTGCAAGCCCGTCCCCTCGGCGACGAGCGCGGCCAGTTTTGCATCGAGTGCTTCTGACGCCTTGAGCAATGGTGGATTGTCGTCGATGACCATCAGGGATGAGGGGAGCACGTAAGTAACCGTCGTCCCACCTCCGTCAACGTCCTCGGTGATAAGCAGCTCCACTGGGGCAAAGAGGCCCGCAGTTATATCGTGACGAATCATCGTGATCGCATAAAGCGGATTGCCGAGGATCCAGCGAACGGCTCGCTGGGTAATGCCGTACTTGGGAAGCCAAGCGCTATGATCTATCTCAGCAAAGAACATGAAGCCGCTCTTGCCCACGTACCGCTCCCCGACTAGGCGCGCAAATTCGCCCTCGCTGATCGGCTCCTTCGCCAAAGCGTTGATATCACCTACTGTCGTCTTTCCCATGAGGAGGCGAAGGCTATTCAACACGCTATCGAAAGCGTGATGGGTTTGAACGACAATGCGCGATCCGCTGAACAGTTTGGTCTCGATACCAGGGCGACGATTCATTGCCTTGCTCCTCTATTACATTATGGTATATGCCAGTATCTGGAGGTGCCCACTTTCCGTTTCAAGGCCCTGTGCCGGTACCGATGCCTATGGGCAGACAACGACGCCAGAAATCAGTGGCATATGCCTTGTAAGTTCTGCGTGATCGACCCAAATTCTCTGCAGGAGGTTCCATGCCAAGTCCCTGCAACAACGCAATGCTACGCCGTGCCAGCCGCATGCTGGGACAAGTCTACGATGAGGAACTCGCAGCAAGCGGGCTCAGAACAACTCAGCACAGCCTCCTTGCCCAGATCGATAAGATGAAGGGGCCAACTCTCCGCGAGCTTGCGACGGAGATTGTCATGGACCTGTCCGCTCTGGGACATACTCTCAAGCCCCTGATCAGGGACAGGTACGTGATTCTGGTGCCAGATAAGGACGATCGGCGTGTGAAGCACGTAACGCTTACCAGGTCCGGGAAAAGCAAGCTTAAGCAGACTAGCAAGCTCTGGGCGCGGGCCCAGCAGCGCTTCGAGGCAGTCTTTGGAGATGAGCGGGCGGCACAGCTTCGTGACGTGCTGGGAGAACTATCCTCGGAGACTTTTCGCCAAGCCTTCAAGCGCTCTTAGATTGATCAGCCCGTCAGCGGCCTATGTCGCGCAGCATAGAGATTCGTGGCGCCATCAGTGGCGTCGGCCGCAGCTGATCGCAACTGTTATAGCCGGATATCCGACGAACTGAACCTTCCCATGTCCCTCCCTCAGTCGTTTTTATCGATGTTGATAACGGCATATACCCGTAATCGAAGAGTCCCAACAAACAGGAGTTAAGCAAAATGTTGATGAAAGTTCTCAGTGTTCTTGCACTTACGTTCGCCCTTGCGACTTCGGCAGTTGCGGCTCCGTCCCAGACTCCGTCCCAGGACGGTTGCCACACCTTTACCCCGCATGGGATCTGGGATTGTCGCTAGCCATGTGCCTTGGTGTGGAGTCCGTTGTTCTAGACGGATCCACACTTCTCCAGCGACAGGATCCGTAGCAACGTTGAGGGTTTTGCTTTTCAACACCATGCTGTCGCTCGTCGTGCCTTGAGCGGTCGCCGATCCAATCCCATCCGGTCGACGGGCTCAGCCCGCGCTTCGATCTTAACAAGACCTAAGACCGTGCGCCGGACAAGCCGCCTCCTGCGCGAAGGCCCGGAGCATAGCCGCCGGAGCGGCCGGGACCGAGGTCACGAAGACGCCATTTGGCACGTCCGACCGAACCCCGAGCAACCACTACAAGTCGCATTCGCATTGACGCACATCGCCAGGGAAAAGGAGAATACTCATGATCGTCAAAGCCGCAGCGGTGCAAATCAGTCCCGTCCTCTACAGCCGCGAGGGCACCGTGGCCAAGGTCGTTCGTAAGATTCACGAACTTGGTAGTCAGGGCGTGCAATTCGCCACCTTCCCAGAGACGGTGATCCCTTACTACCCATATTTCGCGTTTGTGCAGCCGGCCTATGCGATGGGCGCGCAACATCATCAGCTCATCGAACAAGCTGTCGTCGTGCCCTCCCTCACTACTCACGCCATTGGCGAAGCCTGCAAGCAGGCTGAGATGGTAGTGGCCATTGGCGTCAACGAGCGCGATGGCGGATCGCTTTACAATACTCAATTGCTGTTCGATGCCGACGGCACTTTGATTCAGCATCGCCGCAAAATTTCCCCCACCTTTCATGAACGGATGATCTGGGGCCAGGGCGACGGCTCCGGCCTGAAGGTAGTCGACAGCGCCGTTGGGCGCATCGGTCAATTGGCATGCTGGGAGCACTACAATCCGCTTGCCCGGTACGCCCTGATCGCCGATGGCGAGCAGATTCACGCAGCTATGTATCCGGGCTCTTTCGCGGGCGACACTTTTTCCGAGCAGACCGAAGTCAACATCCGCCAACATGCACTTGAATCCGGTTGTTTCGTCGTCAACGCGACTGCCTGGCTCGATGCCGATCAGCAGGCGCGGATCATGCAGGATACCGGCTGCCCCATCGGCCCAATCTCAAGCGGCTGCTTTACCGCGGTTGTCTCCCCCAAAGGAGAATTGCTGGGCGAGCCTCTGCGCAAAGGCGAAGGCGTAGTGATAGCTGATCTTGACTTCACTTTGATCGACGAGCGCAAACGCCTCATGGATTCACGCGGCCATTACAGCCGTCCCGAGCTGCTCAGCCTTCTAATCGACCGCACGCCTGCTGCGTATCTACACGAACGCAACGCTCCAAAGATCCCCGCTAGCGACGAAACGTTCGGGTAACAACCCAACTAGTGCATTGCCGGTTGATATCGAATAAGTGGTTTGGATGAAAGTCTTCGGTGTGATTGCACTCACGTTCGCAGTTGTGACTGCGGCGGCCGCGGATCGGCCCAGTGATCCGGTCGAATACCGCACCTTTACCCCGGATGATCTATATGGGTGCCGCTAGATACTGCCTAAGCAGGAGTTGGAGTCGACGCAGCCTTCGACGCGATTGGCGGCGCGCATTTCGCGCGGTCTTTCGCTTGCCTCGCGCCCGGCGGACTAGGACAATCACCTTTGAGACTTTCTCGTCTCCAAGTGCAAGGTCTGAAATCGACCCATAGGCGACTGTCCGCCGACGTCCAGGTTGCCCCGCTTCGAGCTCTTAAACAGACCACCGATTTTGATGCTCATTGCCTATAGACCTGAGCACCAAGCGAAGGCTCCAGATTGTAGACACGAAGTCGATCGAGTGTCTCCGGCTACCAGCTGTTCAGCTTGTATGTAAGCCCTATTCGGGTGACCCACTCGCTCGTATCCGTTTTGATCTCCCCACCCGACACGGGATCGTTAGGGGTGAAAAAGGTGTTCTTGCCGTAGTCGACGTACAGCGTTTCGGTCTTGATCGACCACCTCTGGTCGAGGGCGTTTTCGCTACCCCAACCAACTGTCCATCCCGATGCCGTGTTTTCGTCCCGGCCGGTTGTTTGAACTCCAGGGATGTAGTTCCTCGCTTCAAGCCCTGCCCATGCTCCACCTGCCGTTACATACCACAGTGTCGGGACGTTAAAAATTAAGCCCCGATCCATCGCATAGCCGACACGCCCGCGCACAGTGGCGAACCAGTCGCTTTCAATCCCAAATCGATAATTCGGAAAGCGCGTCTCTACCACGTCTTCGTCGAGGTTGGCGAATGCGCCGTCACCCAAAATACCGAACACCCAATTGCCAGTCTGCCAATCGCAACCCAAGCCCCCGCCAACCCCAAAACCATTTGGATTTAGGTCCTTGGTGGCGCGCAGCCCATCCAAGTTGTCGCCCGGACGAGCCCCATACGCAGTGCTCACGTTCATGGTGTCGTAGCTGCCCTGGATCGTGGCATGGCAACCTGACCAGCGGTGAGCCGGGCTTGAGAAATCAGCGGAACTGCTAGGCGTCGCCATCAAAATAACTGGCACGCACAGCACAGATGCCCGGCGCCAATTCATTGGCAGACCTCGTCGCGGTGGCGATCAAGCGCAAGCATTTATGCTGAAATTTGGACTTGTACAATGCTGGACCATGGGATGTGGACCACTTACAAGATCGGCGATGCTATCAGGTAACAGTTCCGTCTCATGCAGAGCACTTCGCGTTCCGCAACTGTCAGCCGGACCAACATTCGAAAAAAAGATCAGCGTGAACCTGTCACATTTGGCACGAGACCGATCAGCTTCCAGTCCATTTCCCTGAATCCCATTTGGATTGTTAGGTCAGGCTCGGAGTTTGAGGCGTCCCTGGCGATGCCAATCTCGAAGCTGGTGGGGCTCGTGAAAGCAAAGCGTTTGATATTGGCGAGGCGTAACGGCGATGGCTTGGCGCTCCCGGCGCTGCCCGCTCCATCGGTTGCTGTCCCGAGTTCCCTGATCTCTTTGACGTCCTTGAGGACCTGCGAGATGTCGCCGCGCCATGCGTAGAGCGAAGCAATGCTCTGTGGCGTCACGACCTTGTTGAGGACGGTCTCCAAGAGCTTCGGGCCTACCTGCTGCCTGAGGCGTCCATCGCGGAGCCGGCCAGCAGCATCACCCATTGTTCGATCGAGCGTCTTGTCGACCTCGGCTCTAATGGCGGGCTTGAGGGAGTCTCGCACGCTCGGAAAATCGATCATTCGCTCTAGCGTGGGCACATCGTTTTCTTCGAGCGCGTCATAAATCCGGTAGATGGACCACGCGGGCCAGCCGACATAAAAAACAAGGAGAAAGCCAAGCAGCAGGACAAGGAGCTTGTGCATAGAGCCGCCAGTTCAATCTGATGTGCCTGACTCAGGCCATTGGCGTTCCGCCAACGTCGAACATCCGTTTGCTTAAAGCAATATTGAATACGTATCCGCCAAACAGATCCGTCGCTGTTACCAATAGGAGGAGTAACGCGGCCGACCATCGCCCTGGCGTGTCCAACAGATGTGTGCGTCCAAATATCACGACGACCACGATCAAGAGTGGAAGCAATGACGCCATCCCATCCAACACGCCGATGAAACGGCCTCTAGACGCGCGCATCGCGAAAGGGATCGAGACGAGTTGGAAGGCAAGATAGACAGCGGTGATCCAGGCCAATTGAAAACCTAGCTCGTTCGAGATGAACCACCCCAAAAAACCCTGCCACCCGAAGAAGAAGAACAACACTTCCCAGACCGCAAGAGCCACCGCCAGGGCTATGCTTAGTCCACTTACGGATAGATTGAATCTCTGCATTGTGGTCGTCTCTCGGTTATGCCCGTCCGGGGACCGCCAGTGACCTCTTCGGCTCATAATGCGTCGTCTTGACGAATAAGGCGCTGGTCGTGCTCTTATTCGAGACCGCATTGCTGGAACGACTTATCAATTACTTTGTCCACGTTTCGGCGCACCGCTGTCGTTCATGGCTTACTCCGTTCGCAATCGCTCCGCAGCAGCCCCTTCCGTCAATCAAAGGCTTAGAATACAAACTGAATGCTGACAATCGTTCTGCATTGGTTGATCCGATCGAGCGGTCTCGCCCAGTGACGCTGGCATGATCAACCTCGCCCTGCCGGCGTTTATGACGGCATTCAACCGCTTAAAATCCGTTGCGATTATTCCGGGAGAAGCGGCTTTGGTAGCTGGATAACCTTCCACATCCACCGGCCGTGCTGATAATTGACCAGACGCCTCCCCGTCTGCCCTCTTCAGCAAAGCAGGGAGGCGCTCACGGTGCATGGCCGCTGCGGGCGCGGGTGCGCACCGTGAAACTGGTCAGATTGTGTGGATTTCCCCCCGCGGAGAATCTCTACGAAGTCTACGTGTGACCCGCTTAACGGGTTCCTAACCCGTGCCCAAACCATCTTGGCGTCATTTCCCTAAGACGTGCGAGCGACGCGCCACTACCATTCGGGCAGCGACACCTGAGGACGACCGGCTGAAGCTCCCGTTGATTAAAGAGGAAATAGAAACACCCCGACAGCCCTCTGTGCATCGGGGTGTTCCTGCCGCCGCAGTCGGAGGGACAAGCACGGGGGAGTGCTATCTGCGGCACCGCATTATACTTGATATGGAAATTTTCGAAAGGAAATATCGAATTGGGTCGGAGCATTTGGCGTTGAAAGCCAATTCCCATCAGGCGCATTGATGGGCTGTCGTCGCGAGTTCTTTCAATTCAACTTTTTAACGGCCGGCGGTGTCCACGCGCCGTCGACGACCGGCGTTTTCGGCCAGTACGCGCGACCAAAAAGGCTGAAGTCGGCGCCCTTCGGCGCGGGCAGCCAATTGTCGCGCTGCGCGGCAGGCGGCGCGTCGGCCTGCACATAAATCGTCAACGAGCCGTCCGGATTGTATTTCAGCGCCTTGTTCTTCGTTCCCGTCGAGTAGCGCTTGATCTCGTTCGGCACGAAGAAATGATGCTCGTTGTAGAGCGTCAGCGACCAGAACCCGTTGACCGGCGGCGTCTGATCCTTCGCGAAGGTGACGGTGTAGCGATTGGCGCCGTTGAGCCGCGCGCCGCTTACGTCGAGGTCTTGATAGAAATATTTCGTTTCATTCGGCGCATTGACCAGAATGTTCGCCTTGGCCGCCGCTGTGCGCGTGAAATAGTCGGTGCCGAATGCGGCTCCGTTCGTGATCGTGCTCCAGTTATGCGGAAGCTGCTGGCCCCAGTTGCGGAATTCGAACAGCGGTTTGACGATCTGTTCCTCAGCCTCGGTGGCTGCCTTGATCGCCGGCGCCTTCAACGCTGGATTGCTCTTGATCGCTTCAAGCAGCGCACGCATTTGGGCGTAGCGGGATTCCTCGCCGGGCAAAGGAGGCGCGTCGGCAAGGACGTCAGGAAGTTGGTCGAAGAACTTGTCGGGGAACACCCACTTCGTTTCCGCTTCACCGGCTGCCGCGCCCGGGACTTTTTTGATCTTGCTCCAATCGGTGCTTTTCATTCGCCCGTCGAATTCCGCGAGCGGATACATAGTGATCCACTGGATCACACTCTGGATCGCCTTCTTGTCCTCAGACGTGTCGTCCTGAAACACCCGCGGGCCAGCAAAGCCGGTGTTAGTCGGAGAGCGGAAGACCTTGGTAATACCTTTCGGAATGTCGCCCTGCCACGTCGGCCCAACCAGCAGATAAAAGCCCGGCGTCGTGCCGTACATCTTGCCAAGCTGCGCGAAACCGTCGGTGCGCAGATCGACCATCTGGTACACCCAGAAGCGGTCGCCAAAATCAGGAACCTGTATCACCACAGGAGAGAGATCGAGCGCGAGCGAGCCTGCGCCGTAAACCACGTCCTGATTGGGACAGGCGACCAGGCGCTGTCCCGGATCAATATAGTCGGTGAGCATCGCCACCCGATTGAGCGGCGCGGCAGGACCTGGCCCCACCATCATTGGCTCGGGAACGTCCTTGAAGTTCAGACGCTTGTTGTAAATGTTGACCAGCGGCCATGCCCAGAAATAGGCATCACGTGCGATCATCGCTGCATAGGCCTCGGTGATCTTTACGCTGGTGTCGGGGCCCGTCGGCAACGCGAGCGCCCATTCCGGCGATGGCGGAATGGGCTGCGGATTGAGCGAAGAGGTTTGTGCGCGCGCAGGCGATCGCGCGAGGGGGCCGAGTGTCGAAGCCGCGGCCAAGGTAGTTCCCGCCAACAGGAGGCTGCGCCGATCAAGCTTAGACCCATTCTTGTCGCTCATGTTGTCCTCACTTTTAAAGCCGCAACTATGCCCTTTCTGGGAGTGTATCGGGAGCGCGTCGCACGCCGCTGAAGGCGAGCACTATGCCCGCGAAATAAACTCGATGAACAACGCCTGTCCAATTAACCAGTTGTTTTTTCCTTCGGGGATTGGCGAGTAGTAAAAACTTGGCCAGATCGTATCGAAAACGAAGTAGCCGGGATAGCCAACTGCGAAGACGCCGAGCAGCCCAATGATGCAGAGCCATGGCGCC
>Ga0070681_10004259_pt1 | contig 13565 bp, 9 predicted proteins | sample KBSC83BmetaG_FD_65650 | JGI IMG/M metagenome (GOLD analysis project Ga0070681, IMG submission 65650) | Corn rhizosphere microbial communities from Kellogg Biological Station, Michigan, USA - KBS C8-3B metaG | ecosystem: Host-associated > Plants > Roots > Rhizosphere | place: USA: Michigan... | reverse complement strand
CAAGAAATTGGCTTCGGCTGTGCTCACTGCCGCGACGATCTTGTCGACGGTTGGTGTTGCCGCGATGCCTGTTGCGAACGCTCAGTCGACGGCTGACCTTCAGGCTCAGATCTCGGCTTTGCTCGCGCAGATCGCTCAGTTGCAAGCCCAGTTGGGAACCTCTGGTTCGACGACTGTTAGCACCCAGTTCACCCGCGACCTCACCGTGGGTTCTAAGGGCGCTGACGTCTCGGCTCTCCAGCAGATTCTCATCAGCAAGGGATTCCTCGCAATCTCCGCTCCGACCGGCTACTTTGGTTCTTTGACCAAGTCTGCGGTTGCGAAGTGGCAGGCTTCTGCGGGCATCTCTCCTGCAGCAGGTTACTTCGGTCCTAAGAGCCGCGCGTTCATCAACTCGACGGGTACAACGACTGGCACCGGCAACGGTACCGGCACTGGCACCGGCACGGGCGTTGTCGCTCCGGCTTCGGGCCTTCAGCTTTCTTTGGCCTCCGACAACCCGGCGGCCGGTTCGCTCATCACGAGCTCCGGTTCCGGTTCGGGTGCGGCTCGCGTTCCGGTTCTCGCAGTGAACTTCACGGCGGGCAACTCGGGTGCAGTCACGCTCTCGGAAGTCAAATTCCACAAGACTGGAGTGTTGGCTGACAGCTCCATCTCTGGCGCGTACCTCGTCCGCAATGGCCAGGTCCTCGCTCAGTACAGCTCGATCAACAATGGTGTGATCGACTTCACGGGTTTGAACTTGCAGATCCCTGCGGGCCAGACCTATGACCTTCAGCTTGCAATCGACGTTGCGGGCGGTCTCTCCGCGGGCAACACGACGGGCTTCTCTATGATGAGCGCGTCGGATGTTACCGCGTTTGACACGAACAACACGTCGGTTACCCCGACCGGCATCCTCCCGTTGAACGGCAACACGTTCACAGTGACGTCGGTTACGAATCCGTCCCTCGCGTCTTTGACGGTTGCCTCGACTTCCATTGGAACTCAGGTGACGGCCGGCACGCAGGGCAACCTCGTTGGCGCCTGGACCTTCACGGTTCAGAACAGCAAGGTGTACCTCAAGAGCATCAACTTCCGCGTGATCGGTTCGGCTAACAAGTCCGACCTCCGCAACGTGAAGCTCTTGGTGAACGGCACGCAGGTGGGCGCCACGCTCTCTGCGGTTAGCCAGGATGGTACGGCGTTCTTCGACGCTTCGGCGAACCCGGGCGTTTTGAACACCGGCTCCAACAACGTCCAGCTCTTTGCTGACGTCGCTGGCTCTCCGTCCTTCAACTTCCAGTTCGAAATCTTGAACAGCTACGACATCTACGCGCTCGACAGCCAGTACAACGTACCGGTAACGGGCCAGTCGAATGTCGGCACCTCGGTTTCGATCCAGGCTGGACAGACCACGGTTACGCAGGACGCCTCGACCCCGACCGGCAACATTGCCAAGGGTCAGTCGCAGATCCCGGTCGCGAAGTTTGATATCTACGCGTCGGGTGAAGCGGTCCGCGTGAAGTTCTTGGACTTCCAGATTCAGTTGAACGGCGTTGTCACCTCGACGAACGCGACGCTCCTCAGCAACTTCATCAAGAACATTGCTTTGGTTGACGACGCGGGCGGCCAGGTTGGCAGCACGATCAACACGCCTCCGTCTGCTAACACCTGCGCCGGCTCCGTCAGCACGGGTCTTTCGGCCGGCACGGTTACCGCGAGCTCGGTCGTTTACAACGACTGCTTCGGTACGCTTAACTCGCCGATCAACTACGTTGTCCCGGCGAACACGACTCGTGTCTTGACCCTCAAGGCTGACATCCAGTCGTTCTCGTCGCCTGCGGCCTTCTCGACGATCGTCGGCTCGCTGCGTGGCAACACGGGCAACTTGCAGGGCGTCACGTCGAGCCAGACCGGTAACACGGGCGGCGCGACGGGCAGCTCGCTTGCGCTTGCGAACTCCAGTTTGACGGTTGCGGCCAACAATGCTTTGGGTAACCAGAACATTTCGGCTGGCGTCACGAACCAAAAGGTTGGTTCCTACGCCTTCACCGCCTCCTCGGCTGAGGGTGTGAACGTGAACAACGTGAGCATCCAGGTTACGAGCGCGACGACGACCAATGTCTTCACTAACCTGAAGCTTATGGTGAACGGCGCTCAGTTCGGCACCACGCAAGGTCAGGTGAACGCGGGAACGATCTACACGTTCTCCGGCAATCCGTTCAACGTTCCGGCCGGTTCTACGGTCAATGTTGACGTCTTCGCCGACACGATCTCCGGCTCTGCGGGCGCTGTCTCCCCGGCCACGACCCTCACGGGTTGCTCGGCTTCGGGCCAGGTCTCCTTCACGGCGATCTCCTGTGGTAACGTCGTTGGTCAGAACTTGACCTTCGCGGGTTCCTCGGCGATCACGGTGTCGGCTGATTCGACTCAGCCTCCGGCTGGCCAGGTTGTGATGGGTTCCACGGGTAACACGCTCGCGGTCTTCCGCTTCACGGAAACGGCGAACGTCGAGAACATTAAGGTCACCGACCTCCACGTCATTGACCACCTCTCGAACCCGGCTGCCACGACCACGAACAAGGCTGCGTTCAGCAACCTCACGTTGTGGAATGGCACGACTTTGCTCGGTACGGCTGGTTCGGCGGTCGCGGATGCTTCGGGAACGGACTACATCTACACGTTCCACTTCAGCTCCCCGATCATCGTTCCTCAGGCCAACTCGGTCTCGGTAACCTTGAAGGGTGACGCGGCGTCCTTCGCCTCTGCTGGCGCTACGGACAACAGCGGCCACCAGTTCGAAGTTGCTACGACGACTGACTCGACGAACAACACTGCGGCTCTCGCGGTTACCGCCCTTGGCGCGACCTCGAACAACACGGCTGCGGTGACGCTCTCGACGGCGAACGGCAACACTCAGACGGTGCTCCGCACGGTCTTGAGCGCTGCTGGTGCTCCGCTCGGCGGTTCGGCGCACAACAAGAGCAACCCGGATGACATCGGTACGTTGACCTTCACGGCCAACAGCGCCGGTCCGGCTGCCTTGAACTCGGTGAAGGTGACCCTCACGGGCGCCCTCGCCGGTACCACCTTCAACGGTACCCTCAAGCTCATTGACCAGAACGGCAATGACGTGACGGTTGCTGACGGTGCGACTGCGACGAGCACGGCTACGACGGCTACGTGGACCTTTGGTGCCGGCTCTGCTGGCTTCCAGATCTCCTCTGGCAGCTCGTACACCTTCAAGCTCCGCGGTAACTCGACGGTTGTTGCGGCTTCGTCCAGCGTCTCCCAGTCCCTCTCGGCCACGGTCAATGCTTCTGCCGACGTGCAGTACACTGACGGTTTGGACGCGAACGCGACTTCGAGCCTCGGCTTGCCGACGGCGGTCGTTCCGCTCACGATCAACTCTGTCACGTACCCGATCGGTCAGTAACCCTGACTCGATCCGGTCCGCAAGGATTGATCTGCAAAACCCCCTCTTCGGAGGGGGTTTTGATTTACTCCATACGGTACTGCCCCTCGAACCCGCGGAAGCCTCTAAAATCTCATTCGCTCATGACGAAAAAGCGCCGCCCTGCTCCAAGAGTCGCGGGCACCCGGCGCTTTTTCTATTCGCTCATCGATTTTATTCAGCTTCCTCTAAGGTTCTTCAAGGCAGTACCGTATGGAGTAAATCAAAACTATATTCCTTCGAAGAGGGGAATATGCAGTTCTTCAATGCGGACCGGATCGGGTCATTGTTGCAAATCAAAAAGTGCCGTCTACTCAAAGAGTCGTGTGCGCTCCAGTATTGCGCCTCTTCGCTCGCGCATTTCCTGTTCGCCTCCGCTTTGGTTCTTCAAGTAAGTACAGTATGGCGCAAAGGCCAATCTTTCTTTCCTCCTGCGGAGAGGGTTTATATTATCTCGAAAATTCAAAAATACCTGACTAGGTGCATCCGTCAAATTCCTTTTAATGATTTTTTAATGTTCGATATGACATGATTTTGAGGTGCAGCTTGTGGACAATACTTCTTCTTTACAGCCAAAATCTTGCTATGCTTAATGCAAGCCTGATGAAATCCCCGCAAACCCTATTTTTGAAGTTGGCCGCGTTTTTGGTTTTCGCTGTCGGCGCGCTCTTCGCTTTCTCCACACATGCCGCAACCATCATCGTAAGTCAGTTGGACGGCACAATTCTTGCGGGGGTGGGAGGGGATAGCGGCGGCCTTGGCGCAAGCCAGACATTCGTTGCGCCAATAGCGGCGCGCGTCGGCTCGCTCGAGATATTCACCGCAAACTTCGGCACAAATAGCCGCAATCCGGATACAAACGCATGCAGTGTTTCAATTTCAGACGACGAAACCGGTGCATTCCTCGCATCGGCGGATAACGGTTTCAATGGCTTCGGCTGCGCAGGCGACCTTCTTTTCACCTTCAATAACGCACAGCCCTTGTTGCAAGCGGGTCATCGATACCGCTGGAATTTCGGCCTGAGCGGTTTTTCCCCGAGTCTTTCATTCGCCGGATCGGCAGCGGACACGGTGCAGGGTTCCTTTAGCGCGCCGGCCATCGCAAACGCGGAATTCATTCTGCGCGCAAGCCTGCCTCTACCTACGAATCTTGCGCAGTTCAAATCGAATGGCGCGACGCCAATTCCAGAAGGCACGAGCACCTTCGAAACGACGGTTGTTCTCTCGGGCATTCCGAAACCGTCCGCCGACGCGGCATCGGATACGCTCGAGCTCCAGGCAGAAGTGAAGCCGATAGCCATTCCATTTTCCGACATCCCGAATCTCTCAACCCTTCCCGCGGACACCGGCGTCACGATTGCGAAAGCGGTAACCGGTCTTGCGGGAAATACGGACTATCATTGGCAGGCGCGCGCGTTCGATCCCACCTCCGGCGCTGCATCGCCGTGGGAAGAATTCGGAACGCCGGGCAATACGGATTTCATCATTCCGCAGATCCTCGTTCAAGCGAGCACGACGATTCTTCTTGATGCCTCGACTTCTTTTACTGCAAGTGATGGGCCAATCCCCACGGGCCCGACCGTGATGACGCCAGGGCAGGTGTTCTACCACGGGCCATCAGCATTCAATATCCAGGCGATTCAAGTGGATGATCATGATGGTTCGTCGAACAACCACGACGGCTTCGGTAATATCCAGGCGCAAATTTTCGACTTGAGCGGCAATCTCATCGCGACCTCGACGAACACGATCTATGGCGAAAGCGGCTGCACGGGCTGCGTGTTTTCGTTTTCAAATGAGCTTATCCCGCAGGATTTCAAGTTGCAGCTTTTCATTGAGGACGGGATCCAAGGGGATGGGGCGTTCAGCGTGAATAATGTGAGATTTGAAACGGCTTCACCTGCAGAGAAGACGATAAAGGTTGCAGTAATCCTTGCCGAGCCATTTGGGGAATCGCACGAGGCGCAGCCCATAACAGCGCAACCATGTAAATTGATTCCGCAGAAGCTATATATCAGCGGACACGATATGGAATATTTCCAAAACCTCGCCTCCTGCGTGACAGATTATCATATCGAGAACTCATATGGAGCGATTAATCTACAGTTCACTATTTTTGATAATGGTGGCAGGTGGTACAAAATTACCGATCCCGCGAAAACGTACGCTTTTTATGCGAACGGACAAGAAAAACAATTCGTAGGTGACGCGATTGCATTGGCATCATCGACGGGTGCCAATCTCGAGGGTTTTGACGTAGTAGCCGCAGTGCATTCTGGACCTTTTACATTAACCGTAGATCAGCAGCAATCGTTAATGGAAACTGAAACGTTTATAGAGCCTTCTTCTTTGAGGATCAACTTATCCGAAGATGACGGAGTTGGCGGATGGGCTCATGAAATCGGTCATGATTTGGGCGCCCTTCTTGCTCCTGAGAATACGCCGGTGCCGGATTTGGTGAATATGGGCAATGTCGAGCAATGGGATCTTATGGCTCGCGGATCCCGGAATTCCGGAGGTAATGACCCGCCGCAAATGAGCTCCTACACGAAAGAGTTTTTACACTTCCTTAATTACGATATTTTGCCGGATTCGTTTTTAGGAATCGTGAATGTTACCACGCTCACCGATCAAAAATTTGGAGATAAAGCGCTTCGCTATAATTTGGCAAATACAGCGCAAGATGATAATACGACTCCTTACTATATTCTTGAATCCCGCAATAACCAAGTTGGCGTTTGGGACTCTTCTATCCCTGCGAGTTCTTCGGCGGTTATTTACTATGTTGACCCTCGCGGATTTCCTGAGTATGGAGTTTCGCAGGGTGTATTCGGTTCCTATCTTAATAATGGATGTCGAATAGTTAATATTCCCGACAGCAGCCAAGAAAGCGGAATTTTAAAAAATGTAGGGGATAGTTATTCCGATTACCATTCTCTCGTCCGTTTCACGTTTGTCGCAAGTACATCAGCGTCCGATGCTATCCAGATCAGCCCCATTAATAGTGCCGCCCTTCCTGGAGCATTTCGTGAAGCTGTTTTAATGACAAACGGTGAATTGGGTAGATTGACCTGTCAATTTTTTGGAAATAACCTGATTCGCAATCCGCTCAATCCAGTTCCCGGCGCACCCATCGTCACCTTCCCTGTCCCAGGTAGCGATTTCGTTACGATGCGGTGGCAGCTACGGAAGGAGTGGATAAATTTTGAAGGAGATATTCCGATCGCTTTCGGAATTCTTATTGTTTTGCTGATTCTTATATATTGGTTTTACTGGTACATCATTCGGAAACAAAATAAAAAGAATATACTTCGTCCTACGAAATGGAAAATTGTTTTGTTCCTAATAACGGGGATTATAGCGATAGCTCTTCCTAAACAATGGATAACTGTTTCCGGTCAGATAGTTGATGTGTTCCTTCCTAATTTTTTATTTGACGCATTGATTTGGTATCTTTTGGCTTGCCTAGCGGGTGATATTGCTGCAAATATTGGCTCACGAGCGAAACGGTGGATCTTTGTAGTAATTTATGCTTTCGGTTTCGCGGTTCTGGCTATTGCTGGATATCTGTGGCGGTTGGGTCCGAACCCGGGATTGCTTAAGCTTGACAGCGGTATTCCTCCAGCTTCCACTGCGGAAATTAATGCCGACAACTCGGCAAATATCCCTCGGATTGAAAATGCTCTCGGAGGCAGTATTTTACCCGACCTCGACCTCCATGCTATTACCCCCGATGGCAGGCGTGTTGGTATGAACTATGCAACGGGACAATACGAAAATCAGATATCGGGCGCCATTGCGTCTGGCGATAACCAGGATTCGCCCGAGTGGATACTCGTTCCTGATGGCATTCAGGCGCAATTTTTCGTCACCTCAAAAGATAACCAAGACTTCCTGAATGCAAATCCCGGCATCGCAAGTCAACTCCCAACGACTACCGACAGCTATGATATCTATTCCCGTTATATCGACCCGGTAAATGGCATTTTTACCTCACCCACAATTTCAAATCAGACGATTGCACCGGGCGCGACATCGAGTCCTTATATCGTAAACGGCACAACGACACCGCTGCTTCTCCAGTCGACAACTTCAACATTCAACGCATCTGCCGATACATATCTTAAGCAGAGCGACCCAAATAGAAATTTTGGTACGGACACCGAACTTCGCATTGAACCAGGCGGCAATATCAGGGCCGGGGTTATCCAGTTCAACCAAAATCAACTGCTCGCGGCGATCGGGCCATCGTCAACGATCCTTTCTGCAAAACTCCAAATGACCATCGTGGGGAATGGCGGAGGATGGGGAAGTGGCGGAGAGATCGATCTTTCCCGGCTTACGCGTAATTGGACGGAAAATGGAGCCACTTGGAATTGCCCCGTCGATACTGATACCGCAAATTCCAATCTCGATTGTCCCAGTGGGACCTGGAGTATTGCCGGACCAACATTCCCTTTCAACATTACTCCTATAGCAACAAGCTCCATAAATAATATGAGTAGCGGCGTAATATCGTTTGATGTCACTAATGACGTTCAAAGCTTCATACGGGGAATCAACCCCAATGATGGCTGGATTATTAAAGAGCATCAGGGCAATGACGGCGGATCGATTGATTTTGACTCAGGAGAAACGGCGAATCCGCCGGTCCTCGTGGTGACGTTCGGAAGGTGATCTGGGCGGCACGCGGCCCCATACTCCGAAACCGGAATAGACGGTTTTCTTCGCTTGCCTTTCAAAAACCCTTGTATTTGCTATACTATAATCAACAAATTAAAGGTCGGTATGACCATATAAAAAATCAATGAACAAAAAAGGATTGGTGGAAGCGGTAATGAAGGCTGCCGGCATGAGCACCAAGGCGGAGTCCGAGCGGGCCGTTGACGCGGTCTTCGACACCATCGTGAAGACGTTGGGACATGGCGAAGAGGTCGCGATCGCCGGATTCGGCACCTTCCGGGTGGCAAAACGCGCTGCGCGCGAAGGCCGCAACCCGAAGACGGGAGAAAAAATCCAGATCAAAGCTTCGGTGAAACCGAAGTTCCGCGCGGGAAAGCTTCTCAAGGAGGCTGTTCTCTAAGTTTGGAAGAGGATCCTTCTCTAAACGCAAAATCGCCCATTATCGGGCGATTTTGTTTTCCGGCGCTCCTATTTTTCATGGTAGAATAGGCGTATGGCGAAGTTCGAAATGGAATGGGAAGCTCCGGAATTCGAATACCGGGAGAAGGGAGTTTCGTGGTATTGGGTTTCGATCATCGCGGCCGCGCTCATCGTGGGATTTTCCGTATGGACGCACAATTTCCTTTTCGGCCTTTTCATTGTGATCGCGGAAATTTTGTTTATCGTGTGGGGCAATCAGGTGCCGCGCATGATCATGTTCCGCATGAGCGATGAAGATCTTTTGATCGACGGCACGAAGCACTATTCGGTGAAAGATTTTGAAAGCTGGAGCGCGACGAATTTCGGCAGCGAATGGACCGATATCCTTTTCAATTTCAAATCGCATATGAAGCCGTCGATCAAAGTTTTGATCGCAGAGCGGCACCTCGATGAATTCCGCACCAATCTGAAAACAGTTTTAAAAGAAGTGGAACACGAAATTACGGTCGTCGAAGCGATCGAGAAGCTCTTGCGGTTTTAGCGCGCGGCGTTTTTGTGCGCGTGCGCGATTCTCGCGGTGTTTATTTCTGTTCGATGCGGCCCCATTCGATGCCGTCCCAGGCCCGTTCATATATATAGTAGGCGATCATGCCGGCAATGGCACCCGTGAGGGCGATCTCCGTCGACTCGCCGATCTGCCCGGTGAAGAAATAAATCGTGGCCCAGGTGATGAGTGTCGCGATCACGCGCCAAAGGATTGTTTTTACGAACGAGCGTTCGTGCGTTTCGTGTGAGTGCATGATTTTGCAATTATACCAATCATCGATAAAATTTTCATATGAACAATCTGATTCCTTAAGAATAGACGGGCAAAAGAAAGAGAGGGCATACTTTTGGAGACTAAATCAGATGGTCTCCAAAAGTATGCCCTCTCTTTCTTTGTGTGCCCTCGCGAGGAATCGAACCTCGATTACAAGATCCGCAATCTTGCGTCCTATCCGTTGAACGACGAGGGCAAAAAACCGACTACCACAGCATAAAGTATCCGCCGAAACTTTTCAATCGCGCTATTGAAAACCTTCGGCGCTCCTTATATAATCTCTAAACGTAGCCAGCGGGTATCGTATAGCGGCTATTATGCGACCTTGCCAAGGTCGAGATACGGGTTCGACTCCCGTTACCCGCTCACTAAAAAATAAAAAGGACCGATCCATTCGTGCCGGATCGATCCATGGTTTTGATTATGCCGCTGGCCGCTTTGGCAGCTCCCGTGGCCGGTGTGGGTTTGGGAATCGTATCGGTTGCTGCGTGTCGGGTTCGTGCTGCGGCGATTCAGGAGTTTGCGGAATCGGTTTGCGGGGCATGATTCTTTTATCCTCTCTGCCGCTACGATACCGGTTTTATGATCATTTCGTCAATGCGCAGCTTTTGACTTTCTCGGCGCATTCCTCTTTAATCAAGCCAGTTCTCCAAAGGGGGCCCATGGGCTTCGCGGCGGAGGCATGCTTCTACGGAGGCATGTATTTCACAAATGGCCATGGCCATGGAGTTGATATGACAAAAAATAGCTTTCCGAAAATCTTAACCAGGGTCTATGCACTTCACACGCTCCCGAAAATGTCTGACGCGCTTCGCGGGATGGTGGATGAATTAAAGCGTATGCCACGAGAGGTCGTCGAACCATCATGTCATGCGGTTATTGACGAGCAGTTCCGGGATGTCCTGATTTCCTTTCGTGAGGCAATCGCCAACCAGCCAGAAAACAACCGGCAGACGCTTGAACTGGAATTAGTACGTTGCCTTATGAGTTTGTACGCCGACATCCCCGAATCAATCGTAATCCCGCGAAACGAAACACGTCCGGCTTTCGTTCGCTCGAAGGTCTGCATTCTCGAAATAGTCGCGCAGGGATGGACTCCCGATGTCGCGCGAGCGGCGCATAGCCAATCCGTTTTCCGTTTCTTGGTGGATGTGATGAATCCTGACTTTGCGCCGGGAAAAACGGGCTTCAATCATTGTCTGCGATCGCCGCGGATCGTGTCTGCGGAAGAAAAGACGAAAGTGTGCCATCTCGTAAAGGTGGTGCTCGAACATCGGGGATTCACGCCGGAGGTGATCAGTCATTGGCGTTCATTCATGGAATTGCCGGACGAACTTGGGAGGATTTTCGAAACCGCGAAGCTGCGGAAAGCAAAAGGCGATCTCGGGCTCATTGCCGAGTTCCAAGCGAGTGAACGGAATGTGGCGGCATGCGATCTTCTGCGGCGATTCGCCGGCGCGCTTGCGGAAATGGATCGCGAGGTGGATATCTATTTCTCGCAGTTCAATTCTCCCACAGGGGTGGAAATTGAGACGCACTATTGTCCTAACTCTGCCGATCCGCTTTCCGGATTTTCACTCGGCGTGGCGATCCGATACAAAGCAGGGCTCGTGCAAGAGAAAGTCGAGGAACACTTCAATCATGCCCTGCGGGGTGTGAATGCGTTTCTCGGGAGGTACGGAAAGAGCTGCAGGGAAGTAATCCTTTGGCCAAGGGGCGGGCATGACAATATGGCCTACGGTCTCACGGACACTACTATAAAGAGTAAGTCGTGGTGACGTAAGTAAGGAATAATCGGCGCGCAGCGATGCGCGCCTTTTTTGTTCGCCGGTATGCGATTTTTCGCCTTACCTTGCATTTTTATTCTATTATGTTATAATATGTTCAGCGTAATTTTCCATTCTAAGGAGAGAATCATGAGCATAGGCATTTCCACGGTTTTCGTCTGCCCTGATGAACGTCTCAAAGCAACCCTCACGAGAGTCATCAACGAAACTGCCGGTATCGCGCCGGTACGCAAAAGGAACAGTGCTTCGGCGAACCGGGCGATTTACGAGCCGGCAATGGCGGAGGTCATTATCAACACCACCGCGCCCGAGATGCTTGCAAAGCTCGGCAAACCCTGTGTCGGCATGGCGCTGTATGCGAAGGATGCCATCCATGCGGCGAACGAGGCCAAAGCAATCTTTGAAGCAGAAGGATTTCATGCCGAGGTTAACACGAAGGCGCATGAAGAAATTCCCGACGGCCTCATCGTGTTCGTCGCCGTGCAGGAGCTTCCGGGAATCATCCTCCTTTATTGGCCCACGGATCCCGATCCGGAACTGCTGAAAGACATGCCTCCGGCCGAACCTTGGACTGAAGCAGATTTCAGTGGGTGAGCGATTCATCATTTGAGGCGCGCAGCGATGCGCGCCTTTTTATGTGCCGGCGATTCCTTGACATCCTACAAGCCTCTTCGTATGGTAAGAGCATGAAAAACATCGTGACAGCTTCCTTGGTTTTTGGTGTGGTTTTTGCGGCGGGCGTTGCGGTTGCGGGAGCGGCGACGAAAGCCGGTCTCGTGAGCGGCGGCGTGGGACAGGTTGTGAACGACATGCAGGCGTTTCAAGTTGCGATCTGCAATCACGGTGCGCAGGCTTCGAAAAACGCCGTGCCGGTAACCATGAGCGCGAATGGCGCGAACGCTGTTATTTCCTCGGCTGCCGCGATCGGTGCGGGCGAATGCCAATATGCGCCGGTTTCGTATGCCGCACTCAATCTCGCCGCGGGCGGCACGTACTCGATTGCGGTGCAGGTAGGTGCGAACACGGAAACCTATTCGATTACAGTTCCGGGCGGCACGGCATCAACCGGTGCAAGCGGCACCCATGCGGCGAACACGGCCGAAGCGGCGGCACAGGGCGGTAATATTTTTACATCGATTTGGAACTGGATCGCCTCGCTTTTCCGGTAGTTTCACTCCGCACATATCACCGTTTCCCCTGGGGATAATGGACAGTTGCTACCCGCCATGGGCAGGGTAGGATTGAGGTAATCCCATGAACGGCTGGCCGAGAGCGATGGTGGTGGCGATAGCGATTGGGTGCATAACGATTGCCGGAGGCTTTATGTTCTTCAGCGGAAATTTCGGCGCGGCGCATGCGGCGTCGATTGCGCTTGTACAAAAAGTTTCCGCCATCGCGAATAATACGAAAACGCTCACGGCCACCTTGCCTTCCGCCGTTACGGCGGGCGATGCGATTATCGTTTCGGTTTCAAGCTGGCAGGGCGCGCCATCTGCGATCACGGACAGTTTGGGGAATACGTATGCGCTTGCGGGATCGATTGCGCAATCACTCGGCGGCGCGAATGCCGCTATTTATTATGCGAAAAATGTCGCGGCGGGAAGCGACGCAATAACATTCACGACGGCGGGATCGGCAAATGAAATGTCGATCGTCGTTGCAGAATTTTCGGGAATTGATGCGACGAGTCCGTTCGACGGAGCGAATCATTCTGGGGCGACGAGTAATGCACCCACATCGGGAACGATGGCGCCGAGCGCGGCAGGGGATCTTGTGATCGGTGCGGGGAGCCACGACAATCTTACGCAAACGACGAGCGCCGGCGCGGGATTCACGATGATTGCAGTTGCGACGGAAGATGTGAATTCGCACCAGCCGCTCGCGATGGAATATGAAGTCGCGCCGGGAACGTCGGCGGTTGCCGCACCGTTCTCGCTCGCTTCGAGCGATGCGTGGGTGCAGGTGGGCGCGCTCTTCAAGCCGGCGAGCGGCACAACGCCTCCTCCGTCCGCGCCGCCGTCGGACACAACGGCGCCTTCGACGCCGACGGGACTTTCCGCAACGGCGACTTCGCAAACACAAATTAACCTTTCGTGGACTGCGTCCACTGATAACGTCGGTGTGACGGGATACCGCGTGTTCAGAAACGGTGCGCAGGTGGGAACGCCCGCAGCGACATCGTTTTCCGATGCGGGGCTCGCGGCCGGAACCAGTTATTCATACACCGTTGCCGCTCTTGATGCTGCGGGAAATGTTTCCGCGCAATCAGCGAGCGCAAGCGCAACAACGCAGGCGGTGCCGCCGCCGACGGGAGACGCGACGCCGCCGACGGTTTCTTTGACGGCGCCCGCGGTCGGCGCAACGATTTCCGGAACGGTGACGGTTTCCGCAACGGCGTCCGATAACGTTGGCGTTGCCG
>Ga0070681_10004258_pt1 | contig 13565 bp, 10 predicted proteins | sample KBSC83BmetaG_FD_65650 | JGI IMG/M metagenome (GOLD analysis project Ga0070681, IMG submission 65650) | Corn rhizosphere microbial communities from Kellogg Biological Station, Michigan, USA - KBS C8-3B metaG | ecosystem: Host-associated > Plants > Roots > Rhizosphere | place: USA: Michigan... | reverse complement strand
GCGTGCAGCAGGAACTGATCCGCCAGTACTACAACCGCGGCAAGTACAACGTCTCGGTCGAGCCGCACGTGACCCGGCTGGACCGCAACCGCGTGGCGATCGACATCGAGATCCGCGAGGGCAAGGCCGCGCGCATCAAGCAGCTGAACATCGTCGGCAACACCGCGTTCCTGGACAAGGACATCCGCGAGGACTTCGAGTCCGACACCACCAACTGGATGTCCTGGTATTCCAAGGACGACCAGTACTCGCGCGAAAAGCTCTCCGGCGACCTGGAGAAGCTGCAGTCCTACTACATGGACCGCGGCTACGCCGACTTCGGCGTCGACTCCACCCAGGTGGCGATCGCGCCGGACAAGCGCGCGATGTACATCGACACCAGCATCAAGGAAGGCGAGATCTACAAGGTCGCCGACGTCAAGCTGCTCGGCGAGCTGATCCTGCCGGAGGCGACCATGCGCCAGCTGGTCTTCATCAAGGCGGGCGAGACCTTCAACCGCGCCGCGATCGAAGCCAGCACCAAGGCGATCAAGGGGGTGCTGGCCAACATCGGCTATGCCTACGCCAAGGTCACCCCGATCCCGAAGCTGGACAAGGAGAAGCGCACGGTCGACCTGACCCTCTACGTCGAGCCCGGCCAGCGCGTGTACGTTCGACGGGTGGTGTTCCAGGGCAACACGCGCACCGAAGACGACGTGCTGCGTCGCGAGATGCGCCAGCTCGAGGGCTCCTGGTACTCGCAGGCGGCGGTCGACCGCTCCAAGGTCCGCCTGCAGCGGTTGGGCTATTTCAAGAAGGTCGACATCGACCAGAAGATGGTGCCGGGTACCCAGGACAAGGTGGACGTCACGGTCAAGGTCGAGGAACAGTCCGCCGGCAGCATGCAGTTCGGCATCGGCTATTCGCAGTACTCCGGCATCATCCTGAACGCCTCGGTGTCGCAGAACAACCTGTTCGGCACCGGCGACAGCTTCTCGGTCAGCGGTGAGCGCAGCACCTACTACACCCGCCTCGGCCTCAACTATTACAACCCCTACCTCACCGACAGCGGCATCGGCATCGGCTACAGCGCCTCGTACTCGAAGACCGACTACGGCAACACCGATTTCGCGAACTACGCCACCAGCGCAAAGAGTTTCTCCACCTACCTCGGCATCCCGATCAGCGAAACCGACGGCCTGCGCGTGGGCCTCGGCATCAGCAGCAACAAGGTCAACCTGTTCCCGGGCTACAGCCCGCAGTTGCTGATCGACTACCAGAACGAGATCGGCAACAAGACCATCCACACCTGGACCGGCACGCTGGGCTGGAACCACGACACCCGCAACGGCTACTGGGCACCGACCCGCGGCGGCCTGCTCTCGGCCACGACCGACGTCGCCCTGCCCGGTTCGACCGTGCAGTACTGGAAGCTCTCCACCGAGGCGAATCACTACTGGCCGATCGGCAAGGGCTTCGTGCTGTACCTGGACGGTCAGGTCCAATACGGCAAGACCTACGGCAAGAATGGCATCAGCGATGATGCCTACGATGCCCTGGCCGCAGCGAGCAAGGCTGACAACCCCAGCCAGAGCCACATCATCACCGACATGCGCCAGGACCTGCCGTTCTGGCAGAACTTCTATGCCGGCGGCGTGCGCGACGTGCGCGGTTACCAGGACAACACGCTGGGACCGCGGGTCTGCATCGACGGCAGCACTCCCGGCGCCAATGGCATGTGCAACAACGGCGCCTATTACGCACAGCCGATCGGCGGCGCGTTCAAGGTGCTCGGCACCGCACAGGTGTTCCTGCCGCTGCCGTTCCTGAAGGACGTCAACACCGCACGCGTGTCCTGGTTCATGGACGTCGGCAATGTCTACAAGGACTACAAGAGCTTCGACGCCAAGGAGCTGCGCGCCTCCACCGGCCTGTCGCTGCAATGGCAGGCGCCGATCGGCCCGCTGATCATCAGCTTCGCCATGCCGCTGCGCTCCAAGGCTGCCGATCGCCACTACGAGGAGCGGATCCAGTTCACCTTCGGCAGCCAGTTCTGACCTGAGCCCGGGCCGGAGGAATGGGGGAGAGCGCGGCCAGTCCGCGCTTTCTTTTGCCGGCCGCAGCGGCTCGGTGCACTGCGCCCCATGGCGCCAGCCCCTACAATGGCCGGCAGGTTCCGGAGCCACGCATGAGCGCAATCAACTACACGGTGGCCGAGCTGGCCGAACGGTTCGGCCTTGGCTTCAGCGGCGACGGCACGCGGATCATCGACGGCGTCGGCACGCTGGCCGGCGCCGGCCCCAGCCAGCTGAGCTTCCTTTCCAACAGCAGGTATACCGCCCAGCTGACTGCCGCCCGCGCCGGCGTGGTGGTGCTGCGCGAGGAAAATCTCGCCGACTGCCCCACCGCAGCGCTGATTGCGCGCGACCCCTACGTCGCCTACGCGAAGATCGCCGCGCTGTTCGAACGGCTGCCGGCCGCACCCGCAGGCATCCACCCCACTGCCGTGGTCGCCGCCGGCGCGAAGGTCAGCGCCAGTGCCAGCGTCGGCCCGGGCTGCGTGATCGCGGACGGCGCGGTGATCGGCGACGGCGTCGTGCTTGGCCCGCACTGCATCGTCGGCGAGGACTGCACGGTCGGCGCGCAATCGAGGCTGGTGGCGCGGGTCACGCTGGTGATGCGGGTCACGCTGGGGCGGCGCGTGCTGGTGCATCCGGGCGCGGTGATCGGCTCGGACGGCTTCGGGCTGGCCTTCGACAAGGATCACTGGATCAAGCTGCCGCAGCTCGGCGGCGTGCGCATCGGCGACGACTGCGAGATCGGCGCGAACACCACGATCGACCGCGGCGCGCTGGACGATACCGTGCTGGAAGAAGACGTGCGGCTGGACAACCAGATCCAGATCGCCCACAACGTGCACGTCGGCGCGCACACCGCGATGGCCGGCTGCGCCGCCGTGGCCGGCAGCGCGAAGATCGGCCGCTACTGCATGATCGGCGGCAACGCCGGCGTGCTCGGCCATCTCGAACTGGCCGACCGGGTTACCATTACCGCCAAGAGCCTGGTCACGCACTCCATCCGCGAACCCGGCGAATATTCATCCGGCGTGCCGTTGCAGGACAACCGCCAGTGGCGGAAGAACGCGGCGCGCTTCAAGCATCTGGACGAGTACGCGCGCCGATTGTCGGCGCTGGAGAAGGACAGCGACAATGAGTGAAAAAAGCGACTTCATGACACTGCCGATCGACGTGGAGCAGATCCAGGAACTGCTGCCGCACCGCTATCCGTTCCTGCTGGTGGACCGTGTGGTCGAAATCGTGCCCGACGTCAGTGTGGTCGCGTTGAAGAACGTGACCATCAACGAGCCGTTCTTCCAGGGCCACTTCCCCAGCCATCCGGTGATGCCCGGCGTGCTGATCGTCGAGGCGATGGCGCAGGCCGCCGGCCTGCTGACCCAGTTGAGCCGCCGCATGAAGGGCGACAAGGGCAGCCCGCTGTTCTACCTGGTCAAGGTGGACAACGCACGCTTCAGCGCACCGGTGGTGCCCGGCGACCAGCTGCGCCTCGAGGTCAGCCAGAAACGCCTGGTGCGCGGCATGGGGCTGTTCGTGGCACGCAGTCTGGTCGACGGCAAGGAAGTGGCCAGTTGCGAACTGATGTGCGCCGCGAGGGCCCGGAAATGATCCATCCCACTGCGCTGATCGATCCTTCCGCCGTCATCGGCGCCAACGTCAGCATCGGCGCGTACAGCGTGATCGGTGCCGAAGTCGAGATCGGCGACGGCACGGCAATCGGTCCGCACGTGGTGATCGAAGGGCCGACCCGGATCGGCCGCGACAACCGCGTCGCCCAATTCGCCTCGCTCGGCGGCGCGCCGCAGGACAAGAAGTGGCAAGGCGAGCGCACCGAGCTGGTGATCGGCGACCGCAACCTGATTCGCGAGTTCGCCACCCTCAACCGCGGCACCGGCGACGGTGGCGGCGTCACCCGCGTCGGCAATGACAACTGGGTGCTCGCCTACGTGCACATCGCGCACGACTGCCAGGTCGGCAACCACGTGGTGTTCTCCAACTATTCCGCGCTGGCCGGACACGTCACCATCGGCGACTGGACGATCCTGTCCGGTTACTCCGGCGTGCATCAGTTCTGCAAGGTCGGCGCCCACGCGTTCATCGGCATGGGCTGTCTGGTCGGCCACGACGTGCCGCCGTTCGTGATGATGGCGAACGAGCAGCAGGGTCGCCCGCGCGGCATCAACAGCGAGGGCCTCAAGCGCCGCGGCTTCGACGCCACGCGCATCGCCGCGATCAAGCGCGCCTACCGCACGCTGTACATGGCCGGCCTTTCGTTGCCCGAGGCACGCGAGAAGCTGGTCGAGCAGTCGCGCGAAAGCGACGACGTGCGTGCCATGCTGGAATTCATCGACCACAGCGAGCGCGCGCTCGCCCGATAAGCGTGAAACGCTTATCGGGAAATCAAACACGCGCTCTTGCCCTCATTTCGACGTAAAGCCGGAGGCGTTGACATGCAAACCAGCGAAGCCTCCCCCCTGATCGCCATCCTCGCCGGCGAAGACTCCGGCGACCAGCTTGGCGCCGACCTGATCGTCGCCCTGCGCCAGCGCTACCCGCAGGCGCGTTTCGTCGGCATCGGCGGTGCGCGCATGCAGCACGAGGGCTTCGATTCCTGGTACGACATCCGCGAGCTGTCGCTGTTCGGCTTCAGCGAAGTGGTCCGCCACCTGCCCCGCCTGCTGCGGCTGCGCAAGGCGCTGGTCGCGCGCCTGCTGCGGGAACGGCCAGTCGTGGTGGTCGGCATCGACGCGCCCGACTTCAACCTCGGCGTGGAGCAGCGCCTGAAGCAGGCCGGCGTGCTCACCGTGCACTACGTCAGTCCCTCGGTGTGGGCCTGGCGCGAGAAGCGCGCGGAGAAGATCGGCCGCAGCGCCAGCCGCGTGCTGTGCCTGTTCCCGATGGAGCCGGCGATCTACGCGAAGCATGGCATCGACGCCCGCTTCGTCGGCCATCCGCTGGCCGACCGCTTCGCGCTGGTGTCCGACCGTGTCGGCGCGCGCGAGACCCTGCAACTGCCGCAGCAAGCGCCGGTGCTGGCCGTGCTGCCCGGCAGCCGGCTGTCTGAAGTCGGCCGGCTGGGCCAGGTCTTCTTCGATGCGGCGAACCGCGTGGCCGCCGCCGTGCCCGGACTGCGCGTGGTGATCCCGGCCGCCAACCCGCAGGTGCGCGCCCGGCTCGGGGAACTGCTCGCCGGCGGGCCGCAGGGCGAAACCGCCCCGCTGTTACTGGACGGCCACGCGCACGAGGCGATGCTGGCCGCTGACGTGGTCCTGCTCGCTTCCGGCACGGCCACGCTGGAGGCGATGCTGGCCAAGCGGCCCATGGTGGTGGGCTACCGCGTCGCGCCGCTGAGCTACCGCATCGCCCGCGCGCTGAAAATGCTGAAGACCGACGTCTACGCGCTGCCGAACATCCTGGCGCGCGCCGCCGGTCTCGGCGACGGACTGCTGGTGCCCGAACTGATGCAGAACGACTGCACCGCCGACAAGCTGGCCGCCGCCACCCTGGCGCTGTTCAAGGACAGCGAGCGCCGCGGCGCGATCGTCGCCGCGTTCGAGCAATTGCACCAGGCCCTGCGCGGCGGCCTCGAAGGCCATGCGGGAGATCGCGCGGCAGCGGCGATTGCCGAGCTGATCGACGCGAAACCTGCCGATGGATAAGCGTCTGGCCACTACTTGCTGCACCGCTCCGCTTCCTCGGGAAGAGGAGCGGGTAAACGCAAGAAGCATCTTCATTGCCGGCGTCGACGAGGCCGGCCGCGGTCCGCTGGCCGGACCGCTGGCGGTGGCCGCGGTGATCCTCGACCCGGCCCGCCCGATCGTCGGCCTGAACGACTCCAAGCAGCTCAGTGAAGCGAGGCGCGAGGCGCTGTATACGCTGATCATCGAGCGCGCACTGGCGTACTGCATCGTGTTGATCGAGCGGGACGAGATCGACCGCCTGAATATCTTCCAGGCCACCATGGCTGGCATGAGCCGGGCTGTGGCCGGGCTCGTACCCGTCGCCCACGAAGCCCTGATCGACGGCAACCAGTTGCCGAAGGACCTGCCCTGCCCCGGCCGCGCGATCGTCGGCGGCGACGCGCTGGAACCGGCGATCAGCGCGGCGTCGATCCTGGCCAAGGTCAGCCGCGACCGCGTGATGGTCACCCTGGACGGCGTGCATCCCGGCTACGGCTTTGCCGCGCACAAGGGCTACGCAACCCCGGCACACCTGGCCGCGCTGCAGCAGCTCGGGCCGTGCGCGCAACACCGCCGCAGCTTCGCGCCGGTACGCCTGCTGCTGGACCAGGCGCGATTGTTCTGACCGGTCGGCGCGGGGACGCCATGCTCGAACGGCCTGGTCGCGAACCCGCTGAGATTGATCCGCATAGCCCATTCGTCTATGCAACTTTTCCTCGCGCGGGCGCATCATTCGCTACAGGGATCGCGATCAGCACGGACGCACCGGCAACGCCGGCCCGTCGTCCAGACGAGACTCGCCGGGTACGGTCACAAGCGCACTCATCAGCCCGCAGGAGTCGCCATGATGCTTCCCACTTACCGCCCCATTGCACCGCCGATGCCGACCAACGCCTTCGCGCTACCGGCGGACGACACGCGCGACGACGCCGCCCATGACCTCTTGACGCCACACGCCGACTACAACCTCCGCCCGCTGGCGGTGGGCAGCCTCGACCACTACGTCATCCGCCTCGATGAAGACGAACGGTTTCACGTGGTCTGATGGCAACCGGCCGTCCCACGGATGAAACCGTCACGCGGCAACGGCAGCGGCTTGCGCCGCCATCCGAACGGCGCGCCCGGCGCAGGCCGGGCGCGGCAACCGATTCGCGCGTTGTCAAGCTTGTGAGAGAAGGTCACCACGGTTAGCCTGCGGGGACTCACCGCGCAAACCGGCATGACCGTCCGCTATACCCACCTGCACCTGCACAGCGAGTACTCGCTGGTCGACTCGACCATCCGCATCAAGGCGCTGGTCGCCGCTTGCGTGCGCGACGGTATCCCGGCGGTGGCGTTGACCGACGAATGCAACATGTTCGCGCTGGTGAAGTTCTACAAGGCATGCAATGCCGCCGGCATCAAGCCGATCGGCGGCTGTGACCTGTGGGTCGCCGCGCCGGACGACCCGCGCCCGTGGCGGCTCACCTTGCTGTGCCAGCACCGCGACGGCTACCTCAACCTGTCGCGACTGGTTTCGCGCGCGTGGCAGGAAGGCCAGCACGGCGGCCGCGCGCTGGTCGAGGCCGGCTGGCTCACCGCCGGCGCCAGCAGCGGGTTGATCGCGCTGCTCGGCCGCGACAGCGAAATCGGCCGCATCGCGCTGAACCAGGGCGTCGCGGCCGCACTGGCGAAGCTGCGGCCGCTGGTGCGGCTATTCCCTGACCGGCTGTACCTGGAGCTGACCCGCTGCGGCCGCGACGGCGAGGAAAACTGGAACACCGCTGCGCTGGCGTTGGCCGCCGAACTCGACCTGCCGGTGCTGGCCAGCAACGACGTGCGCTTCCTCAAGCAGGACGACTTCGGCGCGCACGAGGCGCGCGTGTGCATCCACCAGGGCCGCGTGCTGGCCGATCCCAAGCGCCTGCGCGAGTACAGCGACCAGCAATACCTGAAGACGCCGGAGGAAATGGCCGCGCTGTTCGCGGACATCCCCGAGGCGCTGGAAAACACCGTCGAACTGGCCAAGCGCTGCACCCTGGAACTGAAATTCGGCAAGTATTACCTGCCCGACTTTCCGGTGCCCGCGGGCCATGACCTCGACAGCCACATCCGCGAGCTGGCACGGCAGGGCCTCAAGGAGCGCCTGGCCAGCGCGCCGCTGGCCGCCGACCACACGCTCGCCGACTACGAGGCACGGCTGGAGCGCGAGCTGGACGTCATCGTCAAGATGGGCTTTCCCGGCTACTTCCTGATCGTGGCGGACTTCATCAACTGGGGCAAACAGAACGGCATCCCGGTCGGCCCCGGACGCGGCTCCGGCGCCGGTTCGCTGGTGGCCTGGGCGCTGAAGATCACCGACCTGGATCCGCTGCAGTTCGACCTGCTGTTCGAGCGCTTCCTCAACCCCGAACGCGTGTCGATGCCCGACTTCGACATCGACTTCTGCATGGACCGCCGCGACGAGGTGATCGACTACGTCGCGCGCAAGTATGGCCGCGACCGCGTCAGCCAGATCATCACCTACGGCTCGATGGCGGCCAAGGCGGTGCTGCGCGACTCCGGCCGCGTGCTCGGCTTCGGCTACAACCAGGTCGACCGCATCGCCAAGCTGATCCCGGCGCGCCCGCTCGACCTCACGCTGTCGTGCGCGCTCGGCCGCAGCGAGAAGGCGAAGAAGGAACCGGAGCGCGTGGTCAGGGAGTTCTGCGAGCTGTACGAGCAGGACGAGGAAGCGCGCGCGCTGATCGACCTGGCGCTGAAGCTCGAGAACCTCACCCGCAACGCCGGCAAGCACGCCGGCGGCGTGGTGATCGCGCCCAGCCCGCTGACCGACTTCGCGCCGCTGTACTGCGAAGCCGGCGGCGGCGGCGTGGTGACCCAGTACGACAAGGATGACGTCGAGGCGGTCGGCCTGGTGAAGTTCGACTTCCTCGGCCTGCGCACGCTCACCATCATCGACTGGGCGGTGAAGGCAATCAATGCGCGTCGCGCGAAAACCGGCGAGGCACCGCTGGACATCTCGGCACTGCCGCTGGACGACCCCAAGTCCTACGAACTGTTGAGGAAGGCGCAGACCGTCGCGGTGTTCCAGCTCGAATCCTCCGGCATGCAGCGCATGCTGAAGGACGCGAAACCGGACCGCTTCGAGGACATCATCGCGCTGGTCGCGCTGTACCGCCCCGGCCCGATGGACCTGATCCCCAGCTTCATCGCGCGCAAGCACGGCCGCGAGGAAGTGGAATACCCCGACCCGCGCGTCGAACCGATCCTGAAAGAGACCTACGGCATCATGGTCTACCAGGAACAGGTGATGCAGATGGCGCAGATCGTCGGCGGCTACACGCTCGGCGGCGCCGACCTGCTGCGCCGCGCGATGGGCAAGAAGAAAGTCGAGGAAATGGTCAAGCACCGCGCGATCTTCCGCGAGGGCGCGGCCAAGGACGGGCTCAGCGGCGAAAAGGCCGACGCCATCTTCGACCTGATGGAGAAGTTCGCCGGCTACGGCTTCAACAAGTCGCATGCCGCCGCCTATGCGCTGGTGTCCTACCAGACCGCCTGGCTGAAGGCACACTACCCGGCCGAGTTCATGGCCGCCACGATCTCCTCGGACATGGACAACACCGACAAGGTGGTGACCTTCCTCGACGAGTCGCGCGCGATCGGCATCACCGTGCAGCCGCCGGACGTCAACGCCTCGGAATACATGTTCGTCGCGGTCGAACCCAAGGTCATCCAGTACGGTCTCGGCGCGATCAAGGGCGTCGGCCAGGGCGCCTGCGAATCCATCGTCGCCGAGCGCGCCAGCGGCAAGTACACCGACCTGGCCGACTTCTGCCGCCGTGTCGATCCGACCCGGCTCAACCGCCGCGTGCTGGAGGCGCTGATCCTGTCCGGCGCGCTGGACGCGCTCGCCGCCAACCGCGCCAGCCTGATGGGGCAGCTGCCCGACGCGATCAAGGCCGCCGAGCAGCACCTGCGCGATCGGCAGTCCGGCCAGAACGACATGTTCGGCGCGGCCATGGGCAACGCTGCGCCGGTATTGAAGATCGAGCTGCCCACCGTGCCCGAATGGCCGCTGGAGCAGAAACTGCAGGGCGAGCGCGACACGCTGGGCCACTACTTGTCCGGCCACCCCACCGACCCATGGAAGGACGAGCTGGCGCAGCTGTCCACCTGCCCGCTCGGCGAGATCGTCGACCGCTACCAGCCGCCGAAGCCGCGCCGGAACGACCACGACGACGGCAACCGTTTCCGCCGTGGCCCCGACACGCCGTGGACCGTCGCCGGCATGGTCACCGCCGTGCGCAAGCGCGGCGACAGCGACGCCTTCGTGCGCCTGGAGGACGGCAGCGGCATCATCGAGGTGAGCTTCTTCGGCGAGCTGTACCAGCAGATCGCGCCGCTGCTCACCCGCGACCAGATGCTGGTGGTCGACGGCGGCCTGCGCATCGACGAGTTCTCCGGCGGCGGCTTCCAACTGCGCGCGCGCAGCGCGATGTCGCTGGCCGACGCCTGCCGCAAACACGCGCGCCTGCTGCAGCTGAAGTTGAACGGCATCGGCCCGGATTTCATCGGCCAGCTGCAGCATGCCCTGGCCGGCTATCGCGGCGGCCGGGCCAGCGTAACCCTGCATGGCTACCGCAACCACCACGCCCAGGCCGACCTCGAACTCGGCGAAGCCTGGCGCGTGGAAGCCATCCCCGAACTGCTGCGCGCCGTGCGCGGCCTGCCCGGCGTACAGGCCGCGCGCCTGCGCATCGTCAAGCAGCAGGATTGAGGCGACACATGTTCCCTCCCCTGCTTGCAGGGGAGGGTTAGGGTGGGGTCGCTCCTGGCCTGAAACCTCGTAGGGCGGGCATTGCCCGCCGATTTTTGCTGCGAGGTGATGCAAGAGTGGCGGGCACTGCCCGCCCTACGAGTTCGGCCGTGGCAACCGGCTCACTTCCTGCCCCGCTCCAGCATCGCCTTCAGGTCGGCGAACGGGTTGCCGGTCGCCGGCGGTGCATCCTCCACCGCCATCACACCGCCGCGCACGTGATCGATGTGCCGCGCGTGCTCGTTGTCGTGGCAGTACACGCACAACAGTTCCCAGTTGCTGCCGTCCGGCGGGTTGTCGTCGTGGTTGTGGTTGCGGTGGTGCACGGTCAGCTCCTGCAGGTTCGCGCGGGTGAACTCGCGCGCGCAGCGGCCGCACACCCAGGGGTACATCTTCAGCGCACGCTCGCGATAGCCCAGTTCGCGCTGCTCGGCGGCGCGCCGGGCCTCGGCCACGATGCGGTCGAGTTTCGTGTTGTCGATGGGCTTGCTGGGCATGGCGGCGATCCGGCGGCTGGTGCCTGATGGAGTGGACGATAGCGCACTCGCCCGGCCTGCGGCAGGCATCTGTCGATCCCGTCACGGCCATACGGCGGCGTTCTCGCGTTTTCCTGCGGAACGGTATACTGGGCCGCTTCTGTACCAAGAATTGCAGCGAATGAACCCCAACTTCCTCGATTTCGAACAACCGATTGCCGAACTGGACGCGAAGATCGAAGAGCTTCGCCACGCCAGCAGCGGCCAGGCGTTCAACATCGACGAGGAAGTGGACCGCCTGCGCGAGAAGCTGAAGATCAAGACCGCGGAGATTTTCCGCAACCTCAACTCGTGGCAGACCACCCAGCTGTCGCGCCACCCGGCGCGGCCGTACACGCTCGACTACATCGGCGTGATCTGCGAGGAGTTCCACGAGCTGGCCGGCGATCGCATGTACGCCGAGGACGCGGCCATCGTCGGCGGCCTCGGTCGCATCAACGGCCGGCCGGTGGTGATCATCGGCCACCAGAAGGGCCGCGACACCAAGACCAAGGTGCGCCGCAACTTCGGCATGCCGCGCCCCGAGGGCTACCGCAAGGCGCTGCGCCTGATGAAGATGGCCGAGCGCTTCGGCCTGCCCCTGTTGACCCTGATCGACACCCCCGGAGCCTATCCCGGCGTGGGTGCCGAGGAGCGCGGCCAGAGCGAGGCGATCGCGCGCAACCTGCTGGAGATGGCCGAACTGAAAGTACCGATCGTGTGCACCGTGATCGGCGAGGGCGGCTCCGGCGGCGCGCTGGCGATCGGCGTAGGTGACCGCACCAACATGCTGCAGTACTCGACCTATTCGGTGATCTCGCCGGAAGGCTGCGCCTCGATCCTCTGGAAGAGCCCGGACAAGGTGAAGGATGCCGCCGAGGCGCTGGGCATGACCGCGCCGCGCCTGCTTGAACTCGGCCTGATCGACAAGGTCGTGCGCGAGCCACTGGGTGGCGCGCACCGCAATCCGCGCTCGATGGCAATCCGCCTGAAGGCCGTGCTGCTGAAGCAGCTCGACGAACTCGAGGCGATGCCGCTCGCCGACCTGCTGCAGCAACGCTACAAGCGCCTGCGCAGCTACGGCGCGTACCAGGAATAACCTCCGGGATCCAGGAAAAGTCCCGTCCACGGGCGGTCCCTGCACAGGGGGCAGCGCGGCGCTACCATCGGTTCATCCCAACGACGGATCCCGCCATGGCCCACGACAAGCTTGCCGTACTGATCGACGCTGACAACGCCCGCCCCGCGATCGTCGAAGGCCTGCTCGCCGAGATCGCCAAGTACGGCACCGCGCACGTCAAACGCATCTACGGCGACTGGACCAAGCCCGACCTCAACGGCTGGAAGGAAGCGCTGCTGCGCCTCTCGATCCAGCCGATCCAGCAGTTCCGCTACACCGTCGGCAAGAACGCCACCGACTCGGCGATGATCATCGACGCGATGGACCTGCTCTATGCCGAGCGTTTCGACGGCTTCTGCATCGTCTCCAGCGACAGCGACTTCACCCGGCTCGCCTCGCGCATCCGCGAATCCGGTTTGACCGTCTACGGTTTCGGCGAGAAGAAAACGCCCGAGCCGTTCCGCACCGCCTGCGACAAGTTCATCTATACCGAGGTGCTGGCCGGCACCGCCGAGGCCGAGACCGCGGCCGCGCCGAAGCCGCGCTCGGCCAAGGAGCTGCGCGGCGACACGCGCCTGATGAATCTGCTGCGTGGCGCGCTGGAAGCCGCCTCCGACGACACCGGCTGGGCCAGCCTGGGCACCATCGGAAACATCATCAACAAGCAGTCGCCCGACTTCGACTCGCGCAACTACCACTACGCCAAGCTCAGCGGCCTGATCAAGGGCATCGGCCTGTTCGACACCGAGGAGCGCCAGATCGGCAACGGCAAACACCTCTACGTGCGACTCCGCGACAGCAAGAAGTGAGCAACCCGCTGCACCAGCATCTGCACGCCGCGTTGGCGTCCATGCCGCCGGCGGCACTGTGCGTGGCCTTCAGCGGCGGCCCGGATTCCAGCGCCCTGCTGCACGCGCTGGCGCAGCTGCCCGAAGCACGCGCGCATGGCCTGCGTGCACTGCATGTCGACCATGGCCTGCACCCGGACAGTGCGGCCTGGGCCGCGCACTGCGAGCGCTTCTGCGCCGGACTGGACGTGCCGTGCGAGGTGCTGCGCGTGCAGGTCGACGGCGGTACCGGAAGGGGCGTGGAAGCCGCCGCCCGCGACGCGCGCTACGCCGCACTGGCCGCGCAACTGCGCCAGAGCGAATACCTGCTGCTCGGCCACCACCGCGACGACCAGGCCGAAACCGTGCTGCTGAAACTGCTGCGCGGCGCCGGGCCGGAAGGGCTGGGCGGCATGCGTGCGTTGCGCCCGTTCGGTCGCGGCCAGCTGTGGCGGCCGCTGCTGACGCTGTCGCGGCAGCAGCTGCACGATTACGTCGCGGCGCAGCGGCTGGACTGCATCGACGATCCCTCCAACGCCGACACCCGCCTGGCGCGCAACCAGTTGCGCCA
>Ga0070681_10004255_pt1 | contig 13568 bp, 10 predicted proteins | sample KBSC83BmetaG_FD_65650 | JGI IMG/M metagenome (GOLD analysis project Ga0070681, IMG submission 65650) | Corn rhizosphere microbial communities from Kellogg Biological Station, Michigan, USA - KBS C8-3B metaG | ecosystem: Host-associated > Plants > Roots > Rhizosphere | place: USA: Michigan... | reverse complement strand
GGCATGGTCTTCGCCCTCGCACCGGAATGCCATCATCGTGGCCTTTTTGTTGATGATCGTTTTCGGGTTCACGACACATCTTTCGATCAAGATGCGGCCTTACAACACCGTCCCGGCACTTCCTTATAAAGTGATTTTTAGCGTGACCGCGTTCACGCTCCTCATTGGTTACTTGACGACCCAGTGGACGCAGAGCCTGTCCTCGCTCCGCGCGCGCCGCATGCTGGTCGCCGGGGTGTGGGCTTGCGTGATAGTGGCAGCCTTCACGCGACCGGGGATGCAGAATGCGCTGCTTACACAGGTAGGCTTGGCCGGGTTCGGAGACCCTCTGCAAAAAACCGTTCACACCCTGCGTTGAACCTGGCGATGCGCATATTTGTAATTTGCTATGAGTATCCGCCTGTTGGCGGCGGTGGTGGGCGCGTCGCGGCGAGCGTTGCAAAGGGGCTCGTTCGCCGCGGCCATACGGCGCGCGTACTCACATCGCGGGTCGGCGAGTTGGCGTCCGAGGAGATCATCGATGGGGTCTTGGTGCGGCGCGCATTTGCGGCGAGGCGGCGCCAGGATCGCTGCACGATCCCCGAAATGGCCGCTTATATCGTGTTGCACGCTCTTCCCGCGATCGCCGAAATCAGGCGCTTCAGGCCCGATGTCGTGCATGTGCATTTTGCGGTGCCAAGCGGCCTGGTGGCGCGCTGGGCGACATTGTTTGCGAAGGTGCCTTATGTGCTCACGGCCCATCTTGGCGATGTGCCCGGCGGCGTACCCGAGCAGACGGATGGTTGGTTCAAACTCGTCAAACCTTTCACGCTCGGAGTTTGGCGCAAAGCCGCGCGCACGACCGCGGTTTCTTCTTTCGTCGCGGGGCTCGCGCGGCGCGCTTACGGCGTGTCTCCGGAAATAGTGCTGAACGGTGTGGACATGACACTGGCGGCCAAAGATATCACCGTGGACGCTGCCGCTCCTTTGAGGTTGATCTGGTGCGGACGCATTCAACAGCAGAAAAATCTTGTTCCGGCTCTGGATGCGCTTCGCGCAATCGCCGACCAGAACTGGACGCTGGACATCGTGGGAGATGGCCCGCTTCGAGCTGACGCGGAAGAGATGTGCCGGTCTTCCGATATGGCCCAGAGAGTCCGCTTTCATGGCTGGCGTGCCGGAGCAGAAGTTAAGTCGCTGATGGCGGCTTGCGATGTTCTCTTCATGCCTTCGCTGAGCGAAGGATTGTCGCTGGTCACGGTTGAGGCGTTGCGGGCCGGGCTTGCCATCGTGGCGAGCAACGTTCCCGGCTTCGACGACGTGGTGACAGAAGACGAAAACGGAATACTGTGCGATCCGAAACAACCGGCTGAGTTTGCGCGCGTGATTTCGGATCTGGTTTCCGACAGGCAAAAAGTGAAAGCTATGCGCGCCGCAAGCCTTGGGCGTGCTCCCCGATTTGACACCGAATTGATGGTCGATCGCTACGAAGAGATATTGTTGAGCGCGAGCGGTCGGACGTCATGAGATGGACGAGTCCGCGCGTCATAAGGGGCAATCGCGGTGACATCGCCAGCCGTTATGCGATTTTGCAGCAGTTGCTCGATCTTGGAGTGGATATCGGCAGTGTATTCGCGGAGCGTGAGGATCATGTCCCTCCGGCATTGCGCGACCGTATCATCGGATACGGGCCGTTGTACAATTTTTGGCCGCGTGCGCGCGGCATCGCCGCCCTGCGCAGAGCCGATGCAGTCGTGTGGACAGGCGGCCTGGACCTGCAGGACGACTCCAGCGCGATCAAGCTTCTCCACACATGGCTCGTGTTTCTCTCCTATCGCTTGCTGGGCCTGAAGATCTTTCTGGCCATGCAAGGCGCCGGTCCGCTGACAACCGCGCTTGGGCGATGGCTTGCGCGCAGAGTTTTGAGTTGTGTCGAATTGGCCGTGGTTCGAGATCGCGGAAGTTACGCGCTTCTGGCGCAACTAATGAAGCGGGACCGTTTGCAGCTGGCGGCGGATGGCATTTTTCTTTCTGGCGCCCCAGTCACATCGACGGCAGCGAAGCCAGGCGGCGGGCGGCCGACAATCGGCATCAACTTGCGGCTTTGGTTTCACTTCTCGGGAAGCTTGATTCCCTACCAGTTTGCCCGGCAGCGCTATGCAGACCGTGCACGCGCGCCGATGGAGAAGCTTCTATCATCGATGGAAGCTGTCATTCGCCACCTCAGGTCGACGTATGACGCGCGGATCGTTCTGCTGTCCATGTATGAGCCGGGCGTGGAATCCTGGGAAGACGACCAGTCTCTTCTGGATGGCCTGAAAGCGCGCTTTGCCGAAGACGACGCGGTTACCTGCTTTCGGGACGATGTTTCGATCGCGGATTTTTTCCATGTGTTCAAGGGGCTGGATCTCATGATCGGGATGCGCCTGCATTCCACGCTGATTTCCCTGCGTTGCGGAACACCCGCCATCCACCTGGCCTACACCCTGAAAGGCGCAGACATCTATTCGGACCTGGGATTGAAAGACTGGGTCGTGCCGGTCAGCGATGTCCTCAGCGATCCGGCCTCGCTCATCCGACCAGCGGACGCCGTGCTGGCTGACAATGCTGTATTGGCAAGAACCGCAAAAGCATCGGATACGGCGACCAGGATGAATGACGCTGCAATGGCAGCAGCGATCACAAAATTTGAAGGAACGCACGCATGTGCGGAATAGCTGGATTTTATGGTCCCTATGACCGGAATAGGCTTGGAGTTATCACACGTGCTTTGGCGCATCGCGGGCCGGATGACGAAGGGTTGGACTGGCAGCCGGCTTCGACAGCGGGAATGCACCTTGGTCTAGGACATCGCCGGCTTTCCATCATCGATCTGGGCGGCGGGCATCAGCCCATGTGGACCGCGGATTCTTCTCTCGCAATCGTGTTCAACGGGGAGATTTACAACTATCGCGAACTGCGAACGGAGCTTTCGCAGGAAGGCGCGGTTTTCCGCACTTCATCAGACACTGAAGTGATACTCGAAGGTTGGCGCCTGCGTGGCCCCCGCATTCTTTCGGCGCTGTCCGGCATGTTCGCATTCGCGATCTGGAACAAGAAAGATCAAGAATGGGTTTTTGCGCGTGATCGCGCCGGGATAAAGCCGCTTTATTATACTCTGCCTCGAAGCGATGCTGTCGTTTTTGCATCTGAGATTAAGCCTCTGCTGCCTTTCCTCCCCAATCGAAAGGTGAATCTGAGGGCACTATACGAATTTCTGCTGTTTAGCTGGACTGTGGGGCCGGAAACAATCTTCTCCGGTGTAAATTCACTCCCGCCCGGGACGTGGGCTCGCTGGAGTCCGACGCAGCCGGAAATGCGCCCTCAAAGATACGTTTCCGCGGGCACAGCCAAATATCGCGGCACGCGAGAAGATGCTGCTGCAGACCTAAGAATCATTTTTGATCGGGCAGTGCAGTCCCATCTTGTTGCCGACGTGCCTGTGGGTATCAATCTATCGGGCGGGCTGGATTCGAGTGCGGTGCTTGAGAGCATGAGCCGGTATTGTGGGCCGGAAACGATCGATGCGTTTACAGTCGGATTCGGGCTAGCTGATGATGAAACACCGTTTGCGCAGCTCATCGCGCAGCATGTCGGCGTTAAACATCATGTTTCGTCGGTGCCCCCCTCGCGCTTCGAAGAAGACTTTGCGACCATTGTGCGCACGATCGAAGAGCCGATCGGCCATCCCGTGCTTCAGACCACTTACGAAGTCGCGCGCTTTGCGCGCGAGAAGGTCAAGGTGGTCATGATCGGCGAAGGATCGGATGAGTTGTTCCTAGGATACCCGGAATTCAGCCTTCTTCGTCCCCCATTCCGTTTTGCGCCGCGCGATCTTTTCCGGAAATTCTTCATTGATGTTACCTGCCTTATGCCGAGCGCAAAGGATATCGCGGGAATGTTGCGCCCGGAATTTCTAGACCGAGACCTTCTGTATGATGTCGAACATAAGTTCGATCGTTATTTCCGTATGAGCGATCTGGCGGAAGGCGCGCAGGATTTTGAGATTCAAAATCCGCTCGTCAGCAATCAGTTGATGCGTATCGACAAATTGACGATGGCCCATGGGTTGGAGGCGAGAGTGCCCTTTCTCGATCAGGAATTGGTCGAATGGTCCCGCTCTCTTCCTTTTGGATATAAATTGAATGGCAAGGTGACCAAGGCGGTTCTCAGAGATGCGATGGCGACCCGTCTTCCGGAGGCGATCCGTCATCGTCCGAAAACAGGGAAGGGCGGGACCCAAGGCTTATTGCCCTATCTAGATAGGCTGGCCACAACGGGGCCGCTCGGGAGACTAATATCCTATGATGCCATTGATCGCCGCGGCTGGTTGAAGCCCGAACGTGTTATGGGGTATTGGGCGCAGGGCGAAGCAATGCAGGTCCGTGCGCACCCCATTGAGCGCAGGAAGCGATCTAAATTCCGCTATTCGCTATGTGTGCTCGAGCAATGGGCGCGGGAGTTCTTGGACTAGGGGCCGGGTTTATGGAATGTATTCCGAGTAAAGTGGATGTTGCGCGCTATCTGGACAAACTTCGCGATCCGATTGATCGCGGAAAGTTGGTTCTACGCTCTGACGGTCGGCTGGAGGGCACCGGAACCCATGCGATCTACGAGTTTGTTGGTGCGTTCCCAGATTTGCGTCCCGGGCATGGCATTGCCCCGGATGGAAAGCCGGTTGAAGCGGCGAATGTGCCCAAGCTTCCTCACGCGGAGGTCCTCGACCACTACGACGATAAGCCATGCCAGAACTACATGGACTTGGACAATGTTCCCCTTGGGCACTATTTGCGCGATTCTAAATACGACAGCTTTTTCCAGAACGTCGATTTTATGGTCGAGGTTGGCAGCGGAAAAGGCGCTATCGCGCGCGTGTTCAAGCAGTATCGTCATCTGACCCCGTTCTGCATCGACTTGGCGTTCGGGTCTCTGCGTCATGTGCGCGAGGAGCCGATTTTTGCCGATGGCGCCTTGGGGTCCAACTTGCGCCTACCGTTGGCTGACGATGTTGCCGATCTCGTTGTTTCGTATGGGGTGATCCACCACACACCGGATCCACTCCGCTGCTTTTCGGAACTCGCGCGCGTTTTGAAGCCGGGCGGCCGGTTGTTATTCAACGTCTACAATTGGGATAACCTTTATAGATCATTGTATTTTTTCTTGAGCCCGCCCCTGAAGGCCGTGCGGCATCTGTTCGGGCCAAAGCTCGGAGACATCGTACTGAAGTGCACTGCTTTCATACCTTACTACCTTCTACTGTGGTTTGTGCTCGGAACAGTGCAGAAGAAGTGGCGTCCGCCCGCATTTAAAGAGAGCTATGAGCAATTTGGCGACTTCTTTTTGACGCCAATCGCGCGATTCTACCACGCGAATGAGATGCAGACCTTTGCAGATGTTTTCGGTCTTGAGCTTATCGAACAAGACACGGGAGGGTGGCCGGCAAACGGATTTGCACACTTTGTCTGGTACAAAAAGAGATGACCTTGCTTGTGGGAAGCGCGGGGGAGGAATTCTATGAGCGCTTGCGATCGCTCTATCGTCCGCTTTTTGGTCGCATAGCTGCCAGTGACGCCCACATCGATCAAATGGCGCGCGACAATCTCGACACCTCGCGGTCGCGAGAGCAGCTCGAGCGGTTTTCGGAAACGATCGGCGTCTCTCTTGCGGGGAAGCGTTTGCTGGAAGTTGGATCCGGTGTCGGTGTCACGGTTGCGGTCGCGCGTCGGGACATGGGCATCGAAGCTTTTGGCATTGAACCGGGCGACGAGGAATTCGAGGGAACGCTTAAGGTATCCTGGGATTTGTTGCGTGCAGCGGGCGTCGATCCTGACGTGATCCGGTATGGGGTGGGCGAGGCCATACCCTTTGAGGATCAGAGCTTCGATCTGGTCTACACCACAAACGTTCTCGAACACGTTGACGATCCGGCGCGCGTCGTCAGCGAGATCGTGCGCGTGCTGAAGCCGGGTGGCTATGCCCAGATTACCGTTCCCAACTACGGTTCCTGGTGGGAAGGGCATTACGGCATTCTGTGGCTCCCGCATATGCCGGCCTGGGCGGGCAAAATCTATGTGTGCATGCTTGGGCGAGATCCCGCCTTCATCGATACGCTGAAACTCGTCACACGCGGAAAACTTGAGCGCTGGGTGGCGCCGCACCGCGGCGAAGTCGAAGTGATCGATTGGGGTGTGAGGACTTGGGAGAACCGGGTGCGTACGCTCGGGTTTTCCGAATACTCTGCTCTTGGACGGCTTAAGGGCATCTTGCGATTTTTGCATCGGGTGAAGGTCATCCCCGCGATTATCGCCGTCGGCAAAGCCCTGCACTGGGAAACACCCCTCATTTTGACCTTTCGACGGGTCCAGTGAGCAAAGCTTCGTCCGTCCGGGCCTTCCTCGGCACCGTGGCCGGTGCGCGCTGGATGCGCCCACTGCAGCTGGCGGCCACGCTTGCACTGACGATCTGGATCGTCGTCTCACTCGGCGAGCCGGCCGTAGCGGCGTTGAAGCGTTTCGATTTCACGGTGTTGCTCGGCGCTCTGGCTTTATTCGCATCGGCTCAGATATTCGGCGGCTTGCGGCTGGCCGTGCTGCTGTCCGGCACCGCCGTGCCCTGGCGTGATGCGATCATGACGACATGGGCCGGATATTTCTTTTCGAACTTTTTGCCGAGTACGATCGGGGGCGACATCTTTCGCCTGGGGCGGCTAGCTTCCAGGGGAGTGGAAACGGCGCGCGCTGCGGGCATCCTAGTGCTTGATCGCATATTCAATCTCGTTGCCACGTTTGTTCTTCTGGCCTTGGGGATGACCGGGCGGTTTCCGCAGTATCTGATGAAGGGGTTGTCGTTGAATCACGAGAAAGCCGTGCTCGTTCTCATCGGCGGCGCGATAATTCTGGGGGGAATGATTTTCTTCGCACTGGCAAGCGCGCGGATCCGCAACATGCTGCAACTTGCGCTTCGTCCTTTACGCGAGCTTCGCCGCAATCCGGTTATAGCCCTGTCGGCCTTCGTTCTCTCCATTCTCAATCTCGGCGTTGCCATTCTGGCGCAATGGTTGATCATTCGTCAGCTCCACGGAGGCGTTTCGCTCATCGAGCTTACGGTGATCGTGTGCACAGTGACCTTGATCGTCCTGGTGCCGGTGAGCTTCAACGGGCTCGGCTTGCAGGAAGGGGCCTTTGCATATTTCCTGGTTCAGGCAGGCGTATCCCTGAGCGTTGCCCTCGTCTATGGCCTGCTCGTTCGGGTGCTCATTGTCATGACCAGCGCTATCGGTGGCCTGTTATTTGCGGCGGAGCGGGCGAGAGCCGTGCCGGGGGCGCGCGCATGACGATAACGCAGCGCTGGAACAATGTCTGTGCCGATACGATTGGCAGTGAAAAGTTTTGGGGCATTGCCGTCGATCATCGGGCCGCCTACGCCGCCCTTGCTCCTCTGATAGGGAAATACGCGAAGGGCGATGTGCTGGACGTCGGGGCGGGAAGGCTCGCTTGGCGATCCGCGCTTTCGGCCAAAGCCGCGTCCTACCTTTCGACCGATATGGTGATTGAGTCGCCAGAACTTTCGGTGGTGGGGGATGTCGTTGCGGGTCTGCCTTTTGCCGATGCCTCATTCGATACGCTCTTTTCCTGCTCCGTGCTGGAACATACCGTCGATCCTGCTGCGGCTCTGCGCGAGATGGCGCGCCTCTTGCGGCCCGGCGGGGCACTGATACTTTCCGTGCCATTCATGTATTTCCTCCACGGCGCTCCCCATGACTATTTCCGATTCACGGCGTTCGCGGTGAAACTGCTGGCGGAGAAGAATGGTCTTCGTGTCGAAGAAATAAGCACCAGCGGAGGTGTCGCGCACCTGTTCGCGCATACCGCATCGATGTTGGTTGCGGCGGTGGGCGGCTCGTCATCTGCCGGTATAGCGCTGTCTTCGGGTGTGGCTTGGGGTTTGTGGAAGAGTGCGAGATTTCTGGATAAATTCGATAGGGGCGGCCGTTTGGCGCAAAACATCAACGCGGTGTTGGTGAAGAGTTAGCGCGGCCAAGCAGGCGAATGATGCACGCTTTCCTGCCTTTGGGACTGAACGGGCTTGAGCTTTTGCTCGTGGTCTTGGCGATTCTTCTGATCGAATTTCTGGGGCGGCGCCAGGGTTGGCGCTTAGGCCAGAGGCTGTTTGTGCATGCGCTTACGCTGCCCATCATCGTGCTCAGCGCTGCCGAAACAACACAATTCATGACCATGGATGAGTGGGGAATCTCGATCCAATTGTTCGATCCGGCTCAGCGCGCCGTGCAACAGCTCATAATGGGAAGTTTCCTCACAGGACTGCCCTTCGCGCTGTTCGTGACGAAGTGCCTTTCGCACTTTTCCGTCGGTGAAGACCACATCCGCATGGCGCTCAAAAGTCTCTGGTGGCTAGGCGGCATTGGCATGGTAGCCGCGATTACGGTCAGCCTTATCCGGTTGTGGCGTCCGTCGCGTACGATCAAGCCAGAGCTCTTTGCTCTCGGATTCGCGACATTGCTCATGTTGCCGACGACACAACTCGCCTTGAAAACCGTAAATTACGATCTCCTTTCCTGCGGATTCGCGGCCCTAGCAATTTTGTTCATCTCGCGAATGCTCATGTGGGAGGATATCCGCGCTGGAAAGCTCGGCGTGCTTTTCGCCATCCTGGCAGCGCAGGAGAAATTTGCCGTGGGGCCGGTGCTGGTGTTGGCGATTGTCATGCTCGCCATCTTCACGGCGCGCGATATTCCACAAACCCGTGAGCGCGTTATGCGGGCTTTGCGTGCCGGCGTCGGCGCGATATTGGGGTCGCTGGCTTGCTCAATGGCCTTTCTCTTCGCTTATGTTGAGATAGGCCCCCCCACCTTTCCCAATGCTCTCTGGAGCCAACCCGTCATACCGCTTTCGTCGTGGTTATGGCTGGCTCTACCACTCCCCATGGAAACCATCCTTGCCGATCGATTCTGGATCGGCATGGCGACAATCGTCGGCATTCTTCTGCTCATCGGAATGATTGCGGTCCTGTGGCCGGTCCTGCAGCGAAGCTTCGAGAAAGTTGCACACGCACTCTCGACGAATGTTTCGCAGCTGCTCGTGGCCGCGATTGTTTTCGCGATGTTCGTTGCTGGCGTTGTGGGGGCCCTCACCGTCCAGGGATATTGGGCTCCTTTCCATCCATCTGGCTTGGCGCAGATAGCGCATATGCAACATCTCAATGGTGTCGCGTTGCATGTGGGGGCGGCGACTGTCGGCGAGCATTATCGCGGTTTGGCGCTATATGCTCTGGCGGTTCTGGTGGTCGCGGTGCCGTCGGTGGTCTGGTTGGCAGGATTCGGAGGAATCTTGCTATCTTTCGGAAGCGGCGCGCCCTTCCGTCTACCACTTGTTCTTTTGCTCGCTTCTTTTATCATTCCTGCGTTGGCGGTGGTGGCTGGCATTCCTTTTGCGCACCGCTACTTCAATCTGAGCCTTTTGCTCATAACAACGACGTTGCTCTGGGCGGTCTTCACCGCCCTTGATCGCTTCGGCGCGAATGGCTCGTCTGGGGTAGCACGTCTGCTGATTGCTCTGTTTATCGTCATTCTCATCGCGGAAGTGGCACCATTCCGGCCTCTCTTTGCAGCGTTCCGGCCTTTCTGGTTGAGCTATGGTGACGCAAACTACGCAGAGCCCGGCCGTCTCAACGCATCCTGGATGGGATGGGGCGAGGAAGTCCTTCTGGCCGGCAAGCATATCGTGCGCGCTTGTGAAACCGGCGGTGGACGATTGGGGGGCGTCAATTGCGCGCGGATCACGCTTCGCCCCTTTTCCTATCACGGGTTGTGGTTGCCAGATTCCGCGCCTATCAAGCTCAACGCCGAATATTCTGTCGGCGATCGGGCAAAAATGACCCGGGCGGACTATTACGTCTTCAGTAGGCTGGTGCTGATCCAGTCGAATAACATTCCGCAGTTGAAGCCCGACTTCGTCGTTGCATTCCGAGGGTACGACGAAGCTTGGGTCTATCGCGGAGATCGTCTGTTCAAGTCGAATTTTCGAGCCCCCGCCCCGTAATTGCTTGTAGTATTTCGCGAATATTGCCATAGACCGCGCGCCACGCTAATTTTTCCGAAGGGGAAACAGCCGTATGAATGCCGTGATCAAACCCGTCAGCGCGGCGCTCCTGGGTGCATCTTTCGATATGCAGGCGGAGCGCGCCAGAGCGGCGTTCGCGAACAGCAAGCTGTCCATCATCGTCCCCCTATACAATGAGGAGGGCAATGTCCGCCCGCTTTTGGAAGCAACGATGCCGGTGATGGAAAGGCTTGGGCTGCCGTTTGAAGTCGTGCTCGTCAACGACGGCAGTCAGGACCAAACCAAAGCGATCCTCACCGAAGCGGCGAACAACGACAATCGCTTGAAGGTTATCCATCTGCGCCAGAACGCCGGACAGACTGCTGCGATGATGGCAGGCTTCGACCACTCCACGGGAGATGTAGTCATTCCCATGGACGGCGACCTCCAAAACGATCCTGTCGATATACCCGCGCTTCTGGGGAAGCTTTCGGAAGGATATGATGTCGTTTCCGGCTGGCGAAAGGATCGCAAGGACAAGATGATCGTTCGTAAGGTTCCCAGTTGGGTGGCCAATCGGATGATCTCCTGGTTCTCCGGCGTGCCCCTCCACGACTACGGATGCACGCTGAAGGCTTACCGCCGCGATGTTCTCGAAGGTGTGCGTCTTTATGGTGAGCTACATCGATTTATTCCGATCTTCGCGCGCTGGCAGGGCGGTCGGATAACCGAACTCGCTGTGAACCATCATCCGCGCCGATCGGGCGTGACGAAATATGGTCTTAACCGCATCATCAAGGTTATTCTGGATCTGATGCTTGTCCGGTTCCTCACCAAGTATCACGCCAAGCCGATCTATGTGTTCGGCTATACAGCCTTTGTCTTTTTCGCTGTCGCGTTTTTTGCCGCGATCTATGCTCTTTATCTGAAGGTCTTCGAGGCGACGTCGTTCATCCAGACACCGCTTCCGTTGCTCGTCGTCCTAGGCTTCATGACAGGAATGATGTGCATCCTGCTGGGTTTGATCGCCGAGGTTGTGGTCCGGACATATTTCGAGTCTCAATCCCGCACACATTATATTGTCGGGTCCACGATCAACTGCTGAGTTTTTCACATGTGCGGCATTGCCGGATTTATCGGTTCTGGATCGCGCTCCGATCTCCTCGCGATGACGAAGGCGCTCGCGCATCGCGGGCCGGACGACGAAAATTTCCATATCGGAAACGGAGTTCCGGTGTTCCTCGGTCATCGGCGTCTGACGATCATCGACGCGGCCACCGGTGCGCAGCCCATGTCGAACGGCGACGGTTCACTCACGATCGTATTCAACGGCGAGATATACAATCACAGAACGCTGCGCCGTGAACTTGAGGCGCTTGGCGCCAGGTTTTCAACGGACCATTCCGACACCGAAGTTATTCTGCGTGGCTACGAGATTTGGGGGGATGATGTCGTCCGGAAGCTCGACGGCATGTTTGCATTTGCGATATGGGATGAGCGGCAGCGACGCCTCTTTTTGGGGCGCGACCGGTTGGGCGAAAAGCCGCTGTTCTACATGCATTGCGGAAAGACTCTGCTCTTCTCGTCGGAACTCCCCAGTCTTCGTTGCCATCCTCTCGCTCGCGCAGCCTCGGTGGACGTGCGCGGACTGCAGAAATTTCTGGCGCACTCGTTTCTTCCCGGCCGGACGACTCCGTTCAAAGGCATTCGAAAATTGTTGCCCGGAAGCATCTTGTCCTTCTTGTCGGAGAACGGACAACTGCAGGAGAATCGCTATTTCCGGTTTTCCATAGAATCGGAGAATCCCCCTTCGGGGACGATCGACGATTGGACGGAGCATCTTGGGGAGCTTGTCAGGGACGCGGTGAAATCCCGTCTGGAGAGCGACGTTCCCGTCGGTGTCTTCCTGTCAGGCGGAATAGACAGTAGCGCCATTGCGGCGCTTGCTTCGCAAATTCTGGGGCCGCAGGAGCTGTCGACCTTCACCATAGGTTTTGATCAGAAGAGTTACGACGAATCCCGATATGCCGCCGTCGTGGCGGAGCGCATCAATTCCAGGCATCACATGCAGATTTGTGATTTCGAGTATATGCTTCGGGCCAGCGCGGATGTTTTGGAGCGTCTAGGCGAGCCCTTGGGCGACGCGTCGATCATCCCGACATTCATGTTGTCCGAATATGCCGCCCGCCATGTGAAGGTCGCGCTTGGCGGCGACGGCGCAGATGAATTGTTTGCCGGGTACGATCCATTCAAGGCGCTCCGTTTGGCCAGAGCGTACGATGCGCTTGTGCCGCGTCCTGTTCATCGCGCCTTGCGATTAGTGGCGGCGCGACTGCCATCTCCCGATATAAACATGAGCTTCGCGTTCCGGCTCGATCGAACGACAAGAGGACTGTCGTTTCCACCTCAGGTTTGGAACCCCGTCTGGCTCGGGGCGCTCGATCCGAGTGAGATTTCCAGGATATTCGGTGAGCCGGTTGCGATCGAGGAACTATACAGCGAGGCGATAGATATCTGGGAATCCTCTACATCGAGATCCATTGTCGACCGCACGCTTGAGTTCTTCACCAATCTCTATCTCCCGGACGACATTCTCGTGAAAACCGATCGTGCGGGCATGATGAACAGTCTCGAGGTTCGCGCCCCTTTCCTCTCCAACGACCTCATAGATTTCGTCAGGCGGCTTCCGCATAACGTCAAATATCGTTCCGGTAAAACAAAATGGATATTGAAGAGGGCGCTTCTGGAGGTCCTCTCTCAGGAAACGATCAACCGGCGCAAGAAGGGATTCGGCATTCCGCTCTCCGAACTGGTTCGTCGCCTTCCGGCCAGCGATTGGAGATCGTTCCCGCCACAAGGGGCCGAACTCTTCCGAACGTGGGATGACGAGCATCGCTCCCGACAGAGAGATCACCGATCCGCGCTATGGTGTGCGCTTGTTCTGGATCGGACGGTCGAAAACGCAGGAAGCGTCAATTCCTAGCGATTGACCAACTTGGTCCATATTCACCGCTGACGTCAGCGCGGCAGAAGTGCATCATAAAGCGCGATCATCGCGGATCTGGCGGGCGAATTCCGCCAATATTCCCACGCATAAGTTCGCGCATTGGCCCGTATACCCTCATGTTCGACCTCATTCATATCCCGCAAATGCTCCAGCGCAGTTTGGAATTCCAGAAGGCGATCGAGCGCGATATCGAACCCTATGCCTTTTTGTTCGAGGCCGTGCCATGGCGTTTTATCGCTTGTAACGACCGGGCATCCAGCAGCCAGGCTTTCCAGGATCACATAGCCGAAGTTCTCGCTTTGCGAGGGAAGAAGCATTGCGTCGTATCCGGAAAGCGTGCGTATGACGTCGGCGGGGGGCACGCCGCCGCAATACCGAAATGTGTCCACTCGGCCCGATGCCGCGATATGTGCATTGCACTCGCCCCAGTAGTCCGCCTGCGAGACCGGTCCATAGATGTCCAGCGTCGCACCTGGAACACGGGC
>Ga0070681_10004252_pt1 | contig 13573 bp, 11 predicted proteins | sample KBSC83BmetaG_FD_65650 | JGI IMG/M metagenome (GOLD analysis project Ga0070681, IMG submission 65650) | Corn rhizosphere microbial communities from Kellogg Biological Station, Michigan, USA - KBS C8-3B metaG | ecosystem: Host-associated > Plants > Roots > Rhizosphere | place: USA: Michigan... | reverse complement strand
GTCGCCATGGCGAGCCCCCTCGACGCCAAGGTGGTGAAGGCCTTCGAGCTCTTCCTCGGCGCGCGCGTGAGCCCGGTCTTCAGCTTTCCCGACGAGGTGGAATCGGCGATCCTCGTGAAGTACCACTCGTCGGGGGAGCTCGACAAGCTGGTCGCCGACTTCGACTTCTCGCCCTTCCTTCACGCCGACCTCACCGACGAGCGTCTCGCCGACCTGGTCCAGTCCAACGAGCTGGTCGGCATGGGCGACTCGCTCATCCTCCTCGCGCTGAAGGAGCGGGCCTCCGACATCCACATCGAGCCCAAGGAGCACGATCTCATCCTGCGCCTGCGCATCGACGGCGAGCTCACCGAGCGCATGGTGCTGCCGAAGAACATGGCGCTGCCCCTGGTGTCGCGCTTCAAGGTGATCTCGGGCATGGACATCACCAACCGGCGCGTGCCGCAGGACGGTCGCATCTCCTTCCCGCTGCCGGCGCGCAACATCGACATCCGGGTATCCAGCCTGCCCACGATCTTCGGCGAGAAGCTCGTGCTGCGCCTGCTGGGATCGGTGTTCTCGGGCGTCGGGCTCAATCTCGAGACCCTCGACATCGTGCCCTCGATCCTCACGCGGCTGAAGCAGGTGATCCGGCAGCCCAACGGCATCCTCTTCGTGACCGGGCCCACCGGGTGCGGCAAGACCACCACGCTCTACGCGGCGCTCAACTTCATCAACCGGCCGGGGCTCAACGTGGTCACGCTCGAGGACCCGGTCGAGTACCAGTGGCCCACCATCAACCAGGTCCAGGTCGACGAGAAGGTCGGCCGCACCTTCCACGGCCTGCTGCGCTCGGTGATGCGCCAGGATCCCGACGTGATCCTCGTGGGCGAGATCCGCGACACCGAGACGGCGCGCACCGCCACCCAGGCGGCGATGACCGGCCACCTCGTCCTCACCACCCTGCACACGAGCGACGCGATCCAGGCCTCGACCCGGCTCATGGACATGGGCGTGGAGCGCTTCATGGTGGCGCCTTCCCTCATCGGCGTGCTGAACCAGCGGCTGGTGCGCCGCATCTGCCCCTACTGCCGGGTCGAGCACGATCCCGGCGAGAAGTACCTCTCGCGCCTGTTCACCTGGGCGGAGGGCGCGCGCCTGCCCACGTTCTTCCGCGGCGAAGGCTGCGAGCGCTGCGCCCGCTCGGGGTACCTGGGCCGCATCGCGATCCACGAGTTCCTCTACATCACGCGCAACGTCCGCGACGCGCTCCTCGACCAGGCCGACTACCACGAGCTCTACGACATCGCGACCTCGGAGGGTTACCGCGACATGCGCTACGACGGCTACAAGAAGGCGCTGCGCGGCCTCACGTCCCTCGAGGAGGTCGTCGAGTCCACGATGCCGGAGTCCGAATGAGCGCATTGCCTCCCCCCGGGTTCGCGGATTTCGTCGACCGCCAGCGGCGCAAGTTCGCCGCCTCCCTGCCCGCGCGGCTCGAGGGCGTCGAGGCTTCCTGGCGCAAGATCGCCGCGGGCGCGGCCGCCCCGGAGGAGGCGATGCAGCTTGCCGTTGCCGCCCACGGCATCGCCGGCTCGTGCGCCGTGTTCGACTTGCCGGAGATGAGCCGGGCTGCCCGCGCCCTCGAGCTGGAGCTGGGCCGCCTGCCCGCGGGCGATCCCGTCCCGTCCGGCGAGGTGCGCGTGGCGATCGAGACCGCGATCGCGCGCATGAAGCGCAGCTTCGCGAGGCAGCCATGAGCGCCGCCCGGGCGCAGGGCGATGCCCGCTCGCGCGTGGCCATGCGCGCCATCGTGCTCCTCGCCGTGGTGCTGCTCGCGGCCATGTGGCTCGCCACCTGGCAACGCTCGCAATTCGAGATGCGGCAGGCGATCACCGCCGCGCAGCTCGCCAACGCGAACCTCGCCATCGCCTACGAGGAGAACACCGACAATGCGCTGGGCGACGTCGACCAGCTCACGCGGATGATCGCCGTCGAGTACCGCGAGGAGGGCCGCGGCGTGGGCAAGGCGATCGAGGCGTGGAGCGTCGACACCGACCTGATCCGCGGGCTGGCGATCGTCACGGCGCGCGGCGAGACCCTGGTGGCGACGGGCGATACGCGGGGGGCGGGCCCGGCCCTTCGCGAACGGCTCGCGTTCCATGCCGCGCACCCCGGAACGGCGTTGCGGTTCACCACCCCGTTGAGCCTGCGGATCGCGAGCGAGCCCGCGGTGCGCGTCGTCGCGTCAAGGCGGCTGGAAACCCCCAGGGGCGAGTTCGACGGCCTCATCGTCGCGTTCCTGAACCCGGCATTCTTCAACCACTTCTTCACGCGCGTGGAGGGCGACCCGGACGGCGTGGTCTCGCTCGTCGGCATGGACGGGTTCGCGGTGGCGCGCCAGACGGGGAAGGTGAGCACGTTCGGCGGCGACATGCGCTCGAGCACGCTCTTCGAGCAGCTCGCCTTGCGCCCCATCGGCACCTTCGTGAGCCGTGGCGTGCGCGACGGGTCCACTCGCCTCATCGGCTACCGCACGATGCAGGAGTATCCATTCGTCGTGATGGTCGGAAGCTCGCTCGCGGCGACCGCGATGCCCGTGCGCGAGCGCACCCGGCTCTATTTCACGTTCGCATCGGCAATGAGCATCGCCATCCTGCTCGGCGTATACGCCATGGGACGCTTCCTCGCCCGCCAGCGGCGCGACTTCGAGGCCCTTTCCGAGGCGCAGGCGCGGCTGCGCGAGAGCGAGGCGCGCGCCCTCGCGATCACGGAGAACATGGCCGGCGGCGTCGTCACGACCACGGAAGACGGCACGATCGTGAGCGTGAACGCGGCCTGCTGCGCGATGCACGGCTACCGGGCCGAGGAGATGATCGGCATGCCGCTCTGGCGCCTCGTCACCCCCCCGGGCCGCGCCGGGCTCGCCATGCGGCTGGAGCAGATGCGCTCCGACAAGGCGGCCGGGCACGAGGTGAAGGAGATCCTCGCGCTGCGCAAGGACGGCTCGACCTTCGAGGCCGAGGTGCTCAACAGCGGCGTCGAGATCAACGGGCAACGCACGATGGTCGGGATCGTCCATGACATCTCGCAGCGCAAGGCCCTCGAGCGCGAGCACCGGCGCGACGAGGCGCTGTACCGCGTGACCTTCGACCAGGCCCTGATCGGCATCGCGCACACCGGCCTCGACGGGCGGTTCATGCGCGTGAACCGGACGGCCTGCGAGATGCTGGGCCACACGGAAAGCGAGATGCTGGGCATGGACTATGCGCGGGTGACCCACCCGCAGGACCTCCCCTTGAGCGAGGCCCACCGCAAGGAGCTCCTCGCCGATCCCATGCACCCCTTCGAGCACCAGGCCGTGCGCCGCCTCCTGCGCAAGGACGGCTCCGTCCTCTGGGCGCTCCTGTCGGTGAGCGTCGTGCGCCGCGACGACGGCTCCCCGGAATTCTTCCTCACGATGGTGCAGGACATCACCGAGCTCAAGCGCGTCGAGCGGATGAAGAGCGAGTTCGTGTCCACCGTGAGCCATGAGCTGCGCTCCCCGCTCACCTCGATCCGCGGCTCGCTGGGCCTGCTCGCCGGCGGCGTGGCCGGTGCGCTCCCCAAGCCGGTGCGCGACCTGGTCCTCATCGCCGAGCGCAACACCGAGCGGCTGATCCGCCTGGTGAACGACATCCTCGACACCGAGCGCATGGATTCGGACCGGATGCAGTTCGATTCGAAGGTGACCGACCTGGGTACCCTCGTGGCCCGCGCCCTGGAATCGATGCAGGGCTACGCGCTCGAGCACGGCGTGAAGCTGCGCTCCGCGATCCCCCGCGCGGCCGTGGCGGCCGACGTGGACCCGGACCGGCTGATCCAGGTGATGACCAACCTGCTGTCCAATGCGGTGAAGTTCTCGCCCCCGGGCGGCGAGGTGCTGATCGCCCTGGCGCGCCTGCCCGACGGCCAGGCGTGCATCGAGGTGACCGACCACGGCCCCGGCATCCCGAAGGAATTCCAGCCGCGGATGTTCCAGCGCTTCTCGCAGGCCGACGCCTCCAGCACGAGGGCCCAACCGGGCACGGGGCTGGGCCTGTACATCGCCAGGGGCATCGTCGAGAAGCTGGGCGGCTCGATCGGCTACCGCACCGCCGAGGGCGCCGGAACCACCTTCCACGTGACGCTGCCCGACCCGGTGCGCCATCGCGCGGCCGCGGCGCGGCCCGCGCTCGCGCAACCGGCCTGACATCGATGGCCACGAAGCTCCAGCGCATCCTCTTCGTCGAGGACGAGGAGGAGATCCGCGCGGTGGCGAGGATGGCCCTCGAGGCGGTGGGCGGCTTCGAAGTCGTCGAATGCGCGTCGGGCGCCGAGGCGGTGGCGGCGGCGCCCACGGCGAATGCCGACCTCGTGCTGCTGGACGTGATGATGCCCGGCATGGACGGGTTCGCCACGCTGGCCGCGCTGCGCCACCTCCCCGCCACCGCGCACACGCCCGTGATCTTCATGACCGCGAAGGTGCAGCCGTCCGAGACCGCCTCCTACTTGGCCCTCGGAGCCATCGGCGTGATCCCCAAGCCGTTCTCGCCGATGGAGGTCTCCAACGAAATCCGGAGGATCTGGGCGGGCGCTCCTGATTGATCCGGCTGCCCAGTGTCACGCACGGAAGACGAGGGGCCGCCCGCCGATGCGGGCCGCTTCCCGCAGGTTTTTGGCGGGACACGCCCAGGCAATTCCCGATACCGCGCCCCGCTCGGGAGGTACAGGCTGGGTCTCGCAACGCTCGCCGGAGATACCCATGAAGCCGAACGAATCGCAATCCCGTGCGCACGACGCCATCGAGTGGGATCCACCGCTGTCCATCGGCGTGCGGCAAGCAGGCGACGGTCCCGGCGTCCTCGACCGGTATATCGCCGCGCGCTTCCCCGGCCAGCTGCGGCGCGCGTCGGACCTCGCGAGGTTGCAGACGGTGATCGAGGCGGCGCGCCTCTATTTCGAGGAAGAGAAAAAGGATCGCTCCCTGGAGCTGCTCGATCTGGCCGTGGGGCAATCCCCGGCGGAGGAGACCCTGCAGCTCGCGCGCCTCGAGATCGCGTTCCTGGTGCGCGACCCCCGGCTCTTTTCCTTCTATGCGCGCGAGTTCCGGCGCATGCATCCCGAAAGCACGGCATGGCTGGAGGTCGCGCGGCTGGGCCGCGCCATCGCGCCGACCGACGCCATGTTCGGCGCCCGCCAAGGGCCGCGTGCCTTCGAGCACTACGGGCCCTGGCCGCACACGCCGAACTGGATCAATGCGCCCTGGGACCTTAGCTCGGACGTGCTTTCGGCCGACTATCACCGGGCGATGGCCGAAGACGCCTTGGCGTCGCAGGCCCTGCCGCTGCAAGAGGCCGCCTGAGGCAATGCCATGGAAATCCAAGGATTCACGATGTTCGCCGGCGATCGCCAGGAGCTCGAGAGCCGCATGCAGCGGCTTCGCGAAGCGCTGATACAAGCCTCGCCCGACGACTCGTTCGACCGCCTGCTGGAATTGCGCCGCGACAGCGACCGGCTCACCGACGCGATGAGGCGGCACCTTTTCGCCTCGCGCCTCGTGGCGGACGACTCGGACGACTCCGCGGTGCGCTGGATTTGCACGCAGCACCATCGGATGACGCGCATCGCCAAGCGCATCGCCGAATCGATCGCGAGGCGCCGGGGTCCGGCCGACGACCGGTGCCTGGGGGCCTGCGCCATCGCCTTGCACCACGCCGCCGAATCCGCAAAAGGCGAGGTCGTCGCCGGATTCATGGACTCGCAGCACCACGTCCGCCTGCACGCGTTGATGCGCCTCGGGATGGCCGGCGGCCGCCATCGCGAGCCGATCTCGATGCCCATGGACGGCGCGCAGGTGAAGTGCACGCTCGAGGCGTTGTACCTGCGCGCGCTGCTCCTGTCGCGCGTGTCCACCGGCGGCCTCACCCCGCGGCAGATCGAGATCTTCGACGCCTATTTCCTGCATCGCATCGACGTGCTCAGGGGCACGGACACGCCGCCGCAGGACTCCACGTGGCGCGCCGACGTCGATGGGACGACCGGCCTTCGCTCGGGTGCGCGCAACGATCGCGGTGTCTCGATCTACCTGCCCCTGCAGCCGATCGAGGAAGCCTATCGCGCGATCGTCGCGGAATTCCACGCGGGGCGGGTGTTCCCCCCCACCGGGGCCGCGTCGCGCTTCGAAGTGGAGGACCACGTCGCCGTGCTGGATCTCATGCGCCGCACGCTGCGCAGGTCGCGGCGCGATCCGGTGGGCCGCGCCAAGCGACATGCCGCGAACGCGCTTGTCGAAGTCCACGCGGGACTTGCCGCCATCCTCGCCGAAGGCTTCAATCGAGGCCGGCGCGCGGTTCGCTCGACGCTCGCGACCGTGGACGGCCCGCGCGCCGGTTCGCCGCACCGCCGCAGCGGCTACGACTCCGCGGTCGACACCATTTACGAGGCGGCGCGTACCAAGCTTCACCTCGTGAACATCAGCCACACGGGTCTCGGGCTCGAAGGCTCGGAGCCTGATTGCGGCGGCCTCGCGGCCGGCGACCTCATCGGCGTACACCTGCACGACGGCGAGCCGCTGGTCCTGGCGAAGGCCGTTCGCCGCGTCGCGACCCCCGAGGGCCGCATCACCATCGGGGCGCAGCGCATCTCCTCGGCGGCCCGGGTCGTGACCTGCACAGCGGAGGATGGCGATCGCCGGCCGGCGGCCGTGGTCTATGTCCCGGGCAATGAGGCGGGCGGCAATCGCGACGTGTTCATCGCGCCCGAATCGCTGGCCGCCGATCGGCGCGTATTCTCGACCCGCGCCGGCGGCCAGACGTTCAGGTTCCAGTTCAACCGCGTGCGCGAGCGCGGCCGCGGCTGGGTGCTCGCGGGATTCCGCATACTGGCCGCGGAGAAAGCCGCATGAAGGCGCGAGGCACGCCTACCCCACGTCACTGCATGTGCTGGCCGCCGTTGATGGCGATGTTGGCGCCGGTGACGAACGCCGCTTCGTCGGAGGCGAGGTAGGCGCAGAGCCCGGCCACCTCCTCGGGCTTGCCCAGCCGGCCGATCGGGATCTGCGGCACGATCTTGGTGTCCAGCACGTCCTTCGGGATGGCGAGCACCATCTTGGTCCCGATGTAGCCCGGGGAGATGGTGTTCACCGTCACGCCCTTGCGCGCGACCTCGAGCGCCAGCGCCTTGGTGAAGCCGTGCATGCCCGCCTTGGCCGCCGAGTAGTTGGTCTGCCCGAAGGCGCCCTTCTGCCCGTTCACGCTGGAGACGTTGATCACGCGCCCCCAGCCGCGCTCCACCATGCCGTCGACCACGGGCTTGGTGACGTTGAAGACGCTGTCCAGGTTGGTGTGCATCACCGCGTCCCAGTCCGGCTTGGTCATCTTCTTGAACGTCATGTCGCGCGTGATGCCGGCGTTGTTGATGAGGATGTCGATGGGGCCGATCTCCTTGGCCACCTGCTCGACCATCTTCCCGCAGGAGTCGTAGTCGGACACGTCCGCCGGGTACGCGGAGAAGTGGTAGTCGCGCTCCGCCATCTCCTTCAGCCAGTCCTTGTAGCGCGTGTTGCCCGGCGAGTAGGTCACCACGACCTTGATGCCCATGCGCGCGAGCTTCATGCAGATCGCCTCTCCCAGCCCGCCCATGCCCCCGGTCACCAGGGCGATTCTCTGCGTCATGTCCATCCTCCTCGTTCTTGTTCGCTCACTCCGTATCGCTTCAGGCGCGCTCTTTCACGTAGCGGCCCGGCGCGGGCTCGATCGGCTTGTGCTTCGCGTCGCCCAGCTTCTTCCTCGCCGGCACGAGCTTGCCCCCATGGGGCTTCAGCCACTTCGACCATCGCGGCCACCAGCTGCCCGGCATTTCCCGCGCTTTCGCAAGCCAGCGCTCCGCGTCGGGCTCGAGCCCGTCGTGCACCCAGTAGCTGCGCTTGTTCTTCGAGGCGGGATTGATGGTGCCCGCGATGTGGCCCGAGGCGCCCAGCACGAACTTCGCCTTCGACCCCAGCGTGAGCGCGCTCTTGTAGCCGCCGCGCCAGGGCACGATGTGGTCCTCGCGCGCCGCGAAGACGAAGGTCGGCATCGTCACGCGCTTCAGGCTCACCTTCGCGCCGCACATGGTGAGCGCGTCGGGCTGGGCGAGCTTGTTGTCCTGGTAGGTGTTGCGCAGGTAGTACGCGTACATCGGGCCCGGCAGGTTGGTCGCGTCCGAGTTCCAGAACAGGAGGTCGAAGGCCGGCGGCTGCTTGCCCTTGAGGTAGTTGTTGACCACGTACGGCCAGATGAGGTCGTTGCCGCGCAGGCTCGCGAAGGCGCTCGCGAGCTCGCCGCCCGGCACGATGCCGCCCTTCCTGAGATCCTTCTCGCGCCGCGCCACGAAGCTCTCGTCGATGTAGACGCGGATCTCGCCCACGTCGGTGAAGTCGAGCAGCGTGGTGAGGAGCGTGAGGCTCTGCACCGGGTGCTCGCCCCGCTTCGCCAGCACGGCGAGCGCCGCGGCGACCAGCGTGCCGCCCACGCAGAAGCCCAATGCGTTGATCTTCTCCTGCTTCGTGATCGCGCGCGCCTGCTCGATGGAGGCGACGATGCCGCGCCCGATGTAGTCGTCCCAGGTGAGGTGCTCCTGCCCCTCGTGCACGTTGCGCCACGACACCATGAACACCGTGTGCCCCTGCTCGACGGCGTAGCGCACCAGCGAGTTCTCGGGCTGCAGGTCCATGATGTAGAACTTGTTGATGCAGGGCGGCACCATCAGCAGCGGCCGCTCGTGCACCTTCGGCGTGAGCGGGGCGTACTGGATCAGCTGCACCAGCTCGTTCTCCCACACCACGGAGCCCTTCGAGACCGCGATGTTGCGGCCCACCTCGAAGGCCGCCTCGTCGGTCATCGAGATGTGGCCGCGCTCGAGGTCGGCGAGCAGGTTCTTCATGCCTTCCTGCAGCGTCTCGCCCTGGCTCTCGATGGCGGCCCTGAGGGCCTCGGGATTGGTGAGCAGGTAGTTGGAGGGCGCGGCCGCATCCAGGTACTGGCGCATGAAGAAGCGCATGCGCTGCTTGGTGGCGGGATCGAGGTCGGATTCCTCCACCGCCTGCATCATGGTGCGCGCGGTGAGGAGGTAGGAATCGCGGAAGTAGCGGAAGACGGGAAGCTCGTTCCACTCCGGCGCGGCGAAGCGCTTGTCGGCGGCGGCTCCGGCGGGCGCGGCGGGGGGCGCCGCGGCCCCGGCCCAGAGGCGCACCTGCTCCTCCATGTAGCGGCCCTGCAGGCGCGCCAGCGCCTCGGGCTTGAGCGCCTCGATCCACGCCCGGTAGGCGTCGGCGAAGCCCGCCATCACCTGGGGCGTGGCGCCCTCGCCCGCGAACGCGGAGGCGAGCTTGTCCTGCGATGCGCGCAGGCGCTGCGCGAGCTCGTCGGCGTTCGGCGGCGTACCGTTCTTCGGCATGGGGACAGGGCGCGGTGACGCCCCAATTATGCCCCCGGAAACAGGACCGCGTGGATGATCCAGATGCACCCGATCCCGAGCGCGATGAAAAGCACCTGCATCATCGACTCCCCGAGCGCGGTGCGCCGGTGCAGGCCGGGGATCAGGTCCGCCACGGCGATGTAGATCATGCTCGCCGTGGCGATGGCGAGGATCTCGGGAATCCACGCGCTCACCGCGGATAGGGCGAAGTACGCGAGCACCGCGCCCAGCACCGACGCGAGCCCCGAGAGCGCGTTCAGCACGAGCGCCTTGTTGCGCCCGAAGCCCGAATGCAGCAGCACGAGGAAATCGCCGATCTCCTGGGGGATCTCGTGGGCGATGATGGCGAGCGAGGTGACGATCCCCAGCTTCACGTCGGCCATGAACGCGCCCGCGATGATCACGCCGTCGGTCACGTTGTGGAAGGCGTCGCCCAGCACGATCATCCAGCCCACGCGGCGGTCGTCGTGGCCGTGCACGGGGCCCACCGCCGCCTCGCCGTGCTCATCGCCCTCCTCGCCGTGGTGATGGTGGTGGCGCCAGAGCAGCATCTTCTCGAGGATGAAGAAGACGAGGATTCCGGCCAGGATGAAGGAGGCCGTGCGGGCCGGCGCCTTCGATTCCGCGAAGAGGTGCGGGAGCAGGTCCAGGAACGCCGCGCCCAGCAGCGCGCCCACCGCGAAGCTCACCAGCGTCGGGATCCAGCGCGCCTGCACGCGCGAGGCGACGAGCACGGCGATGGCGAGCGACAGGAGGGTGCCCGCGAGGCATGCGCCGACGATCCAGGCGAGCACCATCACGCGATCCAGATGAAGGCGCCCATCCGGCCGCTCAGCTTCTCGCGCCGGTAGGAGAAGAAGCGCTCGGCATCGCCGTGGGTGCAGAAGCCGCCGCCGTGGACCCGCGTCACGCCCGCGCGCGCGAGGCGGCGGCGCGCGAGCGCGTAGAGGTCGGCCATGAACTTGCCCGCGCCGTGCGGCCGGAACGCATCCGCCGCGCCGGGATCGTGCGTGGTGAAGGCCGCGTGCACGTCGGGGCCGACCTCGAACGCGCCGGGACCGATCGCGGGGCCCAGCCACGCGATCACCTCGCCGGGCGGCACGCCGAGCGCGCCGACCGCGTTCTCGATCACGCCCGCGGACATCCCGCGCCAGCCGGCGTGCGCCGCGGCCACGCGCGTGCCCGCCGCATCGGCGAGCAGCACCGGCATGCAATCGGCGGTGAGCACGGCGCAGACGGTGCCGGGCGAGCGCGCGAGGGCGGCATCCGCGGCCGCCGCCGCGCCGGGCGCCAGCCCGTCGATGGCCGCCACCGCCGTGCCGTGCACCTGGGCGAGCCAGCGCGGCGCCTGCGGCAGGTGCTCGCGCACGATGGCGCGGTTCTGCTGCACGTTGCCCGCGCTGTCGCCGCTCGCCGCGCCGAGATTGAGCGAGGCGTACTCGCCCGCGCTGACGCCGCCCGCGCGCGTGGTGACGAAGGCACGCACGTTGGCCGGCGCCGTCCAGTCCGGCACCACCCATTGCGCGCCGTGCACACCCAGGCGCTCGCGCATCGCCGCGCTCCAGCTCATCGAGGCCGCAGCCGCTCGAGCAGCGCGCGGAAGTCCGCGGGCAGCGGCGACTCGAAGCGCAGCGCCGCACCGGTGCGCGGGTGGACGAAGGCGAGCTTCCACGCGTGCAGCGCCTGGCGCTCGATCAGGCGCGCTCCGCGCCCCGCGTAGGCCGGGTCCCCCTCGATGGGATGGCCGATCTCGGCCAGGTGCACGCGGATCTGGTGCGTGCGGCCGGTCTCCAGGTCGCACTCGAGCAGCGTGTGGTGCGCGAACGCCTCGCGCACGCGGTAATGGGTGAGCGCCGGCTTGCCGCGCGCCACCACGGCCATGCGCGTGCGGCGTACCGGGTGGCGCCCGATGGGCGCATCGACGCTGCCGGAGCGCTCCACGCGGCCGCGCGCGAGCGCGAGGTAGGTGCGCTTCACGGTGCGCGCCTGGAGCTGGCGCACCAGGTCGGCCTGCGCGGCCTCGGTCTTCGCGACCACCAGCAGGCCGCTGGTGTCCTTGTCGAGGCGGTGCACGATGCCCGCGCGCGGCAGGCTTCCCGTGGCGGGGGCGTGGTGCAGGAGGGCATTGAGCATCGTGCCCGCCCAGTTGCCGCTGCCCGGATGCACGACCAGGCCCGCCGGCTTGTCGACCACCACGAGGTCGTCGTCCTCGTGCACCACGGCGAGCGCGATGGCCTCGGGACGGAACGCGGCATCGACGGGCCGCTCGGCGAGCGTCACGTCCACCGCCTCCCCGCTCTTCACCTTGCGGCGCAAGGCGGACGGCGCGCCGTCGACCGTCACGTGGCCCTCCTCGATCAACCGGGCGAGGCGGGTGCGCGACTCGCCGGGCAGCAGGCGGGCCAGGGCCTGGTCGAGCCTCAAGCCCGCCATCTCGACGGGGATCGTGAGGCGCAGCGCCCGGCCCGGAGCGGGCCCCGGGGTATAATTCGCGCTCCTCGAACCAGGATTCGTCATGACGCGAAGTGTAACGGCATTGGCCGCCCTGATCCTCGCGGCCGCGCTCGCGGGCTGCAGCCTCCTCAAGGAGGACGAGCACAAGGACTGGTCGGCCGAGCAGTTCTACAAGTCCGCCAAGGAGCAGCTCGACCAGCACAACTGGGAATCGGCCTCCAAGCTCTACGAGCAGCTCGAGTCGCGCTACCCCTACGGCCGCTTCGCGCAGCAGGCGCAGATCGAGATCGCCTACGCCTACTACAAGCAGGGCGAGACCGCGCAGGCGATCGCGGCGGCCGAGAAGTTCGTGAAGCTGCACCCCAACCACCCGAACGTCGACTACGCGCTCTACATCAAGGCCCTGTCCAACTTCAAGGAGGACATGGGACCCCTCGGCCGCTACATCAAGCAGGACCTCGCCGAGCGCGACCCGAAGGCGGCGCGCGAGTCCTTCGAGGGCTTCAAGGAGCTCGTGACGCGCTTCCCGGACAGCCGCTACGCCGAGGATTCGCGCCACCGCATGGCCTACCTCATCGAGGCCCTCGCGCGCCACGAGCTGCAGGTGGCGCGCTACTACATGTCGCGCGGCGCCTACCTCGCGGCCGCCAACCGCGCGCAGGACGCGATCACGCACTTCCCCAACTCGCCCACCCGGCGCGATGCCCTCGAGGTGATGGTCGAAGCCTACGACCGCATGGGCCTGAAGGAGCTGCGCGACGACTCGAAGAAGGTCCTCGCCAGGAACTACCCCGAGGATCCGCTCACCGCCCAGGGGAAGAACCGCACGAGCTCGTGGTGGCAGTTCTGGAAATAGGCGCTACGCCGTCTTCTTGGATTTCTTCGCGATCCCGGGCGGGTTCGCGAGCAGCTTGAGCAGCTCCACCTGGGCGCAGTGTCCCGCGCCCCGCCCGCGCCGCGCGCGCCGGAAGCTGCCGTCGGACTGCATGTCCCAGGCCTGCACGTTGTCGTCGAGGTAGGGCTTCAGGCCCTCGCGGATCACGCGCCGCTTGAGCTTCGCGTCGAGGAGCGGGTAGCACAGCTCGATGCGGCGGAAGAAGTTGCGGTCCATCCAGTCCGCGCTCGAGAGATACACCGTCGACTCGCCCCCGTGGCGGAAATGGAAGATTCGCGTGTGCTCGAGGAAGCGCCCGATGATGGAGCGCACGCGGATGTTCTCGGAGAGCTTCGGCACCCCCGGGCGCAGCGCGCACACGCCGCGCACGATGAGGTCGACCTTCACGCCCGCCTGCGAGGCCTTGTAGAGGGCCTCGATCACCAGCGGCTCGAGGAGCGCGTTCATCTTCGCGATGATGCGCGCGGGCTTGCCCGCCTTGGCCGCGCGCGCGCTGGCCTCGATCGCCTCCAGGATGCGCGGGTGCAGCGTGAAGGGCGCGCTCCAGACGTGCCGCAGCTTGGTCACCTTGCCCAGGCCGGTGAGCTGCTGGAAGACCTCGTTCACGTCGGCGCAGATCGCCTCGCGGCAGGTGAGGAGGTCGAAGTCCGTGTAGAAGCGCGCGGTGCGGGCGTGGTAGTTCCCGGTGCCGAGGTGCACGTAGCGCACCAGGCGCCCCTCCTCGCGGCGCACCACCATCGCCATCTTCGCGTGGGTCTTGTGGCCGAC
>Ga0070681_10004251_pt1 | contig 13576 bp, 11 predicted proteins | sample KBSC83BmetaG_FD_65650 | JGI IMG/M metagenome (GOLD analysis project Ga0070681, IMG submission 65650) | Corn rhizosphere microbial communities from Kellogg Biological Station, Michigan, USA - KBS C8-3B metaG | ecosystem: Host-associated > Plants > Roots > Rhizosphere | place: USA: Michigan... | reverse complement strand
TATGCGCTGTTCGACAACTGCAACAGCCTGCACACGAATGCTTACGACGAGGCTTTGACGACGCCGACCGAGGAGAGTGTGCGGCGCGCCGTGGCCATCCAGCTCATCATCAATCGCGAGTTGGGACTCAACAAGAATCAGAACCCGTGGCAAGGCTCCTTCGCCATCGAGTACCTGACGGACCTCGTCGAAGAGGCGGTCTACAAGGAATTCGAGTCGCTGTCGGAACGGGGCGGCGTGCTCGGCGCCATGGAGACGATGTATCAGCGTGGCAAGATCCAGGAGGAGTCGCTTTACTACGAGACGCGCAAGCATGACGGCAGTCTGCCGATAATCGGGGTCAACACCTTCCTTTCGGAGGCGGACGCCAGCGATGAGCACAAGGGAGCCGAGCTGATCCGCTCGACCGAGCAGGAGAAACAGGACCAGGTCGCTGCCGTGCGTGCGTTTCAGGCTCGTAACGCGGCGGGCGCTCCCGCCGCTCTGCGCAAGCTACAACAGGTCGCCGCGAGTGGTGGCAACGTGTTCGAGGAGCTCATGGAGAGCGTCAAGGTCTGCTCGCTGGGGCAGATCTCGCATGCGCTGTACGAGGTGGGGGGCCAGTATCGCCGGAACATGTGAGATCGGGCTCACCGAGCTCACGAAGAATGACGGCGCGCGCCTGATCGCGAAGTTCCAGGGCGGCATTCTCACCTGCGTCCGCTCCTGGAGTAATGGCGGGAAATATCCGGACCTCAATGCGCCCGGGGCAGGGAAGTCCACCGTTCGGTGATAAAGCCACCCGTGTTCCTTTTATTGTCGCCGGCACAATCGGGCATCCGGCGCGCAGGGCCGTAGTGAAAGCGCCCGTATGGAATTTCAGCAGTCCGGGGACGCGCGTGAAGGTGCCCTCGGGAAAGAACGCGAGAGAGTTGCCATTGATCGCATCGCGCAACACCTTGCGGGCATCGGCCGCACCTCTGTTTCGATTGAATCGCTCCACGAAGTGCGAGCCGAGCCGTCGCAGCAGCATTCCCGCAAGTGGGACGTTGTTCATCTCCCGCTTGATCACAAACGCAAACCGCGCCGGCAAAACCGCCGTGAAAACGACACCATCCAGGTAGCTGGCGTGATTGGAAACCACGACAGACTGGCCGGGAGGCAGCCGGTCCAGCCCCTCAACAATGAGCCGCATGCCGGCGAGCGCAAAGAATATGCGGGACAACGCCCGCGCGACGGTACGGCGGCGATGGAGACCGGGAACGATCAGCACCAGGAGAAGTGCGACCAGACCTAGCCCCAGGAACAGGACAATTGCATAAATTCCATACACCAATCTAAAAGGTGCCCGGAGGAGCGAGGCCGCTGGCTGGGGTGAATTCTGGGAAGGGGCTGCTGTCATGCCTGCAGGTATCGACCAACGACGGTCCCGGGGTATGTGAACTGGTTCTCTTTATGTTAATGCCAAGACCCGGATGTGAAGACAATCACGCCGGTACCTTGGCCGTGGTCACCATACTGCGTCAGTAGTTTATGAAGGACACGAGGGCCCGTAGGTTCAGGCGCGCCGGGCGGTGCGCGCGGGCTTCCAGTGAGATTGGCTTTGTCCAACCAGGCTGTCGCGATTTCCATGACGTCCAACGCCGATGCTGCCGACCCGGCAGTATCACGCTTTCTCGATGCGGTGTGGATGGAGCGGGGGCTTTCCTCCAACACCCTGGCGGCCTATCGGGCCGACCTGACTGCGCTCGCACGTTGGCTGAATGAGCGGCAGACGCCAATCATGCGCACAACTCGCGCGGACCTGCAGGATTTCATCGCTTACCGCGTTCACGCGGGAGCACGGCCGCGCTCGACAGCGCGCCAGCTTTCGAGTTTCCGACGCTTTTTCCGCTATCTCATGCGCGAGGGCGTGATCCGCGAGGATCCCACCGCGCAGATCGCGATGCCCAAGATCGGGCGTTCCCTGCCGAAGTCGCTCACGGAGGAGGAGGTCGAGGCATTGCTCGGCGCTCCGGTGGTGAGCGATCCGCTGGGTAACCGCGACCGTACGATGCTCGAGGTGCTTTACGCTACGGGGCTGCGCGTCTCCGAGCTCGTGAACCTCCGCCACGGCCAGGTGAACACGACGCAAGGCGTAATCCGCATTCTCGGCAAAGGCAATCGCGAGCGGCTCATTCCGCTGGGTGAGGAAGCCATGCGCTGGCTCAAGGACTTCGCCCAAGGCTCTCGGGGCGAGATTCTCCTCGAGCGTCAGACCGATTATCTGTTCCCGACGCGCCGCGGCGATCGGATGACTCGCCAGGCCTTCTGGCACATCATCAAACGCTATGCTCGCAAGGCGGGTATTGCAAAGGAACTCTCGCCGCACACGTTGCGACACGCTTTCGCCACCCATTTGTTGAACCATGGGGCAGACTTGCGTGTCGTACAGATGCTGCTCGGACATAGCGACCTTTCGACCACGCAGATTTACACTCACGTGGCTCGGGAGCGCTTGAAAGAGCTGCATTCGGCGCATCACCCTCGGGGGTGATGTTTCGCGCGTGGACGCGCTGTCCAAGCGCGTCCCTTGCGTTAAACTGCCCCTATGATCCAGGCTCCGAAAACCGCCGCCCTGTTCCTGTTGAGTGTGGCAAGCGCTGCGCTTCCTCATGCCTTGGCGCAGGCGCAGATTACAGCCGCGAAGCCAGCGGTAACGCAGCAACAGTCGGCCGCTCCGCAGCTCGCCGCAAGCGGCGACCCCCGCCTCGAGATCTCCAAAAAGGTTCCGGGCATCAAACCCGAGGACCTGCGGGCGACGCCGATCCCCAACATCTACGAGATGACCCGGGGCTCCGAAATCGCCTACGTGACCACCGATGGCAAGTACGCCATCAGCGGTGACATGATCGACATCGCCAAGAACAACAATCTCACCGAGACCCGGCGTCGCGATCTGCGCATGAAAGAGATCGGCGCCATTCCCGAGAGCGACATGCTGGTCTTTGGGCCTAACAGCCCGAAGTACACGGTTACCGTATTCACCGACGTGGACTGCGCCTACTGTCGCGAGCTCCACCGTCAGATTGCAGAATACAACCGCCTGGGAATCCGGGTGCGCTACATCTTTTATCCGCGCACGGGTCCTAACACGGATTCGTGGACGAAGGCGGAAGAGGTCTGGTGCTCGAGCGACAGAAATGAGGCGCTCACGCGGGCCAAGCTCGGCCAGCCCCTCTCGGCCAAGCCCTGCGCCAACAACCCGGTGGCGCGGACCTACGCTCTAGGTCAGGATTTTGGCCTGCAAGGCACGCCGGCCATTGTGTTGGCCGACGGCGAAATGATTGGCGGTTACTTGTCGCCGCCCGAGCTGCTGCAAGAGCTCAAGAAGTCGCAGCGGCAGTAGCCGGACGATTGGAGCGCCTCAGCGCTCCAATAGCTTGAACTTGTCCGGCTTGCCTTCCCACTCCTTGGCGTCCTCGGGCGGGTCCTTCTTCTCCGTAATCACCGGCCACTGTTTCGCCAGCTCGGCATTGAGCTGCTTGAAATGCTCCTGCCCGGCGGGCAATTCCTCTTCCGAGAAGATCGCCTCGACCGGACATTCCGGCTCGCACAGCGTGCAGTCGATGCACTCGTCCGGATCGATGGTCAGGAAGTTCGGGCCTTCGTGGAAGCAGTCGACGGGGCAGACTTCCACGCAGTCCATGTATTTGCACTTGATGCAGTTTTCGGTGACGACGAATGTCATTCGATTTCCTAAGGGGTTACAGCCGCCCTGGCCGCAAGGAGCGGAGCGGGCGGACTACGTATTGTGCCACGGGCGTGCAAGCCAGTGAATTTCAGCGCTTACCGAGCCTGCCTCACCGGCTCCCAGGGCATTAGCGCGAGATGCGCCGGTCGACGTCGGCGAAGTGATGGGGCTCCCGCCCTGCCGCCCGATCCTCGAGGTAGCGGCGCAGCGTGTATTCCGTGCTCGGAAAGGCGATGTCGTGCCAGGGAATATCCTCGGCACGGAACAGATCCACTTCGAGGCTCTCGGTGCCGGCTGCATACTCCGGCACCGGCAGCCTTGCCCGGAAGAACACGTGTACCTGCTGTGCATGCAGCACGTGCACGACGGTCAGGAGAGACCCGATCTCAACGTCGGCGAGCGCTTCTTCCTTCGACTCGCGGGCTGCCGCCTGCTGCAGCGTCTCGCCGTTTTCCATGAAGCCCGCCGGGACGGTCCAGAAGCCGCGCCGCGGCTCAATGGCCCTCCGGCACAGAAGGATACGACCTTCATACTCGGGAACGCATCCTACGACGAGGCGCGGGTTCTGATAGTGAATCGTCCCGCAGGCATCGCAGACGTGGCGGGCAATGAGATCGCCCGGAGGAATGCGCAGCTCGACTCTGGCGCCGCATTGGTTGCAGAAGTTCATGGTTCGTCAGCGAGGATACGGGCGCAGGCGGACGTTGTCGAACGCTTCGGTGGTGAGCCTTTCGGCAGGTGAATGCTGACAGAGGGAGTCCTTCGCACGATGAGCCGTGGAAAACAGCCCCCATGCGCGTTGCTAAAATGTTGCATGACCAGGTAAGGCTCATCACCAGAGGATCCCATGGCCCAATATTCCCCCGCACGGACCGTCGAGCTGCTGGTATCAGGTCTCCTCGCCCTATGTCTCGGCGCCACCGCCCACGCCGATCAAACGGGCCACACCTTCATGCGATATCCGACCCTCAGCGGCAATACCATTGTGTTCGTCGCCCATGACAACCTCTGGTCCGTGCCGCGCACCGGGGGGACCGCATCGCGGCTGACCGCAGACGATGGACGCGACGTCATGCCGCGGTTTTCGCCGGACGGGCGCTGGATTGCATTCACTGGCGAGTACCAGGGCAACCGGGATGTGTACGTGATCCCGGCCCGCGGTGGCACGGCCCAACGTCTGACCTTCACGTCCGACATTGCGCCCGAGGTCTCCTTGCGCTCCGGTCCGAACAACATGGTGGTCACCTGGACCCCCGATTCGAAGAGCATCGTGTTTCTGTCCAGGCGGATGGCCTGGAACGCTTCGATCAACCGCCTTTTCACCGTCCCGCTGACAGGTGGCCTGTCGCAGCTGATGCCGCTCGATCGTGGCGGCTTTCTCAGCTACAGCCCCGACGGGAAACAGATTGCCTACAACCGCATCTTCACCAATTTCCGGACCTGGAAGCGCTACCAGGGCGGTCTCGGGCAGGACATCGACATCTACGATTTCGACAGCCGCAAGCTGACTCACGTAACGGACTGGCCTGGCCGTGAGACCTTTCCCATGTGGTACGGGAAGACGATCTACTTCGTGGCCGATCATGATGCGCACCAGCGCGAGAACATCTGGGCATACGACACGGGTAGTCACGAGTTCCGCCAGGTCACGCACTACAGCGACTATGACATCGACTTCCCGAGTCTTGGCACCGGTGACGCACAAGGTGAAGGAGGCATCGTTTTCCAACAGGGTGGCAAACTGCACGTGCTCGACCTTCCGTCCGAGCAGGTGCACGACCTCGATGTGATCGTACCGGACGATGGCACGAGGACCGGACCGCGTTATGTTGACGCGAAGCCGACTATCCGCGATGTCGACATGGCGGAACGCACGAACTACGACGTGGCGCCCAATGGCAATCGCATTGCCTTTTCCGCACGCGGCGACCTGTTCACGTTACCTGCGGAGCACGGCAACACACGCAATCTGACACAAACCTCGAATGCCGACGAGGACCATCCGAGTTGGTCTCCGGACGGGAAGACGATTGCTTACACCACGGATGTTTCCGGTGAGCAGCAACTCGCAGTGCGTCCTGCGGAGGGCGGTGCGGAGAAAATTCTTACTCACTTCGAGCACGGCTATTTCTATACACCCCGCTGGTCACCGGGTGGCGATGCGCTGGCTTTCACCGACAATGAGCACCGGCTGTGGATCGTGGCTGTCGCGGGCGGCGATCCGCAGCAGATTGCGCAGGACCCGTACCAGGAAGTGCAAAATTTCACCTGGGCGCCCGATGGCCGCTGGCTCGCTTACGTCCTCACCGGCTCGAACCAGCAAAGCGGTATCTGGCTCTACAATCGCGACACCCGCAAGTCGACGCGGGTGAGCGATCCGCGCTCGAACGACTTCAGTCCGGGGTTCGATTCCGCGGGCCGTTATCTCTATTTCATTTCCACGCGCCACGAGAACCCGACCCTCAGTCATTCCGAATTCAACATCGCCACCTTGAAGATGGCGGGAATCTATGTCGCCACCCTCAAGCGCGGCGCGCCCTCGCCATTTGCACCGAGGTCTGACGAAGGCACGGTGGGTACGGAGGAGCACACGCAGGAGCACACGGATGAGGCGGGACATGCCGCATTCAAGCCGGGCGCTTCCAAGCCGCTGCAGATCGACCTCGACGGTCTCACCGAGCGCGCGGTGCCTCTGCCGGTCGAGTCCGCCGAGATCAACCAGATCGAGGTGCGCGGCGACAAGGTCTTCTATATGACAGCGCCGAGTCAGATGATCGAGGGGCCGTTACCCGGCGAGCACACGCTGTTGCACGTGTTCGACATGAAAGATCGCAAGGACGCCACCGTGGTGGAAGGCCTCGACAATTATGTTGTGTCCACGGACGGCAAGAAGGTGGCCTATAAGAACGGTGGCGATTACTTCATCGCCGATGCCAAGCCCGGCGACGGCAAGGGCGAGGAGGGCAGGAAGAAGATCGATCTCGGGCACATGCGCGTGCGCATCGAGCCGACGCGGGAGTGGGCCGAGATGTTTGCATCCGCCTGGCGCCTCGAGCGGGACTTTTACTTCATGCCGCAGATGAACGGTGTGGACTGGAAGGCCGTGCGCACGGCTTACGAGCGGCTGCTGCCCCTTGCCGGCTCGCGCAGTGATCTCAATTATCTCCTCGGCGAGATGGTGGGAGAAATCAGCAATTCTCACACCTATGTTGGCGGAGGCGATGCGATGCCCGCGGACAAGCGCGTGCCCACCGCATTCCTCGGTGCGGATTTCGCGCTGGATAGCGCCTCCGGGCGGTACCGTCTTGCGACGATCTACCAGGGAGATAACACCCGGGACCGCTACCGCTCCCCGCTCACGGCACCGGGGCTCGACCTGCGCGCCGGTCAGTTCCTGTTGGCCATCGACGGCGTGGAGCTCGAAGCACCTACCGACCCGTATAGCCTGCTGGTGGGGAAGCAGGATCAGACTATCAAACTGACCGTCGCCGATGCCGCTAACGGGGCACGCCGGGACGTCGTCGTGAAGCCGGTGCACACCGAGCTGCCTCTGCGCGAGCAGGCCTGGATCGAGCACAACCGCGAGGTCGTCGACAAAGCCTCGGGGGGCCGGATCGCCTACGTTTATCTCTCTGACATGGCGAGCTTGGGAATGGAACAGTTCATTCGCCAGTTCTACGCCCAGATGGACAAGGAGGCGCTGCTGGTCGATGAGCGTTGGAACGGCGGCGGGTTCATCGATCAGATCCTGCTCGAGCGTCTGCGGCGTGTGCTCGTTGGGATGGATATGAATCGCGAGCGTACTCCCCAGACGATTCCCCAACAGCTGATCGTCGGGCCGAAGGTGTGTCTCATCAACCACTATGCCGGCTCGGATGGCGACATCTTTCCGTTCTTCTTCCGCAGGTATGGAATCGGGCCGCTGATCGGCACCCGTACGTGGGGTGGTGTGCGTGGAATCCGTGGCGAATGGAAGCTACTCGACGGCGGGAGCATTACGATTCCGGAGGATGCGCTTTACGGCCTCGATTCACAGTGGGTCCTGGAGAACCACGGCGTCGAGCCCGACATGACCGTGGATGACTCGCCGGCGGACTGGCAGGCGGGTCACGACCCCCAGCTCGAGGCCGGTGTGAATTACCTGCTCGGAGAGCTGAAAAAGCACCCCGGTGGCTTGCCGCCACCGCCGCAGCCTCTGCCGGCGTACCCGCCGGAAAGTGAGCATGGACGCTGAGAGCGCTGTGTCTCTCATAGCAACGTCTCCCAGAGCTTCCAGAAACCTTCCCGCATGTGCTCGAGCATGGAGCGGCGCCGCCACTGCTCCATGTCGATCGCATTGGCGTGTTGCAGGTCCGCCATGAAGTCTGTGGCGAGTTTTGCGCCCGTTTCCTTTCCAAGTACGACCGCGTCCAGCTCGTCGTTGAACAACACGCTGCGGTGATCGAAGTTCGACGAGCCGACGATGGACCAGACCTGATCGATGACCATGGTCTTGGAATGCAGAATCCCGTCGTCGCGCTCGTAGATTTTCACGCCGGCCCGCAAGAGATCCTCGTAGTGTGAGTGTTGTACGGCAAGCGCGGGGCCCGAGTCGCTATGCGACGGCAGGAGTAGCCGTACGTCGATCCCACGACGCGCGGCGGCCATGAGCCCGACTTTCTCCTGGTGAGTGGGTACGAAGTAGCCGCTGGTGATCCAGATACTGCTTTCCGCGTTTCGGATGGCCGAGATGACCGTGACATAGTAGCGGCGTTTCAACTTCGAGGGGCTGCTGCGCAGGATGCGTACGACTTCGTCTCCTACGGGTTCTGAAGGCAGCTCCACATCGGTGTCGGCTTCCAACGGAACTCCCTCTTGCTCGTGCCAATGGTCTCTGAAGATGGTCTCCAGCTCCCGTACCACCGGTCCGGTGATTTCGATGTCCGTGTCGTGCCAGACGTCTTTATCGTCCCGGGGAGCATCGCGATTCGCCCTGGAGCCGCCGGAGGGCGCGCTCTGGTAGGTCGAGCTGAGGTTGACTCCACCGAGGATCGCTACGCCGCCATCCGCAACGAGGAGCTTGCGATGGTCGCGCGAGTTGACGCCGAAATGATGTTTCCAAGGGTTGAGCGGGTTGAATTCGATGACCTCGACTCCGGCCCCCCGCAGCTTTTCGAAGAAGGCGGAGTCGGTGCCGATGGAGCCGATGCCGTCGTAGATGATCCGGATGTGAACGCCGGCCTTGCTCTGACGCACGAGCAGATCGCTCAGCATCTCCCCGTCGCAACTCACGTCTTCAAAAATGTAGTATTCGAGATAGACGTAGCTTTTAGCGGCGCGAATTGCCCCGAACATGGCGGGGAACGTCTCCGCGCCATCGCGCAGGATGCGCACCTGGTTGCCGACGAAGAGCGGACTTTCAGCGACGACCTGCTCGACTGCGAGGTGGCGCTCCAGTGCTCCTGCGTCCGGCGCCTCAGCCGCCAGGCGGCCGAGGACGGCTTTGGACTGCCTCGCGGAAAGCGGTCCACGCGTGCCGAAGACCTTGATCTGGGAGCCCGCGGAGGCTTTGACCAGGTCGGCTTCGTCGACTACCGGGACCGTGGCGCACGCGGCAAGCGCCAGGCAGAAGGTCAAGCCCATGACGGCCGTCCTTAGACCGGAATGCCGCATCCCCATTTTCACCGTCCCCATGCTCGCAGCCTGCGGACGCTAACGTAGGCGCAGGCGCTGCATCCTGCAAGACAATGCTGTGTGCAGGGTCACACTCCCTCTCGTGAAGGTGTGCGGGATCTCACGGACCGGCGGTCCAGGCCAATTTATTGTTACATCAAGCGAAATGGAGTTGATTGTCCGCAAATGAGTACTTCTCCGGTCCAGGGCGATGCGCACGGTTAGTGAGCTTCCCGCGCGGCAGTTGCAGCTGAGCCTGGATGGTCCGGGACATCCTGCCGATTCCGGGATCGGCGCCGCGCGGCACCTGCTGGCGCGGCGCTCGGTCCTCGATGATACGCTGAGCCGGACGCCCGCCGCCGGAGCCACCATCCTTTTGCGCTCTCCGCCTATCCCGGCCGCTCTGCTGCTACTGAGAGTCAAACAAACTCGCGACCGTTTCAAGAGCCTCCTGCAGATGGCGAACCTCGAAATCGACGTCAGCAGCACGGCCACCGACGCACTCGAGCAGTTGGCTCAGCGCGTTCACGCACTGATGTTCACGGACGATCTCGATCTCATTCGCAGTGCTCGCCAGCTGCCCTCCGGGGTCGCGACCCACATCGTATTCGTCGGCGATTCCGGCGATCTTCCTGAGACCGAAGCATTGCGTGCGGGCGCCAACGACTGCATGCCGAGCGATGCTCGCGGCGAGCATTTCTGGGCTCATCTTACGATCGCGCGGCGAATTGCGGATCTCGCCGCGTCCTTGCAGCTCGCGCTGCGGGACAACTGCATGCTGTCGACTGTCGATGAGTTGACCAGGGCGGGCCGTCGGGGGTTCTTCGAAGAGCATTTCCCTCGCGAGGTCGAGCGCGCCGTGCGCCTCCGCAGGCCCTTGTCGCTCGTGATGTGCGACATCGATCATTTCAAACAGGTCAACGACCGACACGGCCACCAGGCCGGTGACGCTGTATTGAAAGAGTTTACAGCCCGGATCAGCAGCAACCTGCGCGTCGGTAAGGACTGGGTGGCGCGCTTGGGCGGCGAGGAGTTCGCGGTCGTGTTTCCGGATACCCATGCCAAGGAGGCGGGGATGGTTGCCGCCCGGCTACGCGAACGCATCGGTGCGGTGGAGTTCGACGTCCCGCCGCGTCCGATCGCCATTACTGCGAGCTTTGGGGTCTGTGCTCTGGAGCACCCACGGCAGGGCAATCTCCAAGGTCTGGCTGGCCGCATGGTGCGCGAAGCCGATGCGGCCTTGTATCAAAGCAAACATCGTGGTCGCGACCGGGTCACGAGCTGCAATCTTTCTTCCAGCGACGCCCCACACGCCAATTTCGCTTGACAGGCACCTGTGTAGGCATATCGCGCAACGCGCGATGGCGGTTGGCGGATTTTTGGGGCGTCGTTTTTTTTGATTTTCCACCGGGGCCAGGCAGGCTCCAGGCACGGGTCGTGCTAAGACCCCGCCACCATGAAGGAGCTCAAGGTGGGCGAGTACGACCTGCTCGCGTTTCTGAAGCCCGACACGCTGCTCGGCGCCTTCGTATACCTGCTGATTTTCCTTGGTGTGGCGCTCGTACTCGCACGAGTGTTGCGGACGATCGTGCACGCCGCCATGACACGCAAGGGTCACATCGACCGCACCACCATCAGTTTCATGCAGCAGTTCGGCACCGCGCTGATCTGGGTGATCATGATCATCCTGTACGCGAATCTCATTCCTGTGTTGCGCTCGATGGGCACCGCGCTGCTGGCCGGCGCAAGTATCGCTTCCGTGGTCATCGGTCTCGCGGCGCAGAGCACGTTGGGAAATCTCGTCGCGGGGATTTCGATAACGATCTACCGTCCCTTCCGGCTGGGCGACACGATCCAGGTTGCAGCACCTACGGGCCCCGAGATCGGGTGTGTCGAGATCATCACGCTCGGGTACACGACGCTGCGCAGCCCTGACGGGCGGCTCATCGTGGTTCCCAACGCCCTGGCCGCGAGCCAGGTGTCAATCAACCTCGGCTCGACTTTTGCCCCATGGCCGCTCTCGATCGCCATTCGCGTCAATCGTGACGCGGATCTGGAGCTGGCGCGAAAGCAGGCGTTGAGTATTGCCACCGAGACGGTGGGAGAGGCTGCGGTTCGAGGCTGCTTTCTGACGAAGGTTGAAGCCACCGCGGCCGTTCTGGAGTTGCGGGTCCAGGCGCCCGATGCGGCGAGCCGGGACAAGGTACGGGCGACCCTGCTGTCCAAGCTCGCGCAGCGATTCACCGAGCCTGGATTAGCGGTTGGCACGGATCGTCCCAGCTTTTCCTGAAGACCCGTTCCATTTGACCAATCGCGCGCGTTCCTGCAGGTTTCGCGGCGGACAAGGGACATTGCGGGACGACTGGACGTGAAGACGAGAACGGGGACATGGGAGGCGAGTGTGCTCGCCGCTGTTGGTGCGCTTGCAGGAGCTCTCCAGGGTTGCGATACGCAGGCGGCGCATCAGACGCCGGCTGCCGCAGGAGGCTCGACATTCACCGTCAGCTTTCCCAACGACCGTAGTGCAAGGCCACTGGACGGGCGGGTCATTCTGATGTTGAGCCGGGACTTTACCCGCGAGCCTCGCTCTCACGTGATGCCGAACGAGCCCCTTTCGAGCCCGTATCTGTTCGGGCTCACCGTCGATGGTCTCGCTCCCGGAAAGCCGGCAGTCCTGGATGATGCCGCGTTTGGCTGGCCGGCGCGGTATCTGTCGAGCGTTCCGAGCGGTGACTACTTCGTACAGGCGGTGCTCAATCGATACGATACCTATCATCTGGCCGACGGCCGCACATTGAAACTTCCCCCCGACCGGGGCGAAGGCCAGCAATGGTGGCACAAGCCTGGAAACCTGTATTCCCAGCCCGTGCGGGTGCACATCGATCTCGCCCACCCGGCGCAGACCGCCCTGGTGCTCGACCAGGAGATGCCGGCAATCACGCCTCCTGCGGACACCGAGTTTGTGCGCCACTTCCGTATCCGCAGCGAGTTGCTCTCGAAGTTCTGGGGACGTGACGTTTACCTGGGGGCGCACGTTCTGTTGCCGAAGGGATTCGATGCACACCCCCGGGCGCACTATCCGCTGATGGTGTTTCACGGTCATTTCCCGGAGGATATTTCTGGATTCCGCACCACGCCGCCGGATCCGAATCTCGAGCCAGAGTATTCCAATCGCTTTCATCTCGCGGGATACAACATCATCGAGCAGCAGGAAGCCTACAAGTTCTACCAGAAGTGGATTTCGGCGGACTTCCCGCGCTTTCTGGTCGTCGAGATCGAGCACGCGAATCCCTACTTCGATGACAGCTATGCGGTCAATTCGGCCAATCTCGGCCCTTACGGCGACGCCATCAACCACGAGCTCATTCCCGAGATCGAGCGCCGTTTCCGAGGTATCGGCGCGGGCTGGGCAAGATTCACGTATGGCGGGTCGACGGGAGGATGGGAGGCCCTGGCAACGCAGGTCTTCTATCCTGACATGTACAACGGTGCGTTCGCCGCCTGCCCGGACCCCATCGATTTCCGCGCCTACACCCTGATCAATCTCTATGAAGACAAGAATGCATACACGTTGAAGGGCGAGGCTTCGGCGGTCGAGCGGCCGGCGTTCCGCAACTACCTCGGCGAGGTCTTTGCAACACAACGCGATGAAAACTACATGGAGCTCGCGCAGGGCGATCACAGCCGCTCCGGAGGTCAGTACGACATCTGGCAAGCGGTGTTCAGCCCGGTTGGCGCGGATGGTTATCCCAAACCTATCTTCGACAAGGTGAGTGGGGATATCGATGCCGGTGTGGCCGGGTATTGGCGCGAGCACTATGACTTGTCCTACATCATCCAGCGCGACTGGAGCACTCTCGCGCCCAGGCTCCAAGGCAAGATCCACATATACGTGGGCACCGGTGACAACTACTATCTCACCGACTCGGTGTATTTCGCGCAGGAGCGACTCGAGGCGTTGCAGCCGAAGTATGAGGGAGCGGTGGCGTATGGCGAGCGCGCCGAGCACTGTTGGAATGGCGATCCCCAGTTACCCAACGCATATTCGCGCCTGCACTACAACTACCAATATCTGCCCGTGATCCTGCAGCGAATCGCAACCACGGCGCCTCGCGGAGCCGATCTCGAGAGCTGGCGCTATTGATGGCCGCAACGAAATAATCCCGCGGCGCCGATTGCCCGGGCGCCGGCATTCCGGCTATGTTAGCGGTA
>Ga0070681_10004250_pt1 | contig 13576 bp, 11 predicted proteins | sample KBSC83BmetaG_FD_65650 | JGI IMG/M metagenome (GOLD analysis project Ga0070681, IMG submission 65650) | Corn rhizosphere microbial communities from Kellogg Biological Station, Michigan, USA - KBS C8-3B metaG | ecosystem: Host-associated > Plants > Roots > Rhizosphere | place: USA: Michigan... | reverse complement strand
GTACACCGGCACTGACGTCATCGACGCGTCGACTTGCAAGGTCAACTTCTCCGATGCGTTCGCGCCGTTTCTCGATTCGGCCAGCCAGGCGTTCCTGTCGATCGTTTCGCCCGAGGCCGCCAAGAGCGCGGGCGAGAACTTCAATCAGAAGCCGGTCGGTTCCGGTCCCTTCAAGTTCGGTGAACTGGTGCCGCAGGATCACATCACACTTGAGCGCTACGATGACTACAACTGGGCGCCGAAGACCTATAAGCACACCGGCCCCGCCTACCTTGACAAGATCGTCTTCAAGACAATTACCGAGGCGAATACGCGCCTGGCGACGCTTAAGACAGGCGAGACAAATCTCATACAGGCCGTCCCTGCCCAGCAGTTGCCGGACATTCAATCGAACGACAAGTTTAAGATCGTGCAGCGCGATGTGCCGGGCGCACCGTCGTACGCCGCCATCAATGTCAAGAAGGCTCCGACGGACGACGTCGCGGTGCGCCAGGCGATCAACTACGCCGTCGACCAGAGCCAGATCGTCGAGGCGCTCTTCAAGGGGACCGGCACGCCGGCGCACAACGTGCTGGCTCCGGGCACGCTCGACTACGACAAGAGCGCCGAGATCTACAAGCCGGATCCCGACAAGGCGAACCAGATTCTGGAGCAGGCAGGCTGGACCGGCGGCGGCAACGGCAAGATCCGCTCGAAGAACGGACAGAATCTGCAGATCACCGATGCCGTCATCTCGGGCTTGGCCGACGAGTCAGTCGCGCAGCTCGTTCAGGGAATGCTGCTCGTCGTCGGTATCGATCTCAAGATCAATTCGATGGCGCGTGCCGCCTGGTATACCGCCAACAACAGCGGCGACAACAACCTGACGCACGTCTTTTACGTATCGAGCGACCCTGATGTGCTCCGCAATCTCTTCTGGAGCCAGATGCTCGGCAAGCCGTTCAACTGGTCGCAATACAGCAATCCGGATGTCGACAAGCTGCTGGAGGACGGCGTGCACACGACTGATCCGGCCAAGCGCAAGGACATCTACTCGCAATTGCAGAAGAAGTTGATGGAAGACGCGGTCATCCTGCCGATCTACAATCAGGTCGGGCTGAGCGCGCTTTCGGCCGATGTCTACGACTATACGTATGATCTGCGCGCCTACCCGCGCTACTACGATGTCTATATCGCGAAGTCGTAGGTCAGGAAGGCACACAACGCGGTGGTAGCCTTCATTCGTAACCGAATCATCTTCTCGATCCCGGTGATTATCGGCGTCTCGATTCTCGTCTTCCTCATGCTGCACGCGCTGCCGGGCGATCCGGTCGAGATCATGATGGGCAATTCGGCGTCAGCGGACGCCGCGGCGCGCGTGCGCCATCAACTCGGACTCGATCGCCCGCTCTACGTGCAGTACGGCCGCTTTGTCGGACACGCCCTCACCGGCGATCTGGGGCGTTCGATCCGCACGAACCAGCCGGTCATGCAGCTGATCATGTCGCAGTTCCCGAGCACGCTGCAACTGACCTTCGCCGGGCTTGGCTTCGCCATCGTACTCGGTATGCTGCTCGGCACGATCGCCGCGACGCATCACCGATCGTGGATCGACCATTCGAGCATGGTTTTGGCCGTGGTCGGCGTCTCGATGCCGAGCTTCTGGCTCGGCTTCCTCTTCATCGCCTTCTTCTCGCTGCGACTCGGCTGGTTTCCGGCCACCGGCCAGGGCGGCCTTAGCCGCCTCGTACTACCGGCGCTGGCGCTCGGCATCGGTGCCTCGGCGGTCATCGCGCGACTCGTGCGATCTTCGATGCTCGAAGTGATGCGGCAGGAATATATTGGTGTGGCGCGGGCCAAGGGGCTGCGCAACCGCGCAGTCGTCTACCGGCACGGGCTGCGCAACGCACTCATTCCGGTCGTGACCATCGTCGGGCTTCAGTTCGGGCAACTGCTGGCGGGAACCGTCATCATCGAGACCGTTTTCTCGCGCCAAGGACTCGGGCGGCTGACGATCGACGCCATCCTGAACAAGGATTATCCGGTCGTGCAGGGCACGATTCTGTTTACTGCCGTCGGCTACGTGCTGGTCAACCTGCTCGTCGATATTCTTTACGCCTTTATCGATCCACAGGTCCGCTATGATTGAAACGACACCGCCCGGAACCGACGCCACTGCGCCGCGCGGCGCCAGCGCCTTCGACGCGCGCCGGCTCAATGTCAAGCCGGTTTCCTGGTGGGGACTGGTCGGGCGCGACCTGCTGCGCAACCGCGCCACCATGATCGGCGCGGCCGTGCTGCTTCTCATGATCCTCCTCTCGATCGCCGCGCCATGGATCGCCCCATACAACCCGAACACGATCAGCGTCATCGACCGGCTGTTGCATCCGAGCCGCGAGCACCTGCTCGGCACCGATCAGTTCGGGCGCGATCTGCTCAGTCGGGTGCTCTATGGTGGGCGCCTGACGCTCAGCGTCGGTGCGGTGTCGGTCGGGATCGGCGCGATCCTGGGCACCCTGCTCGGACTGATCGCCGGCTATTATGGCCGGCTCTCCGACCTCGTCATCATGCGCCTGATCGACCTCCTGCTCGCCTTCCCCGGCATCCTACTGGCGCTCGGTATCGTGGCGGTCCTTGGCACCGGCATGACGAACATCATGATCGCTGTCGGCATTTCGAGCATCCCGGCATATACCCGCGTGGTGCGCGGCTCGGTGCTCAGTGCAAAGGAACACCTCTATGTTGAAGCCGCGCGCGTCATCGGCTGTCGCGAACCGCGCATCCTGCTGCGCCATCTACTGCCGAATATCCTGGCTCCGGTGATCGTCCTGTCGAGCCTCGGCACTGCCATCGCCATCCTGTACGCAGCCGCGCTCTCGTTCCTCGGGCTTGGCGTGCAGCCACCAACCGCCGAATGGGGCGCCATGCTCTCCGGCGGCCGCGACTGGCTCTCAGTCGCCTGGTGGATCACCACCTTCCCCGGCATCGCCATCATGCTCGCCGTTATCTGCATCAACGTCATCGGCGACGGCCTCCGCGACGCGCTCGACCCGAGGCTCTAGGGCGACCGCAGCGGGGTATGATACGCTCGCGTCACTGAAGGACGATTGACGAACGACGGGAAGGAACGCGGAGGATGCGAGTCGGGGTCTACATTCCGAACGGCGCGGGCGGCGATTTTCCCGGCTGGGACATGCGCAAGGCCTGGGAACGGACGCTCGATCTCGCTCGCCTGAGCGAGAAGCTCGGCTACGAATCGCTCTGGGTGCCCGATCACTTGCAGAACGTCCGCGTACACAACGATCTGCCGACGATCGAGATCTTCCCGCATATGACGGCCTTCGCCATGGTGACCGAGCGCGTGACGATCGGCTCGGCGGTGCTCTGCGCCGGCTGGCGCAACCCGGCGCTGCTCTACAAGATGATGTCGACGCTCGATGTCGCCAGCAACGGTCGCGCCGAGATCGCCATCGGCGCCGGTTGGAACGAGTGGGAATGGCGCGGCTACGGCTATGGCTTTCCGTCCGGCCGCGAACGCCTGAAGCTGCTCGAAGAGGCGCTCGAGATCATCTCACGCATGCAGCAGCCGGGCCGCCAGAGCTGGCAGGGTGAGCATTTCCATATTGACGACGTCGTCTGCGAGCCGAAGAGCATTCAACAGCCGCGCATGCCGCTGATCGTCGGCGGCAACGGGCAGAAGGTGACCTGGCGCCTGGCCGCGCGTTTCGCCGATGAACTGAACCTCGACGGTCCCAGCATCGAGCAGATCGCCGAATGGATGCCGATCATCCGGCAGCGCTGCGAGGAGATCGGACGCGATCCGGCGACGATGCCTGTTTCGACGCTGCTGCGCTGGCGCGGCGTCACCGGCCAGCAGCGCGTCGAGGGTTTGCAGTTCCTGGCCGAACTCGGTCTCAACCGCATCCTGACCGACAACGTCGCGCTGATGGATAGCGACGAACCGCTCTACGAATACATCGAGGACTGCAAAGCAGCCGGAGTGGAACTGCTGGTTTGAGCACGGGCGGAGGCCGGGACCGATGCGCCGGGACAGAGGTCTCGGGCTCCGTAAACGAAGTGTCTGACGGGACTGAGTTGGACGAGTCGTCATCTGTCGATGACGCGGGCTGTGTGATAATAACTGCGGTAATCAACGACCGAATTCATCGATCGCAAACCCTTGATCCATCCCAGTCCCCCGCTGGGGACTTCGTTTACGTAGGCCGGGACCTCGGTCCCGGCCCGCGACGGCTCCGTCATCGAACCACCAGGGTGGTGCCTCATGAGTACCCGTTCACGTGGTTTTGCCTGTGGTTGCTTCGCACTACTCCTGGTGTTGGCGCTGCTTGTCGTTGCCGGTTCGGCCGTCGCCGCACCGCTGCGCACGCCTGTGCTTGGCAATCTGCGCTATCGCTGCACGCTCGGCTTCGAACGGACCAACGCCTCGGTTACGATGCGCGGTCCGCTGGCCGGTCACGAGTGCCGTAAGCTGCTCGATCAGACGAGCGCCTTCCCGGTGCGTATCCTCATCACATCGAATATCGCCGATGCCCCCGTCGTCTGCTCCTTCACCGAGAGCCACGTTAAGGTGACGGTCCGCGACGACGGTTTGCTGCAACTACTCGGCGACAACTTGTGCACCGCCATCCGCACCCTCGTGGCCAATACTCCGCGCTCAACTGATACGCTTCTGACCGCAGCCCATCCGTGAACGACCCGTCGCCGAACGACGAATCAGTTGTTTACAGCTGGCCCATAGATGCGAGCCGCGCCCGTCCGATTATTCAGACGGACGCGGTTCGTCGCGTTATACTCCCGAACGGTCACCGAGTCGAAAACGGCCCGCGCACTGAGCACCGGTCGTTACACGTTCCAATCGGAGTCCACACAGATGCCTACCCGTGCACGCGCATTCTCATCCGAGCACGACTACGCCCAGATGCGTCAGCTTGTGGTCGACCACTGTGCGCTCAAAGGGTCGCTCAACTACGCCACACCCGGCGATCTCGACTGGTGGCGCTTCCCGCACGACGACCAGGGCGAGATCACCAGCGCGCGCCTCTGGTTTGACGACACCGAGCGTCTCATCGGCTTCGCCTGGCCCAGCGGGAAACAGGTCGATCACATCGTTCACGCCGATCATGCAGACCTGCAAGACGAGATGCTCGCCTGGGCGGAAGAACATCGGCTGCGAACAGGCACGGCGGACGACGATTCGGTGACGCTGACCGCCTGGGCGTTTGAGCAGGATGCCGCGCGCCGAGCGATTCTGCTGTCCCGCGGCTACGAACCAACGGACTTCGTCTTCGTCCATCATGCACGGGGCCTCAATACGCCGCTCCCGATTCCGATGCCGGTTCTGCCCGCGGGGTATACGCTCGATCACATACATGACGACATCATCGAATCGCGCGCGGCCGCCCAGCGTGATGCGTTTCAATCAACCAAAATGACGGCGACCCGCTACCGCAGGCTGAAGGAGGCGCCGACGTATCGGCCCGAACTCGATCTCGTCGTTCGTGACGCGGATGGTGAGGTCGCAGCCTTCGCACTCGTCTGGTTCGATGCGGTGAATCGTGCCGGAACGTTCGAGCCGGTCGGGACGCGCATCGCGCATCAGCGTCGCGGCTTAGCTCGAGCGCTGCTGCACGCCGGGATGCATCGACTGCAATCGCTGGGCGCCACCGCCGCGCTGGTCCTTAGCGCCTCCGAGGCCGCCGACCGGCTCTACAACTCCCCTGGCCTTTGGACCGTTGGGCGTAATATCGCCTGGACGAAGCACCTATCCAGGGAGTCGGGTTCATAAAACGGGAACCCGCTCGGTAGATCCGGCGGGTTCCACATCTCTGAGATCCATGAGGTGTACCGAGCTAGGGCGCGATCGTGATCTCGATCGCAACGCCGTGAACAGGGTGGAACGAATAGTGGCCCTGCGTCACCGGGAACGCAAATGACTCACCGATCGCAGCAATATCAACCACGTAGTATTGATTGCCGGGGTCCGTGGCAAAGCTTTCCACGCCGGCCGGTACGCCGGTTGAGTAGTGCCAGGTGACGTCACCCCGAATCGACCCAGCTCCCGCACCACCCGGTCCACCTGCGCCACCGATCGTATGACCGCATACGGCGCCAGACAGATCCCCGGTTCCGCCTGCATCGATTTCGACCCAGAACCAGAGACCGCCGGTTCCTACCCCAGCAGGCGGAGGCGCGCAGAACGGGAAGGAGGGGTTGTTGCAGTTGCCCGAGAACTCAATTTGCGCCAATGGTTGGTCCGCGTTCCCGTATGCCAATGCCTGTCCAACGGGAACCGCGAGAAGAAACCCGATCGCTAAGAGCACGGCGAACATTCTACGCGGATGCATGTGATCTCCTTATGTACGTCCAAAAAGCAGGCGAATAGGTACAAACGAGGTGCAGAAATGCCTTGTCGCGCAAGTTCGGCTGCTATGCGGGCGATGCGTCTGGACTGCACCGCCCAGGCCTAGATGTCCGGCATGCACACCCCTCTCTCTCAATCAGGGAGAATGAATCTGCCGGAATCATCAGCGCACCACATGACAGCTCGCCAACGACAAGCGGATGGCAGTCTGTCAATATGAGAAGCAGGCAGCAACCGCCAAGAATTGCGGCAGGTCCCGGAGAGGAGTCACATCGTCGAGGTTGGCGGAGAGAGAGCCGTCGATCCTGCTACCATCCGGCTGCCTATACGTCACACTGTCAGAAGATTCGTGGGTCTCGCCGCATACGGACGCCACTAATGACGGCGTCTACCGAGCGGGAGATCGGCATGAGCGTCGGCGACGAGTGCCGGGAAGGTTGCAGTGCAGCGACACCAACCGACAGCGGCGGAGAGCACGGGTGAACATATCGCCACCATTCAAACGACATCGCCGCTGACGCGATTTCGTCTTCGGGAAGCCGATCGTGATCGACTTATCAAGTGCCTCTGCGCGCTCGCGCTTGCCATCGCCATCGCGCTCTACGTCGTCGCCTACTCGTCGCTCTCGATCGCGGCCTATCGCACCGGTCACACACTCTTCGATCTGGCGCTCTTCGAGCAGAGCTTCTGGAACGCGGCGCGCGGCACGCTCTTTTCGGTGAGTCTGGAAGTGACGCGGCCCGATCTCGTGGCGCAGATGAGCCACTTCGGCCGGCACTTCTCGCCGATCTTCTTCCTTCTCCTGCCGTTCTACGCCCTGCATCAGCAGCCGAGCACGCTGCTCGTCTTGCAAAGCGTCGCGCTCGGCGGCGCGGCCATTCCGCTCTATCTTTTCGGGCGTCATCGCCTCGGCTCGTCACCGCTGGCGCTCGTGTTCGCGCTGCTTTACCTGGCGAACCCGGCGATTCACGATGTCAACACCGTCAACGAATTCCACGAACTCGCGTTCGTCGTGCCGCTCATCTTCTTCGCGTTCTACGCCATCGAGACGGAACGCTGGATGCTCTATGGCATCGCCGTGCTCGGCATGCTGATGGTGAAAGAGGATGTGGCGCTGGAGGTGATCGCGCTCGGACTCTACGTCGCCCTCATCGCCCGGCGGCGACGGATCGGCGTTGTTACTATGCTGGCCGGTGGCATCTGGTTCGTGCTCGCCGTGCTCGTCATCATCCCAGTCTTTCGCGGGCCGAACGGACCGATCCCGTTCCTCGGCTACGACTATCTGGGGCACGGCATCGGCGGCATCGCCAGCGGCGTCTTCACCCGTCCGGCGGCGCTCTGGCACGTCGTCACTGCAGCGCCGAAGCTCCGCTATCTCTTCTGGCTCGGCATTCCGGTCGCCTTCCTCGCCCTCGTGGCGCCCGAGGTGCTGGCCGTGGCGGCGCCCCCACTCCTGATCGTGCTCGCCTCCACCTTCCCACTCACCTACGCCATCTACGCCCAGTACGTCGCCCCGATTGTGCCGGTCGTCTTTATCGCCGCCGTCATCGGCCTCAACCGCGCCCAACGCCTCATCGCCCGCCTCGACCTCGCCCGCAGCGCCCGCCTCGCAATCACGAGCGCGCTCCTCCTCGCCCTCTTCGCCGGCACGCTCTTCGCCCAGCTCCAACTCCACAAATTCCCCACACACCTCATCTATCCAACGACCCCTGACCCTCAGGTCGCCGCCGCCCTCAGCATCATCGACGCGCTCCCACCCACCGCCTCGATCGTCAGCGAAGACCACCGCTGGCTCGCCCACCTCGCCAACCGCCCCCACCTCTACGTCCTCTCCGCCCGCTCCCCCCAAGCCGACTACATCCTCACCAACGGCACCGCGATGAAACCGATCACGAATTACACGGAGAAGGATCGGGCGGCCGCGCTGGAGCGGATTCGGGCGAGCGGGGATTACGAGAGGTTTGATTGCGAGGGCGGGTATATGGTGTGTGCGAAGAAGGGGATGAACGTGAAGAATGTGCCGAGCACGGTTTGTCGGCAGCAAGATGGTCAATGAAGAATCACAACCGCGCGAGAATTCGTGTGACGGCCTCGGTCGCTAGCAAATTGACCATAACCGAACAATATTCGCGGTTCATGCTGCTGAGAAATAGGTCTAAACACCTAGACGGCGTCTGGACAGTCAGCGACCCGCATAGCACAATGAAATTCAGTTACCTTCGATCACGCATCGTGTAGCTCAGCAGATTTTCTCGTAGAGAATAGTGGGATCGGAAGAGGCGAAGAAATGGTTAACGTTACACCAATCCATGCTGCGCTGGACGAAGATGAAGCCAGAGCTAAAGCACTTGATACAGCTATTTTAGGTACTATCGGTAAAATCTTCGGATCATTCAACGCTAAGGGCGACAATTTGCTGGGGTTTGTACTGGACATGACCTATGATGAGGCTACGATTGTCACTTGTGATGCTTGGAAACGGAAGTGCGGCGGCATCCCGAAGAATTCTTTCGTTGTCATACGTGTTAACCCAATCGTTGCTGACCTGGCTCCCGAAGACATTCCGAGCCCCTCACTTATTCTCGCGCGGGTAACTGAAGCGGTTGGGACCCCCGTGTCAAGCGACATCCAACAGACGATATTCCAAATTCACAAAGTCCAGGCAGTTGTCGATCCCTATACGAACATAGAACTTCAATGGAGTGCTCTAAAGGTTGCCATTCTTGGTACGTACTACGATTCAGAAGACGGCGAGGTGATGTTCGGGAATGACATTGACACCTACGTCTCTCCTCACTTTTATGAAGTATATGTTCCAAATGCAGAAGATCTAGAAGTTTTGGTCAACACTTTTGTATCGAACGAAGGATTTCACATTGGAGATCTTCGATACACCGAGACGCAAACAACCCGGAACCAGCCCACCGTTCCAATACGTGTCTCCCCGCGAGATTTCGTAGCTAATCGAACGGCGCTATTCGGTCAAACACGGTCAGGTAAGTCCAATATTATTAAAGTTGTGGCCGATATGATGATGAACTCCGGTCACAATGTCGGGCAGTTGATCTTTGATCTCAACGGAGAGTATTCCAACGTTAACGAGCAGGACCAAACCTCGTTATTCATGCAGCATAGCTCACGCTGCGTCCGTTACAGTCTCAATCCACATGCGGGCCATATTGAAGGCGTGCCGGACCCGACGCCGCTAAAGGTCAACTTTTACAAACAAGTAGCGCTTGGACACGAAATCATTCGAGGATCGTTTGATGCTGAGCATAACAACCAGCCTGGGTATATCAAACCATTCTTGGAATGGGAGCCTTCGGATCCAGGTGATATCGAGACTTGTTCCGACTATCGCCTGAAGCAGCGAGCGATTCGAACGCAGTCGATGTACTTCTCGGTTTTGGCAAAAGCGCTGTTCTCTCACGACGATCCGCTTGTTGATCTGGTATTGAACGTTAAGGTCCGAGAACAACTCGCGCGGGACCCGGGCCTACACAAGATTGCTCGAATCAAACACAGAGCCAACCGTGATGAGATCGAGAATCGCCAGAAGCTGACGGTGGCAACGCGAGTGTATGAGCAGCTTTACATTCTTTATCATGCTAACCGCAACAACAAGACTCTCTTCCCCGACAGCAAGACGACCGGCGAACGTTATTTTGATCTGGTCCAGGAAACGCTATTACGCCTGTTGGGGGACTCTGACATTCTAGGGACCAAGTATCTAGTACCGTTCGTCAAGTACCACAGCAAAGACGGGGGAGATATCGGATCTGACATCGTACGGGCGCTCAACGACGGAAAGACCATTATTGTAGATTTGGCTAATGCGGATGAACTCATCGCAAACTACTTCAGTGGCCTGATTTGCCGACGGGCATTCTCCGAACAAACCCGCAAGTTCACTAACAACCAGCTGGGTGATCACTCTATTTTATTGTATTTCGAGGAGGCGCATAACCTGTTCCGCCGAGACGATTCCGACCTCAGAAGTATTTACAACCGGCTAGCCAAAGAGGGAGCCAAGAATCGAATTGGGATGGTCTACGCTACCCAATCAATGACGACACTCAGCCCTGACTTGCTCAAGAACACAGAGAACTTTTTCATCGCCCACCTAAATGATGCTCGGGAGATACGTGAACTGACTTATAAGTATGAATTCAAAGACGTTGGTCTCGACGTCCAGCGCTCGAAAACCAGGGGATATGTGAGAATGATTACTCTATCCCACAAGTTCGCTTTACCGGTACAGGTGCTTAAATTTGGGCCGGAGGCGGGTGCCTGAAATGGCATACACCAGTTCCGGTCGAATGCCGATTGAACGGGCATCTAAGCTCGGTCATGTCAAGTTCATTGATGAGTCGCGAATTCAGCGCCTGCTTGAGTCATTTGAGCGAGTTGACACTGACAATGACGATCACGCGGGGGAACTGTCAGGTCACTTGGATCTTTCCGATGCGGGAGAACTGGAGAACATTGTTGCAATCGACGGTAGTCACGCAGCGGTGCCCAACGCCGTCCACAACCATCGTCGTCTCGCATTCGTTTCCGCGAGCGTCGTGATCCTAAAGCGTAGCGTAATCGCTGAAATGAAACGGAATCCTATTCTAGACCCTCGTGACGTAGCGGGAGAACTGCGAAACAGCTCGAGTTCGAAACTCGCCGTATTGCCTCTGTCCGGAGTTACTATCCCCGGCGAGACCGTCGTCCAAACAATCCGACGAACGGTCGATGACGTGCTTCGATATACAAATCTTTATGATACTCTGAAGTTCTTAATATCAAGAGAATGGTTACTAGAGTACGAGATGCAAGAGCATATGGACTGTTTAGAGTGCGGAGTCGCGTTCGTGCTCCCGAGATCTAAGCTGTCCTTTCGTTGCCCTAGATGTCAAGCGGTCCATACGTTGGCGGACTATCTCACAATGGTGCAGGGGCCACCTGACGACTGGGCCACTGAAGAAGTAGCCATAGCTCTCCGTACAGTTCTGGAAACCCTGTTGCTGATGGACTTCCTCAGAGTCTATCGGGATCGGCCGCGAGTTCTGCGGAGAACTCTATTCGTGAAAGACGGCCCCCTCCTCCTTCGCGCTCAGTTGTCGAGGCTGGTACAGCCAATTCGTGAATTCTTAGCGTACTTGAATTCTATTGGACGCGAGCTGCATGTGGTGGGAGTCGAGAAGACTGGAGCCCTTGTAGACCACATTCCACAAATCGGTTCGGTGTTGCAGTCTCCAGGAGACTATTTTCTGCCGACGATAAAGTACCTTCACGAGCGAATTCAAGGTGTGCCATTTGTGGAGAACGATTATCGGAATCGGGTTCAGTACGGCTCAAAGGTGGTCGTTCGACTCGGCCCTAATCACATTGTTGTACTGAATGTGCCCACCGGCGATTTCCGCATGGAGCCTCAAGTCCAGGATCTCTATGGGTTCAATCAATCGGCCTCAGCGCTGTCCGAGATGCTTAGCTACTCTTTCGAGAACGCTCTCATTCCGCTCGTTCTCGTGAACTCCGCTACATCTATTTCGATGGCACCATCAAATGAGATTCTTGAAGTGTTTGCGAGAAGGCTATTAGGTGGCTAGGTCGACGCAGCCGTTTCTGAAGTGGCCGGGAGGAAAACGTTGGTTAGTTCCCTACATTCTTGAAATCCTCGATGGTCGAACCATGAATCGATACATCGAGCCGTTCTTGGGCGGGGGCGCCGTATTCTTTGGCCTATGTCCGCAGCACGCGTTGCTATCGGACGTAAACGACGATCTAATTAATACCTATATCCAAGTGAGAAATAGCTGGCCTTTACTCGTCAACGATTTGAAGCGCATTCCAGTTGATAGCGAAACTTATCAACGAATGCGGGAGTCTAACCCGGCGTGCGGTCTGGAGCGTGCAGTACGATTTCTATATTTAAATCGAACAGCTTTTGCTGGAATGTACAGAGTAGACCACAGAGGCCGTTTCAATGTGCCTTTTGGTGGTGGGCAGCGAACACCGGCACCTCTTTGGGAGAAGAATCTGCTTAAGAGCGCTTCAAGTGTATTGCAAGGTGTGTCGCTGCTGACGAGTGATTTTCAACCAGTGATTGACAGTGCTGGAGACGGCGACTTAGTGTATTGCGATCCCACATACACGGTGGCCCATAACAACAACGGTTTCGTACGTTATAACGAAAAGAACTTTTCGTGGAGAGATCAAGAAACTCTAGCTCGTGCATGCCACGCTGCTGCAAGTAGAGGGGCTATGGTCATGGTGAGCAACGCCTTCCATCGTGATATCAAGCTGCTCTATCCCAATGCTGAAACTAGAGTGTTGGAGCGGTGGAGTGGTATAAGTCCCGTCGCGTCAAAGAGGCGGCGAGCCCAAGAGTACCTATTCGTCCTTGACGATCGAATTTAGGCAATGCACATCAGGTCCACTTATTGTACGCACATCTGTTCCTGATTCGTATTGCGCTGTCCAGACGCAATCCGCCATTTACGGTGTTTGCCCGTGCAAACGCGGGATTGTCTTTGGGCTGTCGAGGATCAATTGGAAGGTCATAGTCACAGGGCGTACCTTCAAACATTTTTGACGCCTCACCCACCACCTCCCTATAATGACTCGTCTTCTGGTTGAGATCGCCGGGCAGTGGGGATTGCTTCGGGTTGGAGTACGCGCTGGGCGCGGGCTGCCGGCGGCGAGCGGAGGCGTCTGAGGGGGGTTCGTGCGCCCACGACGGGGCTCCGAGGTTCAATTCACCAGCAACGAACGGCGGTCGTACCGGCGCAACTTCGGCTTCGGCGTCGCCAATGGCGCCATGCTCATGCTCGGCGATACGCTCATTAACCCGAGCCTCGTGCTCGCCCTCTTCGTCAGCCAGCTGAGCAATTCCAACCTGCTTGTCGGCCTGGTGCCGGCGCTCAGCGTCGGAGTCTGGTTTCTGCCACAGCTGGTGGCGGCGGCGCTGGTGGCGGGCAAGGAACGACAGCTGCCCTACGCCGTCTGGGCGAGTGTCGTGCGCGCGCTGGCGGTCGCGGCGCTCGGCGTCATCGGCTTCGTAATCGGAAATGGCTCGCCGTCGACGTTGCTCTTCTGCTTTTTCATCTGCTATTCGCTCTACAACCTGGCGGCGGGCTTCGCCAACGTGCCGATGGTCGACGTCTCGGCGCGCGTCGTGCCGCCGAACCGGCGCGGCTTCTACTTCGGCCAGCGCAGCTTCTGGGG
>Ga0070681_10004246_pt1 | contig 13585 bp, 15 predicted proteins | sample KBSC83BmetaG_FD_65650 | JGI IMG/M metagenome (GOLD analysis project Ga0070681, IMG submission 65650) | Corn rhizosphere microbial communities from Kellogg Biological Station, Michigan, USA - KBS C8-3B metaG | ecosystem: Host-associated > Plants > Roots > Rhizosphere | place: USA: Michigan... | reverse complement strand
GATCTGGGGCACGGGCGACACGCTCAATCTTTACTCAGCTCTCGGAATTCTCGTCTTGTTTGGTGTGGTGAAGAAGAACGCGATTCTTCAGATCGATCACATGAACAACCTGCGTGCGAAAGGCATGGAACGCCATGAAGCGATCATGCAGGGCAATCGCGATCGTCTGCGACCCATCCTCATGACGACCCTCGCGCTGGTTGCGGGTATGTTGCCCCTCGCGCTTGGTACCGGTCCGGGTGCTGAGGAGCGACGTTCGATCGCCATCGTCGTGATTGGTGGTCAAACATTGTCGCTATTGCTCACTTTGATCGCGACGCCGGTGGTTTACTCGTTACTCGATGATTTGAGGGCGACTTCGCGATGGCATCGTTTGGCCGCGACCACTGCCACAGTCACGCACGGCATAGTCGAGCGTTTGAAACCCAAACCGCGTCCCAAACCTGCGCCTGAAGTTGAGGCCACGGATTATACGGATTAGATCCGGATTTCATTCCGCGTAATCCGCGGCTCCTCTTCGATTCAACCTTCTTAACAAACCAGGCCAAACTAATCGTCCACCGCCACCGTGCGTAACCACCGCTTCCTGCGCGGGAATCTGCGCGAAAATTTCCTTTGAGATCGGAACCAACTCTCCGCCACCTGACTGCGCCAGGATTTGTATCCGGCAAGCGCGCTCCAACAGGAACATCGAAAGAAACGCGTCCGCTACAGTTGGTCCAACTGTCAGCAAGCCGTGATTTCTGAGGATCAGAAAAGTCTTCTTGCCGAGATCCGCGACGAGTCGCGGCTTCTCCTCGTCGTTCAGTGCCAGGCCCTCGTAGCCGTGATAACCGAGCGACGCGAGGACAAAGAGCGACTGTTGCGAGATGGGCAGCAGGCCTTGCTCCTGCGCTGAGACGGCGATGCCGTAGTCCGTGTGCAGGTGCATCACGCAACGCGCATCCTCCCGCCCTGCATGGACCGCGCTGTGAATCGTGAAACCTGCAGGATTGATGCTGTACTCCGAATCCATCACGATCTTGCCGTTCAGATCCACTTTCACGAGGCTCGACGCAGTGATCTCGTCAAACATCATTCCGTACGGATTGATCAGGAAATGATGTTCCGGCCCGGGCACGCGCGCTGAAATGTGCGTGAACACCAGGTCATCCCATCCGTAGTCCGCGACGAGTCGATACGCAGCTGCGAGATCGACACGGACCTGCCACTCTTCCGCTGACACCTGCTCACGAACATTCGATCGCTTCACCTCAGGAGCACTCATAGTTCATCCTTTCTTCAGCACCGCTTCCCAACCAGAATTGTCTTCACGCAAACGCCTCACGAGATCATCGCGCAGCTCGCGCAACTTCGCACTCAGCACGTGCGGATAGTTTTCGATATCCGCGAACCTGCGCCGTTGTTCCTGCACAAATGCCTTTTGCTTTTCAATCGACGGAATCGCGGAGTGTTGTCCATTCTCCCAGAACGGAACGAGCAGCCGATCGACTGTAACTGCTCCGGGAATCTCGACTGTCTCACTCTCGAGACCGATCACGTCACCCACATACATACCATTCGCATCCGTGCCTCGAAACAATTGCAAACGCCCGGGCAGCGTGATCTTGTCTTCAGAGTTTGACGCCTTCAACGTTGGCTGGTCCTTCATCAGGCACTGCTTGAATATCACTCCCGCAACTGCCGGCACTTCGCTCGAGAGTTTCGTGCCGATGCCAAAACCTGCAACCTCCGGAAACTCGGCGACGATCTTTTTGACTTTATCGACCGTGAGATCGCCGGTGAGATTTGCACGCAGTCCGAGAAGTCCGTTCGCGGCAAAAAACTTCATGCACCATTCACCGAGCTCTGCCAGATTTCCTGAGTCGACGCGAAAGCCTTTGAAGGCCCGTCGTCGCCGTTCATTCGAAGTCGCAGCCATAGCGGCGTGGACCGCGCCCATGTAAACGTCGATTGTGTCGAGCAGCAACGTGGTGCCATTCGGATTCGCGTCGAGCCAGCGTTCGAAAGCAACCTGTTCGAAGTGCTTCGGCTTTCCCGTGCGCGGCTCGATCTCCGGCTGGTCCATGTACTCGATGTACGACTGTTGCCAGTAATGAGCCTCGGTGCCGACAGCGGGAATGTCGAGACGGTGCGCGGCTTCGAGATTTGAAGTGTCGTTGAAGCCGCCAATGAACGCGTAGACCGCGATATCGACCGCGCGCTCGATGTCGCCGTTGCGGCGCAGCGAGAAATCTGACAGCCAGCGATTCTCACCGGCAGCCATGCGAAACTGCATGGCGAGGCTGGCAGTGGTCATCGGCAGATCGAACGCGTGCTCAAACTTGATCTCCTGCGCCTGCGTCAAACCGAACGCGCCACTGATATCCGCAAATGGTTCCTGAGCGAACACGATCGTGCCCGGACGCACGGCGCGAATCTTGCCGACGAACTGAATGTCCTCGATGGCTTTCGCGAAGAGTTGCAGGCCGCCGCGATCCTGTTCGAGAAAACGCAGGCGCGGTCGATCGATCTGGCTGTCGACGAGCAGGCGCACCAGACGTTCGTGGCCCAGGCAGGGAGCGAACGGAAGTTTCCGTTGCGTCACGTAAAAAGTCGCTTCGGCGTCGCTGAGTCGCTGGTCATGTAAGCGAGTGACGTCCTTGAACGAAGCATCACCCATCGCGGCGTGGTAACGATCGATGTTCAGGGTTCCCATGGTCGTGAATACTGAGTGCGAATGTTACACTGCTTGCATCATGAAATCTAAGGTAGCTGAACGCATCTGGGCCAGAGATGCGTCTTTGTGGAAGACGGACGACGATAGCAAGAAAGTCATCAACAACTCGCTCGGTTGGTTGACAGTCGCTGACGAGATGCTCGGCGTTGCCGATGAACTCACTGAATTTGCGGAGTCGATTCGCGCGCGCGGGTTTCAACATGTGATGGTTTGCGGCATGGGCGGTTCGTCGTTATGTCCGGAAGTGTTGGCCCGAACGTTCGGCCGTCAGGAAGGGTTTCCTGAACTGCTCGTGCTTGACTCGACTGACGCGGACGTCATCGCCGCTTTCACGGAACGCATCGATGTTGAGCGTTGTCTGTTCATCATCGCCTCGAAGTCAGGCACCACCACCGAGCCGAATGTATTTGAAAAATTCTGGTACGAAGAGGTGCGCAAGCGAAGCGAGAATCCGGGAGACAACTTCATCGCGATTACGGATCCCGGTTCACCCTTGGTCGAGACTGCTTCTGAACTGAAATTTCAGCGAACTTTTCTCAACCAGCCTGACATTGGCGGACGCTACTCGGCGCTTTCTTACTTCGGCATGGTTCCGGCCGCCCTAATGGGGCTGGATGTGCGGCGGCTGCTTGAGGGCGCACAGCGCGCGGCGCAGTCATCCGATGCAGCGTTCGAACTAGGAAGCGCGCTTGGTGACAGTGCGCTCGCAGGCCGCGACAAGCTAACACTCGTAATCGATCAGCGACTCGAGACGCTCGGACTGTGGATCGAACAACTCATAGCCGAGAGCACGGGCAAAGAAGGCAAAGGCATTCTCCCTGTGAACGGCGAGACGCTTGGAACTCCCGACAACTACGCTAACGATCGTCTGTTTGTCTCGATCTCGTTAAGCGCTGTCGCTGAAGACACCAGGACAAAGCTCGAACGTCTCGCTGATGCCGGTCATCCTGCTTTGTATCGTCAGCTCACGGATCTTTATGACCTTGGCGCGGAGTTTTTTGAATGGGAGTTTGCGACAGCCGTCGCCGGCTGGCGCATCGGAATCAATCCGTTCGATCAGCCGAATGTTCAGGAAGCAAAAGACGCGACGAAGGAATTGTTGGCCTCGTTTGTGCGGCGTGGCCGTCTTGACGAACGCATCACAATCGCCACGGATGATGGGATCACGGTTTATGGTGCAGAGGAGCAGGAGAAGCAGAGCGTTGACGAGGTTCTGCATGCGCATCTGGCTACGATTCAGGCCGGTGATTACATTGCGTTTCTAAATTATATCGAGGAGACGGCGGAGGTTGATGAGAAGTTTCAGGAGCTCAGGACGGCGTTACGCGATGCGACGAGGTGTGCTGTGACGGTTGGTTATGGACCTCGATTTCTGCATTCTACCGGACAGCTTCACAAGGGTGGTTCGAACACAGGCGTGTTCTTCCAGATCATCGCGAATGATAAGACAGATTTCGCGATTCCAGGTGAGCCTTACACGTTCAGCATTCTCAAGCAGGCACAAGCACTCGGCGACTTCCGCGCCCTCGCGAAACGCGGCCGGCGCGTGATTGGGATCGACCTCGGCGATAACACCGATAGAGCCTTGAGCATCATTGAACGATTTGTAGGGGCGGCCCTCCGTGGCCGCCCGTGATCCGTCAAACGACGTGCTCGTAAGAAGGGCGGCCACGGAGGGCCGCCCCTACAATAACGCCCGTGTCATTCTGAATGCGCGGAAGTGGTACGGTCCAGCGTCTCGCCGCACAGTTGTCATACGCCGCCTGGAAATAGACCCGCATTGATTCTGTGTAAGTTCTAAGACATCCCCTAGCGCACAATCGTTCTTTCGTTCAGGCATACGAGTTGCCGTCCGGAAGTTAGTTACTCGCTTCCCTGGAGCCTGCCACTTTGGAGGAGGAACTGTCGCCGTGAAGTTCATCGAGAAGTTTTTCAAGAACGAGCTCGCCATCGATCTCGGTACCGTCAACACCCTAATCTATCAACCCGACCGTGGAATTCTCTTGAACGAACCTTCAGTGGTGGCGATTGATCGCTACGACGGCGAGGTGGTTTCGGTCGGGCACAAGGCTCTGAAACTGCTCGGCCGCGAACCGCGCGGAATCGAAGTGCATCGACCGATTCGCAGTGGGACCATTGTCAACTTCGAAGTCGCGCAGAAGATGATGCGGACATTCATCGGCAAAGTTAACGACGGACTGCGCTGGGGACACTACGTCGTCGGCATACCCGGCTCCGCGACTGCTGTCGAGCAACGTTCCGTTCGCGATGCGGCGCATGATGCGGGCGGGCGTCGTATCGATCTGGTTGATGAAGGACTCGCAGCCGGTCTAGGCGCCGGTCTTTCTTTCGACGACGAACGCGCGCATCTCGTGATCGACGTCGGCGGTGGAACGACGAACATCGCGATCGTCGCTTCGGGCGGTGTGGTGTCGTCGATGAGTTTGACTGCGGCCGGCAATGCGATGGACGAAAGCATTCGCGACTACATCCGTTCGAATTATTGTTTGCAGATCGGCGAGTACACTGCTGAAGCGCTCAAGCGAGAGTTGGGTGCGCTGAACAACGAAGAGATACCGAATGACGAACGCAAGCTGCAAGTGGTTGGCAAGCAACTGAGCGACGGCTTTGCATGCGCGGTGGAAATCGCCGGTGAAGAAGTGCGCGAGGCGCTCGAGCCGGTTATCCATGAGATCGTAGCGGGTGTTAGTCGAGTGATGGAAGAGGCGCAACCGGAAGCAATCGCCGATATCTACTACTCGGGAATGATTCTCACGGGCGGTGGTTCGTTGTTAAAAGGACTCAGGCACCGTTTGCAGAGTGAACTAAATCTTCGGGCGATAATGGCCGAGGATCCCATCAGCACCGTTGTGCGTGGTGCGGGGATACTGCTCGACGCGCCGGAGCATCTTCATCGCTGCGCGATACGAACTAATTTACCGGTCTGGCAAGGGGCTGAAGAGCTCGTAGTCAGTTGGTAAGCGTCTGCCGCGGGTCATTTCACGCCGCGCTTGAGAAATCTCAACAGCGACTGTTCCGCGCGGTGCAGGCCACGGCCACGATACCCGATCAGATCGTCGAGCTTCTCAAAGTGATTATCGATCACGCGTCCCTTTTCGAACGCGTTGATGATCTCCGGACATACATACGAACCGCGACAAACAGCGGGTGTGTTGCCCAACACTTCCGCAGTCTCTTTGATGGCCGCGACGATTTTCTTGTTGCGAGCTGTCTTGCGCACCGGAATCTCATCGCCCTGGCGCGCGAGCGCGCACGCACACACGAGCGTTCCGGCCCAGGTGCGAAAATCCTTCGCGCTGAAACTGCTGCCCATAACTTCTTTGATGTAGTCGTTGATATGGCGGCGCGTCACCTTCACCGGCACTCCATCACCGTTCACATATTTGAAGACATTGAATCCCGGCAGTTTCATCGACGCGCGAATCACGCGCGCTACTTGTTTATCGTGTAGCTCTCGATGCTGCCGCACGCCCGACTTGCCTGGAAAATCAAACTCAATTACTTCGCCTTTGACGTTGACGTGTTTGCGGCGCAACGTGGCGATTCCGTAACTGCCATTCTCACTCGCGTACACTTCGCTGCCCGGTCGCATGTAACAGGTGGAAAGGATTCGCAGCACACTCGCCAGCACACGTTCGCGCGTCAGGCCGGGTTGTCGTAAGTGGCGCGCGACGGTGGCGCGCATCTTCGGGATCGCTTGCGCAAATTTTGTGAGTCGCTGGAACTTGCGCAGCTCCTGCATTCGCGTGTGGCTTTCGTGGTACAGGTACTGCCAACGTCCTGCGGCATCTTTACCGATCGCCTGCAATTTTCCGTTTGCCGCCGGGTTGATGAAGACATCAGTCCATGCCGGCGGAATTTTCAAGTTATAGATCCGTTTCAGATCTTCGTTTGACACGCGTCCGCTTTGCGGTTTGTAGCGGAAGCCGCGTTTTGGAGTGCCGAGCCGGCGTATGCCGATGTTTTGCAGGCGTTCGAGGTTGGTCATCGGAACGAAATTTGTGTGTGCATGGGTGAACGAGAGACCAGGTCAGTCAGGAAGGTCAAATTGAGTACACGTATTGATCCTCAAAAGCGTGGACAGGACAAACCTGTCATGTATGACGTTATCTGTTCGTGGTGTGGCGCGTTGATTCGATCGTCGACGTTGGAACTGCCCGAACAGATGTGTTTGATTTGTCATGCCCGCATGCTCAACGACTACTTTCAACGGATAAAGAAAAGAGCCGCAGATCTTCGCAGATGAACGCAGATGATAAAAAGAAGAAAATCCGCGTTCATCTGCGTGAACCTGCGGCTTATTTCCGTTTCTGATCGCCACGATCACCTTGCCCCGGTGGAACCTTCGTTTTCGATTGTTGTTTGCGATCGCGCGATAAGGATCGACCAACGTCCACGACTTCACCAAACCGCCCCTTCTCGTCACGCCTTACGTAGCGTTTGTCTGTACCGGTATCAATCAACTCACGATGACTTTTCGTTTCTTTCTTCGCCATCTATCACCCTCCTGAAAAAGTGTAGCCTTCCTGTACAGCAGAACTCCCCGGGTTGTTTAGTTCCGGAGCACTAAAAGCTCTAAATCAATCCATTGCACTAACTGCGCAAGCACGATGCCGCGGATCGTGATTTGCAAAAATCCCACCGCATTCAGGAGAAACGTCAGATGGCAAAGAAGGTCGAACAGCCGAAATCGCCGATGCCGCCGCAGCATCAGCCGAAGCCGGGTAAAGAAGCAAAACTAAAACCCCGGCCGCGATACGAAGCACCTTTGTACGCGGGCGCCGGAAAGCTGAAGGAGAAAGTCGCACTCATCACCGGCGGTGACTCCGGCATCGGACGCGCTGTCGCCGTGCTCTTCGCGCGTGAAGGCGCGGACGTCGCGTTTACGTTTTTGAAAGAAGAGAAGACTGACGCGGAAGAGACCAAGCGTGCGATTGAAGCGGAAGGTCAACGCGCGGTCGCGTTATCGGGCGACGTACGCGATCCGAAAGTTTGCAAGAAGCTTGTAAAACAGACGGTCGATGAGTTTGGCAAGTTGGACATCCTGGTCAACAACGCCGCCTTTCAACAGCATCAGGAAAGTATCGAAGACGTCACTGAAGAGCAGTGGGACCGTACGTTCAAGACAAACATCTACGCTTACTTCTACATGACGAAAGCGGCGTTGCCGCATCTCGAAGAGGGAAGCGCGATCGTCAACACCGGATCGATCACAGGTCTCGAAGGCAGCAAACAGTTGCTCGACTACGCATCGACCAAAGGCGCAATTCATGCGTTCACAAAGTCGTTGGCCCAGAACCTCGTCGAACGCGGCATTCGCGTGAACTGCGTGGCGCCTGGTCCAGTTTGGACACCGCTGAATCCGGCGGACAAGAAAGCCAGGGATGTGCCTAAGTTTGGTGCTGACACGCCGATGAAGCGGCCGGCTCAACCGGAAGAGATCGCGCCGGCATTCGTTTATTTCGCATCGGAAGTCGATTCGAGTTACGTCACGGGCGAAGTTTTGACATTGCTCGGAGGCGAGACAACCGCGGCCTAAGCGATTCACAGGTCGCTCAACAATCATCAGGAGAAAAAGAGATGGCAGACAATGGTAGCAGCTCAGCAAGCACCGGGATCGTGGCAGTTCTCGTAATCTTCGTGATCCTTATCGTGGGCGCATTATTCGTGTTCGGTGGGCGGTGGTTTGGCGGCAACAAGAAGATCGACGTCAACATCGGCACGCCTTCGAAGTAAGAGTTCACGCAAAGGCGCAAAGAAAGCCATCAATACTTAGAAGGGCTTTCTTTGTACCTTCGCGCCCTTTGCGTGAAACTTGTTTGCTTAGACTGCGCGCCTTCCGGTAACCAGGTTGATGATCAACACAATCACAGCCACCACGAGTAGTAAGTGGATAAGGCCGCCACCTACGTGCGCGAGCAGGCCGATCAGCCATAAGACGAACAGAATCACTATAATTGTCCACAGCATGTTCGAAATCTCCTTCTTTCTAACCTACCTTGAGACGACCTGAAGATGAGCAACGTCTATGCCAGCCCCTGCTGCGCGTAAGCTCGTAAAAAAGTGAAGGATCTACTTACCTCCTGCATTACAACCATCCGTTTTTCGATCCCGCCATCCCCTAATGTTTTGAATTCAGTCAATCGGGCTTGAATAGATCGCGATAAACTGATTATCATTCGCAGCGTAGTTTGATCCCATCACGCCGTCCCATCTTTAACACCATGAGTCGAGAAGCAGAACAATCCGCCGCCGAACCTGTCCCTGAGGGGAAGTACGTCTACTGCATCATTGAGACTTCCGAAACACGCTCGTTCGGGCCGATGGGTATCGGCGGGCGCAAGGACGAAGTCTACACAGTCCATCACAAAGGCCTCGCCGCCGTAGTTTCAAATAGCCCGCTTGTCGTTTACGACCCGACGCGCGAGAACGTGTTCACGCACGAGCAGGTGAATGAAACCGTTATGCGTGAGTTTACTGTTTTGCCGATGGCGTTCGGGGCGTTGTTCCGTACGGAAGAAGACATTGTCGAACTGATTCGCGGCACGTACGATGCACTGCGCGACGTGCTGGCGAAGATGGAGGGCAAGGTCGAGTTTGGTTTGAAGGTGAACTGGGATCGCGACAAGGTGACCGCGGAGTTGGAAGAGAAGGACGACGAGATTCGCCATCTCAAAGAGCAGATCACTTCGCGCACGACCGGTTCAACTTACTTCGCGCGCATGCAACTCGGGCGTTTGATCGAAACTGCGTTGACCGATCAGGCCGATGCCTACATTCGTGAGGTCTATTCGCAACTGCGCGATACGGCCGTCGCCTCGCGAGCCAACAAGCCGATCGGCGATCGCATGATCATGAACGCAGCGTTTTTGATCGAACGTGATCGTGAGGCTGAGTTCGATCAAAAAGTGAAAGAGATCGCGTCGAAGTACGAAGGGAAGCTTTCGTTCAAGTACACTGGACCATGGCCGCCGTATAATTTCGTTCACATTCGTTTGAAGCTGGAGCGTGGTGAAGAGCGCGGCGAGGGTCCGGCGATAGAACGCGGCGAAGGCGTTACTGAAGCGGTACGGCAGTTATCAAATGTTTCTAATTGACGATCTACTCCTGGCGCCGGTCAACGGTTTCAAGTTCATTCTCGGTCAGGTTCAGAAGCTGGCCGATCAGGAACTGAACGACGACTCGGTGATCAAAGAGCAGTTGCTCGAGCTGGAGATGCGGCGCGAGCTGGACGAGATCTCCGAAGACGAGTTCAAGGAACGCGAAGCGGAGCTGTTCGCACGCCTGCGTGAGATCAAGAAGCGGCAGCTTGGTCTGATGCACGAGGCGGTCCACACCGCGGAATCGTCCAGCTTCGTGATCGAAGTGGGCGGCGACGAAGAGCGCGGTTGAGTTTATTGTAGGGGCGGCCGTCCCCGTGGCCGCCCTCGCGCACGAATGACTTGTTGCGAGCACAAGGTCGGCCACAGAGGGCCGCCCCTACAATGATCCAACAGAAGAGTCATCCTTCGACAGCACGTTATCTTTTCTTCGGCGGTAAAGGTGGTGTCGGGAAAACGACCGCTGCCAGCGCGACCGCTCTTTTTCTTCTTAACAAACTCAAGGCCAACGAATCGCTCCTTCTTTTCTCGACGGACCCGGCCCACTCACTGTCGGACAGTCTCGAAGTAAAGATCGGCAATCGACTTGTCGAAGTAAAAAAACTTCGGGGGGCCCGTCTGTTTGCTTATGAGATGGATGCGAGCCTCGCGTTGGAGCGGTTTCGCGAAGCGCACGGCAAGGTGCTCGCGGAGATTGCCGAGCGTGGGACGTTGCTCGACGAAGAAGACATCAACGAGCTGTTGAGTCTTTCTTTACCGGGACTCGATGAAGTGATGTCGTTGTTTGAGTTGAGCGAGTTGGACCGCGAGGGTGCGTACGCGCATATCGTCGTTGACACTGCGCCCTCAGGCCACACTTCACGCTTGTTGCGGCTGCCGGAAGTCTTTGCGCGCGTCGTGAAGACGCTCGATTTGATGAGCGACAAGCATCGTTACATCATGGCCCAGTTTGCGCGTCGCAAGCCGGTTGCCGATGAGGTTGATATTTTCCTGAACGATCTCAACCAGCGTATCGCGGCTGTGCGCAAGTTGCTTCTCGATTCGGAGCAGACGAGTTTTACGCTCGTGACGATTCCGGAAGCGATGGCTGTGCGTGAGACAGAAAGGTATGTTGAGTTGTTGCGCGAGCAGGGTGTGCCAGTGCGCGATCTGATCGTGAATCGAGTCGAGCACGAGCATGCAGGTTGTCCATACTGTCACGCGCGCGTGCGGAACCAACAGCCGTGGATGAAGGAGATTAAGACCAAATTTCGCGGGCTCAAGTTTCATTATGTGCCGCTCCAGGCGAAGGAAGTGCGCGGAGTTGATAATCTCAAGAAGATTGGGAAGCTGATTTGGAATGACGATCAAAGTTGATAAGAAGATCGTGATTTTTGGTGGGAAGGGAGGCGTTGGCAAGACGACTGCGGCAGCGGCGTTTGCGCTTGCGTTTGCGCAGGCGAATCCGAAACAGAAGGTGCTCCTGTTTTCTACAGACCCGGCGCACTCGCTATCGGATAGTTTCGACGAAGAGATCGGCGAATCGAAGCACGGCATCACCGGTGTCGAGAATCTCGATGGGATGGAGATCGATCCGGGGAAGTGGTTTGAAGATTTAAAGGCGCGCTATCGAACCTGGACCGACGAGTTGTTTGCATCGTTGTCAGGCGGTTCGCGGATGGAGATCAAGTTCGATCGCGAAGCCATGCGCGAACTGGTTGAACTCACGCCTCCGGGAATCGACGAGATAGCCGCGCTCGGAACAATCAGCGACTTGCTGGATTCGGAGCGTTATCACACGATCGTGCTCGACACTGCACCGACGGGTCACTTGATTCGTTTTCTCGAGTTGCCGCAGGTTGCGCTCTCGTGGATCAGGACGTTCATGAAGTTGCTGCTGAAGTACAAAGATGTGATGCGTGCTGACCAGGTTGCGGAAGAGTTGGTGGCGTTGTCGAAGAGTATTAAGAAAGTGCTGGCGCTGCTGACTGATGCTGACCGTTGTGAGTTTGTTGGCGTGGCGATTCCTGAGCGCATGAGTCTTGAAGAGACGTTGGACCTGGCGAAGTCGCTGGAGAAACTGAACGTGCCGTTGAGGAAGCTTTTGATAAATGGTGTGGTGCCGGTTGAGAAGTGCCGGTTCTGCAAAGCGCGACGCACGATGCAGGATGAGGTGATTGGGGAGTTTCAAACGAAGTTTCGACGAAGAGCGGTGGAGATGTTTCTGGCGCCGCAGCAGCCGCACGAGATCCGGGGAGCAGAGAGTTTGCGAGAGCATTTTGAGGCCTGGGCAGAAGTTTCACGCAAAGGCGCAAAGACGCAAAGATAGGCGCTCACTTTGCGTCTTTGCGCCTTTGCGTGAAATTATGTGTTCGCATGAGCGCCTTTTACGTTTACTGTATCGCTGAGAGTACGGCAGTCAAGCAACTGCCCGCAGACTCTCTGCCCGCGGCCATCGAAGAAGACGCGAAGCTCGAGTGGATCTCGGTTAATAAACTGGCGGCGCTCGTGAGCCAGGTGTCACAGGAAACTTACAGCGAAGAGAGTCTCGCCGAACATTTAACAGACGCGACCTGGACCGCGATTCGCGCAATGCGTCACGAAACTGTCGTCGAGTACGTTGCTAAGCGCGCGAGCGTGATCCCTTTGCGGTTCGGAACTATCTATCTCGAACGCAGCGGCATCGAGCAGATGCTCACCGAGAAGAGCCGAGAGTTTGAAGAGATCATCGAGCACTTGCGTGGACGCGAAGAGTGGGGCGTGAATGTTTACTCCGATCGCGCGGTGTTGCTGTCGAGCATCACGTCAGTGAGTCCGGTCCTGCGAGAGCTGGTCGAACGTGCTCAACAAGCGCCGCCGGGCCAGTCGTACCTCATGCAGAAAAAAATCGAGACGTTAAAGGTCGACGAAGCACGAACGGCTGTGAATCGCATCGTCGACGAAATCGAAGACAAACTGAAAACGCAGGCTGACGAAGCGCGCCGTCTCCGCATTCTCAAAGTCGAAACAACAGAGCACGGTGAACTGAAAGCGAAGCTCGCTTTTCTCGTGCAGCGATCCGGTTTTGAGGAGTTTCGTGATACCGCCGAACAACTCGCGCGCGAACATCAGGCCGCGGGAGTTCGGCTTGAGCTTACGGGACCTTGGCCTGTATATAATTTTGTCCAGGATTTACAGGATTAACAGGATAGACAAGATGAGTTCGTCTTTCGACCAAATGATCGTGACCGAGGAGTGGGACAGCACCGATCTGTCCCTCCTCGAAACACTCGATCACGTACTCAATCGCGGCCTCGTGATTGCCGGCGAGATCACGATCTCAGTGGCTGATATCGACTTGATCTTTGTCGGCCTCAACGTGCTGGTCAGCTCGGTTGAGACGGCCCACGAAGTCCTGCGCAAGCGACAAACGGAATGAAGTTATACGCCTACTGCCTGGTCGAGGATGTCGGTGCACTTGAGGCAACCCCGCTCGGCATTTCGGGCGCCCCCGTGCGATTGCTGGAAATGGACGAATTCGCGGTTCTGGTTAGTGATTTCAACACCGAGACGGTCGCGGTAAGCCGTGAGAACGCTCTCGCTCATGCGGCAGTGGTGCGGAGTGTTCTCGATCGCACGACGCCTTTACCATTTCGGTTCGGCACAGTCGTAACAGAGCAGCAACTCAGAAGCTACATCTCTGCTCGCAAGCCTGCCTTGCAGACGAGGTTCGCGCTGCTTCGTGGCTGCGTCGAAATGAGCGTGAAGATCATCCGAGAGCTCTCAA
>Ga0070681_10004245_pt1 | contig 13585 bp, 12 predicted proteins | sample KBSC83BmetaG_FD_65650 | JGI IMG/M metagenome (GOLD analysis project Ga0070681, IMG submission 65650) | Corn rhizosphere microbial communities from Kellogg Biological Station, Michigan, USA - KBS C8-3B metaG | ecosystem: Host-associated > Plants > Roots > Rhizosphere | place: USA: Michigan... | reverse complement strand
TGCGCAGCAGCGCGTAGTCCTTCTGGATGTTCTCCGCGGTGGGGGCGTATTCGTTGACCAGTGTCCGGAACGCGAGCCTCGAAAAAAGCTCGTAACAACGCTCCCGCGACGCACCTCGATACTTGAGGTCCTCGAAGTTGATCTCCACCGGCACGTCGGTCTTGATCGTCACCAGCTCGCGACTTTGCAGCGCCGCCGCCTTATACGTCGAAAGCGCCTCGCGCTGTTTGGGCTTCAACTCGCCGGAGCGCGCGAGCAGCGCGTCGAGACCGCCGTACTGCGTGACGAGGTCGATAGCGCCCTTCTTGCCGATCCCGGGAACTCCCGCGACGTTATCGCTGGTGTCGCCGACGAGGGCGAGCACGTCGGTGACCTGCGAGGGCTGAACGCCGAATTTCCCCAGCACCCCGTCGGCGTCGAACCACGCGCCGTCTTCACGCGGATCGTAGACGCGAACGCCGTCACGAACGAGCTGGAAGAAATCCTTGTCGATGGACACAATCGCCACTTCGAAGCCTTCGCCGACAGCCCGCTGCGCCAGCGTCCCGATGACATCATCCGCTTCATATCCGGGTGCGGTAACGATGGGCACGCCGAGCGCCTCGCACGCCTGATGCACCCAGTTGATTTGCTCCGCCAGATCGTCAGGCATCGCGGCGCGGTTCGCCTTGTAGTCGTCGGCAATCTGGTCTCGGAAGGTAGGTCCTGCAAGGTCGAACGACGCGGCCATGTACGCCGGATGGTGATCGGCAATCAGCTTGCGCAGCATCGTCACGAACACGTACACAGCGTGCGTCGTGTGTCCTTCCTGGTTGGACAGTCCCTTGCCGCGGAACGCGTGATACGCACGGTACATCTGCGAGCTGCCATCGATGAGGAAGAGCGTTGGGCGGGACATGGCGGGGTCAGAAGAGGGCCGGAAGACGCCCCTTCGACGAGGATATCATTCGAAGACATGCGGTCGTGGGTTCCCGTTCTGGCTGTTGCCGCCGTCTTGCTGTCCGCCTGCGCCGGAGGCCTCGGCAAGCGACAGTACGAATACGAAGAAGAGCTCTACCTTGCGCTCGATGGCTCGGCGACGCTTAACGTCAACGCGTCGGTGCCGGCCCTGGTGGCGCTGCGCGGCGCAGCTCTCAACACCAGTCCGCGCAGCCGCTTCGAGCGAGAGCGCATACGCGCGTTCTTCGACGGTCCGGGTGTGACGGTCACTGCGCTCAGCTCTTCGCGGCGCTACGGCCGGCGGTTCGTGCACGTGAGCATGGATGTCGCGGATGTCCGCTCACTGCAGCGGCTGGCCCCGTTTGCGTGGTCTACATATCGCTTCGGCCGCGAAGGCGACACCTTCGAATTCAAACAGCTGGTCGGGTCGCCGACCGCGACGGCCGTCACCAACGTCGGCTGGGACGGAACCGAGCTCGTCGCATTCCGCATGCACCTGCCGAGCAAAATCGCCTATCACAACGCGCCATCGCACCGTACCGAACGCGGCAACATCCTCGAGTGGGAGCAGTCACTGGCCGACCGCATGCGCGGGGTGCCGATCGACATCGACGTACAGATGGAAACGCAGTCGATTCTGGCGCGCACGCTTCTGTTGTTCGGCTCGACGATCGTCGCCGCGTTTGCGACGCTCGCGCTCATCATCTGGTGGGTTGCCCGGAAGGGGCGGTCGGAGGAGTTGGCGAACTTTTGAGGTTCGATGGTTCGGGGTCCGAGGGTTCGCGATCTAATCGAACCCGCGAACCTGCGAACCCCCGAACCGCCTAATCAGAGCCGCTCCAGTTCCTGCTGTACCTCGGCGTCCGTCTTCAAGTCGTTGGTCACCGAAAACGCGCCGAACGAGCTCGCAATCGACCTGGCGAGCATCCGGTCGGTGTTGCTGTTCACGACGCCGTCGAGGGTCACGTGACCGTTCTCGACGACGATGTGGATCGGCGGGTTGGCCATCGACCCGTAATTCCAGAAGTTCGAGTTCCCGTAGATCGCTCGCGCAATCCGGAATCTCAGCTCGTCGTCAAAACTCGACACCGGCAGCACCGCGATTCGATTCACGACCTGGTGCACACCGTCGATCTTCGCGACACGTTTCTCCAAGTCGTTCTTCTTGTACGGCATCGTGACTTTTCCGGTGAGCGTCACCAGGCCGTTGTCCACTTGCATGTGGACCGAGTCGAAAATCGAGAACTGCGGATAGGTCAGCACCTGTTTCGAGACGTCGCGGGCGACCTGCAGATCCTTGCGATCGGCGGCCCCTGCCGGCGCGCTCACCGCAAGCACCACCAGGAGAGGGGCGATAAACCTGGCGAACATTTCCGAACCTCCTCGACAAAAGCGTTGGCACTCTCTGTCGAGGCAAGGGGTTTGCCAGCTCGAAATCCTCAGGGAATGGCCTGAATTCACACGGTTTGCAATTCACGTCCTTGGGAGCGGACATCTCGTGTATAAGGTCGCCATGCGACACAGGATGAGCGCTCTCATTGCGGCGCTGCTGCTCGTGGTAGCCGCCGTCGCGATCTATGGCGGGATGGTTGGGGCGCAGCGCGCGGCGGGCCCGCCTCGATACCGCGTGGATCCTTTCTGGCCGAAACCGCTGCCCAACAAATGGAGCATGCAGCAGATCGTCGACATCTACATCGATCGCGACGATCACGTCTGGATGATCAATCGTCGTGTGGATGCCCGACCCGATGAACTGACGGCCGCAACCAGTCCGCCGCGCGGCGAGTGCTGCGTCCTCGGCCCGGAGGTGCTGGAATTCGATCCGGACGGGAACGTGGTGAATGCCTGGGGCGGCCCCGGCTATCACCCCGGATGGCCGGGACGGTTGCAGACGATTGCCGTCGATCGCCAGAAGAACGTCTATCTCTCCGGCACGACGCCCGGTGACAGCATCATCGAGTTCACGAGAGACGGCAAGTTCGTGCGCGATTTCGGCCATCGCGGTCCGAAAGTGCCCGCCGATCAGGTGAAACAGGACAACCAGCAGACAGCGATCTTTCCGCCGGGAATCGGCTCCTTCGAGTTGGACGAGGACGCGCGCGAGATCTTCATCGCCGACGGCTTCCTCAACAAGCGGATCCTCGTCTACGACATGGATACCGGCGCATTCAAACGCGGATGGGGCGGGCATGGGATGCCACTGAACGAGGTCGATAACAGCCCGACGCCCGACTATCCCATCTCTGGTCCGCCGCCAGACCAGATGCCGTTCGCGCCGGCGCTTCACTGCGTCCATTTCTCACGCGACGGCCTGGTCTACGTCTGCGAGCGCGGAAGCGACCGGGTACAGGTGTTCACGAAACAGGGCACGTTCGTCCGCCAGTGGTTCGTCCATCCATCAACGCAGTCACGCGGGCCGAACTGCGGTGGTCCATGGAGCACAACTGCGGCGCCGTGCGGAACGGTCTATCACCTTGCGTTGTCTGCCGATCCGCAGCAGCGCTACGTGTTTGTTGCCGACGGTACCAACAACACGGTGTGGATCTACAACCGCACCGACGGGACGCTCGCCGGCTCGTTCGGCGGCAACGGTCGGTACGCCGGGCAGCTGCACTGGATTGATGCGGTCGCGGTCGATTCGAAAGGAAACGTCTACACGGGCGAGGTCGAGGACGGGAAGCGCATCCAGAAGTTTGTGCCGATGAATTGATGGTCGGCTTCGGGTCGGTGCACGCACGGCGCAACGGCAGCGCTCCTGCACCGGCCCGCGACAGTGCTCCCTAGGACGCGACGTATCCCTTGCGCGCGCGGACGGTGTAGTGGCGGTTCGTGACCTCTAACTTGATGGAGTGCCACTTCCCGTCTTTCTTCCCGCCGTTGTTGTAGCCGATGTAGTACTGCAGGCTTAGTTCATCTGCCAGGTGCTGTGTCGCTGCGCCCAAGTCGCCAAAGCCGCGGACGATCTCCGTCCGTCCTCCAGTGTCGTCGGTGATTGCGCGCAGCGCGCTTTCATTGACGTGCTCGTTGCCAGCGGCGCGTCCCCACACGCCCCCGATCGGCGGAAAGCCGATTTGCGGTGCCAACGGAAATCCGGGCCACCGGCCGCGGCCGCCACGCGGAATCGGAATCGGAAAGCGCGGTCCACTCGGCTGACGCGGCGGCGGCGTGTACGTCTGCGCATCGTTGCCGTCCACACCGAGCGCATAGACCATCACTTCGCTCTCGCGGATCATGTTCCGCAGCTGGCTCACGGAGGTGCGGCTGTTGGTGTCGTTGCCGTCGGAGATCACGAGGATGGCCTTCTTCTGGTTCCTGCCGTCGGCGGCGATTGGCAGCGCCTGCGCGATGGCGTCATACAGCGCCGTTCCACCCGAGGCGCTCACCTGCCCGACGGCGCGGCTGATCGCCCGGCGATCAAAGGTCCACCCCTGGACCAGATCCGGCACGCTCGCAAACTGCATGAAGAACAGCTCGTCGTCTTGGCTGAGCAACTCGTAGATGAAACGATCGATCGCATTGCGCGCCGCGGACATCTTCTCCGGCGTCATGCTGCCGCTGGTATCCAGCAGGATACCGAGGCTCACGGGCACCCGTTCGTTGCTGAACTGCGCGATTTCCTGCGGCTCCCCGTCCTCCAACACCGTGAAATCGTTCTTCGTCAGGCCTGACACGAAATGGCCATTGTCGTCGCTCACCGTCGCCGTGACGTTGACCAACTCGACGCCGCTCTTGAAACGAAAGCCGTCGTCGTTCTGGGAAGAGTCGTTCTGCGATGACGTCTGTGCCCCGACGACGGCGACGGCGACGGCGGCCGCGGTCAGCGAGACGAGAATGGCGAGGCGGACACGGATGGAGCGCATGACTTACCTCACTGCCTGGGCGAGTTCCACGTGGTCGGAGCGGCGATCGAGATGCCGCACCACGCCGCTGCCATTGCGGAACGTAACGCGGTAGCGCGCAATGTCGGACACGTTCGGCACGCTCACGACGAACGGTGATTCGTCGCCCGGGGCGAGCGCGCCGTACTCGATCGGCGCGCGGCCACTGGTGACGAACGCACCGCCGTGATCGAACACGAAGACGACCGCTGAAATGCCGTTCATCGCGGTTCCCGCAGCCGGATTCTTGATCAGCCCCGAGACCGTCAGCGTCGTTCCCTGCCTTTCATAGCGCATCGACATCAGTTCCAGAGGGCTCGGTGCCTTTTGAACCGATGCCGCACTGCTGGAGGTGCGTGAGCTGATCAGGACACCCGCGGCAATCAGCAACACCATCATCGCTCCGGCGGCGATCTTGATCATCGGACGCCCGCGAAGCCCTTCCGTAGTGCGATCGAAGACCGATCCTACGGCAACTCCGCCGAGAAGGGGACTTTCAGGTGTGGAAGGCCCCATCGCCGTCGAAAGCGCGGCGACGCGCGCACGCTCCCGCTCGCGTTCGTCCTGATTCACGCGCCATGACAGGATCCCGAACAACGCCGCCGCCGCAAGCGACAAAGTGGTGACGGTCAGCAGTACTACGTCCATCTGTTTCTCCCGCCCGCCCGCGAAGGGCGGTTGCTCCCTTAACGCAGCGTAAATTCAACGGCGACCTGGACCAGCACGTCCACCGCTGCCCCTTTGCGTTGCGCCGGTGCGAATCGCCATTGGCGTACGGCGTCAATCGCGCGCTGTTCCAGGCCGTAGCCAAGCCCCTTCAGCACATGCGCCTCACCCACGGTGCCATCGCGCCGAACGACCACTTCCATCAGGACATCGCCGGTGATGCCCTGGCGCCGCGCCTCTTCCGTGTACTGCGCCTTCACTTCGTGAAGCAGCTTCGGCGGTTCGATGCCGCTACCGGGCCGATAGGGTCCGCCGCCAGTGCCGCCGCCTTCGCCGTCGCCGATCCCGGACCCAAGCCCTTCCCCGTTTCCCGTGCCTTGACCCGAACCGACCCCGCCGTTTGCGCCGGGCCCGTTGCTGTCCGCCCCGTCAACCGAATGCTCGATCGCTCCCTCGCGGTCCTGATCGTTGGCCGCGACTGTCTGGACGGGCGCGACCACGACCTTTGCCGGAACCGGTTCCGGAGCAGGCTCAGGAGGCGGCGGTTGCACGACCGGTTCGATCGCAGTCGGCTTCGGAGTCTCCTCTTCGCGCGCCGTCGTCAAGACCGGCTTCTCGCTGACCTTCGGCACCGAAATCTGCAGCCTGGAATCGCCGCGACGGGCGATCTTCGGCGCGGGCCGCGGCTGGCGAAGGCCGCCGCCTCCGCCGCCGCCACCTGGGCCTGGACTCAACAGGAAGACGAGATGCGATTCCTCGTGAACGGGCTCGGCGAGCGGGGCCGTCTCGGTGCGATCCATCGAGAGCAGCACCACGACGAGGACCACCGCTGCATGCGCAACCAAGGAGAGCGCCACGGGCCGACGCGCGTCGCGCTTGATGTCGGCAGGTTCGAAGAGCGGCGCCGTCTGGTCAATGTGCTGCGACAAGGCCATTTCGCGAAGACGCCCTGCGATCCGGGCCGGATTCGAGATGCTGATAAACCGCGTGCCGGTGATAAACGACAGCTCCCCCCGCGCGACGAGCGCGCGGACGGCCGTCTCCGGCACGCCTGCGGCGCGGGCTATCTCGTCTACCGTGAAAACGTCGCTCGCAGAACCCTGCTGCATGGATGGCAAACGACACAAGGCAAAAGCCTTGCCTCATTTGCCGTTCGTTTTCTGGCGGAATAACGGCCGGAAGGACGCAGCCGGTGTCCGTCCGAAAGGTCGAGCTGTCCTCTAGCTCTTGATACCTTCGGCGAACTTCAGACCTTCTCGATCCGCGAGCATGCGCGCCGATCTGAACCCCGCTGACTGGAGCGACGCGACAATTCCAGCGCTGGCGTCAGACGATCCGGCGTCGCGCGACTGTTTGAACATGCTGCCGATCCCGGTTGCGGTCCCCGCCTCTATCGTCATCACTCGGCCCCCATGCCGCAGTACGCGTCGCCACTCGCGCATGGCCGCCATGCGCGCATCCGCATCCAGCGACGCGAGCAGGCCGCGTACGGCGTGCACGACAACGAGATCGAACGCGTCGCTGTCGAACGGCAGCGACGCCAACGCGGTGACTTTGATGTCGACGAGCAATCCCGCGTTCGCTGTTGCACTCTGCGCACGCGCGGCGGCGCTCTCGTCGGTGACCGCAATCGCCGCGTTTCCGCTCAAGCCGACCTTCGCCGCAATCGCTGTTGCGATCGCCGCATCGTCGAGTCCAACCTGCAGCACGCGTTCGCCCATGCGCACCGCACTCATCGTCACGGGCAGCGGTTCGAGACGGGTTTTACGCAAAAACATGGGAATTTCAACATGGTATAGTCTGCGATTGTGACTTCACCAGTTCAAGTTGCTCCTGCGCGCGGCAAGCTTGGCGTCCTGCTCGTCGGGCTGGGGGCCGTTGCGACGACGACGATCGCAGGAGTGTTTGCCATCAGAAAGGGACTGGCGCCGCCAATCGGGTCGTTGACGCAGATGGGCACGATCCGTCTGGGCAAGCGGACCGAGGGACGCTCGCCGAAGATCAAGGAGTTTGTACCGCTCGCGGATCTGAATGACATCGTCTTCGGGGGCTGGGACATTTTCGAAGAGGACTGTTACGCAGCCGCACGTACTGCAGGCGTGCTCGAGTCGGCGCAACTCGACAAGGTGCGCGGCGAGCTGGAGGCCATTCGTCCGATGCCCGCGGTCTTCGATCAGCGGTACGTAAAACGTCTCCAGGGACCGAACGTCAAGAAAGGGAAGAACAAGCGCGACCTCGCCGAGCAGGTGGTTGCCGACATCCGCGCCTTCAAGGAACGCCACGGCTGCGATCGACTGGTCATGGTGTGGACCGGCAGCACCGAGGTCTACATGAAGGAAGCGCCGGTCCACGAATCGCTTGCCACCTTCGAGAGAGGTCTCGAACAGAGTGATGTGGCGATTCCATCCAGCATGGTGTACGCGTATGCGGCGCTGCGCGAGGGCATCCCGTTCGCCAACGCTGCACCCAATTTGACCGCCGACGTGCCCGCGATGCTCGAGCTGGCGTCGCGCACCGGCGCGCCGGTCGCGGGCAACGACATGAAGACCGGGCAGACGCTGATGAAGACGATCATCGCCCCGGGTCTCAAAGCCCGTCTGATTGGCGTCCGTGGCTGGTACTCGACGAACATCCTGGGCAATCGCGACGGCGAGGTGCTCGACGATCCCGAATCGTTCAAGACCAAGGAAGAGAGCAAGAAGTCAGCGCTCGATTACATCTTCCAGCCGCACCTCTATCCCGATCTTTACAAAGATCTCTGTCACGTCGTTCGCATCAACTACTATCCGCCGCGCGGTGACAACAAGGAAGGCTGGGACAACATCGACCTGATTGGATGGCTCGGCTATCCGATGCAGCTGAAGATCAACTTCCTTTGCCGCGACAGCATTCTTGCGGCGCCCATCGTCGTTGATTCGGCGCTGTTCCTGGATCTGGCGAAGCGCGCCGGCATGTCGGGCATCCAGGAGTGGCTGTCCTTTTACTTCAAGGCGCCGATGCACGCTCGAGAGGTGTATCCCGAGCACGACTTGTTCATCCAGCTGATGAAGCTGAAGAACACGCTTCGCCACATGCAGGGCGAGGAGTTGATCACCCACCTGGGACGCGAGTACTACGATTGACCCAGCCGGTATTGCTCGGCGGCCTCTTTCTTGGAGTGCTGTCGGCACTGCCGATTGTGAGTGCGGGTAACTGCTGCTGCCTGTGGACCATTGGCGGCGGTCTGCTCACGACATATCTTGCGCAGCAGGAGAGCCGCGAACCGCTGCGGCTGTTAGATGGTGCGCGGCTGGGTTTGCTTGCCGGCCTTGCAGGTGCGGTCATCTGGCTGTTTGCCGCGACCATCGTCGAGATGGTGATGTCGCCGCTTCAGCAGCGGATGATCGATTTCATGCTGCGGACCGCCCGCGACATACCGCCTGACGCACGCGGCATCCTCGAAGGCTTCGATCGCCAGGCGTCCATGGCGGCGCGACTCGCGCTCGGCTTTGTCTTCCAGTTGTTCGTGCAGACACCATTTGCCGGGCTTGGCGGTCTGCTCGGCGTGGCGCTGTTCGGGCGCGCGGCGCAACCGCAGCAGTCGTAAGCCGTGATGTATGCTTGCCCGCTTATGACGATAAGCTCCAAGCTCCACGTTCCAAGATGGAGCGTGGACCTTTAGGAAACCCAGCCATGGTCGACAAGAAACCACCTGCTGAAATCGCGGACCTGCTTCAAGAAAATCGGAGCTTTCCGCCGCCGCCGGCATTCCAGGCCAACGCCAACATCAACGACCCCGGCATCTACGAGCGCGCCGAACGCGATCCGGAAGGGTTCTGGGCAGCCTTCGCCAGCGAGCTCGAGTGGTTCAAGCCATGGACGAAGGTGCTGGAGTGGAAGCCGCCGCACGCGAAGTGGTTCGTAGGAGGAACGCTCAACGCCAGCGTGAACTGCGTGGATCGCCACGTGCGCGGCGCACGACGCAACAAGGCCGCGCTCATCTGGGAGGGTGAGCCCGGTGACCGCCGCACGCTGACCTACTTCGATTTGTATCGCCAGGTCGGCCAGTTCGCCAACGTGCTGAAGTCGCTCGGCGTGAAGCGCGGCGACCGCGTCGCCATCTATCTGCCTCTGATACCGGAACTGGCCATCGCCATGCTGGCGTGTGCGCGCGTGGGCGCGGCGCATTCCGTGGTGTTCGGCGGCTTCAGCGCCGACTCGCTCCGCGATCGCATCAACGACGCCCAGTGCAATCTGCTGATTACGGCCGATGGCGGTTGGCGCCGTGGATCGATCGTGCCGCTCAAACAGATCGCGGACGAGGCGCTGAAAGCAACGCCGTCAATCAGAAACGTCGTCCTCGTGAAACGGTTGGCGGACGGACAGGCGCCGGTGCACGTCCAGGAGGGGCGCGATCATTGGTACCACCTGCTGATGCAGGACCAGCCGTATCACTGCGAACCCGAGCAGATGGAGGCCGAGGATCTTCTCTACATCCTCTACACCTCGGGAACCACCGGCAAGCCGAAGGGCATCATGCATACGACCGGCGGTTATCTCACCGGCACATATGCGACGACGAAGTGGGTGTTCGATCTGAAGGAAGACGATGTCTACTGGTGCACCGCTGATATTGGCTGGGTGACGGGGCACAGCTACGTCGTGTATGGGCCGCTCGCCAACGGCGCGACTGTGATCATGTACGAGGGCGCGCCCGACTGGCCGCAGAAGGATCGCTTCTGGCAGATCATCGAGCGGTACGGCGTAACCATCTTCTATACGGCGCCAACCGCGATTCGAGCGTTCATGCGGTGGGGCACCGACTGGCCGAAGCGTCGCGACCTCTCGAGTCTCCGCCTGCTCGGTTCTGTCGGCGAGCCGATCAACCCCGAGGCGTGGGTGTGGTATCACCGCTATATCGGCGGTGAGCGGTGTCCGGTGGTCGATACCTGGTGGCAGACCGAGACAGGCGCCATCATGATCACGCCGCTGCCAGGGCTGACCACGACGAAGCCGGGGTCGGCGACGCGTGTCTTTCCCGGTGTGAAGGCGGAAATCAAGAATCAACAGGGAGAGAGCCTGGCCGTCGGCGGCGGACTGCTCGCCCTGACGCGTCCCTGGCCGTCGATGCTGCGTGGCATCTACGGCGATCCCGACCGCTACCAGAAGCAGTACTGGAGCAAGTGGACACCGGACGTCTATTTCGCCGGCGATGGCGCGAAGCTGGATGCGGACGGTTTCTTCTGGCTGCTCGGCCGCGTCGATGACGTGCTGAATGTCGCGGGCCATCGCATCGGCACGATGGAAGTGGAAAGCGCTCTTGTCGATCATCCGAAGGTTGCCGAAGCCGCCGTCGTCGGACGCCATCACGAAATCAAGGGGCAGGCCGTTGCCGCGTTCGTCACCGTGAAGGAAGGCGTGCAGGCGAGCGAGGGCTTGACCATCGAGCTGAAAGAGCACGTTGCCAAGAAGATCGGCGCCATTGCCAAGCCGGACGATGTGATTTTCACAGCCGATCTGCCAAAGACGCGCTCCGGCAAGATCATGCGGCGGCTGCTGCGCGACATTGCCGAAGGCAAGGCGCTCGGCGACACCACCACGCTGGCCGACCCGAACGTCATCGCAAAGCTCAAAGAGCAGTATCAGGAAGAACACTAGCTCGTGGCGCTGATCGAGACGCGCGACCTCTGGAAGACCTACATCGTGGGGTCCGAAGAGGTCCACGCGCTTCGCGGCGTCTCGATCGACATCGATCGCGGTGAATACGTGGCCATCATGGGCCCGTCGGGTTCCGGCAAGTCGACGCTGATGAATCTGATCGGCTGTCTCGATACGCCCTCGCGCGGCAGCTACCTGCTGAACGGGAAGCAGGTCAGTCAGATGAACGACAACGAGCTGGCGCGCATCCGCAACGAGGAGATCGGCTTCGTCTTCCAGACATTCAACCTGTTGCCCCGCGCCTCGGCGCTGCAGAACGTCGAACTGCCGCTGGTCTATGCGGGCGTCGGCGCCGGCGAACGGGACGGACGCGCCCGCGCCGCACTCGAACGCGTGGAGCTCGCCGACCGCATGCACCACCGGCCGAACGAGCTGTCCGGCGGTCAGCGGCAACGCGTCGCGATTGCGCGGGCGCTCGTCAACAATCCGTCAATCCTGCTTGCCGACGAACCGACGGGCAATCTCGATACGAAAACCGGGAACGAGATCATGGCGCTGTTCGCAAAGCTCCATGCCGGAGGCAATACGCTCGTCGTGGTCACCCACGAGGCCGACGTGGCCGCGTTGGCGGAGCGGACGATTCACATCCGCGACGGGCAGGTCGAACACGATGTGAAGCTCCAAGTTCCAAGCTCCAGGCTCCAAACTCCAGCGTGCTAGGAATTGGATCTTCTTGGAATTTGGATCTTGGAACTTGGAGCTTATACAGCGGCCCAATGCTCCGTGCCGACCGATTTCAACGGGGCGTCGGGTTGGAACGATCGCGGATCGAGCACGATGCGCTGTCGAGGGGCATCGGGATCGAGCACGGGAATCGCGCTGAGCAGCGCCTTCGTATAAGGATGCGTCGGGTTGGCGAAGAGCGCACGCGTGTCACCCATTTCCACGATGCGTCCCATGTACATCACCGCGACCCTCGTGCAAATTTCTTCGACCAGCCGCAGGTCGTGCGCGATGAACAGATACGTCAGCTTCAGGCGATCCTTCAGTTCAAGCAGCAGCGACACAACCTGCGCCTGAATTGATACGTCGAGGGCCGACACGGCCTCGTCCGCGATGACGAGCGCCGGATTGAGGGCGAGCGCGCGCGCGATGCCGATGCGCTGCCGCTGGCCGCCGCTGAACTCGTGCGGGTAGCGCTCCACGAACGCTGCGTCGAGACCAACAAGCCCGAATAATTCCGCCACGCGCGCCCGGCGTTCGCTCCTTGTGCCGAGCTTGTGGATGATCAGCGGCTCCTCGACGATCTCGCCGACGCGCATCCGCGGATTCAACGAGGAGTACGGGTCCTGAAACACGATCTGCATGTCGCGGCGCGCGCTGCGCATCCGCTCTGTCGAGAATTCCAGGACGTTCTCGCCGCGAAACAGCACCTCTCCGGAAGTGGGTTCGATGAGCCGCAGAATGCAGCGGCCGGTGGTGCTTTTACCGCTGCCGGATTCCCCGACGAGACCGAACATCTCTCCCGCGCCAATCGTGAAGCTCACATCGTCAACGGCCTTGACGACTGATGACGGACGGAACCAACCCTGCTTACGGACGAAATGTTTGACCAGGCGTCGAATTTCGAGCAGCGGCTGACCGGACGTCACGGCAGAAGGCGGAATGGCGGAGGTGCCGATTGCCATTCAGCGTGCACCGGGTACTGCGGCGAGCAGATTTCGCGTGTACTCGTGTACAGGGTGCCGCAGAAGCTCCCGCACCGGTCCGTGTTCGACGATGCGGCCCTTGAACATGACCGCGACGCGGTCCGCCATTTCGGCGATGACGCCGAAGTCGTGTGTGATGAGCAGGAGCGCCAGGTTGTAACGCGCTTTCAGTTCGCGAAGCAGCTCGAGCACCTGCGCCTGGATAGTCACGTCAAGCGCCGTGGTCGGCTCGTCGGCAATCACCAGCGGAGGGTGGCAGGCGAGCGCGATGGCAATCATCACGCGCTGACGCATGCCGCCCGACAACTGGTGCGGGTAGTCGCGGATGCGGCTCGCCGCGTCGGGAATCTTCACCGCATCGAGCAGCTCGATTGCGCGCGCACGTGCCTCGGCGCGTGATGCCTTGCCATGCACGAGCAGCGCCTCCGCGATGTGGTCGCCGATGCGCATGACCGGATTGAGCGCGGTCATCGGCTCCTGAAAGATCAGCGAGATGCCGGCACCGCGGATGTCTCGCATTTCCTGTTCGGAGAGTGCCAACAGATCACGGCCCTGAAATAGGACCCGTCCGCCGGTAGTCCTGCCCGGCGGCTGCAGCAGCCGGAGGATCGAAAACGCGGTGACCGACTTGCCGCTTCCGGATTCGCCGACCAGACCGAGCGTCTCGCCAGCCGCAATCTGGAAGCTGACGTCATCGACCGCCGGAGTCGCGCCGAAGGCGACCGACAGGTGCTGCACATCGAGAAGCGGCGTGGA
>Ga0070681_10004242_pt1 | contig 13590 bp, 8 predicted proteins | sample KBSC83BmetaG_FD_65650 | JGI IMG/M metagenome (GOLD analysis project Ga0070681, IMG submission 65650) | Corn rhizosphere microbial communities from Kellogg Biological Station, Michigan, USA - KBS C8-3B metaG | ecosystem: Host-associated > Plants > Roots > Rhizosphere | place: USA: Michigan... | reverse complement strand
GGAACGAGCCGGACGTAGAGGTTGCCGACGTCGACCGTTCCCGTGGCGCCGCTGCCTAACGTCGTGTACGTGTACAGCACTTCCTTGTGCGACCGTGCGATACGGGCTGCCTCTTCTGCCTTGAGGCGAGTGTACTCGAGGTTCGATCCTGGCGGCGTCTCGATGGCGATCGTCATCTCGGCGCGATCGTCTTCGGGAAAGAAGCCGACACCTACGGTGCGCACCGCCGGTACTGAGCGCACGAGCACGAACGCGACGACGATTCCGGCCAACACGACGACGGCACGGATCGCCCCCGAGAAGCGCTCGCTGCTGAACGCGTACGCGACGATCACGACGCCGACGAGCGCTGCCGCGAGACCGGTGAGCCCCTTCGCCGGCAGCACGAACGCGGAGATGAACGATCCCGCCGCGATCGTGATCATCGCCGCGCGGTGATCCAGCGCCCAGGCGATGACCTTCTTGTAGTTCTGCGCCTGACGATTGAACCAATGGTTGAATCGATCGAGCTGCTTGGTGATCCACCACTTCTCCGACTCCGGCCGGTGCGGATCGGCCCAGTACGCCGACAACATCGGGTCGAGCGAGAAGGAAACGAACAGCGACACGAGCACCGAGCAGGCGATCGTTAGCGCGAACGGTTTGAACCACTGGCCGCCGATGCCGGGCATGAAGCCGATCGGCACGAAGACGGCGAGGATAGAAAAGGTTGTCGCGGCGACGGCAAGGCCGATCTCGTCGGTGCCTTCGCGCGCCGCGGTGTAGTGGTCCTTTCCCATCTCCACGTGCCTAACGATGTTCTCGCGGACGACGATCGCGTCGTCGATGAGGATGCCGATCGCGAGCGACAGGCCGAGGAGCGACATCGTCTCGAGCTTGAATCCCATCACCCAGACAGCGATGAACGACGCCAGCACCGAGACCGGCAGCGCCAGACCGGTGATCACCGTCGAGCGCCACGAGTTCAGGAACAGGAAGACGACGAGCACCGTGAGGATCGCGCCCTCGATGAGCGCTTCCTGAACGTTGCGCACCGCGTGGTCGACGCGAACGCCGGAATTTTTGACGACTTCTATCGTGGTGCCTGGGGGTAGTCGCTTCTTGATCAGGTCGACGCGCGCGATGAGTCGGCTGGCGACGTCGGTGGTGCTGTAACCCTTCGACTTCTTGACGTCGATGCCCACCGCCTCGCGGCTGTCGTACAACGCGAGCGTGCGGGGCTCGATCGTGCCGTCTCTGATCTGCGCGATCTGACCGAGGCGAATCAGCTGGCCATTTCGCTCGGCGACGACCAGGTGCGTGAACTCCTCGGGGTTTTCCAATCGACCCCGCAGCCGGATCGAGCGCTCGTCGAGCGAGCCGGTGACGTGACCGACTGGCGACGCGAGGTTCTGCAGCTGCAGCGCCTGCACGACCTGCCCGACGCTCACACCGACGGCCTGCAAGGCCTGAGGCTTGAGCTCGACGGTGAGCTCGCGCTCCTGCTTGCCGAAGACCAACACGTCGGCGACGCCAGGCAGCGACCGCAGCTCGCGCGTGATCCCGGGATCGACGAGCCGCGTCATCTCCGCCGGCGAGAGCGTCGTCGACGACAGGGCGAGTGACACGATGGGCCGATCGGTGTCATTCTCCTTCTTGATGATCGGCTCCTTCATCTCGACGGGCAGATCGGAGCGGATGGTCGAAATACCGTCTCGAATGTCCTGCGTCGCTTCGTTGAGATCCTTTTCAAACAAGAATTCGATCAGGATCAGTGCGTAGCCGTCGTACGCCTTTCCCATCACCTGCTTCACGCCGGAGATGGCCTGGATCTGCTCTTCGACCGGATCGAGCACCTGCTTCTCGACGATGTCCGGCGACGCGCCCGGGTAGACGATACCGACCGACACGAACGGCGGCGCGACGTCGGGAAACTCGTCGGTCTTCAGCTTCAGCAGCGCGAAGATGCCGAACACCGCCAGCGCCAACATCGATACGACCGTAATCAACGGTCGCTTGATGGCGAAATCTGAGATGAACATGGTCGTGTTCTCTGGAGGATGTCATCCCGAGCGAAGCGAGGGATCTGCTCTTCGCTGTCGCTCAGAGCAGATCATCCAACTTGAAGTCACGAGCGCGATGCGCTCGCTCCTGGTCCTCGCGCCACCCAAAAGCAGATCCCTCGTCGCTTCGCTCCTCGGGATGACAGTGCGTTATTTCTTCACATCCGCTGGCGCCGAGACGCGTACTGGGGTGCCCGCGCTGATGCCGCGCGCCGCGCCCAGCAACACCGTGTCGCCCGGCGTGAGACCCTGCGTGATCTCGACCGTTTCCGACGCGGCGTCGCGAAGGCCCAACGTCACTTCCGCCTTCTCGGTCTTGCCACTCTTCAACCGAATCACACTTGGCCGCAATCCGCGCTCGTCGACAGCGCTCTGCGGCACGATGGGCGCGCGATGCGATTCGCTCGACACGCGGCCCTCGGCGAAGAGTCCGCCGACGAGCGTGCCGCCGCTGTTCGGCAGCGACGCGATGATGCGCACCTGACGCGTCGCCGGATCGGCGATCGGATTGATGCGCGTGACGCGTCCCGTGAAATGGCGGTTTGGATAGCCTGTCACCGTGAAATCCACCTGCGCGCCGAGGCGTACCGCACTCAACGCGTCAGCGGGAACCGATGCCTCGAGACGCATCGTCGACGGATCGACGACCGTGATGAGCGCCGTGCCCGGCGACACCACGTCGCCCGCATTCACCGAGCGCGCGCTGACGATCCCGGCGAACGGTGCCGTGATGCGCGTGTTCGCCGACTGCTTCTCGGCCGACGCCTGCTGTGCCTGCGCGGTCGCGAGCTGCGCTCGCGCCGCCGTCACCTGCGCGCGCGACTGCTCCACGACACGCTCGGCGATCGCGCCCGCCTTGAGCAGCGTTTCGTTGCGATCCTGATCGTGCTGGGCGACGGTGAGGTTGGCCTGCGCCGTCGTCACCGCCGATCGCGCCGAGAGCAGTTGATCGCGAATCGCCGTATCGTCGAGCCGGAGCAGGAGCTGCCCTTCGACGACGCGCTGGCCCTGGTCGACGAGCGTCTGCACGACTGGCCCCTGCAGTTCGGCGCGAATCGTGGCATCACGTTCCGGCGCGAGCGTGCCCGAGAGCGCGGGACCCGTGCGAATCTCCTGCTCGGTGACGATGACGATGTTCTCCGGGCCGATGACGACGGCGTCCGTTCCCGCCGGCTCGGCGTTCGCGTCGCCACGACGGCATCCTGCCGCGGTGACGAGCGCCGCCAGCACCGCCAGCCTAACGACTCTCTCCGATTGCCGGCTCCACTTTCCGCTCATGCCACTCATGGTATGGTTCCTCCCCCCGAAACACCGCTCGCGCTCGCGGCAGCTTGTGTCGTTGTTCGTGTCTGTGTCTGTTGCTGCGTGGAGCCACCCTGCCCGCCCTGCGTGGCGCCGTTCACCGCGTTCCCCGACTGCGTCTGGAACTGCGACTGCGACTGCCCACTGGTTCCCGCCTGCAGCGGCAGGTCTCGCAGGAGCGCGAGCTTCACGCGCGCGACAGCAAGGTCACGAGCCGCCTGCGCCCGGTTCGCCATCGCCTGCTCGAGGAGCAAACGCGACTGGGAGAGATCCGTTTGCGTCGAGATGCCTTCGCGGAAGCGAATCTGGTCGATCTGGTAAGCGCGGGATGCCTGCTGCGCGGTGCCCGCGCTCGCCTGCCACGTCGCCTGTGCCTGATCGAGCGCGCTCAGCGCCACGCGTGCGTCGAGCGCAGCGAACTCTCGCGTCTGCTGAAGCTGCGCTTTGGTCTGAGTGAGATTGCTCTCGGCGATCATCTCGTCGCCGCGAATGCGGCCGCCCGTGAAGAGCGGCAGCGACAGGGACGCGCCGATCGTCCAGTTCTCGCGTGCGTTGTTCCACTGCGGAAAGACGTTGGTCGGGAAGTAGAGCCGCTGATATCCGGACGTGATCTGGATCGACGGCAGCCGTTCGCCACGCGCGGCTTTGACGAGCGCCTGCTGCGCACGCACGCTCTGCTCGAGCTGACGGACCGGCGCGCGGTCGGAGACGTTCGTGTCCGCCATCTGCGTAGCGACACCGCCCATGCCTGCGCGCGAGCTGCCCGCGTTCAACGCCGCGACCACGGTGTTCGTCGTCGCGGTCGAGTCGTCGAGCGGGGTCGCTAGACTGAGCGCCTCGTCCATCGGCAAGTTGAGCAACTGCTTGAGTCGGTAGTACGCGACCTGGCGCGCGTTCCGCGCTTGCAACACGACCGGCACCTGATTGTCGCGCGTCACCTGCGCGCGCAGCAGATCAAATTCCGCCTGGTTCCCGACCTGACGCGCGACGCGTGTCTGGCGCAGCACCTCGTCGGTCTGCGACAGCGCCGCTTCCTGAATGGAGACGAGACGGTCGGCGAGCGCGGCATCGTAGTACGCCTGCGTGACGTCGAGTGCGAGTTGCGCGCGCTGCGCCGCGACCTCGATCGTCGCCGCCGCCACCGACGCGTTCGCGGCCTTGTACTGGCCCGAGATACGGCCGCCGGCAAAGACGTTCTGCGAGAAGCTGAGACCAAACGTCCATTGATTCGGCGCGCCGAACCCGACACTCGAGAAGTTGAAGCCACTGCCCGCTGCCTGGCAGGTGCTCGCCTGCGCGAGAGCCGCCTGGATCTCCGCCGGCGTCGCGTTCGCCGGAATCGCGGGCGCGCACAGCGCCTGCGGCTTGGGCGTCGTCGACGTGTCCGCGCCACCGCCGAAGCTCACACCCTGGAACTGAGAGCGGAGAGTGCGCGCATACGCGGCCGTCCCGTTCAGCTGGGGCAGGTACTGGCTGCGCGCCTGATACCACTGGCCCTGTGCTCTCGTTAGGCCGGCGCGGGCGATCTGGACGGCCTCGCTCTGCGCCTCGGCCGCGCGGAGCGCGTCCTCGAGCGACAAGCGTCGCGACGCGGCAGCCGTCATCGCGCCGCGGGTCGTGTCTTGTTGGGCGCCGAGCGGCCGCGGCGGCCGTCCCGCGAGCGCGATGACCGCGCCGACGACGGCGATAGCGACACCTCGGGTCTGAGTCCGAGACATGGTTGATGCCTGATGAGTAGTGAGTGACGGTGGTGGCTACTGCGCCACCGCGCGTCGGTCGGCGGCGGTCTGCGCTGCTCTCAGCGGGACGACGTCGCCCGCGCCTAACGCGCCCACGGCGCGCAGAAAAACGTTCACGTACTTCGCCGGCGCGTCCTCCACCGGCTGCGGAAAGGCGTCAGGGTGCAGAACGTCGCGACCCACCGCATCGCCGAACATCGACGAGATGAACATCGAGACAGCGGTCGAGACGTCTGCGGTCTCGTCGGCCAGCCCAGCCGCCTGCAGCCGGGTGACGTACTCCGACAACGCCACCGCCGCGCAGTTCGGCCCCTCGCACATCACGACCGCGGCCTCTGGCCTCTCCTCGAGCTCACCGAACGACTTCCGGATGATCGACCGCCACTGTCGCATGTGCCCCAGCAGCGAGCTGCACCACGGCGTGAGCTCAGCCTGGGGATCGAGTGGTCGCTCCGGTAAGGCCGGCACCGGGAGCGAGGCCGAGTGCGACTGCATCATCGCCTCGAACAGCGCCGCCTTGGACCCAAAGGTGCGAAAGAGGCTGACCTCGTTCACGCCGGCCTCGATGGCGATGAGCCGCGTCGTCGCACCCCGGAATCCGTGCTGCGCGTACACCCGCGCAGCCGCTTGCAGTATTCGCTCACGTATTTCCATGGCGGCGGATTTTAAGTGGGCCCTCGCCTGAATGCAAGTAGTTACTTGCTTTCAGCATTTCGGCCTTCAGATGGCTGAATTCCCACCAGGCGATATATCCGCAGATATATCGGACCTCCGGTCAAGATGGTTTCAGCGTTCCGCACCGCTCGACCGTGTGACCTACTGGCCACGCGAAGTCCCGTCGCGATGTTAAGTCGGTGGCTGGTGGCTGGTGACTTGTGGTTGGTGAACGGCCAAGCCACCAAGCACCAGTCACTAATCACCAGCCACCAGCCACCATCGTGTGATCGCGCTTCTCACTCTGGTCTTCGTCGTCTCTGGCGCCGCGGGGCTCATCTACGAGTCGATCTGGAGCCGCTACCTCAGCCTCCTCGTCGGCCACAGCGCCTACGCCCAGATCATCGTCCTCGTGATCTTCCTCGGCGGCATGTCGTTAGGCGCGCTCCTCGTCGGCCAACGATCCGAGCGACTGCGACAGCCGCTGCTCTGGTATGCCGGTGTCGAGACGTTGGTCGGCATCATCGGGCTGCTCTTCAACTACCTCTACGTCGACATCTCGGACGCCGCCTACGACACGATCTTTCCGGCGCTCGCCGGTGGATGGACTCTCCTCGTCGTCAAATGGCTCCTCGCGGCGTTGATGATCCTGCCGCAGTCCATCCTCCTCGGCACCACCTTCCCACTCATGAGCGCGGGCGCAATTCGCCTGCTCCGTGAGCGCACGGGACGCGTCCTCGCGCTGCTCTACTTCGCCAATAGCTTCGGCGCGGCGATCGGCGTGCTCGCCGCCGGCTTCTATCTCCTCGGCCACGTGGGCTTGCCCGGCACGCTCGTCACCGCGGCGATCTGCAACTTCGTCGCAGCCGGCGGCGTCCTGCTCGGCCTCCGCTTCCTGGCCGCGTCCGCCGAGAGCCTTCCGGTGGGGGAGACAGCTGCGCCGCCGCCTAACGAACTGGCCCGCGCCGCCGTGCCCACTCCCGCGATGCTCCTGCTCGCGGTCTCGTTCGGCACCGCAGTCGCGTCGTTCGTCTACGAGATCGCCTGGATCCGCATGCTCTCCCTCGTGCTGGGGAGCGCGACCCACTCGTTCGAGCTGATGCTCTCCGCGTTCATCCTCGGCCTCGCCCTCGGGGCATTCTGGATTCGCGGACGCGCCGACCGCGTGACGAATCCGATCGCCCTCCTCGGCACGGTGCAGTGGATCATGGGCACGCTCGCCATCGCGACGCTGCCGCTCTATATGGCGTCCTTTGGCTGGGTCGCGACGATGCTCGACACGTTCAAGCAGAGCGATGCCGGCTATCGTGGATTCCTCATCGCTCGTTATGCGATCTGCCTCCTCGTCATGCTGCCGGCGACCTTCTGCGCCGGCATGACGCTGCCGCTCATTACGAAGATGCTCATGGAGGACGGCGGTCGAGTGCGGGGCGAGCGCGCGATCGGAGCGGTGTACGGCCTCAACACCCTTGGCTCGATCGCCGGGGTGCTCCTCGCCGGGCTGCTGCTCATGCCTCTCCTGGGGCTCAAGCTGCTCCTCATCACCGGAGCGCTCGTCGACATCGGACTCGGGCTCGCGCTGCTCCTCGTCGTTGCGCGGGCGGACGAGGGTGACCAGACGCGCCCGTCGTCGCGACTCCGGCATCCGATGTCGCGTCTCACCGCGCTCACCGTTGGCGTTGGCGCGTTCATCGCCCTCGTCGCGATCGTCGTCGACTTCGATCCGATGCGCCTCACGAGTGGCGTCTACCGATACGCCGTGTTGCCGCGGAAGGGTGATTACACCATTCCCTTCTATCGGGACGGGCGCACGGCGACGGTGAGCATTCGCCGCATGAAGAGCGGCTTCCTGACGCTCTCGACCAACGGCAAGCCCGACGCCTCGATGGACGACTTCTGGCACAGCACGTCGTTCACTGGCCCGCCGCACGCGCTCGAGCGCGACATTGCGACTCAGGTCCTGTTACCGATCGTCACGCTCGCGCATCGACCCGACGCGCGCGAGGTCGCGGTCATCGGTCAGGGGTCTGGAATGACCTCGCACCTGCTTCTCGGCAGCCCGAACGTGACGTACCTCGCGACGATCGAGATCGAGCCGGAGATGATCGCGGCGTCGCGCGCGTTCTATCCCGCGAATCGTCGCGTCTTCGACGACAAGCGCGCACACTTCGTTCTCGACGACGCCAAATCGTACTTCGCCGCGAGCGGGCGCCGCTTCGATCTCATCCTCTCCGAGCCCTCGAATCCGTGGGTGAGCGGCGTCTCCGGTCTCTTCACGACGGAGTTCTATCGCCGCGTACGGACCCACCTCTCCGACGGCGGGGTCTTCGGCCAGTGGCTGCACCTCTACGAGCTCGACGATGCATTGGCGACGCAGGTGCTCGCCGCGCTCGATCAGAACTTCTCCGCCTACGAGATCTTTTTCACCTCGAACGCGGACATTCTCATCGTTGCGGCGAATGGATCCGCGCTGCCGAAGCCGGACTGGAACGTCGTGCACTTTCCAGGTCTCGTGGAGGATCTGCGACGCGCGTTGCCGCTCACGCCCGAAGCATTCGAGGCCACGCGTCTCGCCGGCCGTCAGCTCCTGCATCCGTACCTGGCGACGCAGGTTGCGCCAAACTCCGACTATTACCCGGCACTCGACCTCGGCGCCGAGCGAACGCGCTACCTCAAGAACAACGCGGAGGGTGTGAGCGGATTCGGCGAAGGCCGCTTCGACATCGCTGCCGCGCTCGCGGGACAGGCTCGCCCCTTCGGTACGACGGGACTCTCCGTCACCCCCGAGATCACCCATGTCGACGAGCTCGCGCGCGGCGCCCGGATGCGCGCACTGCTCGCGGCGGGTCGACTGGCGGACACCGCCGTTAGGCGCGACGAGGATGACGCGAAGGCGCGCGTGCGTCTCGATGTGCTCACGCGGCAGATGTCCGGTTCAGCGCCACCCGCGGATTGGCGTGTCTGGGTCGAGGACATGCGCCAGTCGGAGCGTCTCGTGCATGGCGGGACTGCTGGCGTCGTCGACGAGCCGTTCTACGCGCGGCTGCGTGGCTACGCCGCTCGAGCCAACGCACCAGCGCCTGCGCGGGCGGCGATCGATTTTCTGCATGGCCTCGCGTCATGGGACTTCGCCGAAGCGTCCCGCGCCGGCCAGACGCTCATCGACGTCCGCGTCAAAGACGGCGTCGACTGGCTCCCGATCTCTCTCGTTCGTAACGGCGTCGTCGTTGCGCGCATTCAACTCGGAGACTTCGTCGGCGCGCGTGCCGCGTTCAAATCCTACTCACGCAACGCCGACGAAGACCCATTCACCGCGCGCGTCCTCGCTGCTTACCTGTTGGATCAGGAGAGGAAACGAGCGGACTAAATAACGAACGAAGCGTTGATGGATAAAGTGCAGATCCCTCGCTGCGCTCGGGATGACATCTGTCATTCCGAGGAGCGCAGCGACGAGGAATCTGCACCTACCCAACCAGCGCTTCGTTCCGAATTCGCAGATAGCTATCAGCTATGGACTATTAGCTGCCTTATTGCGGCTTTCCTGCCTGCGTGACCTTCGCAAAGTCACCCGCGACGACCACCGTCATCTTCGATGGATCGAGCGTGCGACGCAGCGCGGCGTTCACTTCGTCGGCGGTGAGGCTGCCGATCTTCTTTTCGATCTCACCGTCGAAGGCCATCGTCCGCCCGAGGAAGAGACCGTTGGCGAGCTGGCTGGCGAGCATGAGATCATTCGCGCGGGCCATCGAGCGCCGCTGCAGGAATGCGCCCCGACTCTTCTCGACGTCCTCGGCCGAGAGGCCATCCTTCACGATCTTGCCCATCTCGTCGAAGAACGCGGCGTTCACCTTCTCGACATTCGTCGGATTGGCGATGGCGAGCGTGAGCCACTGTCCGGCCTTGTCCAGCGCAGCCACGTTCAACCCACTCTGCACCGCGTAGCTCAGACCCTCCTTCACGCGGATGCGATTCGACAACCGGCTGTCGAGCGGATTCTCACCGAGCATGTAGTTCGCGAGGAGGAGCGCCGGATAGTCGACATCGCTGTCCTTCATCGCGAACGGCAGTCCGGCGACGAACAGGGCGTTCGGCTTGTCCGGCGTCTCGATCGTCTGCTTCGCGCTCGCCGCAGCGGCGAGCATGACGGGCACGGGCTTGAAGGGTGTCGCGCTCTTCCAGTTGCCGAAGGCGTCCGCCGCGATGCGTGCCACTTCCGGCTCGTCGAAGTCGCCGACGACCGAGAGCTCGGCCGCGGACGCGCCGTACAACTCCGTATAGAGCTTGCGCACATCGGCGACCGTCGCCGCCTTCAACATCTCCAACTGCTCTTCGGGGAGCGCCATGTACCGCGCGTGCCCCTTCGGATAGCGCGAGATCTGCCGCGCGAAGGCGAGCTGGGCGAGCATCATCGGCTCGTTCCGCTGCGATTCGACGTTCGCAATCGTTTCGCGCTGCACCTGCTCGAACTCGGCCGCATCGAACGCGGGCTGGCGGAGCATCTCGCCAACGAGCTTCAGCGTCGCCGGGAAGGTCGGCCGCGTCGTCTCGATCGTCACGCGGACGTTGCCGGCGGCCGCCGGCGCGATCATCACCTTGGCGCGCAGCTTGGTGAGTGAATCCGTAATCTGCTGACGGTTGAGCGTCTTCGTACCACGCATCAGCATCTGCGCCGTGAGCAGCGGCGCCATGCCGCGGTTCGCGAGCGTCTTTTCGTTGCCGACGCGAAGACTCACCACGGCGGCCACCGCTTCGCCCCGATTCTTCTTCGACAGCAGGGCGACGCGCATGCCCGACTTCAACGCGCTCCGGTGGACGCGCGACTCGATGTTCGTCGGCGACGGGTCGAACGACTCACCCGTGGCGACGACAACATCGCTCTTGTAGTTCTTGAGCAGCGAGTCGACGTTCGGCGCCGACGCGATCTCCGTGCGATCGGGCTTCTCCGTCGGGATGAACAGACCGACCGTCCGGTTCGACGGCTTGAGGTACTCGCTCGCGACTCGCTGGACGTCCTGCACCGTCACCTTCTTCACCTGGTCGCGGTGATAGAAGAAGAGCCGCCAGTCGCCCATCGCCATCCACTCGCTCAGCTCGAGGCCGAAGCGGCCAGTGTTCGTCGGCGCGAGCTCGAAGCCTTTGAGCAGGTCGGCCTTCGCGCGCTCTACCTCCTCTGAAGTCGCCGGCTTCGTCGTCGCGATCTCGGTCGCAACGGTGTTGAGCGCATTCGTCGCGCTGTCGACCGACTGAGTCTTCTGGAGCAGAGCAGCCAGGAACAGACCACCCGGATCGTGCTGCTGCAGGTTGTTCGCCTGCACCTGGGACGCCTTCTTCGTCTCGACCAACGCCTTCTGCAGACGGCCCGACGCCGCGTCTCCCAGCACACGGGTCAGCACGTCGATCGCGGGAAAGTCGGGATGCGCACCAGCCGGAACGTGATAGTAGGTCATGACGAGCTGCGCGTTGCCGGTGCGGCGGATCGTCGCCATCCGCTCGCCGTCCTGCGTCGGCTCGACGGTGTACGTGCGATCCATGGCGCGTGCCGGGCGGGGGATCGCGCCGAACTTCTCCTGGACGAGGCCGAGTGCGCGCTGTTCGTCGAAGTTGCCCGCGATCATCAGGATCGCGTTGTCGGGCTGATAGTGCTTGTGATAGAACGCTTGCAGCTTCTCGATCGGAACGTTCTCGATGTCGCTCTGCGCGCCGATCGGAAGGTGGCTGTACGCGTGGAAGAGATACGCCGTGCCGAGCACGCGCTTGAGCGTGACGACGAACGGGCTGTTCTCATCCTTCTCGAACTCGTTCCGTACGACCGGCATCTCTTTATCGAGATCCGCGCGCGCGACGAAGCTGTTCGTCATGCGGTCGGCCTCGAGATCGAGTGCCCACGTGAGATTCGAGTCCGCCGCGGTGAACGTCTCGAAGAAGTTCGTGCGATCGAACGAGGTCGTCGCATCGAAGTTCGCGCCGTGCGCCGTGATCTCGTCCGACGGATTGCGATGTTTCGGTGTCCCCTTGAACTGCATGTGCTCGAGGAGGTGCGCCATTCCCGTTTCCCCATACCCCTCGTGTCGCGAGCCGACGAGGTAGGTGATGTTCACCGTCGTCTGCGGCTTCGATCTGTCCGGGAAGAGCAGCACGCGAAGGCCGTTCGACAGCCGATACTCCGTGATGCCTTCGACACTCACCACCTTGGTCGGCGCCTGACTGGCTGGCGTCTGGGCGGCGATCGGACGAGAGTGAGACGAGGATGCGAGCACGACGACGCCGGCGATGGCGGCGACCGTGCGCATGACGGGCGTGGAGGACATACGACCTCAGGAAAGGGGGTACAATGCGCCGGTTTAGGACGCCCGGACCCGCGAAAAGGTTACCGCTCTCCTAGAGGCGTTCGTGCATACTCGCGGACGAGCTCGACTGGGTCGTCGTAGATGGCGATTGCGCCGCCGAGTGCATCGTCGGCCCACCAGCCCCCGCACCGCAGAGCGACGGTATCCACTCCGGCGCGCTTGGCAGCTTCGATGTCGTAAGGCGTGTCGCCCAACATGACGGTCGTCCTGGGATCGAGCTCACCGCGGCGCAGTGCCGCGTGGACGATGTCCGGATCGGGCTTGGATTCCTCGGCGTCATCCGAGGTCGTCCGGCGGCGAATGAGCGCGGACAGGCCAGCCTGCTCGAGGAGCGCGTTCAGCTCCTCCTCGCGCGCGGACGTCGCGATGACGAGCCGGAGATTGTCTTCCTTCATTCGCGCCACGAGATCGCACGCGCCCGGAGTGGCACTCAACGACGGAAGGTAGTCGCGGCGAAACCGCTCCGTGCGTTGCGACGCAAGCTCCTTTCCGCGCCCGCGCTCGACGTCGAGACCCGTCACAGCGCGCACGAGCTTGTCCCCGCCCATGCCGATGAGCGCGCGAACTTGCGCGTAGGTGACGTCGAAGTCGTTCTCCTGCAGCACCTCCACCCACGAGCGTGCGTGCGCATCGTTGCTGTCGATCAACGTGCCGTCCACGTCGAGGAGACAGCCGCGGAGCGGCGGCCGGGACGTCACGCGCAAATCGTTAGGCGCGCGGTCCGCGGCGACCATTGCCGCTCGAGTCGCGCCGCTTCGCCTTCCCTGCGTCGCGCTTTCCGGCGCGACGCTCTAGCACCACTTCTCGCTCGACGATCATGTAGCGAATCAGCCGATCGGCGGCGTCGGGAAAGGCGCTCAGCCGGTCGCGGAAGCGATCGTTGGAGACGATTCGCGCATCGAGCTCGCGCGCGAAGCTCAGAAGGAAGTAGTCCGCGTCCGTACCCGCAGGTGCTTGCCGCACGACCCCGCTCTCAACGAGTCGCTCGAATCCGGCCGGGTCGTCGATCTGATGACGCAGCGCCGCGTCTACGACGACCACGGGATCGAACCCTTCTTCCTGCATCTTCGCACGCATCGCGACGATGTTCGCGAGCTGCGCCTTCTCGCCCTCCGTCGAATGAGCGACGTTCGAGCCGTCGACGAGGACGATCTGCTTCGTCACGGAGTCTTGCGCGCCTTGGTGAGAATGCTCTCGGTCTTCGCCGCGCCGAGCTTGGTGGTGTCGACCTGCTGCCCCACTGCTGCTCCGGTCTTCGCCGTGTCGAGCGCACGCTTGGTGCTGTCGAGGTGCGTACCCATGGAGTCGGCGGCTGCCTGGAAGCTGGCCTTGTCCTTGTCGCCGCCGGTACACGCGCCGAGGAGCATCGTTATGCCCGCCAACGCAGCCAGACGACATGAAAACCGTGTCATTGCTGCCTCCCATCCGATTGCTTGCTCGACAGCATGTGTTACAAGGATTGCGCCGCGGGCACGGACTGCTGCCTGGCCGCTCTGTCCGATAGAT
>Ga0070681_10004241_pt1 | contig 13592 bp, 10 predicted proteins | sample KBSC83BmetaG_FD_65650 | JGI IMG/M metagenome (GOLD analysis project Ga0070681, IMG submission 65650) | Corn rhizosphere microbial communities from Kellogg Biological Station, Michigan, USA - KBS C8-3B metaG | ecosystem: Host-associated > Plants > Roots > Rhizosphere | place: USA: Michigan... | reverse complement strand
GACGAGCAGGATCGCGCCGAGCAGCACGCCGAGCGCGAGGAGGCGAATCGTCCCTTCGTAGTGCGACTGCAGCTGGGCGCGCGCCGCCTCCGCGCGCCGCGAGAGGTCGGCGTGAATCGCTTCCCACGCGACACGGATCGTGCGCATCGCCGCGATGCCACGGTCGGACAGCGCCATCTGCTGTGCCGCCTCGAAGCCTTGCTGGCGCCGCAGCTCGACGTTGCCCGCGAGCGACGACAGCAGCGCGCCGATCGGCGCGTCGAGCTCGGCGAGCGCCTTGGCCGTCGGGGGATCGCCCGCGGCGAGCGCCTTCGCCTCGGCGATGCGCTTGCCGACGTCGGCGATGGCGAGCCGGTACGGCACGAGGTAGGTATCGCTGCCGCTGACGAGGTAGCCGCGCTGGCCCGACTCGGCGGTGCGCAGCGCGAGATAGACCGACGTCACGGCGAAGTCGAGGTCGCGCAGATGGGTGCTCTGGCGGCCGACGTCGAGGAACGCGCGGCCCTCGCGGGTGGCGAAGCCCAGCGCGACGACGAGGCCGAGCGCACCGGCGACGAACGCGACGATGAGCTTGGCCTCGAGGGGAAACGTGCGGGCGGTCATCGTGTGTAGCGTAGCGGCGGCGGTGCGTGATCGGCTTGCAGCGGCGTCAATCGGGCCTCGACGGTGTGCAATAATGAACCTTCCGGGGCGTGCGCGGAATCCGTTTCCCACGCGCGACGAGCACCCCGCCGGATCGAGCCATGCCGCGCCAGACCCTGTACGACAAGCTCTTCGACAGCCACGTCGTCCGTCGCGACGCCGACGGCACCGTCCTCCTCTACATCGACCGCCACCTCGTCCACGAGGTCACGAGCCCGCAGGCCTACGAGGGGCTGCGGCTGGCGGGGCGCACGCCGTGGCGCACGCAGTCGATCGTCGCCACCGCCGACCACAACACGCCGACGACGCACTGGTCCGAGGGCATCCGCGACCCGGTGTCGCGCACGCAGGTCGAGACGCTCGACGCCAACATCCGCGCCACAGGCGCCAAGGCGTATTTCCCGTTCCGCGATCGCCGCCAGGGCATCGTTCACGTCATCGGCCCCGAGAGCGGCGCGACGCTGCCGGGGATGACGGTGGTGTGCGGCGACTCGCACACCAGCACGCACGGCGCGTTCGCGTGCCTCGCGTTCGGCATCGGCACCTCGGAGGTCGAGCACGTGCTGGCGACGCAGTGCCTCGTCACGCGCAAGTCGAAGTCGATGCTCGTGCGCGTCGACCGGCGGCTGCCCCGCGGCGTGACGTCGAAGGACCTGGCACTCGCGCTGATCGGCCGTATCGGCACGGCCGGCGGCACTGGCCACGCGATCGAGTTCGCCGGCGAGGCGATCCGCGCGCTGTCGATGGAGGCGCGGATGACGGTGTGCAACATGTCGATCGAGGCCGGTGCGCGCGCCGGCATGATCGCCGCCGACGACGTGACGTTCGACTACCTGCGCGGACGCCCGTTCGCGCCGGCCGGCGAGAACTGGGACCGCGCGGTCGCGTATTGGCGGACGCTGCATTCCGACGAAGGCGCCGCGTTCGACACGACGGTCGTGCTCGACGCGACCGAGATGCGCCCGCAGGTCACCTGGGGCACGTCGCCCGAGATGGTGGAGTCGGTGGAGGGGCGCGTGCCCGATCCCGACCGCGAGCGCGACGCCGCGCGCCGCGAGGGCATCGAGCGCGCGCTCACCTACATGGGCCTCGCGCCGAACACGCCGATCACCGACATCCGCATCGACAAGGTGTTCATCGGCAGCTGCACCAACTCGCGGATCGAGGACCTGCGCGCCGCGGCGATGGTCGCGCGCGGCCGCCGCGTCGCCGCCAGCGTGAAGCTCGCGATGGTCGTGCCCGGATCGGGGCTCGTGAAGGCCCAGGCCGAGGCCGAGGGCCTCGACCGCGTGTTCCGCGACGCGGGCTTCGAGTGGCGCGAGCCGGGCTGCTCGATGTGCCTCGCGATGAACGACGACCGCCTCGAGCCGGGCGAGCGCTGCGCGTCGACGTCCAACCGCAACTTCGAAGGTCGCCAGGGCGACGGCGGCCGCACCCATCTCGTCAGCCCCGCGATGGCCGCCGCCGCCGCGGTCGCCGGGCACTTCGTCGACGTGCGCCGGCTGTTCGGCTGACGCGCGCGTCCACCGCCATGCAAGCCTTCCGCCAGCACACCGGACTCGTCGCGCCGCTCGACCGCGCCAACGTCGACACCGACGCGATCATTCCGAAGCAATTCCTGAAGTCGATCAAGCGCACGGGCTTCGGGCCGAACCTGTTCGACGCGTGGCGCTACCTCGACCACGGCGAGCCGGGAATGGACAACGCCGCGCGCCCGCGCAATCCCGGCTTCGTGCTGAACGAGCCGCGCTACGCGGGCGCGTCGATCCTCGTCGCGCGCCGCAACTTCGGCTGCGGCAGCTCGCGCGAGCACGCGCCGTGGGCGCTCGCCGACTACGGCTTTCGCGCGCTGATCGCGCCATCGTTCGCCGACATTTTCTTCAACAACTGCTACAAGTCGGGCCTCCTGCCGATCGTGCTGCCCGAAAATGTCGTGGCACGACTCTTCGACGACGTCGCCGCGTTCCCGGGCTTCCGCCTCGCGATCGACCTCGGCGCGCAGACGGTGGCCACGCCCGACGGCGCATTCGTGCAATCGTTCGACATCACCGCCGACCGCAAGAACCGCCTGCTGAACGGCCTCGACGACATCGCGCTCACGCTCGCGCACGCCGATGCGATCCGCGCGTTCGAGGCGAAGCACCTGCGCGAGCAGCCCTGGCTCGCGTGAGCGTCGCGCCACGCCTCGTGATTCCCGCGAATGCGGGCGCCGTCATTCCCGCGAAAGCAGGAATCCAGTACTGACGCCGCGATGATGCGCACGTCGTGCCCCACCGAACGCCACGGCTGGATCCCCGCCTTCGCGGGGATGACGGCCGCATTCGCGGGGATGACGGCGAGGGGCTGCAGGTCTTGGCGCGTGCGCGGATGAAGCTCGTCGGCACGCCGATGAAGATCGCGCTCCTGCCGGGCGATGGCATCGGCCCCGAGATCGCGCGCGAGGCGGTCAAGGTGCTCGACGCGCTGAAGCGGGACGGCCTCGACATCGCGATCGACGAGGCGCCGATCGGCGGCGCCGGCCACGATGCCGCCGGGCATCCGCTGCCTGACGCGACGCTCGCGCTGGCGCGCGCCGCCGACGCGATCCTGATGGGCGCGGTCGGCGGCCCGCGCTACGACACGCTGCCGCGCGCGCTGCGGCCCGAGCAGGGCATCCTTGGCATCCGCAAGGCGCTTGGCCTCTTCGCCAACCTGCGCCCGGCGATGCTGTTCCCCGAGCTCGCCGAGGCGTCGACGCTGAAGCCCGAGGTCGTCGCCGGCCTCGACATCCTGATCGTGCGCGAATTGACCGGCGACATCTACTTCGGCGAGCCGCGCGGCCGGCGCACGACCGAGCGCGGCGAGCCGGAAGGCTTCGACACCATGCGCTACGCGAAAAGCGAGATCGAGCGCATCGCGCGGGTGGGCTTTCGCGCCGCGCAGAAGCGCGGGAAGAAGCTCACGTCGGTCGACAAGGCCAACGTGCTCGACACGTCGATCCTGTGGCGCGAGGTGGTGAGCGCGCTGTCGGCCGAGTATCCGGACGTCGCGCTGTCGCACATGTACGTCGACAACGCGGCGATGCAGCTCGTGCGCGCGCCCAAGACGTTCGACGTCATCGTCACCGGCAACCTCTTCGGCGACATCCTGTCCGATGAGGCGTCGATGCTCGCGGGCTCGATCGGCATGCTGCCGTCGGCGTCGCTCGACGCCCACGGCAAGGGCCTCTACGAGCCGATCCACGGCTCGGCGCCCGACATCGCCGGCCGCGACGCCGCCAACCCGCTGGCGATGATCCTGTCGATGGCGATGATGTTTCGCTACACGTTCGCGCGCGAGGACGTCGCCGCGAAGATCGAGCGCGCGGTGCGCGCGGTGCTGGCGCGCGGCCTGCGCACCGCCGACATCGCGCGTCCCGGCGAGGCGGTCGCCGGCACGCGGGCGATGGGCGACGCGGTCGTGGCGGCGTTGTAAAGCCGCCCATTGCCGCCCGATGCCGCGTTGCGCAGCGCACAAAAGACACCGCGGCCATGCTAGGATGATTGGATGAAACTCGTCCTCACGCTGGTCCTCCCGAGCCGGCGCGCGTGCGCCGACGCGCGGCGCGGCCGGGCGACGACGACGGGCAAGTCCAAGACCGCGAAAATCACGGCCTGATCCCGCACGTCCACCGCTTCCTTCCCCGCAAGCGGCGACTGCGGAAGAAGGAAGGCGGGGCAGGATGACGACGATGCGTGCAGGTTTCGTGGGCTGGCGCGGCATGGTGGGCTCCGTGCTGATGCAGCGGATGCAGGACGAGGGCGATTTCGCCCATCTCGATCCGGTCTTCTTCTCCACGTCGGGCAACGGCGCGCCGCCCGCGATCGGCCGTCCGCTGCCGCCGATTCGCGACGCCAACGACCCGAAGGCGTTCGCCGGCCTCGACGTCATCGTCACCTGCCAGGGCGGCGACTGGACGAACGCCCTCTACCCGCGCATCCGCGAGGCCGGCTTCAACGGCTACTGGATCGACGCCGCGAGCGCGATGCGCATGCGCGACGACACCGTCATCGTGCTCGACCCCGTCAACCGCCACGTCATCGACAAGGCGCTCGCCGCGGGTGTGCAGAACTTCGCCGGCGGCAACTGCACGGTGAGCCTGATGATCATGGCGCTCGCCGGCCTCTTCGCCGAGGACCTCGTCGAATGGGTCACGTGCATGACCTACCAGGCGGCGTCCGGCGCGGGTGCGAAGCACATGCGCGAGCTCGTCGCGCAGATGGGCGAGGTGCATCGCGTCGCCAAGGACCTGCTCGACGATCCCGCGTCGTCGATCCTCGACATCGACCGCGAGGTAGCCGGCATCCTGCGCGACCCTCGCTTCCCCGCCGCCGAGTTCGGCGTGCCGCTCGCCGGCAGCCTCATCCCGTGGATCGACAAGGACCTCGGCAACGGCATGTCGAAGGAGGAGTGGAAGGGCGGCGCCGAGCTCAACAAGATCTATGACCGCGCGTCGACGCCGGTGCCGATCGAGTCGCTGTGCGTGCGCATCGGCGCGATGCGCTGCCATTCCCAGGCACTGACGATCAAGCTTACGCGCGACCTGCCGCTCGCCGAGATCGAGCGCCTCGTCGCGGGCGCGAACCCGTGGGTGCGCCTCGTGCCGAACGAGCGCGAGCCGAGCATCCGCGCGCTCAGCCCCGCCGCGGTCACCGGCACGCTCGACATCCCTGTCGGCCGGCTGCGCAAGCTCGAGATGGGACCCACGTACCTGTCGGCGTTCACGGTGGGCGACCAGCTGTTGTGGGGCGCCGCCGAGCCGCTGCGGCGGATGCTGCGCATCGTCGGCGAATCGAGGCTCGCCGCGGCGGCCTGACGAACGCGCCGGAAGCGCACGAAAGCAACACCCGGGCCGGATCCCGGTCGGTCGTTGCGCCACAAGATGTTGTGGCCGCGGTGCGAATCACCTCTAGCGCTTGCGGGTCGCTAGCACGTCGGCATGAAGCCGCGTGTTGCGCGGCTGTCGGCTACGGCAAAATACCAAGCTAATACCGTGGTTTAGCTTGCGGTGCTAAACCCATGATGTTATGTTTCCTTGCAATAACGCTGATTGCGAGGGACGCATGCGCGCACCACCCAAGTTCAAGCTCTGCCTCGTTGCGCTCGCACTTGCGCTGCCAGGCAGCGCCATGGCCCTGGGCCTCGGCAAGCTGACCGTCGATTCGGCGCTCGGCCAGCCCCTGTCCGCGCGCGTCGACCTTACTTCCGCGACACGGGACGAGCTCGAGACGCTGACCGCCCGCGTCGCCGATCCCTCGATTTATCGCCAGAACAATCTCACCTATCAGGCGGCGCTCGCGCGTGCGCGCGTCGTCATCGAGACGGGCGCCGACGGCGTGCCGTACTTGCGCATCTCCTCGCCCGTGTCGGTGCTGGAGCCGTTCCTCGACCTGATCGTCGAGGTCAACTGGTCGTCGGGACGCGTGGTCCGCGACTACACGCTGTTGCTCGATCCGCCGGGCACGATGGTCGCCGGTACCACGACGGCGCCGGTCACGCCGCCGCGGCAGGGCACGGGCGCCGCATCGCCGCCCGCGCGCACGCGCGCCTCGGCGCCGTCCACCGCGCCTTCGACGACGTCGACGCAAGGCAGCGGCAGCTACACGGTGAAGCGCGGCGACACACTCGGCAAGATCGCCAACGAGAACAAGGCTGCGAACGTCACGCTCGACCAGATGCTGGTCGCGCTGTTCAACGCCAATCCCGACGCGTTCGTCGGCAACAACATGAACCGCCTGCGCGCCGGCGTGATCATGACGATCCCCGACGCCAACACCGCGCTCGGTCAAGCGGACGCCGACGCGCACAAGGTGGTGCGCGTGCAGGCGACCGATTGGCGCGCGTATCGCGATCGCGTCGCCGCATCGGCGCCCGAGGCGGGCGGCGAGGCCGGCCGCGCGACGTCCGGCAGCATCTCGACCGCGGTGGAGGAAAAGACGCCCGCCGCCGCGCCCGGCAGCGATCGCCTGCGCGTGTCGCGCGAAGCCGCCGGCAAGGGCGCAGGCGCCGAGGACCGCGTCGCGCGCGACAAGGAGCTCGCCGAGGCGCAATCGCGCATCAACCAGCTCGAGAAGATGCTCGCCGACGCGCAGCACGCGGTCGACGTGAAGAACCAGTCGCTCGCGCAGGCGCAGCAGAGCGCCAATGCCGCAGCCGGCAAGTCGGCGCCGACACCGCCGCCCGCACCGATCACCGCCGCCCCGCCGACTGCGACGCCGCCCGCGACGGCACCGGCGACGAGCGCGCCCTCCACGCCGCCGGCCGCGACCATGGCTGCGCCCGTGACGACGCCGCCCGCGACGCCCGTGCCGGCCGAAGCGGCGAAGGCGCCCGAGACGCCGCCGCCCGTGACGACGCCCGCGCCGGTCGCCGAGCCGCCGAAGGCCGTGACGCCGCCGCCCAAGGCGGCGCCGAAGGCGCCCGCGAAAGCGCCGGCCAAGGCGGCGCCGTCGTTCTTCGAGCAGCTGACCGACGCGATCCCGCTGTGGGCGCTCGCGATCGCTGCCGCGGCGATCATCGGCCTCATCGTCGTGCTGCTCACGTCGCGCCGTCGCAAGACGACCAAGTTCGAGGACAGCATCATCTCGGGCACCGACATCAAGACCAACACCGTGTTCGGCTCGACCGGCGGCGGCGTCGTCAACACGGGCGACAACTCGCTCGCGTCCGACTTCAGCCGCGAGGGCCTAGGCAACATCGACACCGACGAGGTCGACCCGATCGCCGAGGCCGAGGTCTACCTCGCGTACGGCCGCGACGCGCAGGCCGAGGAGATCCTCAAGGACGCCCTCAAGAAGGATCCGGCGCGCCAGGAGATCTACCTCAAGCTCCTCGAGATCCACGCGCAGCACAACAAGCCGTCGGCGTTCGAGACGGTCGCCGCGGAGCTCTACGCGCAATGCCAGGGGCAGGGCGAGGTGTGGCAGAAGGCGGTGGCGCTCGGCCGCCAGCTCGATCCCAACAATCCGATGTTCGCGGAAGGCGCCGCGCCGCCCGCGACGCGCACCGCGACGCCGGCCACGTCCGACGAAGTGTTCACGATGGGCCCCGACCTGACGCTGCCGCCGAAGAACGTCGCCGGGGGGATCGAGCTCGACGACGAGATCACCGTGTCGCCGACGTCGGGCATCGCCCCGCCGCCGCCGATGCAGAAGACGCCGGCGGAGATCCTCGCGGGCGCCGATCGCGCGATCCAGAAGTCGGTACACGACACGCACGAATCGGCGTCCGACCACGCGCATGCCGCGATGACGGCGGCAGGCGCGGCCGCGGCTGCTGCGGGTGCGGCGATCGCCGCGCCGAAGATGGACCTCGACTTCCACCTCGACGACGACGAGAAGCCGGCTCCCGTGCGCCCGCCGCGCGCGCCGGAGCCGGAACATGCGCTCGCCGAGGTGCATGGACATGGCGACGCGGCTCCGTCCGCCGCCGATCGCCTCGCGCGCCCCGCCGCGGCGATGGAGCTCGACAAGCTCGACCTGTCCTTCGACCCCGACAAGGCGACATTCGAGGATCCCACGCCGTCGGTGCTCGACGGCCAGTGGCACGACGCCGCGACCAAGCTCGACCTCGCCAAGGCGTACCAGGAGATGGGCGACGTCGAGGGCGCGCGCGAGATCCTGCAGGAAGTGCTGCACGAGGGCGACGAGCAGCAGCGCACCGAGGCGCAGGGCATCCTCGCCAAGCTCGGCTGATCCTTCACTCGCATCGCTGCGGACGGCGGGCCTTCGCGGGCCCGCCGTTTTGATTTCCGGTCCCTCATGCGCATCGCGCTCGCGCTCGAATATGACGGCCGCGCGTTCTGCGGCTTCCAGTCGCAGCCGTCGCGCTGCGGCGTGCAGGACGCGCTCGAGGCTGCGATCGGCGAGGTGGGCGCGGGCGAGGCGCGCGTCACCTCCGCCGGCCGCACCGATGCTGGCGTGCACGCGACCTCGCAGGTCGTGCATTTCGACGCGCCGAATCCGCGGCCGCCCACCGCGTGGGTGCGCGGCGTCAACGCGCTGTTGCCGCCCGCGGTGGCGGTGCTCTGGGCACTCCAAGTCGGCGACGACTTCCATGCGCGCTTCACGGCGCACGCGCGGCACTACACTTACCTCCTGCGCTGCCGCGCCGAGCGCGTCGGCCTCGAGGCGGGACGCGTCGGCTGGTACCATCGTCCGCTCGATGTCGCGGCGATGCGCGCGGCGGCGGCGCTCGTCGTCGGCCGCCACGATTTCTCGGCGTTCCGCGCGGCGGAGTGCCAGGCGAAGACGCCGGTGCGCGAACTCGCGCGCTGCGAGATCGCGATGCGCGGCGAGCTCCTGCGCTTCGATTTCTCGGCGGACGGATTCCTGCACCACATGATTCGCAATCTCGTCGGCGCCTTCGTCGCCATCGGCAACGGCTCGCGGCCGTCGGCGTGGATCGGCGAGCTGCTCGCCTCGCGCGACCGCACGCAGGGCCCCGCGACATTCGCCGCCGACGGCCTCTACTTCACCGGCGCCGATTACGACGCGCGCTTCGCGCTGCCGGCGACGCGGCGCGACATCGAGCCGCTGCCGTGACGCGCGTCAAGGTCTGCGGGATCACGCGCGTCGCCGACGCGCTGGCGGCGGCGGCGGCGGGCGTCGACGCGATCGGCCTCAACTTCTGGCCGGGCACGCCGAGGCGCATCGATTTCGAAGCGGCGCGCGCGATCGTCGCGGCGGTGCCGCCGATGGTCGTCGTGGTCGGGCTGTTCGTCGACCCGGCCGCCGCCGACGTGCGCGCGGCGCAGGAGGCCGTCGCGCTCGACGTGCTGCAATTCCACGGCGACGAGCCGCCGGCGTTCTGCCGCGCGTTCGGGCGCCGCTACATGAAGGCGATCGCCGCGAAGGAAGGCGTCGATTTGCTAAGATGCGCAGAACGATACGCGGACGCGGCGGGCCTGATCTTCGACGCCCACGTGCCCGGCGACCTGCCCGGCGGCACCGGGCGCACGTTCGACTGGTCGCGAGTGCCGCGCACGCTGGCGCGGCCGCTGGTGCTGTCGGGTGGCTTGGACGCCGGCAACGTCGGCGCGGCGATCCGCGATGTGCGGCCGTTCGCGGTCGACGTGTCATCGGGCGTCGAGGCGCGCGACGACGAGGGCAAGCCGCGCCGCGGCATCAAGGATCCGGCGCGGATCGAGGCGTTCATCGAGGCGGTGCGCAATGCAGATGTCCGAAGCTGACTCCGAGCTCCGCTACGACCTTCCGGATGCGCGCGGGCATTTCGGCGAATACGGCGGGGTGTTCGTCGCCGAGACGCTGATCCGCGCGCTCGACGAGCTCAACGCGGGCTACGCGCGCTATCGCCGCGATCCCGAGTTCGTCGCCGAGCTCGACGACGAGCTCGTCCACTACGTCGGCCGGCCGTCGCCGGTGTACCACGCGCGGCGTTGGTCGGAAATGCTCGGCGGCGCGCAGATCTGGCTCAAGCGCGAGGATCTCAACCACACCGGCGCGCACAAGATCAACAACTGCATGGGGCAGGCGCTGCTCGCCAAGCGCCTGCAGAAGCCGCGCGTGATCGCCGAGACGGGCGCCGGCCAGCATGGCGTCGCCACGGCGACGGTGGCCGCGCGCTTCGGCATGGAATGCGTCGTCTACATGGGCTCGGAGGACATCGAGCGCCAGGCGCAGAACGTCTACCGGATGAAGCTCCTCGGCGCTTCGGTGGTGCCGGTCGAGTCGGGCTCGAAGACGCTGAAGGACGCGCTCAACGAGGCGATGCGCGACTGGGTGACCAACGTCGACTCGACGTTCTACATCATCGGCACCGTCGCGGGCCCTCACCCGTACCCGATGATGGTGCGCGATTTCCAGAGCGTGATCGGCCGCGAGTGCCTGACGCAGATGCCGCGCGACGCCGGCCGCGATCCCGACCAGGTGATCGCCTGCGTGGGCGGCGGCAGCAATGCGATGGGCATCTTCCATCCGTACCTCGATCGCCCGGGAGTCGCGCTGGTCGGCGTCGAGGCGGCGGGCGAGGGCATCGCCAGCGGGCGCCACGCCGCGTCGCTGACCGCGGGACGCCCGGGCGTGCTGCACGGCAACCGCACGTACCTGCTGCAGGACGGCAACGGCCAGATCATGCCGACGCACTCGGTGTCGGCGGGACTCGACTATCCGGGTGTCGGCCCCGAGCACGCGTATCTCAAGGACAGCGGCCGCGCGAGCTACGTCAGCGTCACCGACGACGAGGCGCTCGCCGCGTTCCACGTGCTGTGCCGCATCGAGGGCATCATCCCGGCGCTCGAGTCGTCGCATGCGCTCGCCTATGCGGCGAAGGTGGCGCCGACGCTCGCGCGCGACCGCATCCTGCTCGTCTGCCTCTCGGGCCGAGGCGACAAGGACATGCACACCGTCGCCACGCGCGGCAAGCTCGACCTCGCGCCCGCGGCGCGCAAGCGATGAGCGCGCCGCGCCGCCCCGGGCGCCGCACGCGGCAACCGCGCAGCACGACGCGCGGCGCGCAAAGGGCCGTCCGGTGACGGAACGGATCGAGCGCCGGCTCGCCGCGCTCAAGGCGCAGGGACGCACCGCGCTCGTGCCCTACGTCACCGCCGGCGACCCGTCGCTGGCGACGACGGTGCCGCTGATCCACGCGCTGGTCGACGCCGGCGCCGACATCGTCGAGCTCGGCGTGCCTTTTTCCGATCCGATGGCCGACGGCCCGGTGATCCAGCGCGCGGCGGAGCGCGCGCTCGCGCAGCACGTCGGCTTGCGCGACGTGATCGACGTCGCTCGCGAGTTCCGCAAGCGCGACGATGGCACGCCGCTGGTGCTGATGGGCTATCTCAACCCGATCGAGGCGATGGGCACGCGCGCGTTCGTCGACGCGGCGCGCGCCGCCGGCATCGATGGCCTGATCGTCGTCGATTGCCCGCCCGAGGAGATGGACGCGCTCGAGCCGATGCTGCGCGAGGCCGGCATCGCGCCGATCTTCCTCATCGCGCCGACGACGCCGGAGGCACGCATCGCCGCGATCGCGAAGCTCGCGCGCGGCTTCGTCTACTACGTGTCGCTGAAAGGCGTGACCGGCGCCGCCCACCTCGACGTCGGCGACGTGCGCACGCACCTCGCCACGATCCGCCGGCACTTGAGCGTTCCGGTCGGCGTCGGCTTCGGCATCCGCGACGCGCAAAGCGCGCAGGCGATCGCCGCGCACGCCGATGCGGTCGTGATCGGCGCGCGGCTCGTCCACGAGATCGAGACCGGCCCGCCGGCGCAGGCGGTCGAGCGCGCCGCGAAATGGCTCGGCGGCATCCGCCGCGCGCTCGACGCCGTGCGCAAGGACGCCGCGTGAAAGTCGCCATTCCGGAGCGCGCCGCGCGGAGGGATTGCCGATGAGCTGGCTGCAGAAGCTCCTCCCGCCGCGGATCAAGAGCTCTCCCGGCGCGCGCAAGCAGGCGATGCCCGAGGGGCTGTGGGTCAAGTGCCCGGCCTGCGAGGCGACGCTCTATCGCACCGACCTCGAGAAAAATCTCTACGTCTGCCCGAAGTGCAACCATCACGGCCGCGTCGCGGCGCGCGAGCGCATCGACATGCTGCTCGACGCCGACGGCCGCTACGAGATCGGCTCCGAAGTGGTGCCGATCGACAGCCTCAAGTTCAAGGACCAGAAGAAATATCCGGAGCGGCTGTCCGCCGCGCTCGAGGAGACCGGCGAGACCGATGCGCTCGTTGTCATCCAGGGCAGCATCCGCAACCTGCCGGTCGTCGTCGCGGCGTTCGAGTTCGAGTTCATGGGCGGCTCGATGGGCTCGGTGGTCGGCGAGCGCTTCGTGCGCGGCGTGCGCGTCGCCTACGAGAACCGCGTGCCGTTCGTCAGCGTCGCGGCGTCGGGCGGCGCGCGTATGCAGGAAGGCGTCAATTCGCTGTTCCAGATGGCGAAGACGACGGCCGTGCTGCAGGAGCTCTCGCGCGCGCAGCTGCCGTACGTTTCCATCCTCACCGACCCGACGATGGGCGGCGTGTCGGCGTCGTTCGCGTTCGTCGCCGACGTGGTGATCGCCGAGCCGGGCGCGTTGATCGGCTTCGCCGGCCCGCGCGTCATCGAGCAGACGGTGCGCGAGAAGCTGCCTGACGGCTTCCAGCGCGCCGAGTTCCTGCGCGACAAGGGCGCGATCGACATGATCGTCGACCGGCGCGAGCTGCGTAACGAGCTTGCGCGGATGCTGGCGCTGATGACGCGCCAGCCGGCGCCCGCCGCCTGACGATGGCGCGCGCCCAGCCCGGTTCGCTGGAGGGCTGGCTCGCATACCTCGAGACGCTGCACCCGCAGGCGATCGCGCTCGGCCTCGATCGCGTGCGCGCCGTGCATGCGCGGCTCGATGCGGCGATCGCCTGCCCGGTCGTCACGATCGCCGGCACCAACGGCAAGGGCTCGACCGCCGCGATGCTCGCGTCGATGCTGCGCGCCGCCGGCTTCCGCACCGGCCTCTACACGTCGCCGCACATCCTGCGCTACAACGAACGGGTCGTCATCGACGGCGTCGCGGCCGATGACGCGGCGCTGTGCGAGGCGTTCGCGGCGGTCGAGGCGGTGCGCGGCGACGTCGCGCTCACCTATTTCGAGTTCGGCACGCTCGCAGCACTTTGGCTCTTCGCACGGCGCGCGCTCGACGCGCTGGTGCTGGAGGTGGGCTTGGGCGGCCGGCTCGACGCCGTCAACATCGTCGACGCCGACGTCGCGGTGCTGACGCGCGTGGGCATCGACCATGTCGATTACCTCGGCGCGACGCGCGAGGACATCGGCCGCGAGAAGGCCGGCATCTTCCGCGCCGGGCGGCCGGCGGTCATCGCCGAGCGCGACCTGCCGGCGAGCGTCGTCGCGCACGCGGAGGCGATCGGTGCGCCGATGCTGCGGCTCGGTCGCGACTTCGATTTCACGGACGAGCGCACACAGTGGCGCTACCGCGGCCCGCGGGG
>Ga0070681_10004240_pt1 | contig 13592 bp, 12 predicted proteins | sample KBSC83BmetaG_FD_65650 | JGI IMG/M metagenome (GOLD analysis project Ga0070681, IMG submission 65650) | Corn rhizosphere microbial communities from Kellogg Biological Station, Michigan, USA - KBS C8-3B metaG | ecosystem: Host-associated > Plants > Roots > Rhizosphere | place: USA: Michigan... | reverse complement strand
AGCATCGTCGTCGGGCGCATCAGCGTCTCGCCGAGGCTCATCACCGGGAACTCGATCGGAAAGCCGCCCGCGTCGAGCACGCCGCGGCGGACGTGCTCGGCGAGATCGCGGAAGTGCGCGTTGCACGGCGTCGCTTCCGACCAGGTGTTGCAGATGCCGATCACCGGCCGGCCGTCGAACTGGTCGTGCGGGATCCCCTGGTTCTTCATCCACGACCGGTGCACGAGCGCGTCGCGGTCGTGCCGGCCGAACCACTGCGCCGAGCGCAACGTGCGCCCCGGCTTCGCGCTGTCGTCGCTCATCGAGCGTTTACGCGGTGAGGCGCTGTCCCGACTTCTGATCGAACAGGTGCACGTTCGCGGGATTCACGGCAAACGTCACCTTGTCGCCCGGCTGCACCGTCGCGCGTCCGTGCGCTTCGACCACGAGCTGCGCGGCACCGATCTTCACGACGAGCTCGGTTTCCGATCCCGTCGGCTCGACGACGACGATCTCACCCGGCACGCCGCGTTCGCCGCTCGCGGTGAGCTCCAGATGGTCGGGCCGCACGCCGTACGTCACCGGCTGTCCGTCGGCGGCGCCGCTGTTCGCGACGGGCCATTGAACGCCGTCGGGCGTGAGCACGTGCGCGATCCCGTTCGTGCGCCGCAACGTTCCCTGCACGACGTTCATCGCCGGCGAGCCGATGAATTGCGCGACGAACAGGTTGTCCGGATGGTCGTAGAGCTCGAGCGGCGTGCCGATCTGCTCGATGACGCCGTCGTGCATGACGACGATGCGGTCGGCCATCGTCATCGCCTCGATCTGGTCGTGCGTCACGTAGACGGTGGTCGTGCGCAGCCGCTGGTGCAGCGCCTTGATCTCGGAGCGCATCTGCACGCGGAGCTTGGCGTCGAGGTTCGACAGCGGCTCGTCGAAGAGAAACACCTTGGGATCGCGGACGATCGCGCGGCCCATCGCGACCCGCTGCCGCTGACCGCCCGACAGCTCGCGCGGATAGCGGTCGAGATAGGGCTCGAGGTTCAGGATCTGCGCCGCCCGCGCGACCCGCGTCTCGATCTCGCGCTTGTCGGCGCGGCGCAGCCGCAGGCTGAAGCCCATGTTGTCGCGCACGCTCATGTGGGGGTAGAGCGCGTAGCTCTGGAATACCATCGCGATGTCGCGATCCTTCGAGTCGAAGTCGTTGACGATCCGCCCGTCGATCGCGATCGTCCCCGACGTGATCTCCTCGAGGCCGGCGAGCATCCGCAGCAGCGTCGACTTGCCGCAGCCCGACGGGCCTACGAGCACCATGAACTCGCCGTCGCGGATGTCGAACGAAATGCCGTGGATCACCTTCGTGTCGCCGAAGGCTTTCTCGACGCCGTTGAACGATACCGATGCCATCGGTCACCTCGTCACGATTTGACGGCGCCGCTCGTAAGGCCGGCGACCATGTAGCGCTTGAACGCGTAATAGATCGCCGCCGGCGGCAGCGCATAGATCAACCCCGTCGTCATCAGAAGCTCCCACGGCGAATCGTCCGCCGACAGGAAGTGCCCGAGCGCGACCGGCAGCGTGATGTCCTCGTCGCGCGAGAGCAGCAGGAACGCGTACAGGTATTCGTTCCACGCGAGCAGCAGCGCATACGTGCCGACCGCGACGAGCGACGGCGCCATCAGTGGCAGGTAGACGAGACGGAAAAGCTGCAGCGGCGACGCGCCGTCGATGCGCGCCGCCTCGTCCAGCTCGAACGGCAGCTTGTCCGACGCCTGCTTCAGCACCCAGATCGCGTACGGGGCGGCGATCGTGACCATGGCGAGGATCAGGGCCCATTGCGTGTTGAGCAGCCCGTACCCGCCCATCGCCTTGTACATCGGCACGGCGAGGAACGCCGCGGGAATGAAGTACGTGAACAGCGCGCAATTCAGCACGAAGCGCCCGCCCCGCGCGCGCAGCCTGCTGATCGCGAACGCCGCGAACGCCGCGATCGCGAGCGTGAGCACGCCGACCGCGCACGCGATCACCAGCGAATTGCCGAACTGCCGCCAGAAATGGTTCAGAAAATAGTGCTGCTCGTGAAACACGATGCTGAAATTGCGCAACGTCGGATGGTCGGGCCACAGCTTGCCGGCGAACGCCTCCTCCTTGCTCGAGATCGAGAACAGGAACAGGTGATAGATCGGCAACAGCGTCCAGATCGTCACGGGAATGCCGATCAGCAGCAGCTTCGCCTCCGCCAGCACGTGTCGCCGCGTTGCCATCGATCATCAGCCTCTCGAAAAGCGTAGCGAGCAGGCCCGGATGCAAGGCGGCCCGCAGCGAGGTGCGAGACAGTACTTGAAGGTACGGCGAGCGCCGAGCGAGGACACAACGCAGCAGACGGGACGCGCAGTAGCTTTGCGAGAGGCTGTCATCGCGACAGCCGCTTCATCATGAAGTACACGAGCGGCAGCACGGCCGGCAGCGCGACGACGATCGTCGCCATCGCGAGGTCGACCTGGTCGAGGCGCAGGTAGCGGATGCCGAGCGTCGCCAGAACGTGCGTCAAGTCGGCGGGACCGCCGCCGGTCAGCAGGTAGACGCTGTTGAAATCGCCGAGCGTCCAGATCATCGACAGGATCGTCGACGTCAGGTAGAGCGTCGAAAGCGACGGCCACGTGACGTAGCGGAACTTCTGCCAGCGCGATGCGCCGTCGACGCTCACCGCCTCGTACAGCTCGCCGGGAATCGCGAGCCGGCCCGCGATCAGGATCATCGTCCAGAACGGCAGGCTCTTCCAGATGTGCACGAGGATCGCCATCGAAAGCGCGAGCCAGCGGTCGTTCAGCCAGTTCGGTCCGTCCTCGGCGGTCAGCTTGAAGATGAGCTGGTTGATCACGCCCCATTCGGGGTTCAGCATGAAGCGCACCGACAGGATCGTCGGGATCGACGGCACCGCCCACGGCAGGATGAAGAGGATCGACAGCCATTTGATCCACGGCCGCGCCGTCGCGAAGAATCCCGACAGGAACAGCGCGACCAGCATCTTCAGGTTGATGCCGACGATCAGGAACAGCAGCGTGTTGACGACGGCGCCGGAGAACACCGGGTCGTCGAACAACTGCACATAGCTCTGCGGGCTCCTCGCGAGCCAGAATCCGTACAGCACCGGGTACAGCACGAACACGAGGAAAACCAGCGCGTACGGCGCGAGCAGCACGATGCCCCAGACCTGCCAGGGCGACAGGTGTCGCCGCTTGGGCCTTATCGGCTCGACCGCGGAGACTTCAGGGAGCGCCAGCGTGCTCATGTCCAAAGACGGGGCGGCCGCGCCACCCCGTTCCAACCTTTGACCCCTATCCCCCCGCCACTTCCTTGATCCGCGCGAGCATCTCGTCGACGGCTTTCTCGACCGGCCAGTGCTCGCTGACGACGCGGTTCATCGCCTTCGCCCACACGTTCTCGTTGTTCAGGATCGTGAACCTGTAGTTCTTCGTGAATTCGAACGGCACCGTGCCGGCCGCGAACTGCCGCTGCACCGACGAGCGGTGCGGATCGGCGAGCCAGAACGACAGCCGTGCGGCGCCCGACTTCGTCACCGGGTACCAGCGCCCGAGCGCCCCTTCGACATAGGGCGTCAGGTTCTCGTCCTGCAGCAGGAACGCGACGAACTCCTTCGCGCGCTTCTTGTTCTTCGAGTCGGCGAAGATCAGCCCGGTCTTGACCGCCGCACGGTACGTGAACGTGCTGCCATCGGGCTTCTTCGGGAAGCCCGCCGTGCGGATGTTGTCGTAGTAGTTCTTCTTCGCCTGCTCGCGCTCCTCGGGCTTGAGCGACGGGTTGTTCATGTCGTCGAACCACTTCGCGGCGATCGAGATCGTCGCGTTGTGCGTCATCACCGTCGTCTTGTTGTGGAACGCGACGTTGTTGTCGGGGTCCTTCCAGTTCGTCGACGACGGCGGCGTGCAGCCCTTCACGTACGGCGTCGTGTAGTCGCGCAGCGCGTTGATCAGGCCGGCGCGCACCTTCGGATCGCCCACGGTCACCTTGCCGTTGTCGTCGACCAGCTTGACGTTGTAGCCGTCCATGAACGTCAGGAACGAGTAGTACGAGTCGCTCGAGTCGACGCCCATCGGAAAGCCGGTGCCGTAGATGCGCTTCCCGGTCTTTTTACGATACGCCGGCTGGACCTTGTCGCACCAGAAGCTCCAGTATTCCTTCCAGGTCTGCGGAATGTCGGATTCCTTGAAGCCGGCCTCCTCGATCATGTCCTTCCAGTACTCGATGTGCATCGTCTGCTGCTTGAGCGGAAACGCGTAGTACGCGCGCTTGCCGGTCTTCGAGTTGAGCAGGTACGTCGTCTCGAGCGTGTTCGGCAGGAACTTGTCCTTCATCGGGGCGAGGATGTCGGAAAGATCCTCGAGCCTGCCGTCGTAGGCCCACTTGCCGGTCGTCTGGAAGTCGTAGACGTCGACGTAGGCGACGTCCGGTACGGTACCGGCGTCGAGCGCGGAAACCGTCTTCGGAATCATGTCCTGCACGGCGTACTGCGACAGCTCGACCTTGACGCCGCTCTTCTGCTCGTACTTCTTGATCATTTCGTAAAGCGCGTCGTCCTCGGACTTGTAGAAACCCTTGACCCACCAGACGACGAGCTTTTCCTGCGCCGCGGCAGGCGCGGCGGCGCACAGGATGCCGAGCGCCAGCAGCGCGCTGACGCATTTGACGACGAACTTCATCGACTCCTCCCTTGATGTGTGTGAATGCCCTGCGACGACGTGCGCGACCATGCAACGCGTTGCAGCGTACGGGCGGCCCTCGCGAGTGTCAACCGAAGGGCCCGGCCGCGCGCCCTACATCACTGCCCCCACGTACCACGGCACGAATTCGTTCTGGCCGTAGCCGTGCAGCTCGCTCTTCGTTTTTTCTCCGGACGCCGCGGCGAGCATCATCGCGAACAGCCGCTCGCCGAGCTCGGCGACGCTCGCGTTGCCGTCGACGATCTCGCCGCAATTGAGGTCGATGTCCTCTTCCTGCCGCTGCCAGAGTTGCGTGTTCGTCGCAAGCTTGAGCGACGGCGCGGGCGCGCAACCGTAGGCCGATCCGCGGCCGGTCGTGAACACGATCATGTTCGCGCCGCCGGCGACCTGACCCGTTGCAGATACCGGGTCGTAGCCTGGCGTGTCCATGAACACGAAGCCCTTCGCGGCCACCGGCTCGGCGTATTCGTAGACGTCGACGAGGTTCGTCGTGCCGCCCTTCGCGACGGCGCCGAGCGACTTTTCGAGGATCGTCGTCAGGCCGCCGGCCTTGTTGCCCGGCGAAGGATTGTTGTTCATCTCGCCGCGCTCGCGCGCCGTGTAGTCCTCCCACCAGTGCAAGCGCGCGACGAGTTTCTCGCCGACGTCGCGCGAGACCGCGCGCCGCGTCAGCAGATGCTCGGCACCGTAGATCTCGGGCGTCTCCGACAGGATCGCCGTGCCGCCGTTTTTCACGAGCAGGTCGACGGCCGCGCCGAGCGCGGGGTTGGCGGTGATGCCCGAGTAGCCGTCCGAACCGCCGCATTGCAGGCCGACGATCAGGTTCGATGCGTCAACGCGCTCGCGCACGACCGCGTTCGCGTGCGGCAGCATCGACTCGATCATCGACACGCCGAGCGCGATCGTCTTCGCCGTGCCGCCCGTGTCCTGGATCGAGAACGTGCGCAGCAGCGGACCTTCCTCGAGCTGCTCGGCGCCGAGCAGCGCGCTGATCTGGTTCGCCTCGCAGCCGAGGCCGACGATGAGCACGCCGGCGAAATTCGCATGCTTCGCGTAGCCACCCAGCGTGCGGCGCAGGATCCGCATGCCCTCGCCCTGCGTGTCCATGCCGCAGCCCGAGCCGTGCGTCAGCGCGACAACGCCGTCGACGTTCGGGAAATCGGCGAGCCGCTCGCGCGTGAAGTGGTTCGCGATGCCGCGCGCGACCGTTGCCGAGCAATTCACCGTCGACAGGATGCCGACGTAGTTGCGCGTACCGACCTTGCCCGCATTCGGACCTTCCCGGCGGACGATGCCCATGAACGTCGCCGGCGGATCGACGTATCGCGTCGGCTTCGCGTCGGCGCCGAACGCGTAGTCGCGATCGAACGCGCCCATCGCGAGGTTGTGCAGATGGACGTGCTCGCCGGCCTTGATGTCGCGGCTCGCGAAGCCGATCACCTGGTTGTAGCGCCGCACCGGCGCACCGGCGGCGATCGCATGCGTCGCGACCTTGTGCCCGGGTGGAACCAGACCGGCGATCGTCACGCGCTCGTCGATCAAGGTCGTGCCGCCGACGAGCTGCTGCCGCGCGATCACGACGTCGTCGGCGGGATGCAGGCGGATCGTCAGCGAGGATTGCTTGAGCATGCCGTTTCCCTGGAAGTGGGGTCGGAGACGACTTTCCGCTTCGCGAAAACTCGTCTCCGACCTATGCGACGAGCTGCACCTTCGTGCTCCGATTCTTGTCCGCCGCCACGCGAAACGCGTCGACCGCCTCGGCGAGCGGATACTGGCCCGACAAGAGCGGCCGCACATCGACGCGCCGCGACGCGAGGTACGACACCGCCCAGTCGAACTCGATCCCCCAGCGGAACGCGCCGCGCAGGTCGAGCTCCTTCGTCATCACGTCGCTCACCAGAAACGGCAGCGGCTCATGCGGCAGCGTGCCGACCTGAACGATCGTTCCGCCGCGCTTCGTCGCGGCGACGCACGTGGCGAGCGCCTTCAGGCTGCCGGACGCTTCGTAAGTGACGTCGAACTGCGGCCGCGACAAGGCCCCGGCATCGCGCGCCGCATGCAGCGCGACGTCGGCTCCGACACGCACGGCCTGCGCGAGCGGACGGTCGAGAACGTCGCTGACGGCGACCCGTGTCGCGCCGGCGAGTCGCGCCGCGAGCACAGTCAGGCAGCCGATCGTTCCCGCGCCGGTGACGAGCACCGATTTGCCGACGAGACGACCGCCGCGGTTCACCGCGTGCAACGCGACGGCGAGCGGCTCGGCGAACGCGAGCTCGCCGAGCGAGATGTCGGCTTCGACGGGGTAGCACTGCCGCTCGCCGATCACGAAGCGCTCGCGGAACATTCCCTGCGTGTGCGGAAACACGCTCGCGCTGCCGAGGAAGCGCATGCTTTCGCAGAGCTGCTCGCGTCCGTCGCGGCAGTGTTCGCAGCGTCCGCAGGCATGCGACGGGCTGACCGCAACCTTGTCGCCGACCTTGACGCGCGTCACGGCGTCGCCGATCGCGACGACGACGGCCGACGCCTCGTGGCCGGGAACGAGCGGCTCGCGCACGACGAAGCTGCCGTTGCGTCCCTCGTGGAAATAGTGGAGATCCGAGCCGCAGATGCCGCCTGCGCCGAGCGCAAGCAGCACCTCGCCTCGAGCCGGCGCGGGATCGTCCTGCGACTCGATGCGCAGATCCTGCTTCGCATGAATGCGGCACGCCAGCATGAATTCGCTCCCTACGCTATCGTTGGGCGTTCCAGCCCTTGCTGAAGCGCTTGTACGCCTGATCGAGATGGCGTTGCATCGCCGCACGCGCGGCGTCAGCGTCGTGGTCGACCACCGCATTCAGGATCGCGCGGTGCTCGCCGATGGCCGCGCGCCATAGCCGCGGCGAATCGTAATGGTCCTCGAGCTTCTTGTAGAGCTCGCCGCTGCGCTCGTCCCAGAGAAGCCGGGTTACATGCACGAGCGCGCCGTTGCCGGTCGCCTCGGCAATGCTCAGGTGGAACTGCCGGTCGGCCGGCAATGGCGATCGTCCGGCGTCGAGCTCGGCGTGCATTTCGTCGAGCGTCGCTTCGAGCGAGCGCAACTGCAAACGCTTCGCCGACTTCGCGGCGAGCGCCGCGCATTCGGATTCGATCACGTAGCGGGCACGCAAGAGCTCGAACGGACCGGCGAGCGCGTCCGCCTCGCGCGCGTCGCCGTTCGGCAGCTTGCGCACGTAGATGCCGGATCCGATTCGAACCTCGACGAGCCCTTCCACTTCGAGCGCGATCAGCGCCTCGCGGACCGAAGGACGCGAGACGCCGAGCTCGCGCGCGAGATCGCGCTCCGGCGGCAGCCGCGCACCGGGCACGAACTCGCCGCTGCGGATCAGCGTGCGGATCTGATCGGCGATCTGGCGATAGAGCCGGCGGGGTTCGATGCTGCAAAGCGGCATGGCGCTCACGGCGGACGTCGGCGCGCCCGATGTTCGTCGAAGGCTACCTTCGCCACCCGCAGTGGTCAAGTGGCATGACCAGTTCGCATGGCGCGGCTGCAACACGCGCTGCCGCAGCCCGACCGCGCCGACAAAGGTGCTTGCGCGAGCCGATTCGCCGTCGCATCCTTCGCGTTGCGAACCGACCCACCCCCGCGAGTCCCCCATGGCTGCGCCAGCGCTGCACACCGAGTCCCTCTCGATCGCACGCGGCGTCTCGGGATATCTCGCAAAGCCGACCGGCGTTCCCGGCATCGGCGTCGTCGTGATGATGGAAGCTTACGGGCTCAACGCATTCGTCAAGGGCGTCTGCGAGCGCTTCGCCCGCGCGGGCTACATGGCGCTCGCGCCCGACATCTATCACGGCGACACGTTCGACTACGCGGATCGCGAGGGCGCGATCGCACGCCTGAACGAAGTCGACGACGACGTCGTGATGAGGGAAGTCGGCGCTTCGCTCGACATGCTGACGTCGCAGGGCGCACGCGTCGGCCGGCTCGCGATCATCGGCTTTTGCATGGGCGGCCGTCTCGCGTTCCTTGCTAACGCCGTGCACGGCGAGCGTCTCGCCGCGTCCGTGTCGTTCTACGGCGGCGGCATCGCGCCGGCCGTTCCGCGCGGCAAGCGCAAACCTCTGCTCGACCGCGTCGATCAGCTTGCGGCACCGCAGCTCCTGATTTACGGGGCGCGCGATGCTTCCATCGCCAGCGACGAGCATGCGCGCATCGCGAAAGCGCTCTCCGACGCGAACAAGCGCTACACGCTCGCGGTGCTGCCCGACGCACCGCATGCATTCGCGACGGTCGACCGCGAGACGTATCACCCGGTGGCGGCGGAAGCCGCGTGGCGGATCGCGTTCGCCTTCTTCGTCGACACGTTCATGCAGGGTTCCGGCGTCGCCTACGCGTAACGCCGGCGACGAACGGTCCTTTGCTGCGCGCGCGATCGGCTGCGCGCATCGACATGCGCTTGGCGTAAAATCGCCCGTTTCGCGCACGTGCCATGAACGGAAGACTCGCAGGCAAGACCGCCTTCATCACCGCCGCCGGCCAGGGCATCGGTCACGCGACGGCGCTTGCGATGGCGCGCGAGGGCGCGAGCGTCGTCGCGACCGACGTGAATCCGGCGCTGCTCGAGCGGATGCAGGGCATCGCGAACCTGACGGCGCGCGCGCTCGACGTAATGAACGACGATGCGCTGACGCGCACGCTCGCGGGGCTGCCGCCGTTGCAGATCCTGTTCAACTGCGCAGGGTACGTGCACAACGGGACGATCCTCGACTGCACGCCGCAGGACTGGGCGCGGAGCTTCGACCTGAACGTGCGCGCGATGTACGTCGCGATCCGCGCTGCGCTTCCCGCGATGCTCGCGCACTACGAATCGACACGCCGGACGGCGAGCATCGTCAACATGGCCTCGATCGCCGGATCGATCAGGGGACTGCCCAATCGATTCGCCTACGGCGCATCGAAGGCGGCGGTAATCGGCCTCACCAAGTCCGTCGCTGCCGATTACGTTCAGCGCGGCGTCCGCTGCAACGCGATCGCGCCCGGCACCGTCGACACGCCGTCGCTCGCCGAGCGCATCAACGCGTATCCCGATCCAGCGGAGGCGCGCAGGATGTTCATCGCGCGCCAGCCGATGGGGCGCCTCGCGACTGCCGAGGAGATCGCACCGCTCGTCGTGTTTCTCGCATCCGACGAGGCGGCGTTCGTCACCGGGAACGTTTATTCATGCGACGGCGGCATGACGATCTGAAGAACGACAAGGAGGACAGAACCGATGAAGCTCGTACGCTACGGCCCCGCGGGGCGTGAGAAGCCCGGACTGATCGACGCCGACGGCGTGTTGCGCGACCTTTCGCGCAAGGTCGACGACATCGACGCCGAGGCGCTGTCGCCGATGTCGCTGTCGGGCCTGCGCAAGCTCGACGTTCGGCGGCTTCCCGTCGTAAAGGGCCGCCCGCGCCTCGGGGCGTGCGTCGCGACGCCGTCGAAGTTCGTCGCGATCGGGCTCAACTACACCGACCACGCGAAGGAGACCGGCGCGCCGATTCCCGAGGCACCGGTCGTCTTCTTCAAAACGCCGACGTGCATCGTCGGCGCGAACGACAACGTGATGGTCCCCGCCGATTCGACGCAGCTCGACTGGGAGGTCGAACTCGGCGTCGTGATCGGCCGCACGGCGCGTTACGTCGCCGAGAAGGACGCGCTGCGTTACGTCGCCGGTTATTGCATCGTCAACGACGTGTCCGAACGCGACTTCCAGTTGAAGCGCAGCGGCACGCAGTGGGGCAAGGGCAAGGGCTGCGACACGTTCGGGCCGACCGGACCGTGGCTCGTGACGAGCGACGAGATCAAGGACCCGCAGAACCTCGACATGTGGCTCGACGTCAACGGCGAGCGGCGCCAGACCGGCAACACCCGCACGATGATCTTCAGCGTCGCGCAGCTCGTCGCCGACGTGTCGCGCTACATGACGCTCCTGCCCGGCGACCTGATCACGACCGGCACGCCGCCCGGCGTTGCGCTCGGCATGAAGCCGCCCCAGTGGCTGAAGGCGGGCGACGTGGTGACGCTCGGCATCGAGGGCTTGGGCGAGCAGCGGCAGCGGATCGTGCCGTTCAAGGGACGGCGGATGGCCGCGTAGCGCGATCGGCGACCGTGGCGCCCAGGATTCCCCGCTCCGCCAGATTCCGCATCAACGCCACCGCGCCGAACGTCCACGGGGCGATCGCGTCCGCGTAGTTCACGCGATTGACCAGCGTGCCGAGCGACGGCGTCGCGATCGACACGACGTCGCCGACGTCGTGCGTGAAGCCCTGCCCCGGCGCATGGCGGTCCTGGATCGGCGCGAACATCGTGCCGAGGAACAGCATCAGGCCGTCCGGATACTGATGATCGGCGCCGATCGCTTCGCGGACGAGGTCGAGCGGATCGCGGCTGATCTCGGCGAGCGAGCTCGCTCCGTCGAGCACGAAGCCGTCGGCGCCTTCGACGTTCAGCGCGAGGTCGGCGTCGCGGATCGTGTCGATCGTGAATGCGCGGTCGAAGACGCGGATGAAGGGCCCGATCGCGCACGACGCATTGTTGTCCTTGGCGCGGCCGAGCAGAAGCGCGCTGCGACCCTCGAAGTCGCGCAGGTTGACGTCGTTTCCGAGCGATGCGCCGACGGTCTCGCCGCGCGCGTTGACGACGAGCACGATCTCCGGCTCGGGATTGTTCCACGTCGATCGGCGGTGGATTCCGATGTCGGCGCCGGTGCCGACCGACGACATCGGCTGCGCCTTCGTGAAGAGTTCCGCATCGGGACCGATACCGACTTCGAGGTACTGCGACCAAAGGCCCTCCCCGATCAGCACGTCCTTTACGCGCATCGCCTCGCGCGAGCCCGGCCGGACGCTGCGCAGGTTATCGCCGATGACGCCGGCAATCTTGCGCCGCACGTCCTCGGCGCGCGCCGGATCGCCGCGCGCCTGCTCCTCGATCACGCGCTCGAGCATGCTCGCGACGAACGTGACGCCGGATGCCTTCACCGCCTGCAGGTCGCACGGCGCAAGAAGCCAGGGCCGCGAAACGTCGCGCGAGTTGTCGGCGGAATTCGCAAGCGTCTCCGCGAGCGAGCCGATGCGCGGCAGCGCATCCGCAGCGTGGATCTCGCGCGCGACGTCGGGGCGATTCAGAAGCTCGCTCGCGGTGGGCGCCATCGCGGACAGGTCGAAGAGCCCGTCGCCGTCGATGCGCACGAGTACCGGACCCTTGACCGCCGGCACCCATGCGCGACCGATCAGAAGCGCCCGCGACGCGTCGGCCGGCAGCGCACGGGCGGAAGTGAGGCATGAACGAATGTCGGCTGTCATGAGGTGCGATCATACGGGGCGGACAGGAGCGGCGTCAGCACCTTCGCGCGTACCCGCGAACGTCCGACGACACGCCGATGATCGATTCGACCCCGAGCCACGCAACCGAGGCCGCGCTTTATCCCGAATGCGCGCCGCACGCGAGCGGCATGCTGGCGCTCGACGGCCGGCACACGATGCATTGGGAGGAATGCGGCAACCCGGACGGCGTGCCGCTGCTCTTCGTCCACGGCGGGCCGGGCGGCGGCAGCCTGCCGCATCATCGGCGCTTCTACGACCCGTCGTTCTGGCGCATCGTCCTCTACGACCAGCGCGGCGCGGGACGCTCGACGCCGATTGCCGATCTGACCGACAACACGACACAGCACCTGGTCGACGATATCGAGCGGTTGCGCGCGCATCTCGGCATCGATCGCTGGCTGCTGTTCGGCGGATCGTGGGGCTCGACGCTCGCGCTCGTCTACGCACAAACGCATCCGACGCGCGTACTCGGCCTCGTCCTGCGCGGCGTGTTCCTCGCAAGCCGCGGCGAAGTCGACTGGTTCATCGACGGAATGCGGCGCTTCTTCCCTGACGCGTGGCGCGAGTTCGCGGACTTCGTTTCCGCCGCCGAGCGCGGCGACCTGCTCCGCGCCTACTATCGGCGGCTGACGAGTCCCGATCCGCGAATCAACGCCCCGGCGGCGCTCGCCTGGGATCGCTACGAGACGGCGTGCTCCACGCTGTTGCCGAAAGCTGCGAATGCCGCTCGTCCCGGAGGCGACGCGGGTGCGCTCGCGATCGCGCGGATCGAGGCGCACTACTTCATGCACGACTCGTTCCTGGTGCCGAACCAGATCCTCGACAATGCCGCGCGGCTGCAACACGTACCGTGCACGATCGTGCAGGGACGCTACGACGTCATCTGCCCGCCCGTGTCGGCCGATGCGCTTGCGCGCGCATGGCCGGAGGCGGAATTCGTCGTCGTTCCGGACGCCGGGCACTCGGTCCGCGAGCCCGGCACGACGCGCGAGCTCGTCGCGGCCGTCCGGCGGATGCAGGCGAAGGTGCGATGAGGTCCGGAAGCTCCGGCGAGTGGGCGGCGCGAAGCCGCGCCGCCGTCTGGCATCCGTGCACGCAGATGAAGCAGCACGAGCGCACGCCGCTCGTGCCGATCGCACGCGCGTCGGGCGCCTGGCTCTACGACTGCGACGGACGTCGCTATCTCGACGCGGTCGGCTCGTGGTGGGTCAACCTGTTCGGGCACGCGAACCCGCGGATCAGCGCGGCGATCGCGACGCAGCTCGCGGAGCTCGAGCACGTGATGCTCGCCGGGTTCACGCATCGGCCGGTGATCGAGCTTTCGGAGCGCCTCGCCTCGCTGGCGCCGGGCGGGCTTTCGCACGCGTTCTACGGCTCGGACGGCGCATCGGCGACCGAGATCGCGCTGAAGATGAGCTTTCACTACTGGCGGCAACGCGGCGTCGCCGGCAAGGACCATTACGCGCGGCTCGCCGGCGGCTATCACGGCGAGACGGTCGGCGCGCTGTCGGTCACCGACGTCGC
>Ga0070681_10004238_pt1 | contig 13593 bp, 16 predicted proteins | sample KBSC83BmetaG_FD_65650 | JGI IMG/M metagenome (GOLD analysis project Ga0070681, IMG submission 65650) | Corn rhizosphere microbial communities from Kellogg Biological Station, Michigan, USA - KBS C8-3B metaG | ecosystem: Host-associated > Plants > Roots > Rhizosphere | place: USA: Michigan... | reverse complement strand
TCACGGGGCACGCGTCGATGACGGTCCTCACGCGGAGCGTGCTGGGTGTGACCAATCTCGTCCTCCAGCCGGGGATCTCGTGTGGTCCGAGCGGCTGTGGCGCTCCAAATCCTGACGTCGCACCGGCCAACCCTTCGCTGCAGCCCAGCTCGGCGAATCCGCCGCGGCATTGATCCTGTCAGACTCACGCTCGATGGCCGTAAACGAATCACAGTACGGGGGCGCACGACACACCGGCGTCCCCGTTCGTGCGTCTGGTTCCTACGGTGAGACGCACTGGCGTTGCGGCCTAGTGGACGGCGTGACGACCGGTTCCTCGTCGCACATGGTGGACACGGAACATCGGGCTGAGCTACGACTCGCGCACGGCAGACTGATTCGCGGACCGGGCTACGAGGCGGCGCCTCGCCCAACGCGACAATTTCTGGCCCGCGTGGGTGCAATGCTCAAGCTGCGTGAACATGCCCGATACTACGTTCATGCGGCGGGCGTCATAGCGCCTGGCGGACGCGCATGGCTGCTGACAGGAGAGAGCGGCTGCGGTAAGTCGACGCTCACGTATGCATTGGCGCGCGGCGGCTGGCCCGTGTTAGGCGACGACGGCGTCGTGCTCGAGCGCGGATCGCAGGGTGTGACCGTGCACGGATGGCGCGAGCCACTACGTGTGAGCATCGAGCTCGCGGCGTGGTTTCCAGAGTTGAGCCAGCGGAAGTCGCTCGTCGATTGGCAGGACGAGCGGCATCGGGTTGACGTGTACGCGGCCTTCGCAAAGCGTGCGACGATTGGCGGCGTGATAGTACTCGAGCGAGGCGAGCGAGATGTGCTGTGCCCGCTTCCACCGACGGCAGCGCTCGCAATGCTCGTTCGGCAGTCGGCGTTCCTGCTGCTGACCGATGATCACGCGGGCTCGCATCTCGCTCTGCTGCGCGATCTGGTCGAGTGTGTTCCCTGCTTCAGGCTCGTACATACATCGGCCCAGCTGAGCTCTGTGCACGCCACAATTCTACAGGCGTCGCCATGACACGGTACCGCATTGTGCCTGACGCGCTGTCCGCTTCGCTCAGCGACGGTGCAGTGCTGCTCCAGTTGTACACGAAACGCTACTTCTCGCTCAACGAGACCGGATCCCGAATCTGGTCGCTGCTCGAGCAACAGGCGACGGACGAGGAAATCATCGACGCACTGGTGCGAGAGTACGACGTCGAGAAACCAGAAGCCGCACGAGCTGTCAATCAGTTGCTCGACGACCTGGTTGCCGAGCGACTCATCGAAACGACATCTGTATGAGCGGCACGGTGCGGCAAGCGACCTCGATGTCTATTGCGTGCATCGCGGCGCTCGCTGCATGCTCGAGCTCGTCCACGGCTCCCAGCCTTGTTAGCATACCAACGTTCGTCTACGTCTCGGATGTAACCGGGCCGTCGCATCTTTATCTCTTTCGAAACGACAGCTCGATCCAAGTCACGAATGATGCAGGCAACGACACGGATCCGCGGAGCGCCGCCTCGCTGCTCGTGTTCGCGTCGGATCGCGACGGAAATCAAGAGGTCTACCTTTCCGACACGTTGGGCGCGGTGCAGCATCGCGTGACCAAGAACGCGGCAAACGATTTCGAACCCGCGCTGAGTCCGCACGGCGATCTCATCGCCTTCACGAGCAATCGCACAGGACTTCCCCGAGTCTGGATCGTGCCGGCCCCGGCGCTCTCGGACACCGGTTTTCCGGCAGCAACGCCGCTCGCCACCGGCACGGATGCAAGCGTGCCCGAGCAGTCGCCGGCGTGGAGTCCCGACGGCTCACAGCTCGCATTCACGTCGACGCGCACCGGAACATCGCAGGTGTTCGTCGTCGCAGCGGCAGGGGGTACCGCGACGCAAGTGAGCCATGAGGCAGGTGGTGCATTCTCGCCGATCTGGTCAGCCGACGGACAGTCAATCGTCTACCAGTCCGGAAACGGGTTGCCGAGCATTCAGAGCGTGAAGATCAGCTCGGGCGCAGTAACGCAACTCGCGAGCGATTCATTGGGCGTCGGCGAGCCCACGTGCAACGCGACCGTGTGCCTGGGCGTCACGAATCCGACGGACACGACAGGTGCGATCGTATCGTTCTCGCTTTCGTCCACAACCACGACTGTCGTGCTGACGCGCGTGAGCAACGAGCGACAGCCGGCGATTCTCGTTGCTCCATGACGCGCGCGCGGCGTACATTGCACGCGTGACGCGAGCATCCAGACTTTCCGGACGCCACGACTGACGTGTGGTCGCCGGATTTGTTGGGCGTGGAGCGCGTCCACCTGCTGCAGCTCCTGGTGTGGGGCGTGACGAGCCTGGTGTTCGGCGCCGGAGTCATCGTCGCGCTCCGCGTGCAACAGACGCGCGCACCACTCGCGTGGTGGTTCGCCGTGGCGATGGCGGTTTCGGGCGCAGGGGAGTCGGTGTTCGCGCTCGTGCGGTGGCTTGGGCTTGCCGAGCGCGATTTCGCGAGCGCGCTACGCCTGACGACGCATGTCCGCCTCGCCATGGTCGGGGAAATGTGGCTGCTCGCCGGCGCGACGGTGCTCGTGTGCGTGGGCGTCGTGCTGGCGAAGCGCCTCGAGTTGACGGGGATTGGTGTGGCGCTCGTTGCCCACGGGAGCGTGTTGTTCATCCTGGATCGTCTCTTTCTGTCGCGCCTCACGCCCGGTGCCTAACGCAACCCGCCGGTAGGAATCTCGATGGCTGAAGCCACCCTCGACATGCGCGGCGTTCCGCGACCCGCGGCCTACGCCGAGCTCGACGCGCATCTCGACACCGTGCTCGAGGGAATCCACGATCGCGTCGCGGTCATGGCCACGATGTCGGCCGTGCTCCATCACGGTTTCGGCTTCCTGTGGACGGGATTCTATCAGGTCCTGGTGCCGGGGCATCTCCTCGTCGTCGGACCATACCAGGGGACACTCGGCTGCCTAACGATCGAATTCGGGCGCGGGGTGTGTGGTCAAGCGGCCGCAACCCAGCGCACCGTCGTGGTGCCCAATGTGCGAAACTTCCCCGGCCACATCGTGTGCGACGCGCGCTCGAAGTCGGAAATCGTGGTCCCCGTGTTCGATGAGCGGCACGCGCTGGTCGCCATGCTCGACATCGATGCGGACTCCGTGCGCGCGTTTGGTGACGAGGATGCCGCGGGCCTCGAAAAGCTGGTGGGCCGGTTCGCGCGGCGGGAGCAGCACGCCTAGATGACCGGCTACTCGGATCGCATCAGCCACGCGCTCGCGTTCGCGGCCAAGCACCACGACCAACAGGTACGTCGCGGGACGCGCCTGCCGTACGTCACAGCCGCGCCTAACGTCGCGGTGATCTTGTCGCGCTACGACCGCGACGATGACACGGTGGTGAGCGGCGTGCTGCGCGATGTGGTGCAGGACTACGTGCGCGACGGCGCGTCGGTGGAGATGCTGGACGCGCGGATCGGCGAGAAGTTCGGGCCCGGGGTGCTCGCCGCGCTGCTCGGCGTGGTGGAACGTCGCCAGGACGACGATGGCGTCGAGATGTCGGCCGAGGAGCGGCGCGCGGATCTCGTGAACCGGCTCGCCGCCGCGGACGAGCGCGGACGCTGGGTGATGGCGGCGGTCGTGGCGCACGCCGCCGGCACACTCCTCGCCGACCTGTCGCGCACCAGCTTTCCGGACACCGTGTGGGCGCACGCGACGGACGGCGCCGGACGCGAGGGCACGATGCAATGGCTGCACAGCGTGCACCAGCGCCTGACGGTGACGGGATTTACGGCGCCGATCATGGCCGAGTTAGGCGATATGCTGGCGTCGTTGGACGAGCGGGCCGCGCTGCTCGCGCGCAGCGGGTCGGGACTCAGGTAGTCGTCGCGACCGAGTTGGAAGGGGTCGACGCGTCGGTCGGCGCCGGGTAAGTCCGCGAAACGTAGTCGTCCAGGATCGACAGGAACTCCGCGACGATGTGATCGCCTTTCAACGTGATCGCGAGTTTTCCGTCGACGTAGACCGGGGCTTTTGGCTCCTCGAACGTGCCAGGCAGCGAGATGCCGATGTTTGCGTGCTTCGACTCGCCCGGTCCGTTCACGACGCACCCCATCACCGCCACGCGCATTTCTTCGACGCCGGGATGACGCGTCCGCCACACGGGCATCTGCTCGCGCAGATATGTCTGGATATCCTCGGCCATGTGCTGAAAGAACGTCGAGGTGGTACGCCCGCATCCTGGGCACGCCGACACTTGCGGTGTGAAGGTGCGCAGGCCAAGAGACTGAAGAATCTGCTGCGCGATGTGCACCTCTTCGGCGCGATCGCCGCCCGGCCGCGGCGTGAGCGACACGCGGATTGTGTCGCCAATGCCTTCCCCGAGAAGAATCGAGAGCGCGGCGGTGCTCACCACCGTCCCTTTCATGCCGAGCCCTGCTTCCGTGAGGCCGAGATGCAGCGGATAGTCGCAGCGGGCGGCGAGCAGGCGATAGACATCCACCAGGTCGCGCACGCCCGAGACCTTGGCGGACAGGATGATACGATCGTGTGCGAGGCCCGTCTCCTCGGCGAGCTGAGCCGAGCGTAACGCGCTCTCGAGCATGGCGTCGATGTAGACGTCGCGCGCATCGCGCGGGACCACACTGCGGGCGTTGTCGTCCATGAGCGTCGTGAGGAGATCCTGGTCGAGCGAGCCCCAGTTCACCCCAATGCGGACGGGCTTGTCGTTCGCGACGGCGATCTGCACTATCGTACGGAAGTTTTCGTCGCGTCGTTTGCCGCCCACGTTGCCGGGATTGATCCGGTATTTCGCCAGGGCGCGAGCGCACGCGGGATAACGGTCGAGGAGCAGATGACCGTTGTAGTGAAAGTCGCCGATGATCGGAACCTGAACGCCGGCATCGGCCACGCGGTGTGCGATCTCCTCGACCGCAGCAGCAGCTTCCGGCGTGTTGACGGTAATGCGTACGAGCTCCGATCCGGCTCGAGCGAGCCCGATGACCTGCGCCGCGGTTGCTTCGGCGTCCGCGGTATCGGTGTTGGTCATGGACTGCACGACTACCGGATGGGCGCTCCCGACCGGGACTCCGCCCACGACTGTGGTGACGGTATATCGGCGAGGCGCGAAGGTCATGCGCGAAAGCTAACGGGACTGAAGAGCGAAGGGATGCGGCCGTGGTGGCGGGCGTCAACGGTCCTCGTCTGTCGCAGAAATTCTACTCTACTGGAGCTGCACCATGGCTGAAGACATCGAGCACCCACCACGAGCCTACAACACGGAAGACGTGGCGGCACAGCCTCCGGTGCCGAAGAAGCGCCGCTTCAAATGGAAACGGTATGTCGCGATCGTGTTCTTGATTCCCATCCTGCTGTTCGTGCTCTATGGCTGGTCGGCGCTCACGTTCGCGTACGGGCGTGGCGAACGATCGGGCTACGTGCAGCACATCGCGAAGGAAGGGTGGGTGTGCAAGACGTGGGAAGGCGAGTTAGCCATGGCGAATTTGCCCGGCACGATGCCGCAGATCTTTCACTTCACGGTGCGGGACGAAGCGGTCGCCAAGCAAATCGAGGCGAACATGGGCAAGCGCATGTCGCTCACGTTCGAAGAACACCGTGGCGTGCCGACATCGTGTTTCGGGGACACCGAGTTCTACGTGACGTCGGCCCAGATTGGGCAATGACTACCGGGCGTCGTTGCCGGGGCGCAGTATTGCTGCCTTAGGCCGCTAACCATATATTCTGGCCCGCACGACCCGAAATGCAAATGCAGACCCGGGCGGCTCACTGCGCCCGGGTTTTCCTGTCTCGGTTAGCAATGCCGCAGGCCACGAGAAACCATTCCGGAGTTGGACATGCGTGTCACAGGCAAGGTGAAGTGGTTCAATGACGCCAAGGGGTACGGCTTCATCACTCCAGACGATGGCCAGAAGGACTGCTTCGTCCACTACAGCGCCATTCAGGGCAGCGGATTCAAGACGCTCGCGGAGGGCGATGCGGTGGAGTTCGACATCGTCGATGGGCAGAAAGGCCCGGCTGCGGAGAACGTGACCAAGCGGCAGTAAGACATCGGCGCTACGACGGACTTGAAACAGGGGACACCGCAGGGTGTCCCCGTTTTGCGTTCAGCGGCGTAGTCGCGTGTGCTACGACAGCGTGGCGCGCGCCGCGGCGAGCTGCTCCCGCAGTGCGTTAGGCCCGGTGCCGCCCTCGACGTCGCGACGTTCCACCGACGCGGCGGGCGACAGCGACTCGAATACGTCTCCGGAGAACAGCGTGTGCGCCGCGAGGAACGACTTGAGCGGTAGACTGTGCAGCTCGCCGCCGCGCTGCTCGCTCTCGCGAACGAGCCGGCCGACGCTCGCGTGTGCCTCACGGAAGGTGGCGCCCTTGCGAACGAGATAGTCGGCGAGGTCGGTGGCCATCATGGCGCTCGAGAGCGCGGCGTGCATGCGGTCGGCGCGGAACGTGAGTTCGCCGAGCGCGCCGGCCACGGCGGGCAGCACGAGGCGCATCGTGTCGACGGCATCGAAGAGCGCGCGCTTGTCGTCCTGCAGATCCTTGTTGTATCCGCTCGGAAGCCCCTTGAGCGTGGCGAGCAATGCTATCAGATCGCCGAGGACGCGGGCGCTGGAACCGCGCGCGAGCTCGAGCGCGTCCGGGTTGCGCTTCTGCGGCATCATGCTCGACCCGGTGGTGAACGCATCGCCGAACTGGACGAAGGCGAACTCGCTGCTGCCGTAGAGGACGAGGTCTTCGGCGAGTCGCGACAGGTGCGTGCCGAGCAGCGCGATCGTGAACATCAACTCGGCGACGAAATCGCGATCGCTCACGGCATCGACGCTGTTCTGGCTGAGGCGATCGAAGCCGAGGCTGCCCTGGAGCAGGACGCGCGAGATCGGGTAGGCGCATCCCGCCACCGCGCCGGCGCCTAACGGAAGGCACGCGGTGTCGCGCGCGGTCTGAGCGAGGCGGGCGCGGTCGCGATCGAGCGGCCAGAAATGCGACAGCATCCAGTGCGCGGCGGCAATCGGCTGCGCGCGCTGCATGTGCGTGTACGCCGGCATCAGCGTGCCGTCCTGCTGCAGCGTTTCAGCGTGGCTGAGGATGATGTGTTGGAGCTCACGGACGTGGGCATCGAGCACGGCACAGGCGTCCATGGCCCACAGGCGCGTGGCGGTGGCCACCTGATCGTTCCGGCTGCGTCCCGTGTGCAGCTTCGACGCCAGGTCGCCGACTTCTTCATGGAGAAGCCGGTCGATCATGGTGTGGACGTCCTCGTCGGACGCCACCGGAGTGGCACCGGCACGGAGGCGCGCGGCGACCGCATCGAGGCCGCGCTCGATGCGCTGGCTCTCCTGCACCGTTAGGACGCCGGCGCTCCACAGCGCAACGGCCCACGCCTTGGACAAACGCACGTCGAACGGCCACAGGCGAAAGTCGACGCCGATGGACCGGTTGAGCGCATCGAGCGCAGGAGCGGTGTCGCCGGTGAAGCGTCCGCCCCAGAGTTTGTGCGCTGTGGCGTCGGCGCCGACGAGCTTCAACGACGTCACGCGATGGCGAGCGCTTCGGGCGCTCCCTCGGTGACGTTAGGCAGGTTGGGCGAGTTGGCCGGGGCGTCGGCCGGCGTCTCGGCGAGCCCGCGATCTTTGAGGGCACGGACGCGCTGCGAGAGGCCGTACAGGCGAATGAAGCCTGCGGCATCGCTCTGTTGATAGACGTCGTCCTCGCCGAAGGTGACGAAGCGCTCGTCGTAGAGCGCGTGCTCGCTGGCGCGACCCGCGACGGTGATGGTGCCCTTGAAGAGACGCAGCGTGATGGTGCCGGTGATGCGCTGCTGCGTGGTATTCACGAACGCATCGTACGCCTCGCGCTCGGTGGTCCACCAGCGGCCCTCGTACACGAGGTCCGCGTAGCGCGGCGCGATGAGATCTTTGGCGGCGAGCGTGCGGCGATCGAGGATGAGCTGTTCGAGCTCGGAGTGCGCCGTGTGGAGCAGCGTGCCGCCCGGCGTCTCGTAGACGCCGCGCGACTTCATGCCGACGAGACGATCCTCGACGAGGTCGATGCGGCCGACGCCGTGGCGCCCGCCGATGGCGTTGAGGGTCTCGACGATGGCGACGGGCGACAGCGACTCGCCGTCGACGGAGACGGGCGTGCCGGCGACGAAGCCAATGACGACGTCTTCCGGTGTGTTCGGCGCTGTTTTCGGGTTCGCGGTGAGCAGGAACAGATCGTCGGGCGGCACGGAGGCCGGGTTCTCGAGCACGCCGCCTTCGTGGGACACGTGCCAGATGTTGCGGTCGCGCGAGTAGATCTTGTCGCGCGTGGCGGCGACGGGCACGTGGTGCGCGGCGGCGTAGGCGATCGCGTCTTCGCGGCTGCGGATATTCCATTCGCGCCATGGTGCGATGACGGGCAGTTCGGGGGCGAACGCGGCGTACGTGAGCTCGAAGCGAACCTGGTCGTTGCCCTTGCCGGTGCATCCGTGCGCGAGGGCGTCCGCATTCACGGCGCGCGCGACTTCCACCTGCCGCTTCGCGATGAGCGGGCGCGCCATGGACGTGCCGAGCAGGTATTTGCGTCCGTAGACGGCACCGGCGCGGAGCGTTGGCCACACGTATTCGGTAACGAATTCGTGGCGCAGGTCTTCGACGTAGCACTCGGCGGCGCCGGAGGCGATGGCTTTCTCCCGGACGCCGGCGAGCTCCTGGCCTTGTCCGATGTCGGCGGCGACGCAGATGACGCGCGCACCGTAGTGCTCGCGCAGCCACGGGACGATGATCGAGGTGTCGAGTCCACCCGAGTAGGCGAGGGCGATCGTACGAATCATGACGGCTCCGGCGGTCAGGATAAATATGCTTTGACAGTGCATATTTAGTCTGGCGCGCGGGGCGCGTCAAGGCGATGATGTGGGCCGGATTGTGGTGGGCTTGCGGTCAGGCTTCGGCGAGGGACTTGAGGCGGCGGATGACCTTCTCTCTCGCGCTGGCGGACCGGCAGATGATGAGGACTGTGTCCTCGCCGCCGATGGTGCCGATGATTTCCGGCCACTCTTCGGCGTCGAGGGCTTCGCTGATCGGCTGGGCGCCGCTCCGCAGCGTGTGGAGGACGATGAGTTCGCCGACGCCGTCGATGTGGGTGAAGAAGTGGGGCAGGAGGGCGTCGAGCGGCGGCGACGCGTCGTCGGCAGGTGTCGCGGCCGCGTAGCTCGCACCGCCATCGGGCATCGGGACGCGTGCGATGCGGAGCTCGCGAAGGTCGCGCGAGAGCGTGGACTGGGTGACGTCCCAGCCGCGGTGGAGGAGCAGCTTGCGGAGCTCCTCCTGGCTTTCCACTTGGCGTCCTTCGATGAGCTCGCGAATGGTGGCTTGTCGGTCGCGCTTGTTGGCCATGCCGGAGGATACAGCCAACGGGGCTGTGGCTGCCAGGGCTCACGCGGCTCCTCGTGCGGCCGCTCGCGGCATTGACAGCACCCCGATGCTTGTTTATGCATAGCTTGTGCATAAAGTCTCTGTGGGTATTCTCGGGGCGAGCGGCTACGCCGGGCGCGAGTTGTGTGCGCTGTTGTCGCGGCATCCCGGGGCGGAGCTGGCGTTCGCGTCCGCGAACGAGCAGCGCGGGGCGACCGCGCGATTCGGGAACAGGTCGGTGACCTTCCTGGCGCACGACGACGCGCCGCTCGATCGCGCGGAGCTGGTGTTCAGCGCACTGCCGCACGGCGCGTCGCGCCGCTGGGTGGATGCGGCACACGCAGCGGGTGCGAAGGTGGTGGACCTGTCGGCGGATCTCCGGCCGGGCAACGCGAGCGGCGCGGCGCCGGTGCCGTACGGTCTCACGGAGCTCGCGCGCGAGGAGGTGCGCGCCGCGCGCGTGGTGGCGAATCCCGGGTGTTACCCGACCGCGGTGCTGCTCGCCCTTTTGCCGCTCTTGGCGCGCGGGCTCGTCGCGCCCGGCGGTTGCGTGAGTGTCGTAGCGGCGAGCGGGGTGACGGGTGCCGGCATCACGCCGCGCCAGGACCTGATGTTCGCCGAAGTCAGCGGGGACTACCGGCCGTATTCGTTAGGCAACACGCATTGCCATGTCGCGGAAATGCGCGCGGTGATGCAGGCGCTCGACTGCGATGCGGATCTCGTGTTCACGCCGCACCTGCTGCCGGTGGCGCGGGGCATCCTGGCGACGATCACGGCACCGTTGGCGGAGCCGCTGACGACTCCGCTCGATCTCTGGCGCGCGCACTACGCGTCGGAGCCGTTCGTCGAGATCACGGACGACGTGCCGGCGCTGCGCGACGTCGTGCACCGCAATGTCGCGCGCATCACGGCGCACACGGCGGCCGGCGTGCGGCATCCGACGGTGATCGTGGTGGCGGCGATCGACAATCTGGTGAAGGGCGCGGCGGGACAGGCCGTACAGAACGGCAATCTGCTCGCCGGGCTCGACGAAGCGATGGGGTTGCCGGCGTGATGCGCGTGATCAAGTTCGGCGGCCGAGCGCAAGACGACGCCCGGCTGCCGGCGGTGATGCACGCGGCGTGGCGCGCGGCGCCGGCGTCGATGTGCATCGTGCACGGCGGCGGCGACCAGGTGTCGGCGCTGCAGCGCACCTTCGGCACGCCCGCCGAGTTCGTGCGAGGGCGGCGGGTGACGCGGGAAGCGGACATCCAGACGATCCGGATGGCGCTCTCGGGCGGCGTGAACAAGGAACTCGTTGCGCGCCTAACGGCAGCCGGCGTTCCGGCGATCGGCTTGTCGGGAGAGGACGCGGGTCTGTTGGGCGCGCGGCGACTCGGCGATGCGGATTTGGGAATGGTCGGCGAGCCTGTGTGGGTGGACGTGGCCCTCCTGCGCCACGTGCTGGCGGGGTCGTATCTGCCGGTAGTGTCACCGTTGGCGCGCGATCTCGATGCCGCGCCGGGTGTGTCACGCGCCCTCAACGTGAACGGCGACGATGCGGCGGCGGCGATCGCCGTCGCGCTCGAAGCGGACGAGTTGGTGTTCGTGTCCGACGTGCCGGGCGTGAACGGAGCGAATGGCGTGGTGATTCCGCAGCTCGATGCCGATGATGCGTCGGCGGTGATTTCCGATGGGACCGCGACTGGTGGTATGGTCGCGAAACTCAGCGCGGCGATGGCGGCGATGGAACGCGGCGTGACGCGCGTGCGTATCGGCGACCTCGATGCGCTTCTCGATGCGGCGCGCGGGACGGTGCTCGCGCCATCACGGAGCTTGGTGTGACTGCACTTCCCCTCTCTGTCGCGACGTTCACGCCGGAGTCGACTCCGGCCATTGCGCCCGACGCGCTGCTCGGGCTCTATCGGCGCCCATCCATCGAGCTCGTGCGCGGATCGGGCGTGCGCGTGTTCGACGCGGAGGACCGCGCGTATCTCGATTTCACGAGTGGGATCGGGGTCAATGCGTTAGGCTATGGCGACGACGGCATTGCCCAGACGATGCGTGACGCGTCGGGGTCCGGCCTCCTGCACACGTCAAACCTCTACCACACGCGCCCGGCCGCGCAGCTGGCGGCGGAGCTCGTGCGTTTGGCGTCGCTCGATCGCGCGTTCTTCTGCAACTCGGGCGCGGAGGCCAACGAGGGCGCGTTCAAGTTCGCGCGCCGCTGGGCGCGCGAACTGGGCGGTGCGGCGAAGCACGAGATTCTCGCGGTGCGCGGCGCATTTCATGGCCGCCTGTTCGCGACGCTCGCGGCGACCGACCGGCCCAAATATCGGGCGCCGTTCCGTCCGTTGGCGGGCGGTGTGTCGGTGGTGGAGCGCGACCTCAAAACGCTCGAGCACGTCCTGGACGGCGAGAGCGTCGCGGGGCTGGTGATCGAGGTCGTGCAAGGTGAAGGGGGCATTCGGGTGCTCGATGCGGGGTACCTGCGCGAGGTACGCGACCTCACGCGTGCGCGGAAGGTTGCGCTCATCTGCGACGAGATCCAGTGCGGGTTAGGCCGCACCGGTTGGATGTTCGCGTACCAGCGTGCCGGCATCGTGCCCGACCTGGTCACATTGGCCAAACCGCTCGCGGGCGGCCTGCCGATGGGCGCCGTGCTCATGACCTCGGACATTGCGGGCGCGATCCGGCCAGGCGATCACGGGACGACGTTCGGGGGCGGTCCGTTCGTGGCCTCGGTGGCGATGCACGTCCTGGAGCGGTTAGGCGATCCGGCACTGCTCGCGCACGTGGCCGAGACCGGCGCGTGGTTGGGCGAGCAGCTGGCGGCGATGGCGACGCGCTCGGGGCGTGTGCGCGCGGTGCGCGGCATCGGGTTCATGTGGGGGATTGACGTGATGCATTCGGCGGCAGAGACGGTGGCCAAGGCCCTCGAGGCCGGCCTGCTCGTGTGCTCGGCCGGAGACTTCACCGTGCGGTTGCTGCCGCCGCTCGTGGCGACGCGCGCGGAGCTGGCCGAGGGCTTGGCGATTCTCGAGACGGCGTTGCAGTGAGCGACGCGTTCCAGGTTCGACCCGCGTGCGCGTCGGACGTGCACGGCATCGCAGCGTTGGTCAACGGGTACGCGGCGCAGGCCGTGATGCTGCCGCGGAGCGCCGAGTCGATCGCGCTGGCGTTGGATGATTTCGTCGTGGCCGCCGACTCGCATGGACGCATCGTCGGGTGCGGCGCGCTCAAGCACTATTCGCCGTCGTTAGGCGAGGTGGCGTCGGTGGCCGTGTCGCCGGAGGCGCATGGACACGGCGTTGGGCGCGCGATCGTGTCGGCGGTCGAACGGTTGGCCTGGATTCGCGGCGTGGAGGAGGTCTTCGCGCTCACACTCACGCCCGGATTCTTCGAAGCCCTCGGCTACGGCGTGGACGACCATGCGCGGTACCCCGAGAAACTGCGGCGAGACTGCGCGACCTGCGCACGGCGGTCGGCGTGCAGAGAAATTTGCGTATCGCGGACATTGGTGGCGGAGATCATCGACGCCGCAGCGTAGGCCACGCGCTTCAGCTCGCCGTTTGTGCAACCACAAGTGAGACGACACTATTCATCGGCGCGCCGCTCGCGCGCACCGGTGACGGGTGCGTGTGCTCGCCTGGCCGTGCTCGCGTGTCGCGAAGGGCGTTCACTCAATAGGAGCGTGCACATGAAATCATCTTGGACGGCGCCCGTGGTGATCGGCGCGCTCATGGTGATCGGCGGTACCACGGCGTCGCACGCGCAGATCTCGAGTCCGATCGGTTTCGGTGTAGTCGGTGGAACGACATCACCATCCGGGCCTCTTTCGGACGTGGCGAAGTCAGGATGGCACGCGGGCGCTTTTCTCGAGCTGAAACTGCCTGTCATTCCGATTGGCTTCCGATTGGAGGGCGCGTACCATCAGTTGGGCAGTAAGCACCTTCCTGGCACGGATGACAGTCCGCGCGTGCTTGCCGGTACCATCGACGCGACGTACACGCTTCTGCCGCTGCCCATCATCAAGCCCTATCTGATCGCCGGCGTCGGCCAGTACAACGTGCGGTCGCTCCGAGATCCGATTCCCGTGGACTGCGCCACGCAGAGCTGCGAAATCACGCGAAGTGCGTTCGGCGTCAACGCAGGTGCGGGCGTTCGCTTGGAGCTTGCGGGCTTCGCGGCGTTCATCGAGGCGAGGTGGCATGACGCGTACACCAGCGG